>Ga0209253_10000963_pt1 | contig 25182 bp, 21 predicted proteins | sample FrelakmetBRP12BR_FD_187145 | JGI IMG/M metagenome (GOLD analysis project Ga0209253, IMG submission 187145) | Freshwater lake sediment microbial communities from the University of Notre Dame, USA, for methane emissions studies - BRP12 BR (SPAdes)... | ecosystem: Environmental > Aquatic >...
CGCGTTCAAGCGCCGCGAGACTATCCCAATCGATTTGGCGCCAGTATAACGAAAGATTTCATCTGACAGACTGCGAGGCCTCACCGGGCTTACGCCGCTACGTATCCTCTATCAAACAATCATAATTTTCCAGAAAATATCGTCCCAGTGTGGAGAGAGAACTGGCCATAGGCTATTCACCATACGTTCTCTATCGGACCGCTCTGCGCTCGGGAGACCTATTATGCCGATTGCCAGGCAAAGAATGCCGGGCAACTGGGGATCAGGCTCCAAGAAAATTGCAGATCATGGGATTTCCGTGAGCTTTTGTCTCTGTTGTGCAAGGCACGGAAATTGAGAAGGCTTTCCCTGGCGTTGGAGTATCACGCAGTCTGCCGTGCATGAACGGTAACTACTCAGGTGTTTAGGCTGAAGTTTGTATCTTCGATCATAGGTTCAAGCAGAGATGAATCCTTGTTGCACAAGAAGCCTAACCCCTAAACACCTTCAGCCTATCTACCTGTGTAGTTGCCATACACTGAGGATACGATGACCGGCATATCCAGCCTGTGGGAATTTTTGAGTCGTGATGCAGCCTTTTTCGGAGGGCCCGACAGCCCGATGTTGAGCTGGATCGGATCTTTCGGAATCGTGCTCTTTTTTCTCTGGCACGTCATACGGTTGAGGATAGATGTATCCGGTGCGCAACGGCCTTTCAATCGCGTACGCCAGAAGCTGATCGCCCTCGCGGAAGAGCGCGGCGACGTCGATCGTGAACGATTCACAAATCACGCGCTGGTGGGCTTCGCGCCTCCGGCTGGTCAGGCCGCATCCTCTCCCACACGTATCGACTGCGATGACCTACAGGCCATCGAAACGGCCATGCAGAAGGAACCCATGTTTCGGCAGCCCTGGGCGCAATTCCGCAGAACTCTGGTCCTGGAACATGTCCCATGGTTCGTAGAACCGCGTATTTTCAGCACGCGGCGCGCGGAGGAAATCTTCACGCAGGATACGCTCCTGAGCCATCGTGTGAACCTGGCTTTCTACAGCCAACTGCCTTCCCTGGTGACCGGCATCGGGCTGCTGCTGACCTTCCTGGCCTTATTTATCGGCCTCAGCAAACTCCACGCAGACGGACATGACATTGTCGGCATTCAGGGGCTCATCAACGGGCTTGCTGGAAAATTTCTGACGTCCATCGTCGGGCTGATTGCCGCCAACCTGTTCACGCTTATCGAAAAACCGATGGTCTTTCGGCTCATGAACGAGCACCATTCGTTCCTCAGCCTCATCGACAAACTCTTTCCCCGCAAAACCATGGAACAGATGCTGGAGCAACTCACACCGATGCACCGCGTGCACAGCGGAGCCAGACAGACTTCCGGCGGAGGACTGATGGAACGGATCGGAGGACTGGAGACAGACAGCCTGGCGGCGCCCATGGCCGAGCTGACCGAAGTGGTTCGATCCTTAACGAAATTGAAACAAGGCGAGCAGGCAACGGTACAACGTACGGCGGCTGAACTGCCACGAGTCATCCGTGAAGAATTCACAGTTCCGATGAGAGCGCTGAATGACTCGATTCATGAACTGACCGCGTCGCTCAAAGATATGCACAGAGATCGGACGCAGACGACAGCGACGCTTGAGGACCTCATAGACCGCCTGACGGACAGGCTCGCTGAGCAGCGGACATCGGCAGGCCTCTCTCGCACAGAGGGGCACCGTTTTTGGCCAAAACGGTCACTGGTGTCCTCGCAACGGCCTTCCTCATGAACTACGTCACAGCACAAGGCGCAGGCGCCTCCCACACGACAATTGGTATCACCGATCTCATGACATCGCTCGCCATCGTGTTCATCTTGCTCTTCGTGGCGCAGCTCACCAACACCTCCTCCGCGGCACAGTCTGAACTGCAAGAAAACAAAGAGGACGTGCAGGCGGCGTTGCGTGACCACATTCAACGCCTGGGCCTCTCACTTGATGCCGATCCTCGCGACCCGCTCGCGCTCATGATCGTGGTCCCGGAAAACCTTCTCACATTCGAGTTGGGGAAAAGCACGCTATCGCCTACTGCGGATCAATTTCTTGTAGAAGCGTTGCCCTTCTATGTGGGGGCATTGTGCGGGCCGCTGCGCGACAAAATCGACTCCCTTGCCATCGAAGGACACACCGACGATCACGGCAGCGATGCGTTTAATTTAAAGTTGAGTCAGGAACGGTCGCTGGCGGTGATGGTGAAGGGGCTGGAGGTCATTCAAGCCATAGAACCGGCTTCGTACCAATGTTTTCAAGAAATCACGTCAGCGTCCGGCCGCGGCAGACAAGACTTGATCTATGACTCACTTGCCGTGGTAAACCGAGAAAAAAGCCGCCGGGTTATCTTCAAAATCCGCCTTCGCTCTGCCGAGCAACGGCAGTTGCTAGAACAATCAGCCAAAACTCTTTAACCCCAGCAACGCCAACAGCCCAATCATAATTCCTCCTATTCAGCCATAGACTGGCCGGCATGTTCATCCCGCCGACACAGTCATGGGCGGCATGTGCCAGAAGGGAGAAAATCACCAAAAGAAGGGTTAGCCACCTAGACTCCACTGAAGCCTGACACCCTGCCGGGGATTTGGAGAGCGCAATCTGACTGAGTCTGCGAAAGAATCTCCGCAGGTGTTCCGTCTGGCCAAGCCCGTGAGGGCCGTGCCAGGAGGTGCAGAAGCGACGGCTGACCTGCGTTGATGTCTTTGCAAAACACGTCGTTTATCATTCTAGATGGTAAACCCCATGCTAGGGTGGTGCTATCGTTCCGAATAATGGAGGACTCCCATGCTGGAAGCTATCGTCATTGCTGCTGCCTTGTATGTGTGCCCGGGCGACGTCTATACCGACACACCTCGCACCGGCTGTCACCTTCTTCAGGACTCCAACAAAGAAGGTTTCAGCACGATACCGGAGGCGCCGGAATTCAATTCGAAAATGCCAAAGATTGAATCGGGCGATACCGAAAGAGTATCGAGGGACTCCCAAACCCGTCTTCCAGCGGCGTCAGAGCAGGAGTGCGCGATGTACCAGGAATGGGTCAAGTTGTCCACCAAGTCGAGCAGCATCGGAGCCCGTGATCTCTCGGTGGGAGAATTCGAACGGTGGACAAACCTCAAGCAGGTCTTTGGGAACAGTCCGCCTCCCAACTGCCGGTAATCATCCTCTGTCCTCCCAGCGGGCTCGGTCATTTCTCGGTCACATCCGACTGAGCCTCTCTTCATTCGTCTCTCTCACGAGAGCATTTCCAACTCAGTTCCGCTCGCCCCAGGATCCCGCCCTTCCAGGCAGGGTTCTTTACGCAAGTTGTGGTAGAGTGAGGGCGGGCTATGCGATCGCACAGATCCGAGGCTCATATGAGATCAACGAACTTCGCTCCTCTCGACCTCTCCGCTTACGAGGTCTCGCCTGAGCAGGGTTTTCTCCCGAAGGATCCACTTGAACACCTTCCGGAACTGGCAACTCTCACCCATCTTGGGCATGAGTTGCCGAAAATGCTGAGCGCTCGAACGGTCCGGCGGTTCATCAACGAGCAACGCCAACTGCTCCCTTCCATCCCTCCCACATGGCGCACAGAAGACTATCGAGCCGCGATGCGGATTCTTTCGTTCGCCGGTCACGCCTATGTATGGGAAGTACCGGACCAGCCGGCTGCCACACTGCCGCCTCAACTTGCGAAGCCTTGGCACGAAATCGCCCAGCGCCTTGGCCGACCGCCGGTTCTCTCCTATGCCTCCTACGCGCTGGACAACTGGCGGCGACTCGACAAAACCAAGCCGATTCAGCTCGACAACATTGTGCTGCTTCAAAATTTTCTCGGCGGGTTGGATGAAGAATGGTTTGTCGTAGTCCACATCCAGATCGAGCGGGAGGCGGGACCAGGGCTGGCCGGACTCGTACGAGCCATGAGAGGAGCAGCTGAGGACAAGAATGACGAGGTCTTGCTGGGGCTCACATCCTTGGCGTTAGCCCAAACGGCAATGCGCGACACGTTGCTCAGGATGAAGGAGCGTTGCGATCCCTATGTCTACTACAACCGAGTGCGGCCCTACATCCACGGCTGGAAGAACAGTCCTAGCTTGCCGAATGGGCTCGACTACGAGGGCGTCGAAGCCTATGCCGGACAGCCGCAGCAATTTCGAGGCGAAACCGGCGCACAAAGCTCGATTGTGCCTTGCCTCGACGCCGGGCTCGGAATCGCCCATGCCCCAGATCTTTTGACCCAGTATTTACAAGAGATGCGCGATTATATGCCACCACGCCATCACGCATTCATACAAGTCCTAGAAGCCGCCGCCGATGATCGTGGCCGCCCGTTGCTCGCCGGCTATGTTCGCGATCGAAAACTCCGCACCCCCGATCTCTGGACTGCTTATTGCGCCTGTGTCGATCTCCTCGCACAGTTTCGGGAAATCCACATCGGTTACGCCGACAGTTACATCCACCGCCAGCACCAAACCCGTGAGAGCAACCCCACCGCTGTCGGAACGGGCGGTACACCCTTCATGACCTATCTCCAGAAACATCTGGACGAAACGAAACAGGCAATCGCGGCCTAAAGGCCCTCCGTACCAGGGAAAAGCCAGGGCCTTATAAAATGACCCAAGCGACTCGCGGGCAACAGTCATGTAATGGGAGAATGATAAAACCCAGGAGGTTGGCGACCAAAGGTTCTTTAGATGCTATCGAGCATCATCAATTCGCCATAGCGCGATGGAGGCTTCTCTCGAAGAGGGTGCAGTCAATGCGATCTCCTTGATATCTTTGTCTCCGCAATAGGATCCTGTATTCCCCGCTCCTACCTTGTGAGAGTTTTCGCCATCAACAACAATGATCAGTTCGGTGAGTCCCTGGTTTTGAATCGTGATACAGAGCGGTATGTCCGTCGCTTTTCGCTTGAAGATCACAACGGTTGAGCCAGCGCTGACCTTTACAGTTCCCGGGCCAGCGATGGTCTTTTCTCCAATGGCAAGGCCGATTTGAGCAAGCGCCATGTTCTGAAACGCCATAATTGAAAGGATGCCAACGAACGTCCCTGCGAGTCGCAGATGAGATATTGAAAAACTCAGCAACTTGCCCATGGAGGCGAAGTCTAGGCTGGCATGTACGTCCTGTCAATCAAGATTCAAGAAAGTGTGATTCCTTGATCCAACAGTCGGGCGGTCTACATCCGGGCAAGGGAGTCAAAGGCATCGGCTAAGAAGCACGTACGAGGAATCGGTTTCATCACAAGATTCGACGCTGCGAAAAGAGACATTTCTGTTTCCGATTAGCAGGAGCCATGTTAGCGTGGCTGGGAACGGTCAGAACAACGGAGGTCGATTATGCTTCTCGATGCAATCCTGGTTGCCGCACTGTATGTCTGCCCGGGGGACGTCTATACCGACCATCCCCGTGAAGGCTGCCAGCTCATGCAGGACTCGAGTAAAGAATCATTTAGTAGAACTCCTGAGTATCCAGAATCCAATTCAACGTTTCCTGCACCAGCAGCGCCTGACACCAGAGGAAAGGCGGACGCCACGCAACCGCGTGTTCCTGCTGCATCAGCTCAGGAATGTGAGATGTACCAAGAGTGGATCAAGTTGTCCACAAGGTCGAGCAGCATTGGAGCCCGGAATCTCTCAACGGGAGAGTTTCAGCGCTGGACGAACTTGAAGCAAGTCTTCGGAAACAGCTCTCCCCCCAACTGTCGGTAATACTCCCTGTCTGGCAGGACTTCGGCCATCGCTCCGCACCTCTGCTTGAGCCTCTCACTATTGCTCCTTCGCGCGAATCTTCCCTGCTCGCCATCGGTTGGATAGGCTATAGGTCCGAGCGGGCCATTGCCGATCGTTGACTCACCCTAACAGAAGGCCTATCGTTTCCCTCTAATTCCCAAAAGGAGGGCAAAAAATGTCGGTCATGTGTTCCCTCGCGGTCTGCAAGGCACAGGCGGGGATGTGCGGGCATGAGAAGGCAATGTTGAGCGTGGCAGTGCTCGCGGCAATCGGCCTTGGGGCCTACTTTCTGATCAGCTGACGGGGGGATTGCATTTCACCAGAAGAGCCTCCTCGAAGGACGCTCAAAAAGGCCGTCCAGCAAGGCCGCAGGCGGAGCAAGAACCGGAGGCGTACCCTCGGGGTACGTTGAGGATTCTTGCGAGCTGAGAACGCCGCTGGCGGACTTTTTCAGCGTCCTTCGCTAGCGGCTGTGGACCATCGGCAACTCGCGCGATTCTTCTGCCTCTTGCTGAATGCGTAACCGTTCCAACCGCGACTCTTCCATCACGCTCTGGAGCATGTCGTCCGTCATCTGGGTCAGCTCTGCCGCAGCATCTTTTATATTTGCATGTTCGACGGCGCGGGACAGCACTTCAGCCTTCGTGGCGCCTTTCTTCTGGCCCAAGAACGGCTTGATGATGAGGTAGGCCACATCCCGCGCCGGCATGAAGCGAAGAAACCGCCGAATCAACCGGAATGTCTGGAGGGGATAGTGCAGGATCTTGTACACAAACAAACGCTTGAGCCCTTGACGGCGAACCTCATTGATCACTTCTCCTGGCAAGCAGGTCGGATCGATCGTGGAACATTTGAAATACTTGTACCAATCGGCGGTTTCGCTGACTAACCCGCGCTTCACATATTCTTGCCAAAGCGGAGTTCCCCGATACACACAGAGTCGATTGAAGCCGAATGTGTCGAGCGGCAGCTTGGAGGCCAGGTCAAACGTCGCGTTCATATCTTCGACCGTTTCATCGGGGTTGCCCACGGTAAAGAAACCGTGCACGATCTCGATACCGGCCTGCTTGGCGTTCTTGACGGCGGTGGCCACTTCTTCCAACGTCTGTTCTTTCTTGAGGCGGTCCAAAATCTTCTGACTTCCGCTTTCAATCCCGAACATGACCGTCCGGCAGTGGGCCTTGGCCATGGCAGGAAACAAGTGCTGGGCGACCGAGTCCACGCGCCCTTCGATGCCCCATTGAATCGAAAGCTTTTCGTCCATCACGCCTTGGCAAATCGCCTCGATCCGCTTGGGTTGCAGCAGAAAATGGTCGTCGACAAAATAGACGGATCCGTATCCGCATTCTTCGAGGTACTTGAGTTCCTTCACTACATGCTGAGCGCTCCGCGCGCGCCACTTGCCTTCGTTGAAGATCGGAATATCGCAGAACACGCAGGGCCAGGGGCAGCCGCGTGAAGTCTGCATCGTCGTGAACCGCTCCATCGAAAGCACCGCCGGCACGTCGAGCGGCATAGATTCTATAAAGTCGAGCGGCAGACCTTCACGATCCGGGAAGGGCCATTGATCGAGATGGCGCTCCATGGGACGACCGGAGTTCTGCACAACCTGACCGTCCTTGGCCCAGGTCAGCCCAGCGACATCGGCTGGATCATCGATCCGTTCGAGCAGGTCGAGGAGCAGCTGTTCGCCGTCTCCCTTGCAGATGAAATTCACTTCAGGACACTGCAGTTTGACCAATGCGGCGTTCAAACTCGCAAACACGCCTCCGAAGGCCAATTTGACCTTCGAGTTCGCGGCGCGAATCTGGCGGGCCAGGATCTTCGCGTAGGGATAGCTGGTGGTACTGAGGAAGCTGAGGCCAATCAAAGCCGGCTGCTGGCGATTGATTTCTTCGAGGATGACCTCGTTCGGCGTGTCGGGGTTCGCCTGATCGAACATCACACATTCGTGGCCAGCCTGCTTGAGTACCGACGAAAGGGACATGATGCCGATGGGCGGGAAGCCCATGACCCTGATACGGCCGTTCTTTGCACGTGTTTTCGCCGGGAGGGCGTAAAACTGTGGGTCGCGAACATGAATGAGAAATACCCTCATGAAATTAACCTACCACGAATAACTTGTCAGAAGAAGGGAAATAACTTGGCTCACCGGGAGAGAAGACCAAACAGGTGTGAGGCTAACAAGATGCGGAGAAGCTATTTTTGCACACAAGAGTTTCGGTGGTTCGACTGTCTGAGTTACGCCTGGCCTGTCTGGGTATCTAGTCTGTCTGGTCTATTCGGTCTGTCTTGTCTGTTTGGTTGAGCGATACTAACCAGATAGACCAAATGAACAAGACCAGGAGGCGAGATTCTTACTTACCTCCCGAGCGCAACCTTCACCGCATTGCCGATCTCAGCCGGATTCTTCACCACTCGGACACCCGCTGCCTCCAAGCTCTTCATCTTCTCAGCTGCCGTGCCCTTCCCGCCGGAAATGATGGCGCCGGCATGGCCCATACGCCGTCCAGGCGGCGCCGTGATTCCGGCGATGAAGCTGACGACAGGCTTCTTAACGTTTTGCTTGATGAACTCAGCAGCTTTCTCTTCCGCATCGCCGCCGATCTCGCCGATCATCACGATCGCCTGAGTCTCAGGGTCTTTCTCGAACAGTGCCAGCACATCCACGAAACCTGTGCCATTGACCGGATCTCCGCCGATCCCGACACAAGTCGTTTCACCCAATCCCATTGTCGTAAGCTGATGCACTGCTTCGTAGGTAAGGGTCCCGCTGCGTGACACAACGCCTACAATCCCCTTCTTATGGATAAAGCCAGGCATGATACCGATCTTGGCTTCATCAACCGTGATGACACCAGGGCAGTTGGGTCCGATCAAACGAACATCACGGCCATAGAGCGCGCGCTTGACCTTGACCATGTCGTTCACCGGAATGCCTTCGGTAATGCATATAATCAGCTTCACCCCGGCATCGGCGGCTTCCAGGATCGCATCGGCGCAAAACGGCGGGGGCACAAAGATCAGCGAGGTGTCGCACTGGGCCTTCTTCACCGCATCGCGTACCGTATTGAAAACAGGAATGCCCTCGACCTCTTGCCCCGCCTTGCCCGGCGTCACACCAGCCACGACCTGAGTCCCATAGGCCTTGCACTGCGTCGCATGGAACGAGCCTTCCTTGCCCGTAATCCCCTGCACCACCACCCGCGTATTCTTATTAACGAGAATGCTCACGATATCCTCATTTCTTTTTTCCACTTCCCCCTAAGACCGGGAAACGGTTTTTAGGAGGCGCAGGGTTGAGCCCCCACTGCGCGCGTCCAACGAGGCCCTTCTGAGGGCGCGCGTTGCGCGAGCACAGGGGATCAACCCTGTGCCTCCACTCTTCCTCTTACGCCGCTTTACCTGTCAACTTCACAATTTTTTGCGCCGCTTCCCACAAATCATTTGCCACTTCCAACTTCAGGCCTGACTCCGCCAGGAGCTTGCGGCCTTCGTCTGCATTCGTCCCCTGCAATCTGACGACCAGCGGCACGTTGATCTTCACTTCTTTGGCCGCGTCGATGACACCCTGGGCAATCCGTTCGCAACGGACAATCCCGCCAAAGATGTTGATGAAGATGCCCCTGACGTTCGGGTCCTTGAGGAGGATCCGAAATCCCGCAGCCACAGTCTCCTTGGTGGCGCCGCCGCCGACATCCAGGAAGTTCGCCGGCTCGCTGCCCGCCAGCTTGATGACGTCCATCGTCGCCATGGCAAGGCCCGCGCCATTCACCATGCAGCCGATGTTCCCGTCGAGCTTAATATAGTTCAGATTATTTTCTCCCGCTTCGATCTCGAGCGGGTCTTCTTCATGGAGGTCACGCATCTGCTGTACATCCACATGCCTGAACAGCGCGCTATCGTCAAACGAGACCTTACCGTCCAATGCGATGAGTTTCTTGTCGCCGGTGATGACCAACGGATTGATCTCCACCATCGCTGCATTCTTTTCCATAAACAGGCGATAGAGATTTCCGAGCATCTGGATGAAGGGAGTCACGACCGCCGGCTCCATGGCAGAAAGTCCGAGCGCGAAGGCGACGTTTCGGCCGTTATACGATTGAAATCCGACAGCCGGGTCGATCGCCTCCCGGATGATCTTCTCCGGCTTGTGGGCGGCGACTTCTTCGATCTCCATCCCGCCTTCGGTGCTCGCGATAAACACGGGCCATCCGGTATCCCGATCGACGAGGAGGCTCACATATAATTCCTTGGCAATCGCGGCCCCTTCCTCGATCAGCAATCGCCGCACCTCCCGCCCCTTGGGGCCGGTCTGGTGGGTGACAAGGGTCTTGCCGATTAGTTCCTTGACCAGACCGGGAACAGCCGCCTTGTCTTTTGTAATCTTGACACCACCGGCCTTGCCCCGGCCTCCTGCGTGAATCTGCGCCTTGACGACGAACACGGGGGTATTCAGTTCTGCGGCCCATGCCGCTCCCGCCTCTGGCGAGGTGATCTCTCTCCCGCGCGGAACCGGAACTCCAAATTGCCCGAACAACTGCTTCGCCTGAAACTCATGAACGTTCATCTACATCCTCTCAGGTTAAGGTTTAGGCTAAGGTTAAGGGGAAGAGTCCGTTGAGATATGCTCAACCTCGACCTGAACCTCAGCCTATTCTTTCCTTGTGTACGCCGGCAGGATCATCGGTGACACGATCCCGTTCGAACTGCCGTGTTTCTTGGCCTCGGCACGGAATCCCTTCAGATGCCCGACCGTCAACTTCCCTTGCGGCATGGCAGCGGCACGAGTCGCAGCCGTCAGCCCGGATCGCTTTCCGAAGACCATCAAGTCGAGAAGGGAATTCCCCATTAATCGGTTTCGTCCGTGCAATCCGCCGGACGCTTCGCCCGCGACGAAGAGATTGTGCACATTGGTTTCTGAGTTGGTATCGATCTTCACGCCGCCGTTCTGATAGTGCAGCGTCGGATAGATCAACACCGGGTCTTTGCTGATATCGATACCGAACCGGTCGAACTGCAACATCATCGCGGGGAAATGCTTCTCCAGGGTGCCGGGACCATGTTCGGCATCGAGCAGCGGGGTATCGAGCCAGACGCCGATGCGTCCGGACATCGTGCGGATACCGCGCCCCTCTTCACATTCCCGGATAATCGATGAGGACACGACATCGCGGGTGTCCAGTTCGTTGACGAACCGCTCTCCCTTCGCATTGACCAGATGCCCGCCTTCGGATCTGATACCCTCCGTCACTAGCGCCCCGATGAGCTGCTCCGGATAGACCGCGCCGGAAGGGTGATACTGGAACGTGTCGATCTGCGTAAGCTTGGCGCCCAGTCGATAGGCCAGGCAGAGCCCATCGCCGGTCGCACCATAGTGATTGCTGGTCGGGAATCCCTGAATGTGGAGCCGTCCGATCCCGCCGGTCGCCAGGATGACGGACTTGGCTGCGACAACGACGTTACGATGGTTGTCGAGATCTTTGAAGATGGCGCCGGTGCAGTTGCCCTTCTCATCACTCGTCAGCTCGACCGCAGCGCAGAACTCGAGTAACTGAATGTTCTGATTCAATACCTCGTCCTTGAGCACACGCATGATTTCAAGGCCTGTATAGTCTGAACAGGTCAGGAGGCGAGGTTTCGAACTGCCGCCGCCTTTCTTCACATGGAGGTTGCCGTCCCCATCACGATCGAACAGGACTCCCAGGCTCAACAGCCACTTTGCAATCGAGGGGCCTTCTTCGACCATCACCTTGAGCAGTTGATGGTCGTTTTGCATGTGGCCGCCCTTCAGCGTATCCACAAAATGCGTAACAGGCGAGTCCCCCGGCGCAACCGAAATCTGCATGCCCCCTTGAGCCATCACGCTGTTGGAGTCGCCGAGACGGAGCTTCGTCGCCAGAATAACCTTGGCGCCGGACGTATGGGCATGGAGCGCCGCAGCACAGCCGGCCCCTCCACCACCCACCACCAGAACATCGGTCGTGTAATCAGCCGTCAGATCGAACTCATCTGCAATGGAACTGTCACCCTCCAGTAGTGATGCCAGTTCAACGACCGTCTTATCCCCACCGTTGGGGCCGAAACGGATCGGCCGATAGGCCCGCTCACGATAATCCGGATGATATTTGTGGATTAGTTGGTCGCGATCAGCCGTAGAGAACTTGGGAAGGATCTGCTTACGCCGAGCATCTCGCGTTCCGTGAACAATCTGTTGTAGAGCGTGGATGTCCATGTTTCTTTCGTCATAAGCCGAAAGTCGGAAAGTCGTCAAGTCGCTCGGCTCACCACAGACTTTACGACCTGAAGACCTTGAGACTTTCCGGCTATTTCACTTCACAGTTGCACAGTGATCGGCCAGTTCTTTGTCTGTCATCTTCAGAATCGTGGCCCACTCGTCGTCGAAACGGCCATCTTGGATTTCTTTAATACGCACGTCCAAGCCCAAAGGTTTTTCGGTGAAATGAGCCCCCTGCGCCCGGCTCACATAGAGGGCCACGAGATTGGGAGCGATGTCCGCAATGCAGACCGGCGTGCACATCCCGCACATGACACAATCCATGAACATCTCGGACACACTCTTGAAATCTCCGAAGACGGCCTTCCAGACTCCCTCCCGCACATCGATCTTCTGCGGGCAGGCTTCGGTGCAAGCGTTGCAGTTTCGGCAAAGCGGGGCTTCGGGATAGAGATTGAAGAGGTCCTGCTTCGGATCTTTGAGCGTCTGAATATCGTAGGTGGCCTTCCGGGCCGGAAACGGCGGCATCATCGTGATTGACATGCCGTCTTGCACCGCCATTTGGCAGGCCAGGCAGGTCCTCACTTTCGGATCATCCTTGGTCCGATAGTAGGCTGCGCAGGCGCCGCAGAACCCGCCAAGACAGCCGGCCCCACGGACGACTTCCTGGCCCGAGTACCACAGGGCCTTAATGATCGTGATCCCCTCCGGCACTTCATACTTCTTGCCGGCGATCTCGACAGTGACCATCTTATGCCGAATGACTTCCGGCTGATCGATGACGTTGCTATCTTCTTGTGCCATCTTCTTTAACCCAGTGCACCCTTACTACTCACCACTCACTACTTACCGTTCTTAAGCAATCGCATCCACGATCGCATTAAAGGTCTGGCTGGGACGCATCGCTTTTGATGCCTTGGCATCATCAGGATGATAGTACCCGCCGACATCGACCGGCTTGCCCTGGGCAGCGAGTAATTCGCCCGAGATCTTGGCTTCATTATCCGCCAGATCCTTGGCAATCTTGACAAATCGTGCTGCCAGGCCCTTGTCCTGCGTCTGCTGGGCCAAGGCCTGTGCCCAGTACAGGGCCAGATAGAAATGGCTCCCGCGATTATCGATCTCGCCGACCTTACGGGCCGGCGACTTATTGCTTTCCAGGAACTTCGCATTGGCCTGATCGAGCGCGTCGGCCAAATTTTTGGCTGCTTGATTATTCGCCACCTTGGCAAGATGTTCCAATGAGGCGGCGAGGGCCAGAAATTCGCCCAGCGAATCCCAGCGCAAATACCCTTCCTCCTGGAACTGCTGCACGTGCTTGGGCGCCGAACCGCCTGCGCCGGTCTCGAAGAGACCGCCGCCGTTCAACAACGGAACGATCGAAAGCATCTTGGCGCTGGTCCCGATTTCGAGAATCGGGAACAGGTCCGTAAGATAATCGCGTAACACGTTCCCCGTTACAGAGATCGTGTCCTTCCCTTCCTTGATCCGCTCCAACGAGAGGCGCGTCGCATCAGCCGGCGTCATGATCCGGATGTCGAGGCCCTTGGTATCGTGATCTTTCAAGTAGCGTTCGACCTTCGTGAGCAATTGGGCATCGTGCGCTCTGGTTTTGTCCAACCAGAAAACTGCCGGGGCGCCTGTGGCCTTCGCTCGGTTTACCGCCAACTTGACCCAGTCCTTGATTGGCGCATCCTTCACCTGACACATGCGCCAGATATCGCCTTCTTCAACCTGATGTTCCAGCAGCGTCTTTCCTGAGACATCTACTACGCGAATCGTGCCGTTGCCGGGCGCCTTGAAGGTCTTGTCGTGCGAGCCGTATTCCTCTGCAGCCTGCGCCATGAGACCAACGTTGGGTACGCTGCCCATCGTCTTCGGGTCGAGAGCGCCGTGCTTCTTACAAAAGTCGATCACTTCTCGGTAGACCGGCGCATAGCTGGCATCCGGAATCACACATTTGGCGTCAGCCGCCTTGCCATCAGGGCCCCACATCTTGCCGCTGTCGCGAATGACCGGCGGCATGGAAGCATCGATAATGATGTCGCTGGGCACGTGCAGGTTGGTGATTCCCTTGTCGGAATTCACCATCGCCATCGGAGGCCGCTTCTGGTACACAGCCTGAACGTCGGCTTCGATGGCTTTGCGCTGATCCTCTGGCAAAGCTTTGATCTTGGTATACAAATCACCGATGCCGTTGTCAGGATCCACACCCAGCTTTTTGAGCGTCTCGCCATGCTTCTCAAACACGTCCTTGTAATAGACCGTCACAGCATGGCCGAAGATCTTGGGATCCGAGATCTTCATCATGGTGGCCTTCAGGTGGATTGAGAACAAGACCCCCTGCTTCTTGGCATCTTCGATCTGCTCCTCGATGAACTGGCGTAAGGCCCGCTTGCTCATGAACGTCGCATCGATGACTTCCCCGGCCTGCAGCGCCACTTTTGGCTTGAGCAGGGTCGTCTTGCCGTCCTGGCCGACGAACTCGATCCGCGCGTCGGTCGCCGCAGTCGTCGTCATAGACTTTTCGTTGGAAAAGAAATCTCCGCCCTTCATATGACTGACATGCGTCTTAGAGTCCGGACTCCAGGCTCCCATCTTATGGGGATGCTTTCTGGTATGGGCCTTTACAGAGAGCGGCGCACGGCGATCGGAGTTGCCTTCGCGCAGCACCGGGTTGACGGCACTCCCTTTGACTTTGTCGTAGCGGGCCTTGATGTCCTTCTCTTTATCGTCTTTCGGATTTTCCGGATACTCCGGAAGCTTATAACCCTGGCCCTGCAACTCTTTGATGGCCCCTTGGATCTGAGGAAGCGAGGCACTGATGTTTGGAAGCTTGATGATATTGGCCTCCGGCGTCTTAGCCAGCTCCCCCAATTCAGACAAGGCGTCCGCCTGCTTCTGTTCCGGTGTCAGGTAATCGGGGAACACGGCGAGCATGCGCCCGGCTAGTGAAATATCACGCAATTCCACCGATACACCGGCTGCCTTACTGAAGGCATTGATGATCGGCAGAAAGGAATAGGTCGCCAACATGGGAGCTTCATCGGTCTTCGTATAGATAATTTTATCCGCTTTGGTTGTCATGATCATTCCTCTTTTAGCTCGTTGTTAATTCAACGCATTGAGCGCCGAACCGGCCTTGAACCACGCAATCTGTTGTTCGGTGATGCTGTGGTTCGCCTGAATGGTGAGTGACGTACCATCCGGCTTATGGATAGTCACTTGCACCGGTTTGCCAGGAGCCAGACTGCTGAGCCCTGTCACGCTGATGCGATCCTGCTGCTCGATCTTCTCGTAATCCTTCGGGTCAGCAAAGGTCAACGCCAAGATCCCCTGCTTCTTCAAATTGGTCTCGTGAATGCGGGCAAAGCTTTTGGTGAGCACCACTTTCACATTGAGAAATCGCGGAGACATGGCGGCATGTTCCCTGCTGCTGCCTTCCCCGTAATTCTCGTCGCCGACCACGATCGAACCGATGCCCTTGGCCTTGTACCGGCGGGCAATCTGAGCCATCGTCAGACCTGATTCCCCGGTTAACACATCCGTACCCTTCCCGGGCTCGCCAAAAAACGCATTGTTTGCACCAAGAAACATATTGTCGCTGATTCTGTCCAGATGGCCGCGGAACTTGAGCCAGGGGCCAGCTGGTGAAATGTGATCGGTGGTCGTCTTGCCCTTGGTCTTGATCAAGAGCGGAAGCTTTTCGAAATCCTTGCCGTCCCAACGAGGAAAGGGCTGCAGCAGCTGCAACCGCTCACTGGTCGGAGGGACTTCGACGGTCAAACCCTCGCCGCTGGCGGCCGGCTCAACAAACCCTTCCTCGCCCTTCGCGAACCCCTTGGCCGGAAGCTCTTCACCCACCGGAGGAAGGAACTTAAACTCCTTCCCATCCGCCCCCTTGAGCGTCTGATTCACAGGATCGAAGCCGAGATCGCCCGTGATGGCGTAGGCCGTCACGACTTCCGGACTCGCGAGGAATGATAATGTTTCATTGATGCCGTCGTTGCGGCCAGGGAAATTGCGGTTGAAGGAACTGACGATCGAATCCGCTTTTCCCTTCACGCCATCGGCCCGCTTCCACTGCCCGATGCAGGGGCCACAGGAGTTGGACAGCACCGTGCCGCCCAACTGTTCAAATGTCTCCAAGAACCCGTCGCGCTTCATCGTGTTGTAAATGCGCTCGGAGCCGGGCGACACGAGAAACGAGGCTTTCGCTTTGAGCCCGGCCTTCAACCCTTGCCGAGCGATATGGGCCGAACGGCTAATGTCTTCATAGGATGAATTAGTGCAGCTGCCGATGAGCGCCGCCTTGAGCTGGACCGGATAACCCTTCTCCTTGGCTTCCGCCGCCATCTTAGAAATCGGCCTGGCAAGATCCGGCGTATGGGGCCCGACGACATGGGGTTCGAGCGTCGACAAATCGACCTCGACGATCTGGTCGTAATACTTCTCCGGCATCTGAGCGACTTCAGGATCAGCTACCAGCAACGATTTATTGGCAATCGCCAAGTTGGCCAAATCGGCCCGATCCGTGATGTTCAGATAGGCGACCATCTTCTGGTCGAAGGGGAACACCGACGTGGTGGCGCCCAGTTCCGCGCCCATGTTGCAGATCGTCCCCTTCCCGGTTGCGCTGATAGTTTCCGCGCCGGGACCGAAGTACTCGACAATTTTGTTCGTCCCGCCCTTCACCGTGAGCAAGCCGCAGAGGTACAGGATCACGTCCTTCGGCGAGGCCCAGCCGCTCAACTTTCCAGTCAGGCGGATACCGATCAGTTTCGGATGGAGGACTTCCCATGGCAGGCCTGCCATCACTTCGCCTGCATCCGCGCCACCGACGCCGATGGCCAGCCCGCCAAGCCCACCGCCGTTCGGCGTATGCGAGTCGGTGCCGATGATCAAACTGCCTGGAAACGCATAGTTCTCCAGCACAACTTGGTGAATGATCCCGGCGCCGGGCTTCCAGAAACCAATGCCGTACTTCTTCGCCGCCGAGGCGAGAAAATTATAGACTTCTGCGTTCTCATCCACCGCACGGAGCAAGTCCTTCTCAGAGCCCATCTCGGCGCGAATCAAGTGGTCACAATGAATGGTACTCGGCACGGCCGCTTGCTTCTTGTTGGCCTGCATGAACTGCAAAATGGCCATCTGGGCCGTCGCATCCTGCATGGCTACGCGATCAGGCCGCAGGGCCAGCATCGCTTTGCCGCGCTCCCAGTTCTGGGTATCGAAATCGTCCGCGTGTGAAACCAGCACCTTCTCCGCCAATGTCAGACCACGGCCGAACTTCTGCCTGGCCTTGGCGAACACACCTGGCATCTTCGCATAGAGATTTCTGGCTAGATCCATCGACATGGTGACCTCAATTCAAAATTAACAATTAAAATTGCCGTTATTTCAGTGGCGGAACTTCCCGCCTTTTCGGCGCCGCATAATTCACCAGATAATCGAACAGCCGGATCAAGCGGCTATCCTGCCGTTTCTGATCCACCCAATGCCCGATCAACCCGATCGTGCGTGACAGAATGAAGAAGCCGTTCAAACTGTCGACCGGGAACCCGATATCGACGAGCACCGCCGCCATCGTGCCGTCCACGTTCAGAATCAAGTTGTCCTTCTTCACCGATGTGATTTTTTCCACTTCGAGTGCAAAGTCAAGACAGGGGGTCTTGATGTTCAAACTCTTGACGTACCCAACCAGTTCTTTCACCCGTTTGTCAGGATTACGCAGGCTCTTGACTCGATGGCCGATTCCAGGCACTGGCCCGTGGTTCTTCTTCATGTAGGCCAAGAAATCGTCGACAGTCATTTTATTATCGACGGCATACTTGAAAAACCGGCCTGCATCAGTCACGGCGCCGCCAAAGCGAGGGCCGATCATGATCAACCCTGCCGCAACCGACTGGGACATGCCGATCCCGGCGCAGGCCGCGACGATCGTCCCCAGGGCGCCGCTGACGCAGGGGCCATGGTCGGCTGAGAGCATCATGATGCGCTTGATGATTTCAGCTTCTTGTTGGGAGATCAGGCGCTTATCCCATAACAGTCCTACAACATGGGGGATCTCATAGCCTTTGTTGATGAGTTCGGAGGCCGGGTATCCATCGTAACAGGGTTCATCGCCACGGTCATCGCTGATCGTGGTGCGAATCAGAGGGGCGACCATGACTTCATCGGCCTTCATCGCCTCTTCGATCGTCTTCGGCAGCTTCGGCAGTACGAGCGGCTCAACCGGCTCCTTCACCTGGCCGGACTTCAGCATCTCTTGATAGGCTTCTTTAATGGCAGGCCCCAAAGCACCGAACGTCGCCGGCACGATGGCGCCGGACTTCTTGAGGGCATCGGACTTGGCACGGGCCGACCCTTCGCCCTTCAAACCTTCCTTCGCGCCCGCATGCCCGAACTTCATACCCTTCGGCAAACTTTCCTGGCAGAAGCCGGAAACAACGGCCATCAACTTCACACGGCGCTTCTTCGCTCCATACCACTCAGCTGCCCGTTCCTCGAGATCGCCGCCCATCTCGCCGACGATGACGACCGCCTTGGTTTGCGGATCGTTTTCGAACATTTCGAGATAGCTGACGTAGTCGGTGCCCGGATAGGCATCGCCACCGATCCCGATGGCCGTGGTGATACCGTCGGCAAACTGCGAACAGATCCAGATAATTTCGTTGGAGAGGCCACCCGACTTGGTGATGACCCCGAATGAGCCTTCGCGGTAGAGCTTCGACAGCACCAAGTTGTCGAATGCTCCGCCGATGACACCCAAGCGGCAGGAGCCGGCTGAAACGATCCCGATCGACGAGGGGCCGTTGAAGACCTTCCTGAGCTTGGTCGCATGATGGCCCAGGATCTTGGCATCCTTTTCCGGCACACCCTCGGTGATCATGGAGACCACCTTGATGTGCGAGTCGTCCAAGGCTTCCATCCCGCCCTTCATGGCCCGATCCGCACCAATATAGACAAGACTGGTGTTGATCTGGGGGTGATTCTTGGTCGCATCTGCAACCGTCTTATAGATGGGAACAGCCACTAAGCCGCTGCCATAGGGAATTTCGTGCGTCTTGCCTGCGTCAGGAGGATAGACGAAGGCTAGGACATTCAACGAGCGCTTGATCAGGTAGCAGAACTCGGCCATCCGGCGCGCGGCGTTCACACCTGCGACGCCTCCCTGAATGACCACATAGGTATCTTTGTTCGCCAGGATACTCATCGGGATCTCCCCTTCTATCGAATTTGGTGAATTATTGACTTGGAGATTTGGTGATTTTCACGCCGATAAATCTCGAAATCGCCCAATCACCAATTCATCAATTCTTCTGAAGCGCCTTGTCGACGATATCGGTCAGCGGCGTGTTGCGGTCGAAGACGTTGATGTCAAACCCTTCGTCCTTGAGCGCGCGCATCGCATCGAGCCCTTCCTTCTCACGCGGGCCACCGCGGCGCACCCAAATTTTCACGTTCTTGAGCTTGCCCTCGGACTTCGCCTTGCGAAATCCATTGATGATGCCGCCGAATGTCTTCTTCACGTCGGTGAAATTGGCAATCGCCCCGCCGACGATGATGTTCTTGATCCCGGGCAACGAACAGACCTTATCGGTCAGGACTTCAACTGCCCAGTCGGGCGGATCGCCGGAGTATTCGGCATAATTGGCCAACTTGCCGCCGCGCGCGACGACCGCATCGGAATAATAGACACTGGCCCCGCCGCCCGCCGGAAGCATAGCCGTATCCCCGCCTGGGATCTCGATAAACTTGACCGAGCCTTTGATCTTTGAATCGACTGCCATCACTTCCATTTCGTGCCTGGAATAGGCCCGGCCGAACTCTGCGGCAAAGGCAAAGTTCCAATCGGGATGCCTGAACTTGGCGTCGCCATCGAGCAGCGTCACCGCATCCAGCGCGATCAGTTCACTATCCTGTTCGCGCAGTACCACGGGGTTCACTTCCAAATACTGCGCATCTTCGTTGTCGAAACAGGTGAACATCTTGCCCGCGAAATCGGCCATCTTCTTCAGTGTCGAGCCGGAAAAGCCCGCATCCTTAGCCAACTTCTCGATCGCATCCCCCGAGGGCTGCTGCCCGACTTCCACCGCCAAGCGCTTCACGCGATCCCAATTCGATTCGACTTCAATGCCACCGCAATTGGCGACCAGAATGTCCGTCCCTTCCCGGGTGGATTTCACTGCACAGTAATATTCCTCCTTGTGCGGAATCATTTCGGACACGATCACTTGCGTGACGGTGATACTGCCCACTTGGCGGCCGATCATCTCCTTAGCCGCCGCTTCCGCTCCTTTGAGGTCCAGATCGACCTTGACCAAGCCGAGCTTGAATCGCGAGCCGAGCGCTTCATGGGCCTTGACCACCAATTTGGATTTCTTGAGCCATTCATTGGCTTGGCCGAGCTTCGCCAATTCGTCGACCGAGGTGACGACGACATAGTGGGGAACCGTGATGCCCCATTTCTTCATCAATCCCATCCCGGGACCTTCGAGCACCTTCGCCATAGCGCGACTCCTTAGAATGGTGAGAAACAATTGTAAAGGAGGAGGATTCTAACGAAATCGGCTGGGGGACTCAATATGTCAGATGAACTAAACCGGGAAGGCTCAAAAGGCCTAGCGGGAGTGTCGAACGAGGGGGCGCGACTCTAACTACATGAAATAGAAGAAGAAATATCAGAGCGTGCCGGCGCGTATTGGATGACAGGGCTCGATTAGTCTCTTCGATGAAGCCGTAAATTATAGGACAGGCCATGTTAAGAATATCAGCGTCAGACTTTTTTCAAGAACTGGTTGCGTACCCATCCTTCAATATCTCCATTCTCCATCAATTCCACCTTGCTCCACCGATCGCGTTGTTCCAGAAGCAGTACCGCGACCCCTCTCTTAAGCGGTTCAGTAACAGATGGAAATTCTACGCCAGGCCCGCTTCGAATATTCAATCTTCTTTCTCGAAGTACCGCGTTTCCCCGAAGATCCTCTACGCACCATCGTGAACTTCCTCCATTACATTACCCCCAGGATGACTCGGATAAGTCCCCCACTGCGCGCATCGGACGAGCACCGTTTCATCGTGCGCGTTCTGCGAGCAAGAAGGGCACCGGGCCGCTCTCTCCCCTGCTGGCGGTCGGTTTTAGCCTCCTGCGAATCAACCACGTTTCTTGGACAACTGACCCGCATATCGTTTATACCTGATTCCACGCCTTGCCCCTTTGGCCTGTGACTTCAGCTTCAACCGCTTTGCTGCTACACCGTCGCCCTTTATCGAAAAGGTGTCATGGTCTCCCGTTTCAGGATCGAAGTACCCGACATACCCTCCAGGGTTTACCCCGAAGGAACGCAACGTCTTGCCCTTATGCGCACGCCCGAGAAAATCATTACGACCGCCCTTTTCTTCGCCACCGGTGAAGTACAGCGGGAGCACAAAATTTGAGACGCCGACTCCGTCGATATCGTAGGTTTCCGCTTGCACCGCATCACACATTTCATACCAATGAAACACCACCCGCGTTGAATCTACCGGGTGTGGCCCCTGCACCAGCAGATTGACTTCAGGATCACCGACCAGCTCCAGCGCTTCATGCGACAGAGTAACCGTCCAGTCCTCTTTCAACTGCTTCGCCAGCTCAGTAAAGACAAAGCCATAGGGCACGCCCGCATTGTTGGCGTCGTGATAGCCAAGCGCGTCCTCGACGTCCACTGTGTCCCAGAGGTACAACACCGCATCGCCTCGCATGTCGGCAAGGCTTTGCTTCGATGGCTTCGCCCCGCTCTTCCCCTCCAACCGGAGTTCCCCTCCGATATGCCAATAGGGCTCATAGTCTTCACGTATCTGCCGGTTAATTGCGCGCACTGCAACTTGCACAGCTTCATCAGAAATCTTCCCGTTTGTGTGATTAATGACTGAAATGATCATGGCCCCTCCGTTTTCCCTTTGTCCCACTCACTACTCCACAGGTCTCCGTCCACCGCATTATTCATGACGGTTCGTGGCAGAGTACTACACGTCGGTCACCATTAGCAGGATGCTCAAAAAGGCCGTCCAGCAAGGCCGCAGCGAGCGAAGAGGCGAGGCGTACGCTTCAGTACGTTGAGCCTCTGAGCGATGCGAGAACGCCGCTGGCGGACTTTTTCAGCATCCTGCTACAATTTTCGCACCTTGATCGAATACTTCCCTGTCCCGCCCTGACGGCTATAATGACGAACCTGTACAAAATACTCGCCGGCGATCAAGTCTCCAGCGATCCTGGAGTTGGCATCAAGTCCGGAATCGTCATCTTCCGCAATCAATGATGTCTCGCTGTTCGGCCCGAAGAGCTTCATGACCACGTCCGTCTGGCCCAAGGTATCGATGACATATCGTCCGTCAGCAGCCGCCCTAAACCGATACAGATCTTCTTCGCCGACCTTCCCGATCGACGCCTGCCTGCGGCGCGTGGCATTTACGAGTAGCTCGACGGCGTTAGCTGTCGTGCCACCCGCCATCGGATACATTTTGGCTCCTGCGACGAAGGCCTTGTCCATCGCAGAAAGAACCTCGTTCGCTTTTGTGCCGATACCGTTGAGGGTCCAGGAGGCAGGAAAGAAGTACAGCATGATAGAGTCCGGGTCGAACGAAGTCCCATTGATCTGAGCGGCGGTATATTTTCGAAGAATGTTGTGGCGTGTCGTCGCCTCATCCCAGAAGTTCGGCGATTTGGCTGCTTCGCGAATCACCACTGCTTCGTTCCATTGGATTCCACCCGCAGGGTTTTGATGTTCATGGGCCAATCCAATAGCGTGGCCAAACTCATGGCCCGCAGTCCCTCCATCTAGAAACCCTAGATTCATGGTCGGTTCGTCCAACGGGATGCTACGGCCATCGGTGCCGACATAGGACCAAGCCCCGTCGTTGTGATCGAACGCAATGCGAATCTCGGCATTCAACACATTGTTGAAATCGAATTTTAGATTTGCCACCTGAGCCCACCATCCAGCCTGCTGCTTGGCAACGGCTTGTTCGGTTGGTGTGCCTCCCATAAATCGCACTCTGAGCGTCGAGCCATTCATCCAGGTCTTCCCGATGGGAGCGATCGCACGCCTCCCGCCATCGCGCATCGGTTTGGTGAGCTGAAGCCGCATAAGATCTCGAGGCAAGATCCGGTCGATACAAAGCTTGGGTCGGTTATCCATGTCTCATCCTCCTTCGCTATAAACGTATTCACACTTCCCCTATACTCTCGGCCCCGCGATCAAGCCGGATAGGGCCCTCACCAAGATCTTGTCGTGGCCCTCTGTCAGCCTATCCGTGAAAAAGACCTTGCATATCGGTGGAGAGGGCAGCTCTCGTACCAAGCGCTACTGTACTACTGCAAATGCCTTACTCGCACAAAATAAGGATTTTTAGTTACTCCTTCTCACGGTGTATTTGCTGTCTTGTCGAGTGCGGTACGTCACGCGACAGGCTACTGTATGCAATTTCATCCGCATTCGGATGGTTGGCACTCGGTTATCGAGAGACCGAACGGCGCAGTAATCTTCAATGGGCGGAGACAGGATATCGACGGGGCGTTTTGCACATCTGACAGGCAGGACAATAAAACGAGCTGCGTTCGCATTGGAGACGGCGAATGACCCGCCCGCATCGGTTAGGACAGAGCTGACCTTCTTTCCCGTAAACGAGATGGTGTTGCTTGTACCGGCCTTCCGTACCGTCCGGTGCAAAGAAATCCTTGACGCTCGATCCACCGCAGGAAATCGCCTCGCGCAACACTGTTTGCATAGCGTCATAGAGTTTAATAATCGTCGCTCCTCGTAGCCGATTGACTTCACGGTTCGGATGGAGTCTGGCGCGAAACAGTATTTCATTCGCGTAAATATTCCCAATCCCCGCAATGACTTGCTGATGCATCAACAGCGGCTTCAACCGTCCACGCCTGGCTTGCATGAGACGGACGAACTCATCGCGTGGCACCGAGAGAGGGTCAACCCCGAAACGGCGAGTACGATAGCGGTCGAGGCCCGCCTGATCGAACAAGGAAAGGCGCCCGAACCGCCGGGGATTCCAATAGCGCAGTTCTAATTCATGGCTACCCGTGAACGACATGCGGACATGCACGTGCTGCGGGTGTTTCGTTTGTGTCGCACGAAAGAGAAGGAGGCCGGTCATGCCAAGCTCCGCAACGACATATCTATGTTCGCCCTCTTTTTGAAACTCCAATGCAACGCTCTTGCCGTATCGCTCCACCCCTTCCAAGCGCGCGCCACGATACCACCGAAGCGTGGGCAACCCTTCCCGGACAATATCCGCCCGTCCGACCCAACAGTCATTGAGTTGAGCGCCGAGGAGGTGAGTCCGTAGCTGTTGAGCAACGACTTCGGCTTCCGGCAATTCCGGCATGGAGAAAGGCCCTCAGTAAAGCGGTTGTATCTGTGCCATACGATTTCAGATTAGGCCACGGGCGGCACAAGAAAGGCAATGTGTGAAGAGCGACTGCGAGGGTAAGCACTTCGCTACTGTGGTTAGGTGCCGGAGTCTGGGCGTGAAGCGCGCTTCTTCTTATCCTTCGCGCGTGCCTCGCGCAGAAGACGAACCTGACTGATGGCTTTTTCGAGATTTGGAAGGGGCATGGCGCCTGGCCGGCGCCTCATGACCAACTTCAGAACCTCAGCATACTCCATTCCTTGGACACAACAGAGGTAGGCCATCACCACCGACACGGATCGGCCCATGCCGGCGCGGCAACAGACCATGACCCGATTGCCAGGCTGGTGCTGTTCAACCCAGCTCACGGCTTGATCCAGCAAGAGCGGTTCGGCTTCGGCATACTCCGAAAATGGAATCCTGCCGGAGACCAACCAGTCAGGGAACTCCACCGTGTACTCAGCAGCAACGAGGAGCACCGCGCCGATCTTGACCGGCAATTCTCTCGCATCGTGGATATTCCCGACCAACAGACTCTCAGTGATCAGGTGCATAATGGGCCTAGTATATGCGGCACTCTCTCCAGGTCAAAGGAAAATCTAGCCCGCATTATTCATGACGGTTCGTCACGAAATTGCTGAGCCGCGTCGCGAAACCGGCGCGCGGAGCTCAGGGGACAGGCTCCGCCGTCTGCGGCGGTGCCTGTCCCGTTGCAGTCGTTTCCATGTGAACGCTATACTGGCGATACGATACTGCCGACCGCTGCACAGGGAGCCTGCCAGATGCCAAACCCGACCATGA
>Ga0209253_10000964_pt1 | contig 25179 bp, 20 predicted proteins | sample FrelakmetBRP12BR_FD_187145 | JGI IMG/M metagenome (GOLD analysis project Ga0209253, IMG submission 187145) | Freshwater lake sediment microbial communities from the University of Notre Dame, USA, for methane emissions studies - BRP12 BR (SPAdes)... | ecosystem: Environmental > Aquatic >...
GACCCGACCAACGCCTCCCGGACCATGCTCTTCAATATCCGGCGTCTCGACTGGGACGACGACCTCCTGGCCCTGTTCAGTATCCCCTCCGGCATCCTGCCTGCAGTCCTTCCATCTTCGGGGGAGTTCGGCCGGACCGTCCGTCTGGGCAGGCTGCCTGCGGGCATCCCGATCATGGGGATCGCCGGAGACCAGCAGGCCGCGCTCTTCGGTCAGGCCGGGTTCCGGGCGGGCGCGATCAAGAACACCTACGGGACGGGCTGCTTTATTATCCTCAACACCGGCCGCGAGCTCATCGAATCCAAGCATGGCCTTATTACGACCATCGCCTGTGGCCCTGCGGGCAAGGCCGTCTACGCGCTCGAGGGCTCCGTGTTTGTCGCGGGCGCGGCCATCCAATGGTTGCGCGACGAGCTCGGGCTTTTGGCTTCGGCGGCCGACTCGGAAGCGGCGGCGGAGGCGGTCGAAGACAACGCCGGCGTCTATTTTGTCCCGGCTTTTGTCGGCCTCGGCGCACCCTACTGGGACGCCGAAGCAAGGGGCCTAATCGCCGGCCTGACCCGCGGCGCCGGCCGCAACCACCTCATCCGCGCGGCCGTCGAAGCAATGGCTTACTCGACCCGCGACGTTCTCGAAACCATGCGCAAGGATTCTGGGCTTACAGTCCGGGAGCTCCGGGTGGACGGCGGCGCGTCGGTCAACGATTTCCTCTGCCGGTTCCAGGCCGACGTCCTCGGTATTCCGGTCGTCCGCCCTAAAACGGTGGAGACCACCTCGCTCGGCGCCGCCTATCTCGCCGGGTTGGGCGCGGGGCTGTGGGATTCAACGGCGGCGATCGAGCGGCTGGCCGTCGAGGAGCGGAGGTTCAAGCCGGCCATGGCGCGCGGCCGGGCCGATAGGCTATATGCCGGCTGGCAGGCGGCCGTCCGCAAAGCCCGGGCCGTCTGAATCCTTTCCTGCCCAGAATTAGAATTAAGGGGACACCATACATAATGCACTAAATTGATATCGCGGTTGGTGCACACGTGATTCCCGCCCCAGAGAGCTTCTCACCCTCCAAGCCAGAGTAATTTTGTGCATTATGTATGGTGTCCCCTTAATTCTAGTGGTGTCCCCTTAATTCTAGTGGTGTCCCCTTAATTCTAGTGGTGTCCCCTTAATTCTAGTGTCCCCTTATATGGCGTCCCCCTAATTCAATTACAGGTAGGAAGACGCGTTCACAATTTTAATTAGGGGATTACGTATGGTGTCCCCGAATTATTGTCCTGGTGTCCCCGAATTATTGTCCCCGAATTATTGGGGCTTGCCGACCGCCGTTTCCCAGGTCGCCCAACTGCCGCCAAAGGGCCTCAACCCGAGATCCAAGGGATTCGTCGGGGCCGGCTCGAGAGCCTCGTAAACCTCCCGGGCGTGTGCCTGCGCCCGGGCGTAAAGCGAAGCCGCCCGGCCGTATAGAGCCAGTGCGCTGTTTCCGGTTGCCAGGTCCGCCCGGTTGGACGTGCTCCGGCCTTCAAACATCTCGGCCACGGCTTTCCCGTAGAGCTCCTTAAGCGCCGCGTATCCCGTGTCCCGGTAATTCAAATGCATGAGCTTTCCGTAGGCGTTGGCGATTTCCTCCTCGGCGGCGTCATGGGCGGACTTCACCAGCTCTCCGGGACCCTTCGCCAGCCGGAGCCTGTAGAAAGTGTGCGTCCCGGCCGCGTACCGGTAGGTCGGCCTCATCACCCTGCCGTCCCCTGCAATCGAGGCCTGCAGAACCCTTCCCGGAGGCCCCGTGCAGATGTGGGCGACGCCCTCGTCGCCGTCGTGCGGAAGGACAACTGCTGTCCATAAATTTGTCGGCCGGCAGAACATGGCCTCCCAGCCGCCCGCCGGCGGAAATGGCGGCGGCTCGCCCGGAAAGCGGAGGACCATCTTGGCGAACTCGACGTCGATCTCCCCGTGGTAGTTGTGGAAGAAGTCCCAGATCATCTTGTTGCGGGGCGCGGAATAAGCGCCGTAACCGCCGTGCCGGCCGACGAATTCTCCCTCCTTGGTCACCTTCATCTCCGCGGAGAGGTAGTTATTCGTCGAGAACATGAAATCCTTCTCGCCGAAATCGCCCGGCTGGCGTACGGCCTGGACGGCCGCGGTCTTCTCCACGACACAGGCGTTGCCCCGGACGTCCACAAAGTGGAAATTCTCGGGAACATTGATCTGCCACTTCATGACCATGTCCCGGGCCTCGAAGGCGCCGTCACAGAAGCGGACGAGATAGGGAAGGCTGCAGGCCCAGCAGAGCCCGTAGCCCTCGTCCTTGGGGCGCGGCGAGCCGCCCCCGCCCGAGTTGCCCAGGAAGAATCCCCTGTTGTTCATCAGGAAGTGGTCGCCGATCTCGCCCGCATCCGCCCCGCAGATGTAGGCGTTGCCGCGGTCCGGATAGGCCACGATGACCACGCCGTGGAGCATGTCCGGTGTGTCCAGGGTGTCGAGCCCGATGAGCCGCCCGTCGCGCGTGGCGCTCCCCCAGGCCGAGGCCACGGAACACTGCTTGGGCGGGAGAAGGTCCTCTTCGACTCCCTCCGGATAGACCGACGTTTTGGGGTCGGGAAGCGTGCAGTTCATGAGCAGGATATCGATATAGGTCATGGGGAATCCGGCCCGGGTGGCGCCGTCGGCCATGCCCCGCATGAAGTCGATCCATTCGGGCGTGTAGCGCTTGATGAACGACTGGTTGGCCCGCAGCGCATGCAAAACCTCGTCGCGGCTGAAACGCCGCAGGGCCTGGGCCCACTTGTCCTCGCGGGTGCGGTCGATATAGGCGCAGGCCTGCTCCCCGTACTGGAACCCCATCTCGTAGTCGGAGCCCTTGAGGATGACGACCGGCAGGATGCTCGGCGGAAGCGAGTCAAGGGCCGGGTCGTCCGCGGGGAAGGTCGAGGAAAGAAACGCTGATGTTGCGCCGGAGGACGGCGCGGAGTAATGGGGGCGCGAAAACGCCCGTGAGCCCGCCCTCGACGGATCCTGCGTATCCGCACGCATCGCCAGGAAGGCCGGGATGATAACGACGGCGGCCAGGATGACCAGGACGAGCGCAAATAACGCCCAACCGACGAGGATGCGGTTGACTTTCATTGTTTCCTCCTAACCGGGACAAGGCCTGCCGAGATTTTTCAGCACCGTTTATTTAACAAAAGCCCGGGGCGGAATTCAAGAACATTCGACGTCATAAAAACCTGAGCTGTAAAGCTTGACAAAACGCGAAGGTTACACCATAATGGAACCAATTCGAAACCATTGGGTATGCAGAATGGCGACGACCATCACGATCAAAAACATCCCGGAGGAGCTTTATGAGCGCCTCAAGCAACATGCCGCTCTCCACCATCGGAGCATCAATTCCGAAGTCATTGCCCTGATCGAGGAGAGGATTACTGCCAAGAAAAGAAAACCCGAGGATTTTCTGGCATCGGCACGGGCTCTCCGGGAAAAAACAGGCCGGTATCAGCTCAAGAAGGATTTCATCGACAGAGCCAAGAGGGAAGGCCGGCTGTGATCGCCGTCGACACGAATCTCCTGGCTTATTTTTATCTCTCGAGTGACCAGTCTCACATGGCCGACAAAGTCCTTCTTAAAGATCCCAACTGGGTTGCGCCCCTGTTGTGGCGGAGCGAATTCCTGAATGTGCTGACGTCCTGCTTGAGAAAAAACATCGTCAACTTTGAAACGGCCGTCGAAATCATTGGGGAAGCGGAGCGGCTTATGGAGGGCGGTGAGTATTCGGTCAGCTCTTTAGATGTCCTCAAGCTGGCCGCCCAGGTCCGCTGTTCCGCCTATGACTGTGAATTTGTAGCCTTGGCCCGCGAGCTCAACATCCCCCTGGTGACGACTGACAAACAGATACTGATCGACTTTCCCGAGACAGCCGTGTCCCTCGATGAGTTTGTGGGCTAGTGACCGACCTTGTCGGCCGCCCCGGCGGCGACTAGAACAGACTCTCTTCGGTTTCGCCGAGGGGTCTAAAATCCTATGGTCGCATAAGCTTGAAAGCCGCCGATGTTATACTTCAAATCTCCGTGATAATCAGCAACATCTAAAGTTAAATCGAAGGCACTGTATTCGTACTTGGCGCCTATCCCCAGGAACTTCCAAAAATAATAATCCAGGTTGATGTTGATGGTGGCGGATTCGAACTTCGTCCGCTTGGTCGGCTCTAAATAAAAATACCCCGCCTTAGCGTAAAGATAGAGGTTGGGAAGAAGGGTATACGAAAAATGCAGGCCGACGGAAGGAATGATAGTGGAGGTCGCACGGAGTTCAATAAGGTCTGTGTCCAATTCCTGAGCCCTGACGTCGAGTTTCAGCTTGGACCAGTAGGCTCCGGCATAAACTCCAAAATCCAACCGGGGCTTGTTGATCAGATAAAATTTAAGGTCGACATTAAAAAAATTGTTGGTGAGTTTGGTTTTCAAGGTTTGATTCACGGGGAAAACGGTATCACCGATCTGGATGTCCTTGTCGATGACGGTTTCTTGGCTGCGTGAGACGCCATAGTAGCCCAAACCCAGGCCGAACCAGCCGGCAATTCGGATATCCCCGTCCAGGCGCAAGGTTGTTGCGTTCTTGTCCAGCGCAAGATCGTCCTCGGCACTAACTTCTTCGCTCCCATCCACGGCAAGTTTCGCCGAAACAGATGGGAAAAAAGCGCCCAGCTTGAAGGCAAAATTGGGCTTTTTCCTCCACTTTGTCGGTTCCGCAGCCGCCGCCTCTTCCTGGGCGAATGCAGTCAGTGTAAAACCCGAAAGGAAAAGGCCGAGAGAAAGGAATACGATTGCTTTTTGTACGAATCTGATTCTTGAGGCCATTTTTGTCTCCTTTTTATGACTTTCCTGATGATTTCCACGCCGGAGTTTACATTACGTCCGGCTGACTGTCAATTGGACTAAAGTCCTAATTCCCATGAAAACTGAGCGTGAACTGGGCCAGAAGGGCCCCGTCGGATTTCTCTGTCCCCGCGATCCCATCATACGGATGCAGGTTTGAGCTCAAATTGACTTCATCCGGCTGTTTGATATATCATCCCCAATGCTGGTATCGTGACGACGGATGGAAAAGCCCCGCCCTCTCTCGAAAAGTTATTGGTCTAAGGTCCAATTGACGGTTGGCCCGCTCGGTATCAAGCTGGGCTGCTTGTGTGATAAACCTTCAGCGGGATGAATTATTGAAAAGGAGAAGCCCATGGCGATTCAGGAGATGAACAAAAAAGAGGGCCCGGCCAAATCCGGCCAAGCTGAGCCCTCATCCGATTTAAAAGCCGAACGGCGGAAATTGGCCAGGGCCCGCCGAATGGTCAGTGCCGTGGCCTGGGCGGGGCCGTCGGTCGCCCGTGTCGGTCCCATAAGGAAGCCCCTGTTCAAGTCGGTGGAGAAAAAAGCCTGGGCGGACGCCGACCGGAGGATTAAGCTCGGCACTCAGCCTCCGGGCGTCATCCAGGACCGGACGTTCATGGCCGTGGCTATCGTCAAGGCCGTGGAACGGGGTTTGGCCAAGGGAAGGATCGGCCGGCCGACCATGAACCGGCTGCTGAATGTTCTGCTAGGGGATTCCCTGCTTACCCACGGATTCGCCGGCGCCAAGGACCGGTTCGTGGCGGAATACGGCTCCCGGCCGCCCGGGTTTTTCCTGATCAGCCCGACCAAGACCTGCAACCTCCGCTGCACGGGATGCTATGCCGATTCGGGTCCATCAACGGAAAAACTGGAGTGGCCGATCCTTAACCGGATGATCAGAGAAGCACGGGAACTGTGGGGACTGACGTTCATCGTCCTGAGCGGCGGCGAGCCGCTGGCCTACCGCGATGAGGGCAAGACGATCCTCGACCTGGCCGAGGCGAACCAGGATATGTTCTTCATGATGTACACCAACGGCACGCTCATCGACGATGAGGTCGCCCGCCGTCTGGGCCGTCTGGGCAATCTCACTCCGGCGATATCGATCGAAGGACTGGGCGAGGCGACCGACAAGCGCCGCGGCCCCGGGGTTCATGACAAGGTCGTCGCCGCCATGGAGCGTCTGCGGCGAAACAAGGTCATCTTCGGGATCTCCATGACGGCCACGCGCGATAACGCCGACGCCCTGCTTTCTGATGAGGTCATCAATTTCTATTATGACAAGATGGGCGTCCTTTACGGCTGGCTCTTCCACTACATGCCGATGGGCCGCGCCCTCACGCTGGACATGCTCCCGACACCGGAGCAGCGTCTGCGGATGTGGGAAAAGGCCAGGAAGCTCGTTCATGAGCGGCAGCTTCTGCTGGCCGATTTCTGGAACAGCGGCACGGCCTCCAACGGCTGCGTCGGCGCCGGCCACCCGGGCGGCTACCTGACCGTGGATTGGGACGGCAAGATCGCCCCTTGCGTTTTTGTCCCCTATACGCCGTTGAATATCCACGATGTTTACGCTCAAAACAAAACCCTCAACGATGTCTGGGCCCACCCGTTCCTGGCCAAGCTCCGGGACTGGCAGTATGCTTACAGCAACGAATACAAATACTCCAAGGAGGGCTGGCACGGAAACTGGATGATGCCCTGCCCTATCCGGGACCATTACGACCAATTCTTCAAGATACTGAAAGAGCACAACCCGGAGCCCATCGACGAGAACACCCGCGCGGCCATGGAGGACCCGGAATACTTCAAGGGGATGGTCGCCTATAACCGGGATGTCGAAAAGCTCTTCAAGCCGATTTGGGAAAAAACGTACATGAAGGGAGAATCCTGACCGGCTTCGCGGTTCAAAGTCCGGCAGGGGATGGGCTGATCTCTGGGATACTGGACTAAGGTCCAATTGACCGGGAGTCCAGTATTATCGAAAATCAATCATAATAAGGAGAATTTTAGATGCTACTTGGTTCGATTGGGCTTTGTTTGGCACTGAGCTTCGTGCCGTTTTTCTCCCCGCAGACCCCCGCCGGCCCTGGGATATGGGCCGTGCCCGCGGCCGTCTTGTCATCGACGGGTCCCCTCCCCAACGGCCCGGCCGACATCCTGGCTTCCGAGTCGCCTCAGGCGTCCCTAAGCTCCGCCATGGCGGGACAAACGACAGGCAATGCGAAGGCTGAAACGGGACCGGACCAGCAGAAACCCGAGGGCGCGAAGGCGCCGGCTGAAGCACCTAAGGAGAAGGAAGCACCGGCCCCACCCATCGAGAGCTGGTCGGAATTCACCCCCGGCGCCGGATTCCTCGTCGGCAGGAGCAGCGTCGGAGAGCTCTCCATCAGCGGCTACGCCATGGTGCGTTACATGAACCAGATGCCCGCCGAGCAGACGTTCACGGACCACCTCGGCAACGAGCACGCCGTCGACACACGGAACGACATCTTCCCTCACAGGGTAATGCTCTTCGTCAAGGGGTGGCTCGGCACCCCCAAACTGATCTACAACGTCCTCCTCTGGAGTGTGAACACGACCGCCCAGGTAGGGATATTCCCCACCATCGGCTACCAGTTCAGCCGGAAGTTCAGCCTGTATGCCGGCATTAACGGAATTCCCGGCACCCGTTCGATCCAGGGCTCGCACCCCTACTGGCTTGCCCCCGACCGGGTCATGGCCGACGAGTTCTTCCGCCCCTACTTCACCTATGCCGTCTATGCGCAGGGTGAGCCTGTGCCGGGTCTCTGGTACAACGCCGTGCTCGGCAACAACAACAGCGCCCTCGGCATCAAGGCCGCCGAGTTGGACCGGAAATTCTCGTACGGGGCCTCCTTCTGGTGGATGCCGACGACGCACGAGTTCGGCCCGAAAGGGGCGTACGGCGACTGGGAAATGCACGATAAGGTGGCCACACGGTTCGGCATGGGCTACGCGATGAGCCCCGAGAACCGCCAAACTACCTCCCCGTCGGCCCCTCCGAACAACACCACCCTGAGACTGGCGGACAGCCTGAACGTGTTCGACATGGACTCCCTGGCGCCGGGGATTTCGGTGCAGTCCGTCGACTATCAGGTCGTCTCGGCCGACGCCGCGGTCAAGTACCGGGGGTTCTTCCTGCAGGCCGAGCTCTACAACCGCTGGCTCAACAACTTCCTGGCTGACGGGCCGCTGCCGGTCGCAGAGATCCATGACTGGGGCTTCTACGTGCAGGCGGCGTTCTACCCGATACCGAAGAAGCTTGAGCTCTACGCCGTGACCTCGCAGATCTTCGGCGACAAAGATGACGGCTTCGACAACAGCAACGAGTACATCGCCGGGCTCAACTTCTATCCCACGAACTCGCGCAATCACCGGCTCAATTTCCAGGTCATCAATGTGAACCACTCGCCGGTCAGCAGCACTTTCGGCTACTACGTCGGCGGCCAGGATGGGACGACGGTCTCGGCGGCCGTGTCGGTCTTTTTCTGAGGCAAAGGAGGTTTCGGATGACGCGCAGCAAAGAAATAAGAATCCTCATCGCATTGGCAGGTCTTCTGACCGTCGGGCTTCTTTGGTCCGGCCCCTTGGCCGCCCAGGCGCCGGCCAAGGACTGGTCGAGCTACGCGGTCCACGACGGCCACGTCCACCTGACGAACTACATCCAGGAGGGCCCGACCGCCCGCGACTTCCTGAAAGTCATGGGCACGAAGGTAGGCCGGGCGACCCTCTTCGGCCTCCCCTTACAGCAGATGTGGGACCACGGCAACACGGGCGACTACGCCCCGACCTATTACCTGCAGACGGATGCGCCTCTCTACTATTACTCCTTCACGGACGCCTATATCGCCATGCAGTACAAGTCCCTGACGCCGGAGGAGCAGAAGCGCCTCGACCCGATGATCACCGGCTTCAATCCCGCCGACATGTACGCGGTGGACCACATCAAGCGCGTGCTGAAGACTTTCCCCGGCGTCTTTGTGGGGATCGGCGAGTTCACGATCCACAAGGAGTTCGTGTCCGCCAAGACCGCCGGCGGGCCGGCGTCCCTCACGGACCCCGCCCTCGACCGGATCTTCGACTTCGCCGGCGAGGCCGGGCTGGTCACGCTCATCCACAGCGACGCGGACGTGCCGTTCCCGAAGCCGAACCAGGAGCCCTGGCAGATCCTCCAGATGCGGGACCTCTTCCTGCGGCATCCGAAGACGACCATCATCTGGGCGCACATCGGAGTGGGCCGCGTCGTCCGTCCCGTCGAAGACCAGGTCGGCATCGTCGAGAAGGCCCTCATGAATCCCGCTCTCAACCACCTGTACTTCGACATCTCCTGGGACGAGGCGGCGAAATACCTGGTCGCGACGCCGGAGACGATCCAGAGAGGAGCCGACCTCATCAACCGCTTCCCCGACCGTTTCCTGTTCGGAACGGACGAAGTCTCCCCGACCGATCAGGCGAAATACTTGAAGACCTATGACCTGTACGCACCTCTCTTTGCCAAGCTCACCCCGGAGGCGAGCGAGAAGCTGAGGAAGGGTAACTACGAGCGCATCTTCGACGAGGCCCGCCGCCGGGTGCGGGCTTGGGAGAAGGCGAATCCTACAAATAAATGAAAAATGGAAAGATTATTAAAGGAGGAAAAATGAAAAAGACATCTCAAAAAACCCTTCACACCGGCCTCCGGCTGTTGATGGTCGCTCTGTTGGTTTTAGCCGCCTTGCCGGCGGTGTGGGCCGACGAGACAAGCGAGACGTCCGCGACCAAGCCGGCAACTGAGGCCAAGGCGACCGCTGCCACAAAGCAGGACACGGCGGCCGAGGCCAAGCCCCGGCTGGACATCTACGGTGCCGCCATGCTGGACATGGGCTACGAATTCGGCCAGAGTCACCCGGACTGGTTCGACGTGGCCCGGCCCAGTAAGCTTCCGGCCTACCAGGACCAGTACGGCAAGGACGGCCGCTTCTACGCGGGCGTCCGGCAGAGCCGGCTCGGCTTCAAGGGCTTCATCCCCACTAGCCTCGGTGAGATCAAGACGATCTTCGAGTTCGAACTGTTCGGGACCGGTGTGACCGCCGGGCAGACGACCTTCCGCCTGCGCCACGCCTGGGGGGAGCTCGGCCATTTCGGAGCCGGACAAACATGGAGTCCGTTCATGGACGCGGACGTCTTCCCCAACTCGATCGAGTACTGGGGCCCGAACGGCATGGTCTTCTTCCGCAACGTTCAGTTTCGCTGGCAGCCGATAATGGGCGCTACGACCGTGTCCATCGCCCTCGAGCGGCCGGGCGCTAGCGCCGACCAAGGCCTTTACTCGGACCGTATTGAGCTCCAGAACATCAAGGCCCGTTTCCCCCTGCCGGACCTCTCGGCGAACGTCCGGCATAGCGGCAACTGGGGCCACATCCAGGTCTCAGGGATGCTTCGCCGGATGCAATGGGACGACATGCTCGCTGACCGGTTTGAGCTTTCGGGCAAGGCCACGGGCTGGGGCCTGCACCTCAGCGGCAACTATAAAATCGCCAAGGACACGATCCGGGCCTCTGTGCTCTACGGCGCGGGCATCGAGAACTACATGAACGACGCGCCCGTTGACGTTGGGATTGAGAACAACTTCTCCAACCCGATCACCCCGATCGTCGGCAAGGCGTTGCCCATCTTCACGATGGTTGCGTTTTATGACCGCACCTGGAACGACAAGTGGACGAGCACGATCGGCTACTCCTATTGCGATATCAGCAACACGGACGGCCAGGCCCCTGACGCCTTCAAGCGGGGCCATTACGGGCTCGTGAATCTCCTCTACTACCCGACGTCCAACATATTCATGGGCCCCGAGCTCCAGTGGGTGCGGCGGGAGAACTTTAAAGACGGTTGGAGCGTGGACGGAGTCCGCATCCAGTTTTCCGCAAAATACAGCTTTAAAGCTTCGATAGGAGGAAAATAATGTATCGACGCGCAATTTCTTTCATCTTCGTTGTATTTCTTGGTCTGGCGCTGACCTTCGCGCCCCTGGCCGCCCAATCCGAGGCGGACATCAACGCCGCGCTGCAGGCGGCGTACGCTAAGTACAAGGACCTCGCTGAAGGCAAGAACGCCGACTACATCCCGGCCCTGGCCAAGGTCGACTCGAAGATCTTCGGGATCGCCCTCGTGACCCCCGACGGCAAGGTCTACACCGCCGGCGACATCAAGTCGGAGGTCTCCATCCAGTCGATCTGCAAGGTGTTCACGATGGCCAAAGTCATGGAGGAACAGGGTCCTGACGCCATCGAGAAGACGATCGGCGTCGACGCGACCGGCATGCGCTTCAACTCGATCGTGGCGGTCGAGTGGTCCCAGAAGCTGCTGAATGCACGCGAGATCAACCCGCTGGTCAACCCGGGCGCGATAGTGGCCGCCAGCATGGTCAAAGGCGCGAACCGGGCCGAAATCTGGAAAAGTCTCCTGGGCTTCTACTCAGACTGCGCGGGCCGGCCGCTTTCGGTCAACCAGGAGGTCTTCAAGTCGGAAAGCGACTCCAACCAGCGCAACCAGGCCATCGGCTACCTGATGTACGCCTATGAGTGGATCAAGTCGGAGCCGATGCGGGCCACCGACATATACACCGAGGCGTGCTCGGTGAGCGTCAACGCGAAGGACCTGGCCATGATGGCGGGCACGCTCGCCAACGGCGGGAAGAACCCCTTGACCGGCAAGCAGGCCATCAAGCCCGGGAACATCCCCGGCCTCCTAGCCGTGATGGCCATCGCGGGCCTCTACGACGATTCGGGCAAGTGGCTCTACCACACCGGCCTTCCCGGCAAAAGCGGAGTGGGCGGCGGCATCATCGCCGTCTCCCCCGGCAAATTTGGGATCGCGGTCATCTCGCCGCCTCTTGACGACTCCGGCAACAGCATCCGCGCGCAGCGGGCGATCGCCGACATCTCGAACGCGCTCGGCGGCAATCCGTACAGCCCCAAAGTCAAGTAAGATTGCATTCAGGAGCCTGCGGAGGGCGAGGAAAGGCTTCCCGCCCTCCGCGGGCGACCGTTCCCCGGGGGCCTCACCACAAACCCTTCAAACTTGTAGTCGTTCGTCCGATATGTGAGAACCGCAAGCTTCTATTGCGGCTCCCGGGCGCCTGCCGTTTCGAAATACAGGTGCAGAATTATGTTCAGCGCATAGAGGTTCGTGACCGATGACTTCGAGTCGTGCTGATAGGTGATATTCGTCTCCAGGGCGAAGCGCGGCGACCAGGACACAGTGGCGCCCCCGATCAGCCGGACGCGATTCACCATATCGTAACGCGAGTCATAGTAAGGTTCGACATTCACATAGGGGACAATCGAGGTGCGTCCGACTTTGTACTCCTTCTCCACCATCAAGCGGTAACGCAGCCGGGTCGAGAAGTCGTGGTTTTCGCCAAGCCAGCGAAGATCGGTGCGCAGCCGGTGCGACAGGAGGACGCGGCCCTTGAGCGGGGTCCTCACGTGGAGTTCAAATAAAGCCGTATCTTCACTATATGCCTGACCCTGGTCATCAAGGCTCTTTCCGCCGAGATACCCGCCGCGGAGGAGGAAGCGCCTCATCTCCCGCGCTTGGGTTTCATCCACCAGCCGTCTTTTTTGCGGGTGCTTCATTTTCCCCCACGCGTAGTCCGCCTGCAGGATCAGGCTACCCTCGCGGTACTTGGTCTCAATGTTGCTTGATATGGGAAGGTACATCGAAAGGCGCCAGGCGGGCGAGAGCCGCAGCCAGATGTCGGTCTCGGGCCAGAACTCCAGCGACGTTTCCTGCGCGAGGGCGGCGCCGGCCGCCCCAAGCCAGGCCATGAGAGCCAGGCCAATCAGGCGCCAGGTGCGGGGCCCGCCTGCCGCGTTCTTTCTGGTTTGGAACTTTCTCATTTTATTGAGGTCCAATATATCATGCCCGCATTTCTCTTGTGAACCCCCTGGTGGCGGATCCGTATGCCGGGCCGCTGATTTGGAAGATGAACGGTTGGTCCTGGCGGTGACGGGAGGGTTCACGCCGCTGAATCTCCGTTCGCAGGCTGTTAAGACGGCGCAGCAGCAAGGAGACATTGCGGCTCTGCGATTGGGCTCTATAACGAAAAGTGTGGTGGGAAAAGAAGGGACAATGAGTGCCCCCTCTCCAGCATGAGGAGATAAGTCTTTCCTTTTCCGGAGGGGAAGAGTGAATATATCAGGCCCTAAGGGAGTCCCCTCTTTGCTAAAGAGGGGAGTTCATCTGGTGCCAGACACCTTCATTATCCTAAGGAGGGGAACTCAACAGGACGCGGAAATCGGTTTTTCGTAGATCCTGTACTTGCGGTAGAGGGACGCGCCGAGCGATGCCGCGAAAAGGTTGATGGCCTGGTTGTCCTCGAGCTGCCACGACAGCTCGCACCAATAATAACCCTTGCGGATGATCGCCTTTTCGAACTCGTCGTAGAGAAGGTAGGCCAGACCCGTGTGCATGTACTCCGGCACAACTCCGAACACCATCGCCCGGACGCCCGTTATCTTGCGCCGTCCCATCAGGAACTTGAGGAACCCGAAGGGGAAGAGCCGGCCGTTCATCTTGATGAAGACCTGGTTGAAATCAGGGAAGGCGCCGGCAAACCCCACCACCCGCCCCTCATGCTCGGCGAAGAGGACCAACTCGAGGTCGGCGAACTGCCCCAGGTTCTTGACCATGTGCTCCATCTCTCTGTCGGTCCAGGGAACAAACCCCCAGTTCTTTCGCCAGCCGGCGTTGTAGATCGCGGCGATATTCAGGGCGTCCTTCTCGAGGCTGGCCTTGGTCACGGCCCGGAAGGTGAACTGCCCCGATTTCCGAAGCCGGTCCAGGAGTTCCTCAGTCCGGGGCGAGAGCTTCCGCTCGCGGGTTTTGAGGAAGGCGTAGAGGTCTTTGGCCTTGACCAGGCCGCACTTTTCCATGAGGTCGAGGTAATACCGCGGGTTGTAGGGCATCATGACGACCGGGGGAGCGTCGAACCCTTCGAGGAGGAAGGCGCACTCGTCGTTCATGGACAGGTTCATCGGGCCGCGGAGCCTGTCCATGCCCCTCTCCCGGCCCCAGGCCTCGGCCGTGCCGATTAGGGCCCGGGCCGTCTCCAGGTCATCAAAGCTCTCGTAGAGCCCGAAAAAGGCGGTCTTCTCCCCGTATGCTTCATTGTGGTTCGGGTCGAGGATCGCGGCGATCCGGCCGACGATCTTCTCGCCCCGCCAGGCCAGGAAATAATCGGCCTCGCCGTGCTCGAAAAAGGGGTGCTTCTTGCGGTTGAGCTTGTCCTTCATCTCCATGATGAGAGGCGGGACCCAATGGGAGTCGTCCTTGTAGACGCTCCAGGGGAAGCGGATGAACTTCCTGAGGTCGCTTCTCGTCTGAACCTTCCGGATCTCGATCTCATTCATGGCGTTTCCTCTAAAAAAAGAACTTGAGCCCTAGGGTAAGAGTCAAAGCGTTGAGGCTGATTTGATCCACTTCGTCGGGGTTGACTTCGCCGATGGGCCCCTCTCGCGGTAAATCCTCCACCCAGGTTTTGATGATGCTGTATCTCGCGTCCGCGTTCAGGGTCAGCCAGTCCGAGAGCGCCCAGTCCAAACCCGCTCCTAAGTGGGGAGCCAAACGGTCAACAACGTCGGCTGTATTCTCTTCCGCCTCGTCGGCCGGCCAGAAATGGAAGAAGTTGAACTCGAGGCCGAAGATGGCATAGGGGATGAACCGGCCGTCCTTGGCAAAACGATATTGGCCGCTGAGCAGGACTTGGGTGGTGGCCAGTTTCCCCGCGCTCAGCCCGGCCGGGGGCTCATTCATAGGCGCCCGGTTGCCCGTAATCAGGAGTTCGAGGCCGATGCGGGGCGACAGGAGGGTAAAGAATCCGGCTCCGTAAAGGAAGCCGGTGTCGAAGTTCTGGTCGGTGCGAAAAACCGCCCCGGCCTCAGCCTTAAAGGCAAGCTTATGCCCTTGGGCCTCATCTCCGAAACTCAGTGACGGCCAGACAAGAGCGAGGACCAGCCAAGCGGCCGGAACAGCGAGTCCACTTTGATTTTCGTTTCTCTTATTTTTTCTCATCGAACGCTCCTCTTTGCGCATTTCCGGCCGCCGCTAAAACCCGTATGATACCTGGAGTCTTAACCCGTATAAGAATTTTTTGACATCGGGAAAATCGCGGTAGTCCGAGTTGCGGCGGTAGTGCTGGTACTGGAGGCCCAGCATGACCTGTTTCCAGACCGGGATGCGGTATTCCCCGGTGAAGACGTTCAGCCGGTCCGTTCCCGCGGCTCCTTCCAAGGCATAGATGGTATAGTGGGCCCAGCGAAGAAGCACGGAACCGTATTTCTGAAAATTGAAGAAACCGTCAAGCTTGGCCGTCACCCCGGTCCCGTAGTTGTAGTCTCTCAGGTCTTCGACGACATACTCGTTGTTACTGACACCGAGGATCATCCAGCCGAGCTGGGGAGTGAGAGTCAGGTGCGTCGTCTTGGATAGCTCGAACCGCGAGACGAGTCCAGCGCAAAGAGAGGTACCGCCGAGCTCGATGGCCTCGGTGTTGATATAGTCATAGTGCTGGAAAAGTCCGAGCAGGTGATTCTGGCCGCTTTTAGCCTCCAGTTCCCTGCCGAACAGCAGGCTGTATCCATAGATTGTCAGATAGGCTTTGTCCTGGAATCTCAGTGTGAACTCCACTGGAAAGTAGTCGAACGGCTGCCGGGCTTCTCCCCCCGTGAACGGAGTTCCGTAGACGAGCAAGAAGTCGGCTGACGGGCCCGTCTTGTTGCTTTCAATATCGGGGTTATCGCCCCGGGCCTGTCCCCCCAGGGTGATGATTCCGCTCAAAGGGGACTTGGCTTGGGAGACGCCTGACGGCCTAACCATTTCGCCGCCGAAGAAAAGACGGTTCAGCCCGCCCGCCGGGTTGAGGAGCAGGCTCACGGCCTCGCGCCAGACGCGGTCGAAACCCCTGGCATTGTCATCCAGGATGAGCGACGTGTAGCGGAACATCGCCTCGCCCAGGAACATCCCTCCGGTCGTGGTCATGATCAGGTCGTTGATGCTCGGCCGATGGCGCTCCATCACCGTTTCCCACATGAAGCTTCCTCCCAGGGAGCACAGCGCGGACTCCCAGTAGCTCAATCCGTTGGAGCGGCCGGAGTTGAAGTACAGGGAGCCGTGATAGGGGTGGGCAATAAAATTGGTCCGGAAATGGTTCGGATCCCACTCGAACCAGTACTTGAAGTTTTCGTTCATCGTCTCGAGGCTGATGAAGGCCTGCTGTCCCCCCGTCAAATAGCCGGTCAGCCAGATGGCCACGTTGACGGCGGCCGTCTCGACCACGGCCGCGACGGGCCGGCGGAAGACTGGTTCAGCGGCAGGGGCAGCCGCGGGAGAGGTCTGTTCGGGCTTGGGTAGAGAGGCGAACGGAACGAGCGAGAAGCTCGAAATCGCTGCCTGGCATAGCCCCTCTCCAGGCGCCTTCTGAACTGCCACCTCATCTGCCCGGACGGAAAATGAAAAGCCCAAAAGAAAAACGGCAAACAGAAGGACTCCTGTTTTACGCATCATGAAATCCTCCATACCATAAGCAATTTATAAAAGTGCTTGGTCCTCCGATAGTATCAGCTGGCCTTATAGAGATCCATCTGGAGAGCGAGGAACCAGGCATACTGGATTCTCAGGCGGACGATTCTATCCTTGAACAAACCCTCCTTGCTCAGCCAGATGCGGAAATCGCCCTTCTTTTTTTTGACCAGGGGCAACCCCCGGCCGTCTTTGCGCAAGCCGTCGTATGCGGTGAAGTCGACCGGGAAAACCTTGGCTCCGAATGGTTTGAGTGCAACCGCCTTCCCCACTTCGCATTTGAAGCAGTAGGGATGACCGCCGAAAATGAAAGGAAATTCGCAGGTATCCCCCTCGGCAATCTCGTGCTCAATAAAATATTCGAGCGGCGCGATGAAACTCCTGTAATTTCCATCAACTCTTTTCTCGTCACCGTTTTCCCGGCGGCAGACCGCCCAATCTGAAAAATAGGTGATGCTCTCGGCTTCGATTTTCCCGTTCTTGTTGAAAAAGCCCGAAGAAGTGCCTTCGACGACTCCCTCTTCATCGCCGGCCGGCCCGTCACCGTTTCCCTGTGAATTCCTGGAAAGGTGGGTGATCATCTTGAGTTCGCCGCGATAGTCCTTGCCATCTCTGGCCATCTCGGGCTTGGAGTTTCCGAATATCCGGAAGACCTTGTCCAGCTGACCTCCATTCGTCCGGATATCCTCCTCGATGTTGAATGTCCCGACGCGGCTGATATCTCCGAGCACAGGGACTCTAGCCTTGATCAGATACTCGGTCAGCCGGTGATGGATTCTGTCTTCTGCTTGGGCTGCAAAGGCTCCTCCTCCCGGCTGAGATGTCGGGCCGCCTGGAAGGAGAAACCTTCCGCAGGCGAGGAGGGCCAGGATGGCGAACCCGCTCATTCTTCTGCTTCTTTCAGAGGCGGTTCTTAGCATAGGCCCCGAGGTTTTGTCAAGGCGGCCGGGCATTAGATTCGTGGTCACTTGTTGAATTTCCAGCGGATGGACATGGAGATTCCGTAGTCCTTCTTGCTGGCCGTTTCCGTCGGGGGACGGCTGTCGAATGAGTAAAAGCCGTCCAGGCCGATATAGAAATCGTTCCAGATCTCGTAGCTGAAGCTCGTTTCGAACTCGAACCGGACGCGGCCCCAGTCCGTCAGGCTGGGGAAGAGCAGCGCGGAGACGACCAAGTCCAGCTTGGGAAAGGTGTGCCGGAAGGCCGACAGCTGTCCGACGAAGTTGGCCTCGATATTCTGATTGGCGGCCTCGGCGTCGCTGTATTTTTCGTCGACGGCGACGGCCCCGGCCCCGGCCGTGATGATTATGAGGTTGGTATAGACGAGCCTGTTTCCGAGTCCCCCGCCCAGGATCAGACGATGGCTGAGCCCCAGTTCCGTGTTCTGTTGAAATCCGGATGTCGCGAGGGCCACATAACGCTTTTTCAAGTCTCTCTCGAGTGACAGGGTCACGGTGTTCCGTGTCGTCGTCTCGACGGCTTCCTGTTTCCCGAGATAAGAACTTCCGCTCAGATTGAGATTCCCTTTAGACATCACGTAAGAGACATCTGCGCCGAGGGTGTAGGTGGTCAAGCTCTGGGCGCGCTGCAGGCTGAAGCCGGCCTCCACTTCACCCCTGAGCCGGTCCAGGAGTTTCTTCTCGAAGGGGTCGATCGTCATGATCAGCTCCAGCTCCAGGAGGACCTTGCCCGTGTCCGTGGCGATGACGGCCTTGCCCTCCTCGGTAGCCCTCTCGAAGGAGCCGACGAGGATCTGTCCTGTCCCAAGCTCGACGCGGAAGCGGGCGGGACTGTAAAGGCCTATGACTTTGACCCATTTTACGGAGATGGTGCCTGTTTCGTCCGTGTTGAAAGACAGCATCCCCTTGTCCAGCCCCTTGATCAAGCCGACGAGCTTCTGGCCGTTCTGGAAAATGACCTCATCACGCGTGGCGGCGGAAAGGACAGAAGCGTTTTGGCCAAGCAGGCAGGCCGATATCAAGAAGAGAGTGACGGCCCGCGTCGTGAAGAAAATCCGCATCATATTTGTTTTCAAGGTCCTGAGGATAGCCGATAAATTCCGGCCCGTCAATTAGGACCAAGGTCCAATGGATGCGCCGTTATGCCGTCAGCCGGACTTGGGGCCGACCTTTCTCATCGGCTCGATGCCCATCCGGTCGGCGAGAAGGGTCAGCTCGGCGACGGAGTTGGCCTTCATTTTCTGCATGACCATGGCCCGGTGGAACTTGACCGTTTTCTCGCTGATGCCCAACTCGAAGGCCGTCTGTTTGTTAAGGAGCCCCGAGATCACCCAGCGGAACACTTCGTATTCCCGGGGGGTGAGCGTTTCGATCCGGCCGCGGACCGAGTCCAGTTCACGCTGGGCTTTCAGCCGGGCTTTGTCTTTGTCGAGGGCCGTGCGGACGGCCTCGAGCAGGACGGCGCTCCGGACAGGCTTGGTGAGAAAGTCCAGGGCCCCGGCCTTCATGGCCTCGACGCTCGAGGGGACGTCCCCGTGACCTGTCAGGAAGACCACGGGCAGGGTCAGTCCGCGGGCGGCCAGCTCGCGCTGAAGGTCCAGGCCGCCGAGGCCCGGCATCCGGAGGTCGAGGACCAGGCACTTCGGCCCCCTGGGGAGACGGCTCTCGAGGAAAGCCGAAGCCCGATCGTACGTCTTGACCCTGTATCCGGCCGTCTCGATGAGCCGGGCCAGTGCCTTGAGGATGGAGGGGTCGTCGTCGACGATGCAGACGGTCGCCGCGGGCGATGTCACAGGTTTTATCTCCGGATTCGCTTATCTTAGCTCAGAAGAGGGTGCTTGGCAAGACCAAGATCCGGCGGGCCCACAAGAGAAATATTGTCCGGACGGATGGTCGGCGAGGAGCGGGAAGATCAAGAGAAGAGACGATTACGGTCCGGAACTCTCCCCTTGCTGCTTATGGATTAATTCCAGCAGAGATTCCCCGGAAAACGGTTTCTGCAGATAGCCGATCGCGCCATTTTGCATCGCCCGGTCCCTGGCATCGCAGCTTGCCTGCCCGGTGATGATGATCACGGGCATGCGATAGCCTAAATCTTGCATCTTTTTCATCAGACAAAAACCGTCGCAACCGGGCATGTGGATGTCCACGAGGGCGATGCCGGATTGTTCGCAAGGCACGGAGTCAAGAAACGCCTGAGCCGACCCGAAGTACTCGGCCAGAATCCCCCTGGCGTTCAGCATCCGTCTGAGGGACTTGCCGAACGACAGGTCGTCGTCTACGATCCAAATACACAGGGAAGGGCTGTCCATGATTTTCCTTGCAGGATGAGTCTGGCAGAAGAAAGAGACCTTGTCTATTGGACCTTAGTCCAATATGGGATTATCTCGCCAGGCTTTGAGGGAAAAAGAAAATGTCGCGCCCCCGGCCGGATTGTTGTCCGCCCAGATCCGTCCCCCGTGTTCCTCGATGATCGACCGGCAGATGGAAAGCCCCAGTCCCAAGCCCTCTTTCTTGGTCGTGAAAAACGGCTTGAACACCATCCCCCGCCCGGCCTCGGCGATGCCCGGCCCCGAATCGATGACGCTCACGGTGACCGTATCCGGGCCGTCCATCACGGATCGGACCGTCAATATCCTCGAGGGCGTTTCTTTCATCCCGTCCAAGGCGTTCATCATCAGGTTCAGCAGGACCTGCTGCAGACGGATGCGGTCTCCCCTGATGTCCGCGATGTCCGGCTTCAGATCCAAGCGGAGCGTGATGCCGTTCACGGCCAGGCTGTTTTGTATCAACGCCAGGGCCCCGTTAATGAGGCCATTGACGCTCAGGGGCTCGAACTGGGCATCCACTTTTTTCACGGCGCTCCGCACTCTGCGGATGACATCCCCCGCCCTCTTGGCATCGTGGATGATATCAGCGACGATTTCAGGGAGGGCCTCGCGCTTATCCTGAGCTTGAGACAGCAGAATTTGGGCAGCCTCGGCATTGTTCAGGATCGCCCCTAGAGGCTGGTTGATCTCGTGGGCCAAGGAGGTCGAAAGCTCGCTCATCGCCATAACCCGAGCAAGATGCGCAAGCTCTTGACGCAACTGTACCCTATCGCGTTCGTTCTCCTTGCGTAAGCTGATGTCCTGGATGAAGCCATAGACCCGGCGATGGGCCAGATCCATTCTCCCTATGGTCCGAACGTCCCGGCGATGACCTTTGGCGGTGACGATCTCAAGTTCCAGTTCATAGGGCGCCCCCTGCTCAATGGCCTGTCGCACGGCTTGTTCAATGATCGGCCTGGAACCCGGGGTAAAAAAAGCGAGGCCTTTTTCCACGGTCGGTTCGTAGGTCGGATTGACTTCGTGGATGACGTAGACCTCTGCCGTCCACATTAGCTTCATCGTATCGATATCGAACTCCCACCCGCCGACCTTTCCGATCCTCGCGGTTTCAGCCAGAAAATGTTCGCTCTTTTTCAACGCCTCGTGAGAGCGCTTGCGCTCATCGATGTCCTCAATGAATCCGTCGGAGTAGGCAATCCGCCCATCGGGGCCGAAAACAGGGTTGGTTTTGAGCGACACCCATACCGGGGTGCCGTCCTTGCGTTTGAACAGGTACTCGCCTTCCCTGATCGTGCCACCCTCCTCCACCTGGCGGACGAGGCGGGCGCGCTCGTCGGGGAATGCCCAGAGCTGACGGCCGGCGTCCGTGATGGACCGCACGAGGTCCTCCGCGGAATCGTATCCCAGGATCTTCGCCGCTGCGGGATTGGCGAACAGGATCCTCCCCTCCCCCGAAAGCCGATAGATGCCCTCGATGGACCGTTCGAATATCCCACGATAGCGGGCTTCGCTCTCCTGAAGGGCACGGTCGGCTCGGTTGCGGGCGAGTGCGTTTGCAAAGACTTGCGCGACAAGGCGCAGCTTGTTGACGGTGTCAGTCGTCCAGGTCCGCTCCTTTCGGAATTGGTTGAAGGATACTGCCCCGAACACCGGGGCTCCGCCTGCGGAGAGGGGAAAGGTCAGGGCCGATTTGATGCCGAAGGATCGATAAAGCTTCAGGTCGCGCGCCGCGGCGGCGGGAAGATCGGCCACCCGAGAAATGATAAGCGTCTCGCCCTCGAAAAGCTTCTTCATGGACCAAGGGAACGTCTCCTTTGCATCCATGGGTTCTGCCGGCGCTAAAGTAAAACCCGGCGGCACAAAGATATGCGTTGATGTCAGCGAGCCCCGATAGTCGAGGTCCCTTTGCCAGAGCGCGGAGATGTCGATGCCTAGGCTTTCACAAACTTCTTTCTGGGCGACCAAGATCTCGCTGTCCACGCGGTCGGACGGGAGGGCGATGAACCGCGTGGAGATGTCGACGAGCAGCCTCTCGAAAGGGGAAAGAGAAGCCTGCTCTCTCCCCGCCCGGCCGTGGCTTTCGACCTTTTTCGCACGTCGTGCATGGGCCTTCTTCGCCCGCGGCTTCAACGCCTTAGAATTTGCCTTCATTTTTTGCGCCACAAATACTCTAGATTCTGAGGGATTCAGAAAGCAGAACATACTATAGCATCGGATTCCCCTGTTTTCAAATTTCTCCGGACCCCATGACATTTAGCGTGGTAACCACGAGAGGGCGGGCACTCGGCATCTTTATTATCCCCCGCTGAAAAAGGAGGGCTTTATCTTCCCCCCCTTTGGAAAAGGGGGGCGTGGGGGGATTTCAAAAGGCGGGCAAGGATATTAGGGGGGACTAAAGAGGATCGGTGACGGGAGCCTACCGGAACGTCATGAGCGCTACAGTCCGGATAACGCCCGAAATAGTCGTACGGCGATCTCGGAGACGGGGAACTTCAAGAGGAGCAGCGGCAGCATCGGCAGGATCACGCAGGCCGCCAGTTCGATCAAGAGCCTCCGGCCGCCGGGGACCAGTCGCATGTTGCGCACGACGTTCATGCTGTTCGTAAGATCGGCCAGCGACTGCATGTCCGCCGTCCCCAATTGGGATTCGCCCGACGCACTCTCGTCCCGGATCCACTTATGGTCAAAGGCGTGAACATAGCGGGACGCCATGGCCATGTATTCATCCAGCCCTGTTGACCGGCAGTACCAGAGCTTGCGGGTGAACAGGAAGAGCGGGCCGATGAACAGCGCGGCGACAAGAAGCAGGACCGCCGGCGCCAGGTGGTACAGGGCCTCGAAGGCCATCTTTCCGAGGAAGATGCCTTCGGCGAAGGACGCTGAAAGAACCGCTGAGATCGCCAGGGCCAGCGGAGTGAAATGTTCCTGCACGACCTCCAGGTACCCCAGTCCCCCTGCGCCGTCGGAGTGCGTCGGGACGAGATGGAGTTTCAGTTTTCCCAGGCGCCGGAGAAAGTACCACCAGAGACCCAATCGCCAGAGCCAGCGCAAAATCAGGAATCGAATAAGCGGCAGGCAGAATATCAGATACCAGCCGTTGATCAAGGTCAGCTTTCCCCCGGCCTGGGACAGGATCGACGCCCAGTTCCCAGTCCCGCCCGGCAGATTGACGACGGTCTCGAGCAGGGGCAATGTCAACGCCAGAAGGAGGAAGAGAGCCTCGGCCAGCCAGCTGTCCGTCAGCCGGCGGACACGGCGTATGTTCGAGGCCAAGGCCGGCAACTCTTCTTCATGGATAATGCCGGAACTCAGGATATTGCGGACGAACTCGGCCATCCGGGGAGCCACGAACGATTCGCAGGCGAAAAACAGAGGGATCGCCACCAGGAGGCGAACGTGGACACCGATCACGGCCAGAGAAAAAATCCTGGGTCCCTGTCCATGCAGAAGCGCCAGCAAGATCAGGACACTCCAGGCCAGCAGGCCAAGCGCCAACCCCAGCCTGAAGGTATCCGTCCCTCGCCGGACCAGGCCCAGCCGGACTCCGAGCCTGTACAGGGGACCCCCGAATAATGAGAGTTCGGGGATCTTTGTATCTTTCTCCAGCATGCTGTTCAGTATACCCCAATCCCTGACGAGGTCCAATCCCCCGCCAGAGGGGAGAAGATCGCGTGGCCGATCACTTGAAGACGCCGGCTTCGTTCATCTCCCAGGCCACTTTCGTGGCGAGTTCTTTGACGAACGACGCGACCTTCGAAGGATTCGTTGTCTTGCTCCGGCCCGACCAGATCAACTTGTTAAGTTCCAGGGAGTAGACGAGAGTTTCGACAATGATGATGGTATCCGTCGAAACCGTTGAGGCCGAGTACGGATAGCCCCAGCCATAGCCCCAGTAGCCTCCCCAGAACCCGCCGTAAAAGGGTCCCGTGTAGACCGAAGCCGAAACCGAGAGCTCCTGTTCGGTCGCCAGAGGCCGGATCACTACGGCCGCCACGGCGCCGGCCTTCTCGAAGGCGGCTTTCGCTATGGCTTCGTCCTTAAGACCGGGCGGGAGAAGCGTGTAGCTCGGCACCCCCTTATAGCCGCGCTTGGTCAACTCGGCCGCCAGCGTGTCTTCGGCATCATGCCGAATGTATTCGTCTTCAGCCGCGACAGCGGCGACGATGGTCTGGCCTTTCGGCTTGTCCAGGGGGGGCACCGCCGGATTCTTCCAGGTCGAAATGAAGGACGTGGTCGCACACCCCGACAAAATCAGGGCGAGACCAACTGCCGCTGTCAGTTTCGTTCCGTAAGTCATCTTTTCCTCCTTCCGGGCAATTTATATGATTTTGAGAGGCGCGCGTCAATGGGACCTTGGGCTAAGCAGCGGCCGCCACCCGTCGAACCAGCCATTCCTATTGCCGCATCATGATGGCCTTCAGGGCCATCTCGTCGTCCTTGATCATATCGCCGCTCACATCGACCGTGACGCCGTAGAGCATGCCGGTGAACTTGAACGGCGGCTTGTACTTGTCCCAGACCGGCGATCCACCGTCGGCGCCGCACACGAAACCCCCGCCCAATCCGAGCGACAGCGGCATGGTGAGTGGAATATCGACCTGCCCAACCAGCTTGCCGTCGATGTAGAGCTGGCCGCGGCCCGGCGCGCCCTTGCCGCTCTTGATGTCGGGCTGACCGGTCACCTCGAACTCGAAGCGCATCTTGTGGCGTCCCTCGGGAACGGGGACGTTCGATTCCGCGTGATAGAACTGGCTGCCCACATAGTTATAGACGTAATGAAGCTTACCGCCCTGCACGTAGACGGCGAAGCCGCCCTGGACATCGCCGGCGGACAAAAGCACTCCCTCGGCGCCGCCCTTGGGGATCTCGGCGTCCGCCGTGATGCTGTGGGGCCGGTTCAGCACGGTGGGACAGGCGTTGATCGGCACCGCCTGTGTGCCTGGATAATAGGTGTAGCTGTTCCGGGCGACCGCGATCTGTGGACGCGGGTCGGCGAAACGCAGGGTGCCGCGCGAGTCCACCGGCAGGACGTTGTACTTGCCCGCCTCGACGTACCAGGTGGCGATCATCTCGATCAGCTTTGCCTTGTTCTCGGCCGCGAGGTTGTGGTTCTCGGCCCAGTCTTTCTCGATGTGGTAGAGCTCCCAACCTTTCGCATCCAGTTCGGTCAGCTTGTCCTTGTCGATGGGCGCGCCGAAGAACATGCCCGCTTCCGTGAATGACGTCCCGGGCCACGGGCACACCGCGCGCCAGCCGTAGTGATAGATGGACCGATGGCCCATCATTTCGAAGTACTGGGTGACGTGCTTGCTGGGCGCCTTGGCATGGTCGAGGGCATGGGCGACGCTCAAACCCTCGATCGGCGACTGCGTTACGCCTTTGATGCTCGTCGGTGGCTCGATGCCGAGCATCTCGAGCACGGTCGGAACCATGTCGATCGCGTGG
>Ga0209253_10000965_pt1 | contig 25172 bp, 2 predicted proteins | sample FrelakmetBRP12BR_FD_187145 | JGI IMG/M metagenome (GOLD analysis project Ga0209253, IMG submission 187145) | Freshwater lake sediment microbial communities from the University of Notre Dame, USA, for methane emissions studies - BRP12 BR (SPAdes)... | ecosystem: Environmental > Aquatic >...
AAGCGGCGTCATAACTATACTCACAGGTCATACAGTCACTCTATCAGGCTCTCTGACTCTTGACGAAGTGACCATTGCATCCGGGGGACAAGTAAATGTTTCATCAGGAGTAACAATGACAATATATAATGGTTCTGAGGACGTTGATTTTAATGTAACCGGCAAATTGTATAATGAAGGTATAGTTGAAGGGGCAGGTACTTTGGTATTTAACAGTGGCTCAACATATGAGCATGCCCGTAATGGAGGCTCTATACCCATCGCTAACTGGGATCCGGCTTCGATATGTTTGATTACAAAAATAACCAATAATTCTCTTAACGGATTTGGGCAAAGTTTTGGCAATTTTACCTGGAATTGCTCGTCGCAAAGTGGAACTGTTGCCATGAATGACAATGTTACTATAGAGGGCAATTTTACACTTATAAGTACTGGTACCGGGAAACTTGCTGTTACTAATGATAATAATTCCAGGGTATTGACTATTTCAGGTAATTATTCTCAAACCGGAGGCACACTTGATTTTAGTAGTGGCCCCAGCGGGGCTGCCGCTTACTTATACATTGCCGGCAACCTTACTCATGCAGCAGCAGCTCGAACAATTACTACGGGAGGTCAAGGGGCAACTAACGGTACAATAGTTTTTAATGGTTCAGAACCGCAAATTTTAAGTTTTACAAATGCAGATGGCTCAGAATGGGTCAGTTATACCCTCAACTCAGGTAGTAATGTTTCACTTGGATCAGATCTTGCTTTATCTGGATGGTCTTCTGAGCCAAAATATTATGCAGATGTAACAGTAAATGGCATTTTAAATGCTGGCATATATGTCATCAGAGAAACGTCTGCTTCAGCATCTCATTTCTATTTAAACTCTGGGGCAACAATAATTACAGCAAATACCAATACAACAGGAGCTTTAACCTCAAGTGGTGCCAATGGTTCAATACAGGTTACCGGTTCTCGCACCTATAGTCCAGGTGCAAATTATGTTTACAACGGCACCGTCCAGGTTACAGGTACTGGCCTGCCAACAACAGCTATTACCGGTAATATTACCGTAGAGGCTGGTGCATCTGTTATAACAACTAACTCTATTATTGAAAGTGGTACCATGACAGTTAACGGAACTCTAACTCCTGGTACTGCAACTCAGACAATGAGTGGTTCCGGTGCACTTACAGGAACAGGGACCGTGAAAGTCAACCGTACGACAGCACCTGCTGATTTTTCAACACAGTATACAATAGCCAATAAAGAGCTTTCAGAACTGACGGTTGAATATTCAGTGCTCACCGGTGCTCAGGTTGTTTCTCCTTTGACCTATTGTAACCTCAAACTGGATAATACTAGCGGTGAAAACACTTTAGGAGGAGATGTTACGGTAACCGGAACAATAACTACAACTTCTGGTGGTACAATTAAAGTAGCAGCCAGTCAGCTTCTGACCGCAACCACAATATCAAACGCCGGTATTTTTACCATTGCTCCGTCCGGACAAACAACTGCAACTAACATAACTAATAATGGTACCCTTAATCTGAATTCTGATAATTCAGGTATCGCATCCCTATTAGTGGAGGATGATTCCCCAGTAACCGGGACAAACAATATTCAATTGTACCTGACAGGTGGAGGAGCTCCAAACGCATATATGTGGCACTATATCTCTTCACCAGTTGCAATTCCTAACATTACTACAGTTTTTGGTGCTAACACAACTGATCTTGCAAGATATGATGAAAGTCTGGCTGTAAATTCACAGGATCAGGGATGGGTGGCAGCTGATGGGTGGATCTACTATAAGGATACAAGTGTACCCACTGGTACGGGTTTTTCAACTCTTGATCTTGGAAAAGGGTACGCATATTATTATCAAGATAATGAAAGATATACAATTTCCGGAACAATCAATACAGGAAATGTTACAATCAACCCGCTTGCCTTTAGCGGACATTCTACCTCAGGCTTTAACTTGATTGGCAATCCTTTTACCTGCACACTTGATTGGGACGAGGTAGCATCTTTTAATAGCCTCCCCAAAGCCAATCTAAGTTCCACTATATACTCCACTAAAGATTACATTCTTTTCCCCACCTATACTCCAGGTGGACCCAATCCCGGGCCTGATGGCGGAACAAATACTATTCCTCCGATGCAGGCATTTTTTGTTGATGCTTCATCTGCCGGCCAGACAATCACTTTACCAGCAACTGCAAAAATTCATTCCAACATGCCCAGATTTAAGGGCGATTCAGATTCAAAAGAGATATCTTTTGTCAGACTGCTTATTGAAGACGATAATATCTCGAGGGATGCATTAGTTTGGTTTGATGAAAAGGCAACTTCCTCTTTCGACAGCGGTTTCGATGCTTATAAACTCGGTAAATCATTGGGTTCGGTTAATATCTGGACCAAAACAGGTGATATTGACCAATCGATTATTGGTATACCGTTCCCGGAAAAACCAGTTGAAATTACGGTTGCGATACATGCAGAAAACGCTGGGACATACATTCTTTCTTCAAAGGAATTAAAAGGTCTTGAAAACTATAGAGTAACTCTTAAAGATAAAACTACTAATACTATCGTGGATCTCAAGAAAGGAGATAAATTGTTATTCTCAACATTGGCGGGCGAATTTGAGGACAGATTTGTACTTACCGTCTGTAATTTAACAACAGGTTCCGAAGAAATTAAATTACCTGAAAACCAGTTTAATATCTATGCTATTAATGGAATACTTAATATCAATCCGTTATCTGATGAATGGAACGGGAAACAGGGTTCTGTCAGAATTGCTGATCTGATGGGTAAAAGCATTTTCGATAACAGGAATGTTGAATTCTGGAAAAATACAGTGATCCAATTACCTGTTCAGGGAGTAAAAGGTATTTATTTTGTTGAGATCAGATCGGGTGTTATGAGATATGTGGGGAAGGTGATGATTAAATGATACATAGGATACTTTTTCTTTGCTGCATATTTTATAAATCCAATTAAGAATAGTTGGTCCCTCTATAATTAACTTCATAAATTATACAGGAGAAAGTACCTGAAGTAGCTGCCTGAGTTAATAAATCCCTTACATACTATTATGAAAATAATCTCGGTTGTCGGTGCCAGACCTAATTTTATGAAAATTGCTCCGTTCATCAGGGCTGTCAACGCGCATAATGAATTAACCGGAAATAGTATTAATCATTGTCTTGTTCACACCGGACAGCACTATGATAACTGCATGTCAAGGGCATTCTTCCGCCAGCTCGAAATTCCTGAAGCTGATATTAATCTTGGCGTTGGATCAGGCACTCATGCAGAACAGGTCGGTCATACAATGATTGAATTCGAAAAGATCCTGTGGCAGAAGAAGCCCGACTGGGTTGTTGTTGTGGGTGACGTTAATGCAATTCTGGCATGCTCAATAACTGCCAAGAAAGAACAAATTCTATGTTGCCATATTGAAGCCGGACTCCGGTCCGGCGACATGTCCATGCCTGAGGAGATCAACAGGATTGTTACTGACAGGATCTCGGACCTATTGCTGGCTCCCGACATGATTTCTTATAATAATCTGATCAGGGAAGGTACGCCTGAGAATAAAATCAGGTTCACCGGCAATATTATGATCGATACTCTGGAAGATAACAGGTCAAAAGCTGCTAAACTCAATATTGAAGATATTTTTAAGGATAACTCCAGGAATGGTTCATGGAAGCGCTTTGTTAATTCCTTTGCCAGTGATTTTGCAGTAATAACACTGCACCGGCCATCTAATGTCGACAATAGAACTGTGCTCCAGTCAATTGTCCGGTTTGTTATTGACGAAGTTATTGAAGAGATCCCGGTGGTATGGACAATTCATCCACGCACCCGCAAGATGATGGCGAATTTCGGACTGTTGGATGAAATTCTTTCTCAAAACAAACTGCTTCTTCTGGAACCTTTATGCTACCTCGAGATGCTCAGATTGAACATGCTTTCAAAAGTAGTTCTTACCGACAGCGGGGGATTGCAGGAAGAGTGTACAGTTCTTGGTACTCCCTGTTTAACATTGAGGCACAATACTGAAAGGCCTGTGACATTGACTGAATATGGCGGAGCAAGCGTTCTGGTCGGGAATAATATAGAACTTATCAGGAAAGAATTTCATTCTGCCCTGAAGAAGCAGCGAAATCCAACCCGGCCTGAACTATGGGATGGTCATACCGCTGAGAGATGTTTAAAGGCAATAATTGAGTACAAATAATGTCATTTGCCTTGATTCGTTTCTACGTGTCCTTTTTACACGTAACTCTTTGTAACACTTAATATTATGGATAGAATTAAATATTAGAAATAGAATTAAATATTAGAAATAGAATTAATCGATCCCTGAACAAATCTGTTAACTGTATCAACTTATTGGACTAAATATGAATGGATTATCGCTTAAATCGAAAAATCATTTTCCGCTTTTATCAAATCAGAAAAGGCTATGGATTTTGTCCCAGCAGGATAAAACCAATCCAGCCTATAATCTGCAGCTAACCTATCATTTTAACGGGGAAGTTAATCATGAGATTTTAGAAAGAAGCATTGGTCTTTTGTTTGACCGGCACCATACACTCTTTTCTGTTTTCAGACAGTTGGACGGAGATCCTTATGTTGAAATCTTTCCAAGGAAAGCAAATCTGAGACTTGTTGATTTCTCCGAGTTTCCTGTTGAAATCCGGAGAGACAAGATCATTTCATTTGCATCCAAGGATTCCAGAAACTGCTTTGATCTGAATAACGGACCTTTGTTCAGATTATACTTGCTCAGGGAGGATAAAGAGAGTTATTATCTCCATGCAACGATCCATCACATTATTTTTGACGGATGGTCACGTCGGTTATTTGTCCAGGAATTAAGTGGAATATATACCAGTTTGCTTAAGGATATTGATTATAGTTCAGAGCCTCTCGACTTTCAGAGCTATGATTATGCAAAGCTGGAGAATGGATTGATGACAGCAGAAGAAGAGGCGGATCTGATCTCTTTCTGGAAAAATTATCTCCAGGATTGCCCTTCTGAACTCAGGCTGCCTTGTGATTACCCGAGAAAAGGCGATTCAACAGGTCTGGGACGCAGGGAATCATTTGAACTTTCAAAGGATTGCACTTCCGGATTAAAAGATTTAAGCAGGAAGGAGAATGTCAGTCTTTTCAATACGGTACTGTCTTTAATCGGGGTTCTGTTTCAGAAATATTCGGGAGAAAACGATATTTGCATTGGTGTCCCTGCATCAGGCCGCAGGTATCACCCTGCACTTGATAAGATATTCGGATTGTTTATAAATACGGTCCCTGTAAGACTAAAGATCGATGATACCAATAATTTCCGGGATCTGGTCAGCAATACAGGGGATGCATTGAAAAAAGCTCTCTCTAACTCAAGGATCCCATTTGAAAAGATAGTTGAAGCTATTAATCCGGAACGGACTCTGGGGATAAATCCCCTGTTCCAGATTTCGCTGTCATGGCTTACGGATTTGACCATACCGATGGATTTTGCTGGTATAAAAGGTGCAAAAGTAACTCTGCCCGAAGGGATTTCTCCATTTGATATTACCTTTTATGTCTGGGACGATGGTGATACTATAAAAGGAGATATTGAGTATAATATAGATATTTTCGCACCCGGTACCATATTGAGACTAAAGGAAAATCTTCTCCATCTGGCTGACTCCCTGGCTCTAGGATCGGCTAAGAGAATTTTAGAGATTCCTGTTATTTCTAGGGCTGAGCTTGAAAAAATCAATGGATTTAACAAAACAGACTGTCTTGTGTCTGATTGCAGGGTAGAGGAATTATTTGAATCTCAGGTACCGGATCATGCAACGAAGACTGCAATAGTATCTGGTAACATAGCATTAACATATAAGGAGTTAGACGAAAGGGCAAACCAGGTTGCAAGGTATTTGCTTTCCCTTGGCTTGAGGGAGGGGGACGTGGTCGGAATATGCCTGGAGAGATCTGCCTGGATGGTGGTTTCGGTTTTCGGCGTGATGAAGGCGGGGTGCTGTTATTTGCCGCTCGACCCGTCATTCCCTGATGAAAGATTGAACTACATGTTTGAAGATTCTGGTGCAAAAATCCTGATATCGCAGAGCTCACTCAAGGATAAATTTATTCAGTTCGCCGGCAGCAAGGTGGTTTTAATTGAGACCGATAAGGAAAAGATTGACAGTTATAGCACAACAAAACCAGATTTGAAGGAAAGTTCGAAGTCGGCCATGTATATAATTTATACTTCCGGATCGACCGGTAAACCAAAAGGGGTAATGGTGTATCACAGGGCAGCAGTAAATCTGATTGAGTGTATGTCAGTAAAGCCCGGAGTAATGGAGAATGACGTACTTCTTGCTGTTGTTACCCTGTCGTTTGATATGTCAGTCTTTGAACTTTTCGTGCCATTGGCAAAAGGTGCTACAATAGTGGTGGCAGGTTCAGATGAGATCTTTGATGGTTCAGCCCTTATCCGCCTGATTGAGGAGCACAAGATCACAGTTATTCAGGCTACTCCGTCATTCTGGAACATATTGCTCGCCAATGGATGGAAAGGCAGGAAGAGCCTAAAGGCCCTGTGTGGAGGAGAGGCATTGACACACAGTCTTGTTCGTCAGATTCTCCCGAAAGTAGGAGAATTCTGGAATTGCTACGGACCTACCGAAGCGACAGTTTATGCAACATTTACCCGTGTTAATGATGCAGATGCACCGATACTTATCGGCAAACCAGTAAACAATACTTCTATCCATATTCTTGATAAGAATTATAACCAATTTCCTATTGGAGCAACAGGAGAGGTCTGCATTGGCGGAATGGGAGTTGCGAAGGGATATCACAACAGGCCTGAACTGACAGAAGAAAAGTTCATTGACCTGGGTGGAGGTCAGATAGTGTACAGAACAGGTGACCTGGGGAGATACATTGAGGATGGGAATATTGAGTTGTTTGGAAGGATCGACAACCAGATAAAGTTACGTGGCTTCAGGATTGAGCCTGGAGAGATAGAGAGTCTGCTGACCAGGTTGCCTGGGGTAAAAGAGGCCGTTGTGAAAGTTCACAGGTTTGATGAACATGATGACCGGCTGGTTACCTTTTTAAATGCCGATTCAGGCTTCAACATGATTGTAGAGGAAATTAAAAATGTTCTATCCCAGTCATTGCCGCCGTACATGATACCCTCATATTTTAAGTTGTTAGACGGTTTCCCAAGACTACCCAACGGAAAGATTGATAAGAAAGCACTGATTTATGAGGTTTCGGATTCAGAGTCGGAGAATGAAGTGGATTCAGTACCGTTGACAGAAATACAGCAGAGGTTGAAGACTCTCTGGGGTCAGATCCTGATGACTCAGAATATTACGGCTAAAGATGATTTTTTTGATATCGGAGGAAATTCCCTGCTCGGGATCAGACTGTTAAACCGGATTGGGGAAGAATTAGGGGCTACATTAACCTACAGGGATTTCTTTTCAAATTCCAGATTAGGACAGATGGGATCCTTCATTGATGGCCAGCTTGGGCGTAAAGTGGAGAATATTAAACTTGAACATTTGACCATGAATGAGCAGCATCCACTGACTATTAATCAGAAAAGGTTATGGCTTATTTCCAGGATGCATCCGGATTCTCCAGCGTATACGATAAGAATGACATATAAATTTCAGGGACATCTGAACCAAGAGGTGTTCGAGAAAAGCCTGAGTTTATTATTTGAGCGTCATCATGTTGTATTTTCAGTAATAAAAGACCAGGATGGTGAACCATGGTGCGAGATAGTACGCAGGGAGGTTAAGGTAAATTTTTCAGATTTTACAGGACTGCCTGAAGAGGAAAGGATAAAGAAGATTAACACCATATTTAATGATGAATCGGGACAGGTGTTTGATCTGACCCATGGTCCGTTGTACCGGTTATTCCTGATCAGGACAGCAAAGGATGAATATTATTTTAGAATAAGTATCCATCACATAATATTCGACGGATGGTCAACTGGTGTACTGGCTAATGATCTGAGTGAAATATACAACAGCCAGATCAGGGATCAGGAGGCTAAACTGGAGAAGTTACAATTTCAACAGTATGACTATGCGCATTGGGAAAAAAATACAAAGATAAAAGAGGAATCGGTGGCATTCTGGAAGGAAAACCTGACCGGATGTTCTCCAATGTTGAATTTTCCTTATGATATACAGCGGGGTGAACATGTTACAGAAAGAGGCAGCGTAGAGAACATCCAGTTTCCCAAAGCTTTGTCAGATGACCTGAGGAGGATCAGTATGGAAGAAGGTCCATCTTTATTCACCACTTTGTTGAGTGCCTTCGGAGTGCTTTTAAATAAGTACTCAGGCGATAATGATCTTAATATTGGTTTGCCGGTTGTATTCAGGCCCCACTCAAAACTTGAACAAGTCTTTGGGATGTTTGTGAACACAGTTGTTGTACGACTGAAGTATGAAAAAGACGATACATTCAGGGATGTGATCAGGAGGACCAATAAGGCTGCATTAAATTCGATATCACACCAGGATGTTCCGTTTGAAACGGTAGTGGAGACTATCAGGCCCGAGCGTATCTCACATACAAACCCCTTATTCCAGGTTGCATTTGCATGGCAGAACGATCTGAACAAACCATTGAACCTGGAAAATATTAAGATTGAACGGGTAAAAAGCGTCGACAGAGCTTCAATATTTGATATAACTCTTTACTTGTGGGAAAATGGCGATATCATTGAAGGAGAGATCGAATTTAATAGAGACATCCTGAAACCTGAGACAATAAAGAAACTTAAGCTGCATTTCCTTACTCTGCTTGCCTCAATGGCAGCTGAAATTAATGCACCTGTCAGGAAAGTCTTATTAATCTCTGATGAAGAGGTGAAAATGATCGGGACTGTGAACGACACATTTAAAGATTTTACTACGGATAAGACCATAGTCCAGTTGTTCGAAAGAAGTGTCATGCATAATCCCCGAAAGATTGCGATAGAATTTGATGGTGGCTGTTTGCTAACCTATTCAGAACTAAATGCAAAGGCAAATCAGCTTGCAGGAGTATTAGAAACTTACAAAATTGTACGCGGTGATTTCGTAGGCATACTGCTTAAACGCTCTCCGGAGCTTATAATAACATTGCTGGCATTGTATAAAACCGGTGCTGCATATGTACCTTTGAATCTGACCGATCCGGTAAACCGGATTAGCTCCATTCTGGATTCTGCAAAAATAAAATATGTAATAACCAATGATAGTAACGGATTAGTCCTCTCCGATGAATATGTGCGTTTAAATATTGAACAGTTGATAAAGCAATCTGAGGGAATTAAATTTGATGGCAAAAATATTGAGCTCAGTTCGGCAGATTCTGCTTATATCATCTTTACTTCCGGAACAACCGGGAAGCCCAAAGGGGTATTGGTAAACCACAGATCAGTAATTAACCTCATTGAGTGGGTCAATGAGACTTTCAAGGTTTCTTCCTGCGATAAGTTACTCTGGGTAACAAATTTAAGCTTTGATCTTTCTGTATATGATATTTTTGGAATATTGCTTGCCGGAGGGATCGTCAGGATCTTAAGTGATAAAGACAGACTGGATCCTCAAAAACAATATGAAATAGTTTTAAGGGAGGGTATAACATTCTGGGATTCTGCGCCCCAGTCTCTTCAGGAGATTACCCGGTTTTTTGATCGTATAAATTCTGATCCTTTATATCATAAATTAAGGCTGGTATTTTTAAGTGGTGACTGGATACCACTTACTTTACCACAATCAGTAACATCTAACTTCCCGTCAGCCGTAGTGGTTGGATTAGGAGGCGCGACTGAAGCAACCGTATGGTCAAATTATTACATCATCAGGCATATATTACCTGAGTGGAAGAGTATACCATATGGCAAACCTATTCAGAATGCCAGGTACTACATCCTTGACGATAATCTGAATCATTGTTGGATTCAACGGCCGGGAGACCTGTACATTGGTGGTGAGTGTCTCGCACTGGGTTACTATAATGACATCGAACTCACAAATATGAAATTTATTCAGGACCCGTTCAATCCTGGTTCAAGACTCTATTTAACCGGCGACAGGGCACAATGGATGCCTGATGGCAATATTGAATTTTTAGGGAGAAATGATGAACAGATCAAGGTCAGGGGCTACAGGGTTGAATTAGGTGAGATAAAAAATACAGTGATCCGTAATAAAACTATTAAAGAGGCAATTGTCATTCCTGATAAATCGGACAGGCACAACATCAAGGTTATTTTATTCATCTTAACCCATGATAATATTAAGCTGGAGAACAAGAATATACTAAGGGAGCTTAAAGAAAGCCTTCCGGAATATATGATTCCTTCCGACATAATACAATGTGAAAATTTCCCTGTGACATCCAATGGGAAAATAGATACGAAGGCGTTATTATCAACCTATCTTAAATTTCGTTCTGAAGGCAGACTGGAGAGTATTTGCGACACGCTTGAAGGGAAAGATACCAGCCTCACAGCGACAGAGAAATTTATCCATCAGTTATGGTGTGAAGTTCTGACGATCAATAATGTATTAATCACTGACGACTTTTTTGATATCGGGGGTTACTCCCTTCTTGTAATCACAATAATCAACCAGGTGAGAGAGAAATTGGGTATTAATCTGACCTTCAGTGACTTTCTGTCAAATCCTACTATAGAGCAGTTGGGAGCTTTTATTGATTATAAGATCGGATGTAGAATGAAAGATATCAGCAGTAATGAAATAACTGAGGCGACTCACTGGCCTTTGACACATAATCAGAAGAGACTGTGGCTCATATCGCAGGTGCAGCCGGGTTTACCCACATATATTATCAGGTTGACCTACAAGCTTCTGGGATTTCTGAACCGGGATATATTTGAAAAAAGCCTGAGAATATTATTCGAGAGGCATCATATCATGTTTTCGGTGATAAAGGAGGAAGAAGGCGAGCCTTATTGTGAAATAGTTCGCAGGGAGGTTCGGGTTTCTTATCTGGATTATACCGGAGTAGCTCAAGAATTTAGGAGAGATAAAGTTACAGCCCTGCTTAATAAAGATTCTGTGCAGGCATTTGATTTGGCACGTGGACCATTGTACAGGTTGTATCTAATTAAGACAGCGCTTGACGAGCATTATTTTCACATGAGCATACACCATATCATTTTTGATGGTTGGTCGCAGGGTGTATTTGTCAATGATTTAAATAAGATATATAACAGCCTGACAAAGGGTGAAGAGATTGTTCTTGAGGAGTTAACGTTTCAGCAATATGATTATGCGAAATTGGAAGCCGATGTCGAGATTAAAGAAGAATCAGTTGCATTCTGGAATGAAAACTTAAGAGGATGTTCACCCGTATTAAATTTCCCGTATGATTATCCCAGGAATAGACAATTTACAGGCAGAGGTGGTTTGGATGATATCCGATTTTCAAAGTCATTGTCGGATAATTTGAGGAGGATCAGCAAGGAAGAAAGGACATCACTTTTTGCTACTTTGATGAGCGCTTTTGGAGTACTGTTGCATAAGTATTCGGGTGATGATGATCTTAATATAGGTTTCCCGGTAGCCTACCGACCATATACCAAGCTTGAAAAGATAATAGGCATGTTTGTAAACACTGTAGTAGTGCGGTTGAGGTATGAAAAGGGGATTACTTTCAGGGAACTAATAAACCAGTGCAGCGAAACGGTATTGAATGCTATTTCGCACCAGGATCTTCCCTTTGAGAGAGTAGTGGAAATAGTTAAACCTGACCGGATATCCAATGCCAATCCGTTATTCCAGGTTGACTTTGCATGGCAGAATAATCTGGGTGTGCCAGTAAACCTGGAAGGGATCACAAGTGAAAGAATAAAAGTAAAGGAAAGGGCTGCAATCTTTGACCTCTCGCTTAATCTTTGGGAAAATGGTGACTTTATTGAAGGTGAGCTTGAATATAATCTGGATATCCTCAAACCTGAGACGGTTGCAAGACTGAAGGATCATTTCCTGATACTGGTAAATAACCTGGTAGAGAATAAAGATATACCGGTAAGTTCGGTTCCAATGATAACCGATGAAGAAAAAAGGATGATCATTGCTATCAATAACACACAGACTAACTATCCAAAAGATAAAACACCGATTCATATTTTTGAAGAACAGGTAAGTCTCTATCCTGACAAAACTGCTGTGGTTTTTAAGGGAAAGACTCTAACATATAAAGAGCTGAACGAGAGGGCTAACCAACTGGGAAGGACACTGAGGAAAAACGGAGTCACCAGGAATGTACCTGTAGGTCTCTTAAGCGGAAAGTCGATTGAGATGATCATAGGCATCTTGGGAATCCTGAAGGCTGGTGGCGGTTATGTACCGATCGATCCGGAATATCCTGACCAAAGGCTGGAATTCATTATAAAGGACTCGGCATGCAGGGTACTGCTGACACAGGATGATAAATACAATAGAGTAGCTGTTCAGGGAGTGACAAAGTTCAGCCTTGATTCTGAAAATTCTTATCATAATGATAAGTCAGATGTTGAGAAGATAAGTGTCCCTTCAGATCTGGCTTATATAATTTACACTTCGGGGACTACAGGCATCCCGAAGGGAACACCTATACCACAATGCGGTGTTGTAAGGATGGTATGTAATGCCAATTATATAGATATTAAGCCTGAAGACAGGGTACTTCAAGCAAGCTCCATTGTTTTTGATGCCTCTGTTGAAGAAATTTTTGGCGCGCTGCTTAATGGAGCAACATTGTATATTATTACTAAAGAGATCCTTCTCGATCCCAACACATTAGGAGATGTATTGGCAACAAATAATATTACCTACGTTGACCTTACATCATCCCTCTTTACCCAGATAGTGGAATTGCGTACAGATATATTCCATACGGTAAAATATCTTGTTATAGGCGGCGATGTGGTATCTGCGCCTCATGTAAACAAGGTGAGGAAAGACAATCCGCAGATTGAAGTGGTCAATTGCTACGGACCTACTGAAAATTCATGCAACTCAACGGCTTACAGGATCGACAGGAATTTTGAAAGCAACATACCAATCGGTAAGCCGGTCAGCAATACCAGGGCCTATATATTTGATAAGAATATGAACTATCAGCCCGTTGGAATAATTGGGGAATTATATGTAGGTGGAGACGGACTTTCAAGCGGCTATTTGAACAGGGAGGACTTAAATAGAACAAGCTTTATTGTGAACCCTTACAAACCGGGAGAAAGACTTTACAAAACAGGCGACCGTGCCAGATGGCTCCCTGACGGAAATATTGAATTCCATGGCAGGGCTGATAACCAGTTGAAAATAAGAGGATTCAGGGTCGAGCTGGAAGAGATTGAATCTGTCCTTTCAGAGATAGAAGGAGTGATTGAAGCGGTAGTAAAACCCGTAAAAATAGAAGAGGGGAATTACAAGCTGGTTGCCTTTTTGAATGTACCGGAATCTTTCGAAACAGACACAAATAAGATATTGGTGCAAATTAAAACCAAGCTTCCGGCTTATATGGTACCATCGGAACTATGGTATATGAATGGATTTCCTATGACGGCAACCGGCAAAATCGACAGGCAAGCTCTGATTTTTGAGACCGGTGTGATGGAAAAGCGGCAAAGGATTGATTTTATAACACTTACGCCAACCCAACAGATCATTTCAAAGATCTGGTGTAATATTCTAAAAACTGATTATGTGTTACCGCAAGATAACTTTTTTGATTCAGGAGGTAATTCTCTGTCAAGTCTAAAGTTATTAAACCGGTTAAGGGTGGAATTTGGAGCAACTATAACTTTCGGGGATTTTCTGTTGAATTCCACTTTAGAGCAATTGGGGATATTCATTGACAATCAGGTTGGACGTATGAAGGGAAGAATATACCTTGAACATTTAACCGGGATTGAACAACTGCCGTTGACAAGTAACCAAAAGAGGCTATGGCTTATCTCTCAGTTGCAGCCTGGAATACCTACTTATATTATTCCTTTGACCTACAGGTTTAACGGTTCGCTAAATCGTGAAGTATTTGAGAAAAGCCTGGGGAAATTGTTCGAGCGACATAATATAGTATTTTCTGTAATCAAGGAAATTAATAATGAGCCTTATTGTGAAATAGTCCGGAGGGAGGTTAAAGTATCCTTTTTTGATTATACAGGAGTACCCGAAGAGAGAAAATTGGAGAAGGTCAGAGGATTGATAGATGATGATTTGAACCAGGTATTTGATTTGAATCATGGACCATTGTACAGGTTGTATCTTATCAAGACAGCTACAGATGAGTATTATTTTCATATGAGTATTCATCATATCATATTTGATGGATGGTCATGTGGGGTATTTGTCAATGACTTGAGTAAAATATATAATAGCCTTATAACGGGAGAAGATATTGAACTTGAGGAGGTTGAGTATCAGCAATATGATTATGCTCAATGGGAGGCTAATGCTGAAATTAATAAAGAATCAGTGGCATTTTGGGAGGAAAATCTAAGAGAATGTTCTCCTGTCTTGAATTTCCCATATGATTTTCCCCGGGGCGAGCATGTTACAGGTAAAGGTAGTTTAGTAACGATCCATTTATCTAAGGTTTTGTCAGACGAGTTGAGGAGGATCAGCATGGAAGAAAGAACGTCACTTTTTACTACCATGATGAGTGCATTTGGATTGCTGTTGCATAAGTATTCAGGTGATGATAATCTTAACATTGGATTACCAGTGGCTTACCGGCCGCATTCCAGCCTTGAGTCTATTTTGGGGATGTTTGTAAACACTGTAGTTGTACGATTGAATTATGAAAAAGGTGATACTTTCAGGGATTTGATGAAACGTACTCATGAAGCAGCGATGAGGGCAATTTCACACCAGGACGTTCCATTTGATAAGATATTGGAGATTGTCAAACTTGAACGTATTCCAAATACCAATCCTTTGTTCCAGATTGGTTTCGAATGGCAAAGCAATTTAAGTATACCACTCTACCTGGAAGGTATCAGAAGTGAGTTGGTAAGAGGAGAGGATACAGGTATTGCAAACTTTGATATAACCCTTGCCCTTTGGGAGAAAAGCGATAGTATTGAAGGAGAATTACATTACAACACCGATATTCTCAGAAATGATTCAGTAGTTCGTTTGAGGGAGAATTATATATACATGCTTGAGTCATTAATAAGTAAGCCTGAACAGGTTATCTCCGAGTTTTCCCTTGTTTCAGAAAATAATAAAAAGATCTTGGATGAATTCAATAACACTAAGGTTTCTGTACTTGATTGTTTGGTACAGAAATTATTCGAAATTCAGGCTGAAACGAACGCGAAGAAAACTGCAGTGGTTTGCGGCAATTCAAGCCTGACATACAAGGAGTTAGATGAGAAGTCCAATCAGTTGGCAAGATATCTGCTGTCACTTGGTGTATCCGGCGGGGATGTAATTGGGATATGCCTCGAGCGGTCAGTCGGAATGGTAATTTCAGTACTTGGAGTAATAAAAGCAGGATGTTGTTATTTGCCTATGGATCCGTCATTTCCGCAGGACAGACTAAATTATATGTTTGAAGACTCTGGGGCTAGGGTTCTGCTTACTCACAGCTTTTTGAAGCACAAGTTTGACCGGATTCCCAGCACTTCGGTTGTAATGGTCGATACTGATGAAAAGGAAATAAACAAGTACGTTAATACAAAACCTGATGTAAAAATAGATCCCCAGTCACTTGCATATATAATTTACACATCGGGATCAACTGGTAAACCCAAAGGAGTAAAAGTACATCATCAGGCTGTTGTAAATTTCCTTCAGAGCATGGCTAAGAGACCCGGTATTTCACATGGAGACCGATTATTGGCAGTTACAACACTTTCGTTCGATATTTCTGTATTGGAACTGTTTCTGCCGTTGTCTTTCGGAGCGGAGTTAGTAATTGCAGACACTAAAGATATTTTTGATGGTCAGAAACTTTCTGGATTGCTTGAGAAGAATGATATCACTATTATGCAGGCCACACCGGCCACATGGAATATCCTTCTCAGCAGAAAATGGTCAGGCAAAAAGAACCTGAAGGCTTTATGCGGAGGAGAAGCAATCCTTCCTGGACTTGTCAAAGATCTGCTACCAAAAGTTCAGGCATTGTGGAATATGTACGGACCAACAGAAACAACAGTATGGTCCACCTGTAATAATCTCACCGATTCTACGCCTCCAATATTGATAGGCACGCCTATTGATAATACCACTATCCATATTCTTGATAAAAATAATAAGCCACTCCCGATTGGAGTAACAGGTGAAGTTTGCATCGGAGGGCTGGGAGTTACGAAAGGCTATCATAACAAACCCGAACTGACTGCTGAAAAGTTCATCAAATTCGAAAATAACCAGATTATTTATAAGACCGGTGATCTGGGTAGATTTCTTGCAGATGGTAACGTAGAGCTCTACGGGAGGATTGATAACCAGATTAAGCTCAGAGGATTTCGAATAGAGCCGGGTGAGATTGAAAGTCTGTTATCCGATATACCAAATGTCAGAGAAGCTGTTGTGAAGGTCCAAAAGTACGATGAAAATGATGAACGCTTAGTGGCATTTTTAAATGTTGAAGATGAATTTAGATTAACAAAAGAAGAAATTACAGGATATTTATCACGACATCTGCCTGCGTATATGATACCATCTTTCTTCAACACATCAAATGGATTTCCAAGGTTACCCAACGGTAAGATAAATAAGAAAGCACTAACATACGAGGTAGCAGAATTTAAACAGAAGAGAGAGACAGATTTAGTTTCATTAACAGCTACGCAGGAAAAGTTGTTGGTACTCTGGGGTCAAATTCTAAAGATTCAGAGCATTAAATTAAATGACAATTTTTTCGAAATAGGAGGTAATTCCTTGCTTGGTATAAGGTTGATCAACCGGATAAGAGAGGAGTTTGGGATCGCCATTACCTTCACGGATTTTCTTTCAAATTCCACTCTGAAACAGCTGGGAGAATACATTGATGGTCAGATTGGAAGTAAAGAGGAAGGTATTATTCTTGAGCATTTGACGCAGACTGATCGATTGCCATTAACCAGTAACCAGAAGAGGCTATGGCTTATTTCGCAGCTTCAGCCTGATACAGCATCTTATGTTATTCCGGCTACTTACATGCTTAGTGGTTCCCTAAATAAGGAGGTGTTTGAAAAGAGTCTTGGAATTTTATTCGAGCGACATCATATCGTTTTTTCAGTAATCAAAGAGATTAATAGTGAACCTTTCTGTGAAATAGTGCCTGGAGAGGTTAAACTATCTTATATTGACTATACTGAGGTGGCCAAAGAGGAAAGAAAAGTGAAGGTTACTACTCTTATTACTGAAGATTCGATGAAGGCGTTTGATTTAAGCCATGGCCCTTTGTACCGGTTGTATCTTATTAAGACAGCTGAAGAAGAGTATTATTTTCACATGAGTATTCATCATATCATTTTTGATGGCTGGTCGAAGGGTGTATTTGTTAATGATTTAAGTGAGATTTATAATAGTCTAATTAATGGGAAAGAGATTGGTCTTGAGGCATTGAAGTATCAGCAATATGATTATGCAAAATGGGAGGCTAATGCAGAGGTTAGAGAAGAATCAGTAGCATTCTGGAAAGAAAACTTAAGAGGATGTTCCCCTGTATTGAATTTCCCGTATGATTTTCAGCGTAGTGAACGTAAAACGGGAAGTGGTGGTTTTCAGTCAGTACGTCTTAAAAGAACACTATCAAAGGCACTCAAACAAATCAGTAAGGAAGAGGATTCCTCATTATTTACAACATTACTGACTGCCTTTGGAGTACAGATGCATAAGTATTCAGGGGAAGATGATATTAATATAGGACTGCCGGTGGTTTACCGGCCACATTCAAATCTTGAGAACATATTTGGAATGTTTGTAAACACGGTAGTTGTGCGGTTGAAGTATGAGAAAGGCGACACTTTCAGGGATCTGATAAGACGGACCCATAAAGCAGCGTTGAATGCAATTTCACACCAGGATGTTTCTTTTGACACGGTAGTGGAGATAGTCAGACCTGAACGAATTTCTGGTGCAAATCCTTTATTCCAGGTTGCTCTTGCATGGCAGAACAATCTAAATGTTCCAATAAATTTGGAAGGAATGGTGAGTGAGGCAGTAGGCGTGCAAGAGGGGGTTGCAATTTTTGACATAACTCTTGCTTTATGGGAGAATGGGGATATTATTGAAGGCTTAATAGAATACAACAAGGATCTTCTTAGTTCAGAGACAATTGCAAGGTTAAATACTCACTTTCAGACTTTATTTGAGAATTTGGTTGAGAACATTGATGAACCTATTGACAAAGTGTCATCGATATCTGAAGAGGAGATAAAGAAAATTTCTGAAATAAATAACACAGCGACTAATTATCCAAGGGAAAAGACAATTACGGAATTATTTGAGGAGAATGCCAATATGTTTCCTGATAAAATTGCTATCGTTTGTAAAGGGGAATTCTATACTTACAGGCAATTAAATGAGAAATCAAATCAGTTGGCACGAACTTTACGGGTATCAGGAATTACTAAAAATATTCCGGTAGGTCTTTTTGCCGACAAATCGTTGGAAATGATGACAGCCATCCTGGGAATTCTGAAAGCAGGAGGATGCTATACACCCATCGATCCTGAGTATCCGGAACAAAGGATAAATTTTATAGTAAAGGACTCTGGCATGAAAGTTCTTCTTATGCAAGACAAATATATGGCCATTGAAATTGAAGGAGTACAGAAGCTAAGTTTGAATTCAGAAGCCACATACGACCCAGATAATTCGGACTTACAAAGTCAAAATAATTCTGAAGATCTTGCATATATTTTATACACTTCCGGAACGACTGGAATCCCAAAGGGCACACCCATTCAACATAGGGGAGTAGTACGGTTGGTACGCAAAACCAACTTTATTGAATTTACCGCTGAAGACAGGGTGTTTTTATCAGGAGCCATTGTCTTTGATGCCACTACTTTGGAAATATGGGGAACCCTTATAAATGGAGCATCTTTATATGTAATTGATAAGGAGACACTCCTTAATCCGGATACTTTTGCAGAGGAGATGGCAAAAAATGAGATCACAATTTTTATTACTCCAGCAGCACTTTTTACTCATTTAGCAGAAAATCGCGCGGACTTATTTAACAGACTAAAATATTTGGTTGTTGGCGGGGATGTGTTGTCAGCTTCCCATTCCAAAAGGGTAAGGAAAGCTAATCCAAATCTGATATTAATAAACGCATATGGGCCAACTGAAAATTCATGCACGTCTACTTTTTACAAAATAGATATGGATTTTGAATCTTCTATTCCAATTGGAAAGCCAAACAGCAATTCTACGGCTTACATTTTTGACAAGGATATGAATTATCAGCCAATTGGGGTGGTGGGGGAATTATACGTTGGAGGGGATGGCCTTTCGCCAGGTTATCTGAACAGGGAAGACTTAAACAGGTCATGCTTCATTGAAAATCCTTACAATCCGGGAGAAAGACTATATAAGACAGGAGATCTTGCCAGATGGCTGCCTGACTGGAATATTGAGTTCCGGGGCAGGACCGATAACCAGTTGAAAATAAGAGGCTTCAGGGTAGAATTGGAAGAGATTGAATCAGTCCTGTCACAAATTGAAGGTGTAATTGAAACTGTAATAAAACCCGTAAAGGTTGAAGAAGGAGATTACAGGTTGGTTGCATTCCTGAATGTTCCTGAGACTTTTAACGTTGATACGAAAGAGATTCTGATGCAGGCAAAGGTAAAGCTTCCGTCTTATATGGTACCTTCGGCGATTAAATACATGAAAGCATTTCCGAAGACGATAAATGGTAAAACTGACAGAAAAGCATTGATCTTTGACACCAGTGAATTAGGAAAGCGTGAAAGCATTGATATCAAAATACTTACACCAACAGAAAGAAAAATTTATAAAATCTGGATTGATATTCTAAAAACCGATGATTTATTATTAACAGATAGTTTTTTTGATATAGGGGGCAACTCTTTACTTAGTATCAGGTTAATCAACCAATTAAAGGAGGAATTTGGATTTAAATTGACTTTCAGGGACTTCCTTGCAAATCCAACAATAAGTCAGCTGGGAATTTTCATAGATAGTCAGACCGGTGTCAAAGATGAAACCATTAACCTGGTTCATTTAACAGAAACTGACCGATTGCCATTGACCAGTAATCAGAAGAGGTTATGGCTTATCTCGAAACTACAACCTGATATAGCTTCGTACATCATGCCATTTACTTATAAATTTCTTGGCTCATTCAGTTACGAAATATTTAAAAAGAGCTTAGATATTTTATTCCACAGGCATCACATTATGTTTTCTGCAATAAGGGAGGTTAATAACGAACCATATTGTGAAATTGTACCATCGAAAGTAGAGATTTCATTCATTGATTATTCCGGTCTGCCGGAGAATGAAAAATCAGAGAGGGTCAATGCAATAATTACTACAGACTCCTCGAAATGCTTTGATCTGGCAAAGGGTCCGTTATATCGAATATATCTGATAATGACAGGTAATGAAGAATACTATTTCCATATGAGTATTCATCATATAATTTTTGACGGTTGGTCATGGTCTGTTCTTGCTAAAGATCTTACTAATATTTACAACAGCTTGATAGATAATAAAAAGGAAGACCTTGAGGATATTGAATTTCAGCAATATGACTATGCACAATGGGAAAGAAGCTCATTTGGTTCAAAGAACGAGGCGGATTCAATTGAATTTTGGAAAGAAAATTTAAGGGAATGTTCGCCCGTATTGAATTTCCCTTATGATTTTCAGCGTACAAACGAGCCATCAGGCAGATGCCGGGTTGAGCACATTCAGTTTTCAGAGGAACTTTCGGAGAAGCTAAGAATAATAAGCAAAAAGGAGAATGCATCCCTTTTTGCTGTAATGTTGAGTGCTGTTAGCCTTCAAATGCATAATTATTCAGGAGAGGATGACATCAATATCGGATTGCCTGTAATTTACAGACCACATTCCAAACTGGAAAATATAATTGGAATGTTTGTCAATACTGTTGTGGTACGTCTCCGGTATTCAGATGAACTTACATTCAGGGATTTAATCCGTATGACCAACGAGGCTGCTCTTAATGCCATTGCCCATCAGGATCTTCCTTTTGAAAAAATTGTAGAAGTAGTAAATCCCGTACGTTCTTCCAATGCCAATCCATTGTTCCAGGTAGGTTTTACATGGCAGCACGTTGTTGACAAACCGTTAAAACTGAATGGGATAAAAAGCGAGAAGATAAAAGTTGAAGAAGGATCTTCAATCTTTGATATCAGTTTTTACATGTGGGAAACTGTATCTCACATCGAAGGAGCAGTAGAGTGCAATCTTGATCTTTTCAGGAGTGATACTTTAATCAAATTAAAGAACAACTTAATATGTCTGCTGGAATCTGTAGCTGCAAATCCTGATCAGCCAGTTTCTGAAATATCATATTTATCTGAAGATGACAGAAAGAAGATTGAGGAATTAAATGATACAGACTGTGAGTACGAACATACCCTATGCATTCACCATAAATTTGAAATACAAGCAAAGGAGAATCCCGATCTGCCTGCCCTGGTAACTAAAGATAAAACCCTGAGCTATAAAGAGCTGGATTATCATGCCAACAGGATGGCAAATTATCTGATTATGAAAGGGATAAAAGTTGAGGATAAAATTGGAATCTGTATCGACCGTTCTCTGGAAATGATGATAAGCATCTTTGGTACGCTTAAAGCTGGAGCTGCTTATCTTCCGCTTAGCCCTGAGAATCCGACAGAGCGCCTCAGAAGTATTATTAATGATGCTAATCCGAAGCTGATTTTTGCCGGAAAATCATCTGCCGCAAATATACCGGAAGAATGCGAAGTTGTATTTATCGATAATATTTTACAGGAACCATTATCCGAAAATTCAGGGAGTCCGGACGTAAAAATGAATCCAAGGAATCTTGCTTATGTGCTTTATACATCAGGATCAACCGGAACCCCTAAAGGAGTTATGATTGAACACCACTCTGTTCTAAACCGTTTAGGGTGGATGCAGAAAGCATATCATATTGACAAAACCGACACCCTGCTTCAAAAAACTCCGATAACATTTGATGTTTCCGTGTGGGAATTGTACTGGTGGTTTTTCAATGGTGCCAGGCTTATTTTACTACCAAAGGGGGGCGAGAAGGATCCGGAAACATTAATCGAATATATTGCTGATTTCAGGATTACCACAATTCATTTTGTCCCGTCAATGTTTGCATCATTTTTTGAAACAATTGTTACCAGGAAATTATGCGGCAAACTTGAAAACATGAAGAGGATATTTCTAAGCGGGGAGATTCTTCCATTAACTCTGGTCAGAAACGTTAATGAGACGAGGGAATTTTATTCCCTTCCGGATCTGATAAATCTGTATGGACCGACAGAAGCTACAGTTGATGTATCTTACTTTAATTGCCCCAGAGAAAATATAAAAAATGTATATATTGGCAAGCCAATTGATAATACAAAGCTTTTTGTAGTTAATGGGAAAAATATCATTCAACCGATAGGTGTGCCTGGTGAACTTATTATTTCCGGAGTAAACCTCGCCCGCGGCTATCTGAACCGGACTGAGTTAACAGCTGAAAAATTCTTTGATTTCAAAATTCCGGGTAGACAAAGCATCAAGGCTTACCATACGGGCGATCTGGTTAGGTTAACACCTGAAGGAGAAATAGATTATCTGGGAAGAATGGATAATCAGGTTAAAATTCGCGGATTCAGGATAGAACTTGGAGACATTGAGGCTAAAATTCTTGAGCATCCGATGGTTGCAAATTGTGCAGTAATCGTTGTTGAGAAAGGTCAGCATAAATACCTGGTTGCTTATATCTGCATAAAACCGGGAAATGAAATTGAAGCAGACAAACTCCGGAATTATTTATCCGGGAAGTTACCTGAATATATGGTACCTCCTTACATAATTTTTATGGAAACTCTGCCCTTAACAAGCAGCGGAAAACTCAACAGAAGAAATCTACCTGCACCTGACAGAATAATTGAGAGAAACGCAGCAGTGACACCCACCAATAAAAACGAAAAGATATTGTTTGATTTATGGAGAGACCTTTTAAGAATTGAGAATATCAGTATTAATGATAATTTCTTTGATCTTGGAGGGAATTCATTGTTGGCAATCAATTTAGCAAATTCAATTTCGAAGGAATTTAATATATCATTAAAAGCCCTTATGATCTTTGAATTTCCAAATATTAAAGCTCAAAGTGAATATCTTTCCGGGGATAAAGGAGACAGATTTTCTTTGAAAAATATTGAGATTGACGAAAAAATGAAGAGTAAGAAGAGTGTTACATTTAAAAGGATCAGGAAATAAAAAATCTTAATTTAGTTATTGTCGGACTTAAATGTTGTTATGAATACAAATAATAAAATAGCTGTAATAGGAATGGCTTGCAGGTTCCCGGGTGCCAATAATGTGGAGGAATATTGGAATAACCTCATTTCAGGAAAGGAGACTTTAAAGTTTTTTACAGATGATGAACTTGCAGATTTTAATTCCGATTTTGATAATCTCCGGAAAAATCCGGACTATGTTAAAGTCCATGGTGTATTGAATGATATTGATAAATTTGATGCGAGTTTTTTTGGTATAACTCCCAGAGAAGCTGCTGAAACTGATCCCCAGCAAAGAATATGGTTAGAGACTGCATGGGAGGCCCTGGAAAATGCCGGCTGCGATCCAATTAATTATCATGGGGCAATCGGTGTCTTCGCTGGCGGAGCAATGAGTTCATACCTTTTGAACAACATTCTGGGGAGTCCTAAAAAAATGGAAAACTTCCTGAGACCTGGTTTTGCAAACAGAACTCAGATAATGATGGGCAATGACAGTTCATATATACCAACTAAAACTGCTTATTATTTTAATCTGAAAGGACCTGCTATATTTGTTCAAACAGCTTGTTCCACATCCCTGGTTGCAATAACTCAGGCATGCCAGAGCCTTTATAGCTTCGAATCGGATATGTGTCTCGCCGGTGGTGTATGTATATCCATACCCCAGGAAAGAGGATATATGTATCAGGAAGGGGCAATCGCTTCACCTGACGGCCATTGCCGTGCCTTTGACGCTCAGGCAAAAGGTACGGTTGGTGGCAATGGAGTGGGAGTTGTTGTCTTAAAAAGAATGGAAGATGCTATCAGGGACCATGATACTATTTATGCCCTGGTTAGCGGATGGGCTCTCAATAATGACGGTAGCAACAAGGTAAGTTTTATGGCTCCAAGCATTAACGGACAGGCAGAAGTTATTATGATGGCCCAGTCTTTTGCTGAAGTGTCACCAGATGAGATAGGTTATGTAGAGGCACATGGAACAGCAACTCAGATTGGCGATCCGATTGAAATAGCTGGACTCACAAAAGCTTTTTCAGCAAAAACGGATAAAAAACAATTCTGTGGCATTGGATCTGTCAAAAGCAATATTGGGCACACTGACACAGCAGCAGGAGTAGCTTCCTTCATAAAAGTATGTCTTTCTGCATATTATAAAAAGATCCCGCCAAGTCTGCACTACACAAAACCAAATCCAAATATTGACTTTGAGAACTCCCCATTTTATGTACTGAATCAATTGAAAGAATGGACCGGGGAGCGTCCTTTAAAAATGGGAGTCAGTTCATTCGGGATAGGAGGCACTAATGCCCATGTAATAGTTGAGCAACCCCTTATTCCTGAAATAGCCACTGACTCATCATCTGAATGGCCTGAATTAATCGTTTTATCAGCAAAATCGGAAGAGTCGTTGAACAGGCGGAAGCAAGACCTATACGAATTCTTGAAAAACAAACCTGACTTAAAAATTCATGATGTTGCCAATACTCTGGCATTTGGCCGAAACCATATGCTATATAGAAGTTATACTGTTGCATCCTCAATTGAAGAAATAATTTCCGGTGAAAGTACTTTTACTGATGGCAAAAAGGATAGTCAGCCTTCAAAGATAGCTTTCATGTTCCCCGGACAGGGTGCTCAGTATGTAAAAATGGGAATGGACCTGTACATGGGAAACAAA
>Ga0209253_10000966_pt1 | contig 25171 bp, 21 predicted proteins | sample FrelakmetBRP12BR_FD_187145 | JGI IMG/M metagenome (GOLD analysis project Ga0209253, IMG submission 187145) | Freshwater lake sediment microbial communities from the University of Notre Dame, USA, for methane emissions studies - BRP12 BR (SPAdes)... | ecosystem: Environmental > Aquatic >...
CGGCAGGTGCGTGCTGGACGCGTCGACGTCAGCGAGAGGGCGCTCAGAGAAAGATTGGCCCCGGAACCTGGCGGTTCCGGGGCCTGTGATGTGGCGGGGTGTACGGGACTTGAACCCGTGGCCTCCGGCGTGACAGGCCGGCGTTATAACCAGCTTAACTAACACCCCAAGTCAATGTGCTTGGGCGGAGCAGGTTTCGAACCTGCGACCCTCGCCTTGTAAGGGCGACGCTCTACCCCTGAGCTATCCGCCCCCGGGCGGTGGAGCGAGCGGGTTTTAGCTTGGCGGGGTGCCTGTGTCAACGATCCCCGGGTGTTCCAGGCCCCCGGAACCTCACCGAATTAAATGAATGGTTTCGCGCCGCCCGCAAGGGTAGAGAACCGAGCCGGATGACCTGGACGAAGGGGCAGAAGCTCGTCCACCGGGCGCAACCCGCGTGGGGCGTGGGGATCGTGCTCGAGGTGGGGGAGGACTCCCGCCGGATCGCGGTCCGCTTCGCCGGACGCGAGGGGGTCACCGTGGTCTCGGGGCGCGATCGCGCGCTCGTGGCCGTGCCGGACGACACCCCGCTCGATCTGCCCGCCGGAGGCCTCCTCGACCGGCTCGCCTCGGGCGACCCCGGTCCGGCCAGCGCCTTCGCACTCCGCACCCGGGTCGTCCGGCTCGAGGCGCTTCGCCGCGCCGACAGCCTCGGTGCGCTCCTCTCCTCCCGCGTCCACGTCCTTCCCCACCAGGTCGGCGCCGCCGGTCGCATTCTCGCCGACCGCAGCCCGCGCTTCGTGCTCGCCGACGAGGTCGGACTGGGCAAGACCATCGAGGCGGGGCTCGTCTTCGCGGGCCTGCGCCAGCTCGGCCTGGCCGACCGGGTTCTCGTCATCGTTCCCGAGCACCTGTCCTTCCAGTGGCTCGCCGAGCTGTTCCACAAGTTCAACGCGCTCTTCACGCTCCTCACGCCCGATCGCATCGCAGCGCTCGGCGGCCCGGAAGCGGCGCTCTCGCAGTCGAAGCTCGCCATCGTTTCCCACGAACGGATGGCCACCGACCCGGTGCTCGCCGCGGCGGCCGCTGCCCAGGCCTTCGACCTGGTCGTCGTCGACGAGGCCCACCACCTCGCCGAGGACCCTCTCTTCGAGGCCGTGGAGCCCGTCGCCCGCGCCTCCTTCGGCCTCCTGCTCCTGACGGCCACGCCGGTGCGGCTCGATCCGCGCGAATACTTCCGGCTGCTCTCGCTCGTGGAGCCGGTGCCGACGACCACACTCGAGGCCTTCCTGGCCCGGCTCGAATCGCACGAGGCCTTCGCCGCCGTGGCCCGCGACCTGCTCGCTGGCGGCAACGTGGAGGACGTTCTCGGCACGCTTCGCAAGCTCTCTCCCGAGGACGACGCCTTCGCGGCGCCGGCCGGCAAGAAGAAGAGCCCCTCTCGCGCCGCCCTGCTCGAGCACCTGGCCAGCAGCTACGGCCTCTCCTCGCGGCTGGTCCGCAACCGGCGCGTCAAGGTGGGCGCATTCACTCGGCGTGTCCTGCGGCGCGAGGACGTCGCGGAGGGCGGCAAGATCGAGGCGGTGGCCTCCCTGTGCGCGAAGCTCGCGCGGAGCGGCGAGAAGGTGCTGGTCTTCGCCGGCGACGTCGACAGGCTTCGCGAGCTCCAGATCCGGATCGCCGAGACCGAGCGACTCGAGGCGCTGCTCTACGACGCCGCGCCCAGCCTGGAGGCACGCGATCGGCTGGTGGCCCGCTTCCGCGATCCGGAGGGGCCCATGCTGCTCCTCTCCGGGGAGTCGGGCGGCGAGGGGCGCAACTTCCAGTTCGCCTCCCACCTCGTCTGTCTCGACCTCCCCGACTCGCCGCTCACGCTCGAGCAGCGCATCGGGCGGCTCGACCGGCTGGGACAGTCGAGGCCGGTGGAGATCCACGTGCTCCCCGAGCCGGGCGAGGAGACCTTCCTGGCCGACCTCTACGAGAAGGAGATCGGAATCTTCGAGGAGCCGGTCGGCGGTCTCGACACCGTGCTCGCCTCCGTCCCGGAGGAGCTCGAGAACCTGCGCGGCAAGCGCACCGAGAAGGGGCGGCAGGCCTTCCGGCGCGCGCTGGCCGCCCGGGTCGCAGAGGGGCGCCGGGCCCAGCACGAGGGGTACGACCCGCTCCTCGACGTCCGCTCCGCGTCCATTCCCGAGCTGACCGCGCTCGTTACGGCCGCCTTCGAGCGCGTGGGCGAGGACCCGCCCGAGGCGGACCAGGAGATCGGAACGTCGCTGGAGACCCTGTCCCGGTGGCTGGAGGAGGAGCTCGAGGACCTGGTCGTCGAGGCCGGGCGGCGCGTCGGCATGGACGTGGACACCGACGAGAACGTCCACCCCTTCGAGGCGGCGTTCACCTTCGGTTCCAGCATGCGCATCGAGGCCCTTCCCGGCATGGAGATCCCGGCCGAGGAGCGAACGATGCTGGGGAGCTTCTGGCGCGAGACGGCGGTGGCCCGCGAGGAGCTGGAGTGGCTCGCGACCGGGCACCGGCTGGTCGAGGCGCTTCTCGAGCTGGCCCGCGACGGCGACGCCGGGCGCACCGCATTTCTCCAGTCGAAGGCGGCGCCCCGCAGCGGCGGCCTCTACCTGCGCTGGAAGCTGCGCTGGCCAGTGCCGGCGGACCTCGCGCCCGGCGCGCGGGTCCCCTCCCGGCAGGCCTCGCGCTATCTCGACGAGTCGCCGCTCTCGGTGCTCGTCGACCTCGGCTCCAGTCACGCCGTCGTGGACGGCGGTGCAAGGCGCGTCGAGGAGACGGCCGACCGGGCTCGAGACGCCAAGGGCGCGACGCCGCCGGCCGACGTGGTGGAGCCGGCCGCGGCCGCTGCCGAGAAGGCTGCACGGGCCGAGCTCTCCCGGCGGGTCGCACGCGCCGTGAAGAAGCTGGCGGCCCACGCCGATGCCGAGGAGGGCAGGCTCATCGCCTCCATCCGCGACGGCGGGGCCACCCGCCAGGCGGTGGAGCGCGCGCTCGTCGGGGTGCTGCTCCACCGGGAGCTGGTCGAGGAGGCGCTGCACAAGGTGGACCTCGAGCTCGACGCAGCCGCGGTGGTCGTCCCGGGGTAGTCTCTCCCCCAATGCCCTCGCCTCCCCGAGCCTACCTGCCCGACCTGCTCTTCGCCGGGGGCGAGGTGCGCGAGGGGGCGGCCCTCTCGGTGGCGGACGGCGCGGTGGTCGCGGTGGGAGCGCCGGCACCGCGGTTCGAGCGCATCCGGCTGGCCGGAAAGGCCATCCTGCCCGGCCTGGTCTCGGCGCACAGCCACTCGTTCCAGCGGGCCATCCGCGGCCGCACCGAGGTTCGCCACCCGGGCAAGAGCGACTTCTGGTCCTGGCGCGAGGCCATGTACCGCGCGGCCGCCCGGCTCGATCCCGAGGACGTGCGTGCCGTGGCCCGCATGGCCTTCCACGAGATGGCCCGGGCCGGGATCGCCACCGTCGGTGAATTTCACTATTTGTCTCGCGATCCGTCCGGCCGCCGCTACCAGGACCCCGAGCTGCTGGCCAAGGAGGTCATCGGGGCGGCACGCGAGGTCGGTCTCCGCATCACGCTGCTCCGCAGCGCATACGCGCGCGGCGGCCCGGGCCTCGCCGCCGGTCCCGAGCAGGCCCGCTTCCTCGACGGCTCGCCGGACGAGGTGGTCGAGAGCCTGATCCGCCTCGAGGAGTTCACGAAGGGTGATGCGCGGACGACGCTGGGGGTCGCCCCGCACAGCGTGCGCGCAGTTCCGGCCGGGTGGATCGGGACGCTCGCCTCCGAGGCGCGCCGGCGCGGCTGGCCGCTGCACGTCCACGTCTCGGAGCAGGCGGCCGAGGTGGCGCAGTGCCGGGCCGAGCACGGACTCACCCCGGTGGAGCTGCTCGAGAAGCTCGGCGCCCTCGGTCCCGCCACCACGGCCGTTCACGCCATCCACGTCACGCCGGGAGACATCGAGACGCTGGGACGCACCGCGACCACGGTCTGCGCCTGTCCGACCACCGAGAGGGATCTGGGCGACGGCGTCGTGCCCGCCGGCGACCTGCTCCGGGCCGGCGCCGCGCTGGCGCTCGGCACCGACTCCAACGTCCAGATCGACATCCTCGAGGAGGCCCGCGCGCTGGAGGGAAACCTGCGGCTGGTGGGCGGAGAGCGTGGACTGCTCGCTCCCGCCGGTGGAGACGGCCGGGTGGACGGTCTCGCCGCGCGCCTGTACGGCTTCGCCTCGCGGGGCGGGATGCGTGCCCTGGGGCTACCGGGCGGCTCGCTCGACCCGGGAGACCCGGCCGACTTCATCGCGGTCGACCTCGAGGATCCATCCATCGCCGGCGCCTCGGAAGCCGACCTCCTGCCAGCCGTGGTCTTCTCGGCGGCTCGAACCGCGGTTCGCGACGTGGTGGCCGGGGGCGAGGCCATCATGACGGACGGTGAAGCCTCGCCGGGCCGGCCCGGCGCGAGCCAGGTCGCCCGAGACTTCGCCCGCACCATGAAGAAGCTCTGGGGAGGATGAGATGGACCTCGTCGACACGCTCCAGCAACTCGTCGCCATCGACTCGACGTCGTCCCGGTCGAACCTCCCGGTGCTCGACTGGCTGGAGCCGCGAGTCCGGCGCCTGGGCTTCGAGGCCCGCCGCATGACCTGGAAGGACGCGGACGGCGTGGAGAAGGGAAACCTGATCGGGCGGCTCGGCCCCGACGAGCCGGGGGGGCTGGCGCTCGTGGGGCACACCGACTGCGTTCCCTTCGACCCCGACTGGGACGAGGCGCTTTCGGGCGTCATCCGCGACGGGAAGCTCTTCGGCCGAGGGTCGGCCGACACCAAGGGAAGCATCGCCGCCATGCTCTCGGCCGCGTCGCGGGTGCGGCCCGGGAAGGGCACCCTCTGGCTCGTCTTCACCGCCGACGAGGAGGTGGGCTGCCAGGGAGCGAAGGCGCTGGCGCACGAGGGGCGGGTCCACCCGGCCAAGGCGATCATCGGCGAGCCGACCCGCCTCGTGCCGGTGCGCGCCCACAAGGGATACTGCGCGGTCGACTTCACGCTCACCGGCGTGGAGGGGCACAGTGCCTTTCCGGACGTGGGGGCCTCGGCCATCCACGCCGCGGTGCGCCTCGTCACCGAGATCGAGCGCATCCAGGGGCGGCTGGCCGACCAGCACAGCGACCCGGCCTTCTCGCCGCCCCACACCACCTTCAACGTGGGGGTCATCCGCGGCGGCAAGGCCCGAAACGTGCTCGCCGGGGAATGCTTCTTCACGCTCGAGTGGCGCCCCCTTCCCGAGCAGCCGCCCGAGCGTGCGCTCGAGATGGTCGACGCGGCATCGAGGGCGCTCGAGGAGGCCAGCGGCGGCAAGCTCCGGGTGAACCGGACGCCGCTTCGCGTGGACCCGGCCGGCGTGACCTCGCCCGACGCCGAGGTGGTGCGGTTCCTCGAGGCCGAGAGCGGCAACGGCTCCACCGCCATTCCCTTCGGCACCGAGCTTCCCGAGCTCATCCACCTGGGCGCCGAGGCCTGCGTGTTCGGCCCGGGCGACATCCGGGTGGCCCACCGGACGGGTGAATTCGTCCCGCTCCCCGAGTTGCACCAGGCCGCCGACATCTACGGCCGCGCCATCGCCCGTTTCTGCGGGTGAGGGAATCGACTAGGATCCCCCGCGTGGCGCTGCGCTTCTGGAAGGTTCACGGACTCGGCAACGACTTCGTCGTGGTGGAGGGGCCGGCCCTCATGGCGCCAGACCGCGCCGTGCGCCTCTGCGACCGGCGCCGCGGCATCGGGGCCGACGGCGTGCTCACCGTCCTGCCAGCCCGCGAGGGCGGCGCGGCCTACATGCACATCTACAACTCCGATGGAACGGTCGCGGCCATGTGTGGAAACGGCATCCGCTGCGTGGCCCGCCACCTCGCCGAGACCCGCGGGCTCGATGGCGAGATCGTGGTCGAGACCGACTCCGGGCCGAGGCGATGCACCGTGCACCGCGGAGCGGCCGGCGTCGACTCCGTCACGGTGGACATGGGGCGAGCCCGGGTCGAAGGCACCCAGGAATTCGAGGTCGGCGTGGAGCTGGTGCGCGCGCTGCGGGTCTCGATGGGAAACCCGCACGTGGTGATTCTCGATGGCCCTGACCCGGGGCGTGCGTCGACCCTCGGCCCCGCCATCGAGGCCAAGGTGCCGGGCGGCGTGAACGTTGGATTTGGCCGGGCTTCAGGCCTGGCCATCGACCTCGTGGTCTGGGAGCGGGGCGCCGGGCTGACCGAGGCCTGCGGCACCGGCGCCTGTGCCGCGGTGGTCGCAGCGCTGCACGAGGGACGGTTGACGGGATCCGGCCCGGTGACGGTGCGGCTCCCGGGCGGCGCGCTCGAGATCACGGTGGACGCCGACCTGTCGGTCTTCATGAAGGGACCAGCCGAACGGGTCTTCTCCGGGGAGACCGAGCTCTGAGCACGACCGTGGGTGACGCCGGACTCGCGGACGGTCAGGCGCCTGGCCCGGCCCTCTCCGACGCCCTGTTCCGTCGCTGCATGGGGCTCGTCGTCACGCTGGACATCGAGTCGCTCGGTGACCTCGTCCTCTCCACCCTCGCCCAGGCCACCGGCGCGCAGGGCGCGGTGCTCTGGGTAGCCGGAGAGAAGGGGACGATGCGACTCGCCGCCCACCGCGGGCTCGTCGAGCCGCACGCCCTGCCGGCCGAGCTCGACCCCGCCGATCCCGGCCTGGCGCAGGGACTTCGCTCGGGGACCCCCTTCTGCGTGCCCGGATGGCCGGAAGGGGAGGCCATCCACGTGCCGCTCCTCGTGGGCGACGAGGTGACGGGCCTGGCGCTCCTGCTTCGCCGCACCGCCGGCCGGTTCGACGCACCGGAGCAAGCGGCTGCTGCCACGGTGGGGACCTTCGCCGCCGTCGCGCTCGCGAACGCCCGTCGTTTCCAGGCCGCCGAGCGCCGGGCACTGCTCGACCCCGAGACCGGCACCTACAATCTGCCCTACTTCGTCGACCACGCCGACAAGGAGTGTCACAAGGCGCGTCGCTACGGCCGGCAGTTCTCGACGGGGCTCATCTCGGTGGACAACCTGGACCGGGCGCGACGCGAGGCGCCCCGCGAGCTCTTCCGCGCCGGGACGAGGGCGCTCGTGGCGGCCATCGGCCGCGCCGCGCGTGAAGCAGACGTCCTGGCCCGCGCGGACGAGGGTGAGTTCCTGTTGCTGCTTCCCGAGACCGACCACTTCGGCGCGCGGACCTTTCTCCGGCGGGCCGCCGAGGAGATCTCAGGGGACACCACCGTGCAGGCCCTGGAGCGGATCGTGCCGCTTCTCCTCTCCATGGGCATCGCGACCTATCCTCGTGACGGCGAGGACCCCGAGGCGCTGGCCGGGCGCTGCCGCGCCCGCGTCGAGGAACAGCGAGGGTCCCTGGTGCGCCGACTGCACCTCGGCGACCTGCCGCGGGGAGCTTTCTGGGAACTCGCCGACCTGCTCCTGTCCGATGGCGCGCGCTTTCCGGAGTCCAGTCCTTCGGCTCGCCGCCACGCCGATCCCGCCCTCTTCGAGGCGGTGCAGCGCGAGGCGGCCCGCGAGCTGGGCCGCGACCGGTGGGCCCGCGGGGTCATCTATCTGGGCTCCTCGGCGGTGGCCGGCGCCGCGCCCTTGCTGGCGGGACTTCCCAGAGGGCAGGGGGCCTCCCGCTCCGGCGACGATCCGGCGCGGGTCTTCGTGCTCGGGCCGAGGAGCAGCGGCGACCCGGCCCGGCACCGGCTCGTCAGCCGTGTCCACGTGGAGGGAGACGCACGGATTGCCAACCACGAATTCCTGCTCTTCCTGGGCGAGTCGGCCGCCTACGCGTTCCTGCAACGAACCGGCGGCGCTCTCTTCCACACCTCCGATGCGCCGCTCGTCGACCTGCTCGTTGCCAAGCTCCAGTGCAACTACGATCTGCAGCCGGTCTGACGAAGCCATGACCTCGCCGAAGAAGATCCTGTTCGCCGACCCGGACCCCGACGCGCTGCGCGCGGTCGCCCAGCTGCTCCGGGAGCGGGGATACGAGGTTCACGCCGCCACCGACGGATCCCGGGCCCTGGAGCTCGCCATCCTCCGCGCGCCCGATCTCGTGGTCTACGACTCGCGCACGCCGCTGCTCGACCCAGGCACCTTCCTTCGCATCCTTCGCGCCAATCCGAGAACCGAGGGGATCCCGGTCCTGCTCGCCGGCGACCGTTCGGGGAGCGCCGGAAGAGCCGCCCCCGGGTGGATCGACAAGCCCTACCAGCCCGAGGTCCTCCTCGCCCGGGTCGATCACCTCCTTCGCCGCGCCGATGCCGCCCGGGGATCCGCCGACGTTCGGCATCTCGAGGGGGATCTGGCGCAGATGCCGCTCCCCGACCTGCTCCAGATCCTGGCGATGAACCGGAAGGCCGGGCGGCTGCGTCTGGAACGGAACGGCGAGCGGGGACAGATCGCGCTGTCGGCGGGCCAGCCGGTCGCCGCGCGTGCCGGTGCCGCCGTGGGGGAGAAGGCCTTCTTCCGCCTGCTGGCGGGCCAGGGCGGACAGTTCTCATTCCAGGCCGGGCCGGTACCCGGGTCGGTGCCGGACGCTGGGCACATCACTCGCCGCCTCGAGGAGTTGTTGCTCGAGGGAATGCGCCAGGCAGACGAGCTTGCCAGGCTCGAGGGCGCGCTTCCGCCGCCCGAGGCCGTGCTCTCGCTGTCGTCGCCCGGCGCGCCAGTCCCGCGGGGACTCCAGCCGGTCACCGAGGAGGTGCTGAGGCTGCTCGTGGTCCCGAGGAGCTTCGCGGAGTTGCTCGACCTCTCGACTGCTTCTGACCTGGAGGCGGCGCGGGCCGTGGTGGCGCTCCTCGACCAGGGCCACGCCCTCGCGTCGGCGCCCATCCGAGCGCCCGACGTCCAGCCCTTCCTGCCCCCCGACCTCGTGCACGCGCTCCGGCTCAGGGTTGCCCGGGACGGCGCGCCGGGAGGGCGTCCAGTCGGGAAGGTGGTGGTCGTGGGAGGGAGCCTGGCGACGCGCCAGGTCGCGATGGCGCGCTTCGCGGCCCTGCCCGGCTGGGAGGCCGTCGGGAGCGCCGCCGACACGGCCGGCCTGGGAACCCTGGGAACCCTCGACCTGGGCGCAGTGCGCATCGACTTGCTGTCCTTGCCGGGCGACCGCTCGCAGCGCCCGCTCTGGGGACCCTTCGCCTCCGGCGCCATCGGGGCCCTCGTGCTCCTGCCCGCCGAGGGAACGGAGGGGTTGCTGCTCGAGCTGACGCAGGCGCTCCGGCTTCCGGTGGCTTTGGCAGGCCTCGAGGGGGAGACCGTCCCTTCCTTCCTGGGGGAGCCACCAGTCGCCGTTCTCTTCGGGGGGCGCGACGCTGCCGAGGCGCTGCGGGCCCTCCTCGAGGGCGCGGCGAGGCGCCCGGCCTAGGGTTCCGCCGCCTCGTTCACTCCAAGTGCGTTCCTGGCGGCAGGGTTCGATAGCAACATCCGGTACTCGGCCCGGGTCAGCCACGCGGCCCGGGTGCCGCTCCGGTAGGCCACGGTGACGAGGATGCGCCCCTCGCGCCGCTCGGCGCGCGCCGGCCAGCCGAGTTCCAGATCGTGCTCGATGGAGCGAAGGTGCCGGGCGATCCGCACTGCTCGGCGTCCCTCCGGCGAGGAGAGGGCAAGGAAGTGCCGGTTGCGGCTGAAGCCGCGGTCCTCACGCATCCGGCGCACTGCCCTCTCCACGAATCCGTCCACTCGATCGAGGCTACCAGAGGGGCCCCTTCCGGGGCCAGGAGTCGCCGGCGCCGTCAGCGAGGACGCGCACGGCGAACGAAGCGTGCCATGCCCAGATCGGAGACGCCGATGTGGGTGCGAATCCAGTCGGAGAGAAAGCGCTCGACCCGGGCAGTCGCCCCGGCCGTTGGGCCCTCCCGCAGGTGGTCGGCCTCGATCTCGCGCACGGCCTGAAGGAGCCAGGCGTGCTCTTCCCGGTGCCGCTTCAGGCCAGGGAAGCGCTGCTCCGCCATGAAGCGTTCCTCCGCCGCGAAGTGGAACTCGACGTACTGGTGGAGGAAGGCGAGGGTGCGGTCGACCTCGGTGGTGTCGCCGGAGAAGGCGGCGTCCCGCACCCGGGCCACGCGAAGGAAGAGCTCCCGGTGCTGGGAGTCGATCTCCTCGATCCCCACCGCGAGCGCGGCTGTCCAGTCGAGGTGGACGGCATCCATCGAGGGAGCGTACCCGACTCCGCTGGCGCCCGTCACGCGAGCGGGGAACTCTCGGCGGCCCGCTGCAGGGAGCGACGTAGGGGCGACGCGCCGGGGCCGACGGCGACGGCGACCAGGTGGCGCCGCTGGAACATCGAGCGCGCGACGCGCCGGACGTCGGTCGCGGTGACCCGCTCCACCCGCCTGCATCGCTCCTCCAGGGTCTCGTCGGTGCCGAAGAGCTCACCCACCCCGAACCAGCCGGCCAGCTCCGACGGGTTGTCGAGCGCGAAGGTGAGCGACATCCGGTGGCGCTCCTTGACCCGTGCCAGTTCCTCGCCCGGAAGGAGCGAGTTCCACAGGTCGCTCACCACCCGGAAGATCCCCTGGACCACCCGGCCGAGCTTGGAGGGCGTACAAGCTCCCTCGAAGGTGAAGAGGGCCGCGTCCTCGTAGGTCTCGAGGCTGGCGTGGATCGAGTAGGCGAGCCCGTGCCGTTCCACGATCTCGAAGGGGAGCCGGGACGAGAGGCCGTCGTCGAGGAGGCGGCGGATGACGAGTGCGGCCGGGTGATCGCGGTGACGCTCCGGGACGCTCGGGAAGGCCAGCGAGAACTCGACCTGGGCGTCGTCGTGCTCGACTGCCCTGAAGATCGGACCCGAGGGCCAAGGGGGCGGGGGCTCGGAGCGGACCGCCGTCCCTCGCGGGAGCGCGCCGAGCCGAGCCGCCGCCAGTTCCACCACGTCCTCGTAGAAGACCGGCCCAGCCGCGACCAGCACGACGTTCGCCCCGGTGTAGTGGCGGGCGTGGTGCGCGCGGATGGCCTTCTCGCCCAGCGCCTGGACGCTGGCGCGGGAGCCCGCGATCTTCTGCCCGAGTCCGTGACCCGGAAAGAGGATGCGCTTCAACAGATTGTCGGCGTCGATGTCGCGCCCGCGGGAGTCCACCTCGTCGAGGATCTCCTCGAGGACCACCCCACGCTCCACCTCGATGTCGCTGAGGAGGGGCCGGTGGGCCAGGTCGGTGAAGACGTCGATGCCGGTCTCGAGGCCGGCCGGGTGGAGCGACGTGTAGAAGCAGGTGTGGTCGCGGCCGGTCATGGCGTTCATGCTTCCGCCCGCCGCCTCGACCGCCGCGTTCATGGCCCGGCTGTCCGGGTAGCCCCGGCTCCCGCGAAAGAGCAGGTGCTCGACGAAGTGGGAGACGCCGCTCGTGGCCGGGCTTTCGTGGCGGGAACCCGCCCGAACGTACAGCGCGAGCATGGCCGAGTGGAGGCCGGGCGTGCGTGCGACCACCACCCGGGCGCCGTTCCCGAGTTGCGCCCTCTGCCCGAGCAGGAAGGGACCTTCGGCCATGGGGGAAATGGCGCGCAGCGGATCCCTGAAACGCCCCGAATGTCGCTTCGCCCTGTTCACGTGATCTCCACCTCGTTCAAGTCGCCGCCCCATCCGGGGGCGCAGACGGGATCCGGACCGCGAAGGTGGTTCCGCGGCCGATCTCGCTCTGGCACTGGATGGTTCCGCCGTGCTCCTCGACGACCTGCAACGTGAACGCCAGACCTAGCCCGGTTCCTCCCGTCTTGGTGGAAAAGAAGGGATCGAAGATTTTGTCCAGTTGTTCCGAAGGGATACCGGGGCCGGTGTCGGCCACCGTCACGTCTGCACTCCCGTCCGCGGCCCGGACCGTTCGGACCCGGATGGTCCCCCCGGCGGACATGGCCTCCCGGCTGTTGCGCAGGAGGTTGAGAAAGGCGGCGCGCAGTTGACCCTCGTCTCCCCGGATCGAAGGCAGGTCCGGGGCGAGGTCCCGCTCCACGGCGACCCCGGCGGCCTGCATCTCCGGGCTGACGAAATCCAGCAGGCCGTCGATGATCTCGTTCAGGTCCTCTCGCGCCATCACCAGTCGAGGAAGGCGGGCGAATCGCAGGTATTCCTCCGCGACGCCGTTCAGCCGGTCCACCTCCCGGGTGATGGCGCTGACGAGCGCGCGGGCCTCGGCCGTGGCGCCCGGCTCGATCTCCTCGGCGAGCAACTCGGCGTTCAGCCCAAGCGAGTTGAGCGGGTTGCGGATCTCGTGCGTGATGTGCGCCGAGATCCGTCCCACCGCGGCGAGCCGCTCGGCCCGCTGCAGTTCCTGGCGCTGTCGCTCGAGCGATGCCGCCATGGTGTTGAACTCCCGGGCCAGCACGCCGAGCTCGTCCGCGCCCCGGACGGCCACCTGCCGGGACAGGTCGCCGGCGGCCACCGCCTTCACTCCCTCGGTCAGCGTGCGAATGGGCGCCAGCAGCCTCTGGGAGACGAGCGCCGCTCCAGCACCCACCGAGAGCGCCAGCATCGTGTAGATGACGATGGACGCCACCGTCCGCGACTCCTCCCGCTCGGCGGCCAGGACGAGCTCGCTGGTGTGGCTCTCCAGCGCGGCCTGCAGGAGCTTGACGTCGATGGCGAGCGCCTTCTCCAGGGTCCGGGTGGCCTGGACGGTGGCTTCCGGCAGCGGAGTCACCCCGGCCTCGGCCGCGTCGAGAAGCGCCCGGGCGGCGGCGTCGTAGCGGGTCCAGGCGCCGTCGAGGGCGTCGAGCCGACTCACCACCTCGGTCAGGAAGGCGGCCTCCTCGCCCGACGCGACCTTTCCGGCCCGTCCGGCCACCGAGCGGCCCTCGGCGATCTTCTCCCGCACCAGTGCAGGAAAACGTGCGCGGGCAAGCGGGATCCAGGCGCGGCGCGCCGCCGGATCGAGGGTGCCGGCCTCCAGGATGCGCGGGGTCACCCAGTCCTTCACGTCGATCTGGGCGGCGATGCGGGTGAGGGGTAGGTACCCCTCGCTGAGAAGGCGGAGCTTCCGTCCCAGGTCGTGAAGCCGCACGATCCCGAAGGCGGAGACCAGCGCGAAGGCCGCCAGCGAGACGCCGAATGCGAGAAAGATCTTGGTGGCGACGCGGCGCAAGCCGGGAATGGTACCCCAGCGACGGATTCCTTGCCGGCGGCCCTTCTGCGCGTCTTCCGACCTTGCCAAGAGGTCCGGACGGGGGATAGCTTCGACCCCCCATGACCGGCCTCTTCTTCTTCATCGCCCTCGCCGCCGTGCTGGCGGCCGTCTTCTTCTTCGCCTCCCACCGAACCGCCCGCGCCGAGCTCGCCGGGAAGGAGGCCGCCCTTCGAAAGCTGCAGGAGCAGGCCGAGGGGGCATCGAAGGATGCCGCCGGCTACCGGGCCGAGGTGAAGGAGCGGCGCGAGGAAGCCGCCCTGCTCCGCGATCAGCTGAAGGAGGCGAAGAAGCGGGCCTTCGACCAGGCCGACGGGGTGAGGAAGGCCGCCGGGGCCCCGGCGCTGCGCGAGGAGATCGAGAAGCTCACCGCGCGCCTGGCCGACGCCCGGGCCGAGGCCTCCGCCGCGGCGGAGCGGGCCAAGGCGCTCGAGGCACAGGCGTCGAACGCGGTCAGGGATCTGGAGCGCGAGAAGGCGGCCGCCGCCCAGGCCCTGGCAAAGGTGCGCGCAGAGGCGGCGCAAGCTTCGCAGGCCGCGACGCAGGCGCCCGCGGCAGCCCCGGCTCCGGCCGCGACGGACGAGGGGCTACTCCTCGCCGAGAAGGAGCGGGCGGACAAGGCCGACGCCAAGCTCGCCGAGTTGCGCAAGAAGGCCGTCGACCTCGACCGCGAGCTCAAGGCGGCGCGGGGGCGGCTGGAGACCGACCGGCGCGTCTACATGGTGCAGAAGGGTGAACTCGACATCGCCCACGACAGGCACGCCGAGCTGCGCCGCCGTTACGATGCACTCCGCAAGGAGCACGAGGAGCTCATCGACGCCGTGCGGCAGGCGGCGCGCGAGGAGAAGCGGGCCCAGGAGGGCGCGGTGGCGACAGAGGCCCCGGTGCCGCCCGCACCTCCGCCGGCCTCGGTTCCGCCCACGACCTCTCCGCCGGCAGCCGCGGAGTAGCCGGCCCGCTCACCATCTCCTGCCGAGGGCGTCGCCCCATGCAGAAGGCAGAGCGACTCCTGGATCTGGCCGCGCTGCTCCTGCGCGCCTCCGAGCCCGTCTCGTGGCGCGACATCCAGGAACAGTTTCCAGACGACTACGGAGGGCCCGGCGAGGCGGCCATCCGCAAGTTCGAGCGGGACAAGGCCGAGTTGCTCGAGCTCGGCATCCCGGTCCGATGGGTGGGCGGCGACGAGGACCTCTCCGCCGGCTACCTGGTGGACAAGGAGGATTTCTACCTTCCGGATCTGAAGCTCCCCCCCGAGGACCTGGCGCTGCTCTACGTGGCAGGCTCGGCGGCGCTGGCCCAGCGGGTGTTCCCGTACGCTCGCGACCTGGCGCACGCCATGAACAAGCTCTCCTTCGCCGCCCGCGCCCCGGGCGCCTCGGAGGTGGCGGCGGTGGCGGCGCTGCAGCTCTCGGCCGACGACGCCGAGGAGGACGCCCGGGCCGACGCGGCACGGCGGCTCGAGGCGATCTCGATCGCCGTGGCGGGACGGAAGCGGGTGCATCTCGTCTACGCCGGGGCGGAGCGTCGCGGTCGGACCGAGCGCGACGTCGATCCCTACGGTCTCTACCAGCGAGGTGGGGCCTGGTTCCTGGCCGGGTTCTGCCGGCTGCGCCAGGACATCCGCAGCTTCCACCTGGGGCGCATCGTTTCGGTGGAGGTGAACGCGGCCGCGCCGCGCACCCCCGACTTCGAGGTGCGGAAGGGCTTCTCCCTCGCCGAGCTCGCCACGCGCGAGTCCTGGGAGTTCCGCATGCACGCCCCGGTGCGCTGCCGGGTTCGGCTGGAGGGGCCGGCCATCCAGGAGGAGAGGGAGTCGTTCGGCCCACGCGCCACCTGGAAGGACGTCGACGGTGGCGTCGTGGTCGAGGTGGAGGTCACGAACGAGGAGGCGCTGCTCCGCCACGTGCTCTCCCAGGGAGACCGGGCCGAGATCCTGGCGCCGAAGGCGCTGAGGGAGAAGGCGCGCAAGGTGCTGGCCGCGCTGGCGCGGAGGGTGGCGTGACCCGGAAGGTCGCCGCCAAGGCCGACTCGCGCGACCGGCTCCGCCGGGTCCTGTTCCTGGTGCCCTACGCGGTGCGCCACCCGGGCATCCCGGTTCGCGACCTGGCCCGGAAGTGCGGCGTGCCGGAGAAGCAGATCCTCGAGGACCTCGACTTCCTGCTCGGCGTGGGCTGCCCGCCCTTCGCGCCCGACGACTTCCTCGACCTCTACGTGGATGGGGACAAGGTCCACGTGGCGCTCCACCAGAGCTTCTCCCGGCCGCCGCGATTCACGGAAAGTGAAGCGGCGGCGCTGGCGGCCGCGGCCAGGGCGCTGGGAGGCGAGGGGCGGGAGCGGGTGGTCCGGGCGCTGCGGGACGCCGTGCCCAGGGACCGGCGCGCCCTCTTCGACGAGCTGCTCGATCGGATCTTCGCTGGCTCTCCGCCGGCCAAGGACTCGCTGCTCGGGCGCATCGAGCAGGCCATCGCCGCCCGCCGGGCGCTCCGCATCCGCTACTTCACGGACAGCCGCGGCGAGGAGAGCGAACGGGTCGTGCATCCCTATACGCTCGCGCAGCGACTCGGCCACTGGTACCTGTGGGGGCACGACGAGGCCCGCGGCAAGGCGCTGCCGTTCCGGCTCGACCGGATCCGCGAGTGCGCGCTCGACGAGAAGCGCTTCGAGCCGCCCAGCGACGCCGAGCTGGCGCGCGGCCGGCTCTTCTCCGACGCCCAGGGAACGCCGGTCCGTCTGCGGATGGGGCCGCTCGCTGCTGCATGGGCGCTCGCCCGCCCGGGTCAGTGGCGGGTGGTGAAGCGGGACGCGAAGGGCGGTGCCGTGGTCGAGGTTCCCGGCGTCAGCGACGAGTGGGCCACCCGGTTTGCGCTTTCCTTCGGAGGCGACGCCGAGGTGCTCTCGCCCCCGTCGGCGAGGCGCCACTACGGCGACGCGGTCCGGCGAGCGCTGGCCCGCTACCGCTGACCGGCCCGGGAGGGGCCAGTCCCCTGTCCCCGGATGGGTCACCCATGGGCCGGTTGCAGGACCCCAGGGTGCCAGCTGACCCGATCGGCTTAGCTAGAATTCCTTGGCATTTTTTCCGGCACGGCCCGCGCAAGGTTCCACGATAGAGGTGGCAACGTGGCCCGAGTCCTCATCGTCGACGACGTGGAAATTGTCCGGAAGGCCCTCCAGGTGGGGGTGCAGAAGCTCGGGCACGAGGTCGAGGGGACGTCTGACCCCCTGGAGGGGCTGGAAATGGCGCGCCTTCACCCTCCTGACCTCGCCGTCGTGGACTACCGGATGCCGGGCATGGACGGGGTTGCCTTCTTCGATGCCATGAATCTCCAGCTCGGAGCGAAGTGCCCGAAGGTGCTCTTCGTGTCGGCCACTCCGGCAGACGAGGTCCGGGAGAAGCTCCTGACGAGCGGGCTGGTCTGCTCGGGATTCGTGAAGAAGCCGTTCCACCTCGAGGAGCTGTGGAAGACCGTTCGCGAGGTCCTGGCGAGTTGACCTCCAGGCGAGGCTACTTCTTCAGCCCGGCCCAGCCGAAGTAGACGTCGGCGACGGCGCACATGTCGTCGCCGCCTCGCCCGCCCTCGATGGCGTCGTTGAAGAGGCGCCGCACCGCAGAGGCCACCGGCATCTTCGCGCCCTGGTCGGCGGCTGCTTCCTGGGCGAGCCGCTGGTCCTTCTCGGCGAGCGCCACCGCGAAGCGCGGCGCCCAGTCCTTGGCCAGGATCTGCTCGCCCTTCATCAGGAAGAGCGGCGAGTGGAAGCTCGAGGCCTGCAGCGTCTCCACCACCCGGGCGAGGTCGAGGCCACCGGAAGCGCCCAGCGCCAGCCCCTCGGCGTAGGCGGCCATCATCGCGCCGCCCACCGAGTTCACGACCAGCTTCATGAGGGCGGCCTGCGGCGCGCTCTCCAGCTCGATGACGCGGGCGGAGATGGCGCGCAACGCAGGGCGGACCTTCTCGCGGGCCTCGACGGGACCGCCGGCGACGATGGTGATCTGGGCCTTCTCGGCGGCGGCCTTCGAGCCGAGCAGCGGCGCGGCGACGAAGCTCGCTCCCTTCGCTCGGACCCGCTCCTCCACCGACTTCGCGCTGCGGACGCCGGCGGTCGAGGTGTCGACGAGCACCGCGCCCTTGCCCAGGCCAGCCAGCGCGCCGTCGGGACCGTCGAGGGCCGCGTTCACGGCCTTCTCGTCGGAGAGGCACAGGAACACCAGGTCCTGGCCCGCGGCCGCTTCACGGGGAGTCGCGGCGCTCCTGGCGCCCTTCTTCACGAGCGGTTCAGTCCGGGTCGGTGTGCGGTTCCACACGGTGACGGAGTGGCCAGACTTGCGCAGGTTGTTGGCCATGGGCGCGCCCATGGTCCCCGTTCCGAGAAATCCGATCTTCATGGTTCGACGGTTGTAGCCCAAGGAGGCGAGCCGCGAAAGCGCGATCCGAAGGGCTGGCCGCGAGGGCGGCGGGGTCAAAACCGCTGGCGTGCCGCGCCGCGCCATGCGACGGTGAGCGTCGCGCCGGTTGGCGCGGGGAGGTCGGAAAGTCGAGATGGAATCAAGGGATGTCATCGTCGTCGGGGGCGGAATCAGCGGCCTGGCCCTCGCCTGGCACGCCACCCGGGCCGGGAAGAAGGTGCTGGTCCTGGAGGGGGGAGAGCGGGTCGGCGGGTGTCTCGACTCCCGCCGAACGGCGTCGGGCTACTGGTACGAGATGGGCGCCCACACCTGCTACAACTCCTACGGCGGCTTCCTGGAGCTCATCGAGGGAATCGGCCTGCGCGACCGGATCATCCCCCGAGGCGAGGCCCGGAAGCGCTTCGCCTTCCTTCGCGACGGCGACCTCGACATGCTGGGACCGATCTCGGTCCTCTGGCGCTTCGACAAGGCGGAACTCCTGAGGAACGCGCTGCGCGGCCTTCGCGCGCCCAAGGATGGGGCGACCACGGCCGGCTGGTACGGGGGAGTGGTCGGGAAGCGGAACTACTCCCGCATCCTGGCCCCGTTCCTCTCGGCAGTTCCCTCCCAGGACGTCGACGCGTTCCCGGCGGCCGGCCCAGGCTCGCTTTTCAAGAAGCGGGAGCGGCGCAAGGACGTGCGGAGGAGCTTCACCCTCGAGGGCGGCCTGGGCACCGTCGCCTCGGCGCTGGCGGTGCAGCCGGGCATCGAGGTCGTCACCCGGGCGGTGGTGCGCGAGGTGAGGCGGCGCGCCGCGGGCTTCGAGGTCCGTCTCGTGGACGGGCGCTCGTTCGAGACGCCGCTGCTCTCCCTGGCGGTGCCGCCGGCCATGGCGTCGGCCCTCCTCCGGGCCGATTTTCCGGAACTCGCGGCGGAACTGGCACGGCTGAAGATGGCGGCCACCGACTCCATGGGGGTCGTGGTCCGGCGAGATCGGCTGAAGCTGCCCGAGATGGCCTTCCTGGTCCCGGCCGACGACATGTTCTGGTCGGCGGTGACCCGCGACCCGGTGCCCGACCCGGAGCGGCGCGCCTTCGCCTTCCACTTCAGGACCGGCAAGACCGATGCGGAGAAACGCGCGCGCATCTCGCAGATCCTGGGCGTCCCCGAGTCGGAGTTCGAGGAGGTCTCGCAGCGGATGACGATGCTCCCCTCGCCGGTGATCGGGCACGACCGCGTCGTCGCCGAGCTCGATCGGATGCTCGCCGGCCACCGGCTCGCGCTCACCGGGAACTACTTCGAGGGGCTTGCCATCGAGGACTGCGTGCTGCGCTCCCGCGCCGAATGGTCGCGGATCGCGGCCATCTAGCCGGCGTCCCCGGACCGGCCAGCCTCGAAGAGCCCGGCCAGCCGGCAGGCCAGCGCGCGGGAGCCGCGACCCCGGGCCGGAGCCACGAAGACCGTGTCGTCGCCTGCGATGGTGCCGAGCACGTCGTTCCGCCTGGCCAGGTCGATGGCCCGCGCCACCGCCGGCGCGCTGCCGGGAAGGGTGCGGATGACGACCAGGGAACCGTTGGTGGCGACGGTCGAGACGAGCCCGGCCACAGACGCGGCCACCGCCGCGGGCGCACCGTCCCCGGCCTCGTAGTAGGAGCCCTCCGGGCGGGAGACGCGCCGGGCTCCGAGCCGCGCCAGGTCGCGCGAGAGCGTACCCTGCGTGGCCTGGAAGCCCTCGCGCCGCAGCGACCCGAGCAACTCCTCCTGCGTGGCCACCCGGTCGACGCGGAGGATGCGGGCCACCGCCTCGCGGCGGCGACGGGTGTCGAGCGCGCTCACCGGTAGACCAGCGTGCCAACGCCGCGATCGGTGAAGAGCTCGGCGATGACGGTGTGGGGGACGCGGCCGTCCAGGACGTGGACCCGTTCCACGCCCCCCGCCAGCGCCCGGAGGATGGCGCGGGCCTTGTGCTTCATGCCCCCGGTGATGGCCCCGGCCTCGAGGCGCTTCTCCAGATCGGCGCCGGAGATCTGGCGCACCATCCCGCCGTCGGGTGCCGACTCGAGAATGCCGGGCACGTCGGTCAGGTAGATGAGCTTCTTCGCGCCGAGCGCCACCGCCACCGCGGCGGCCACGTCGTCGGCATTCACCGAGAGTCCGCCACCATCCTCGCCGCTGCCGATGGGGGAGATGACCGGGACGTAGCTCGACTTGAGCAGCATCCGCAGGAAGTCCTTGTTCACCTCGACCACCTCGCCGACGTGACCCAGGTCCCGCCCGCTCTCGTGGACGATCTTCCGGGCCCGGAGCAGTTGCCCGTCCTTGCCGGAGAGTCCTACCGCCGACACGTCGCGAGCGTTGAGGAGCGTCACCAGCTCCTGGTTCACCTTGCCGGTCAGCACCATCTCCACGACCGGCAGCGAGGCGGCGTCGGTGATGCGCAGCCCGTCCACGAACTCGGAGCGCTCGCCGAGGCGCTCCATGGTGCGGGTGACCTCCTGGGCGCCGCCGTGGACCACCACCGGCTTCAGCCCCACCCGCTTGAGCAGGGCCACGTCCTCCGCGAAGGCCTCCTTGAGCGACTCCTTCACCATGGCCGCGCCGCCGTACTTGATGACCGCCACCTGGCCGGAGAAGGCGGCGATGTACTTGAGCGCCTCGGCCAGGAGCGCGCGCTTGAAGGCCGGCGAGTAGTTGGCCACGTGGTCCTCGCGGGCCATCCCCCCGTCTTCCTTCTGCACGATCTGCGAGGCGTAGTCGGCGTTGATCTTCACGTAGTCGTAGGAGAGATCGCACCCCCAGGCCGTGGCAGAGACGTCCCCGTCGGCCAGCTCGACCCGGAGATCGATGGCCGGCTCGCGCATGCGTGCCCGCAGCGCGTCCCGGTCGATCTCGGTGGGCGCGCCGCTCGCGAAGACGGCCACGCCCTGGAGCAACACCCGGGCCCGGTACGGGTCGATGAGCCAGCCGCGCGTCCCGGCCCGTGCCCCCACCGTGGCCAGCACGCGTCCCCAGTTCGGGTCGGCCCCGAAGAGCGCCGCCTTCACGAGAGGTGAATTGGCGATGGAGCGGGCCACGTCGCGGGCGGACGCGTCGGACGGGGCGCCGGTCACGACGACCTCGAGGAGCTTGGTGGCCCCCTCGCCGTCCGAGGCCATGGCGCGGGTCATCTCCCGGAAGAGGTCGGTGACCGCGGCCTCGAGCACCTCCAGATCGGGACCGGCCTCGGCGATGCGGGCGTTGCCGGCCAGGCCGTTGGCGAGCGCGATGAGCGTGTCGTTCGTGGACATGTCCCCGTCCACGGTGAGCATCTCGAAGGTGCGCTTCACGGCGCGTCCCAGCACGTCCTGCAGCATCTTCGGCGTCACCGAGACGTCGGTGACGAGCACGCAGATCATGGTGGCGAGCTGCGGGGCCAGCATCCCCGAGCCCTTGGCGATGGCCGACACGGTGGCGGCCTTCCCGCCCACCACCACCTCGCGCGAGGCCATCTTCGGCCTCGTGTCGGTGGTCATGATGGCCTCTGCGGCGAAGTCGGCGCGCGCGCCCAGCTGCTCGACGAGCGCCGGCAGCCCGTCCAGGATCTTCTGGGCCGGCAGCCGCACCCCGATCACGCCGGTGGAGGCGGTGAGCACGGCGCGCTTCTGCACGCCCAGCGCGTCGGCCAGGGCTCCGCGCAGGTTGGCCACGTCCTCCAGGCCGCGCGGGCCGGTCAGCGCGTTGGCGTTGCCACTGTTCACGAGCACGGCTCGCATGCCCTCGGAGGGAACCCGATCGCGGGCGTCCATCACCGGCGCGGCGGCGGCCTTGTTGATGGTGAAGAGGCCGGCGGCGGCGGCCGGGACGTCGGAGACGACGAGCGCCACGTCTCGCCGCTGCGGCTTCAAGCCCACCGCGACGCCGCTGAAGCGAAAGCCCTTGGGGATCTTCACTTCTAGCCTCCGAGGAGATCGAGCCCGAGGGTCTCGTCCCATCCCTGCGTGGCATTCAGCGCCTGGACCGCCTGGCCGGCCGCGCCCTTGACCAGGTTGTCGATGGCGGACACCGCCACCACGATGCCGGTCCGGGCGTCGAGCGCAGCGCCCAGGTGGCAGCGGTTGGTGCGGACCACGTCCTTCACCGCCACCCGATCCGGCGCGAGTACCCTGACGAACGGCTCGGTGCCGAAGGCCTTCTCGTAGGCCTCGCGCAGGCCGGCCTCGGTGGCGCCGGGCGCCGCGCGCAGGGTGCAGGTGGCGAGGATGCCACGCCGGAGGGGAACGAGGTGGGGCGTGAAGGAGATGGGACCGACGCCGCCGGCGAAGCGGCCCACGGTCTGCTCGATCTCCGGAACGTGCTGGTGGCGTCCGATCCGGTAGGCGCGCAGGTCCTCGTCCACCTCGCAGAAGGAGAACTCCTCGCTCGACTTGCGGCCCGCGCCGGACACGCCGCTCATGGCGGCCACCGCGATCCCCTCGCGCGCCACCAGCCCGGAGCGCACCAGCGGCGAGAGGGCCAGCGCGATGGCGGTGGCGTAGCAGCCTGGGTTGGTGACGAAGGTGGCGCCGCGCAGCGCGGCCCGGTCGAGCTCCGGGAGTCCGTAGCGCGCCTGGGCGAGGAGCGCCGGCGAGGTGTGCTCGAAGCCGTACCAGCCGGGATAGGCGGCCGGGTCGTGGAGCCGGAAGGCGCCGGAGAGGTCGATGACCTTGACGCCCCTGGCGTGAAGGGCCGGCCCGAGCGCCAGCGATACCTCGGCGGGCGTGGCCAGGAAGGCCAGGTCGGCCCGGAGCTCGGGGGCCTGCGACTGGGGCAGGTAACGGAGAGCGGCGGCGGCACCGGAGAGCGGCAGCCGCGATCCGGCGGTCTCGTCGGCCCACCTGTCGGAGTAGAGCGCCGAGAGCGCGAGGCGCGGATGGCGGGCGACGATGCGGGTCAGCTCGAGCCCGGAGTACCCGGAGGCCCCGACCACGGCGGCGGAGAGCGTATGCATGGAGTTGCATGAATATGCAATTCCGGCCGGAAAAGGCAAGGGCGGCGAGTCTCGCGACCCACCGCCCCGAATTCATGGTGCCCAGGAGAGGACTCGAACCTCCATGGCCTTTCAGCCGCTAGACCCTGAATCTAGTGCGTCTACCAATTTCGCCACCTGGGCAAGTGCGCCCCTCATTAGCGGGGGGAGGCGTCCGGTGTCAACGGCATTTCCGGAGTTACAATGCCGCCGCCATGAACCTCGCCTCCGCGCTCCTTGCCGCCGCCCTGTCCGCCGCTCCATCGTCGACCGCGCCGGTCACCCTGGTCGGCGCCGGCGCGCTCGGGGCCGGCGGAGCGGCCTGGCTCGCCGAGATCGGCTACCCGCAACTCACCGTGACCTACGCCCAGGGGCTGGACGAGTGGAACGACCTGGGCGGGACGGTGGGGGTGGGATGGACGACCGGCGAGATGGTCCTGGGCCTGGTCTGGCGACGCGAGCTGGCAGGCGACTCGGGAAGCCGTGCCGGGTTCCGCCTCCTGGCGGGGCCGTGGTTCAACTTCGGCGCCACCTGGATCTACCCCGACAACGTCGCGAACCTCGGGTTGCTCGTGGCGCCCGGGGCCGGGTGGACGGCCTCGGCTGGCCCAGGGCTCGTCAGCGTGACCCTCGACCTCGGCCTCGAGTGGGCCCTCCAGCGCGGCATGGGGCTCGCCTTCCTGCCGCGGTTCGGGGTGGCCTACGAGGCCCAGGTCGCGAAGGACATCACCATGGGCGCACGGGCCGGGGTCTGGGCCCGCTGGGCGAGCGGCAGCGCAGGCATACCCGGAGTGGACCGCAAGCTCCTCGGCGAGCTGGTCGCGGTGGTGACCTGGAAGGTGTTCTAGTCGCGCTACCAGCGCGCCACGCAGGCGATGGCCGGGCTGCAGGTCTTCTCGACCGACTCGAGGTACTTGAGCATCTCGTCCGCCTCGATGGCGCCGATGATCCGCTGCGGAACCTCGCGCCCCGACGAGTCGATGAAGACCACGGTGGGCATGCCCACCACGCCGTACTTGTCGAAGACCTTCTGGAAGGCGTCGGTGTCGTGGGTGCCGTCCATCTTCAAGGTGACGAAGCGCCCGACGACGTCCTGGACGCGCGGGTCGGACCAGGCGGTCTTGTCGAGCTCCTTGCAGGCCGTGCACCACTCGGCCCAGAAGTCGATGATGACCGGCTTGCCCTGGGCGCGAGCCTGGGCGATGGCCGCCACCTCGTCCTGGTGGAAGAGCCAGGCCAGCCGGTCGACCTGGGCGCGGGAGCGGGCCGAGGCGGCGCCCGAGGCATAGACGATCCCGCCGACCACGAGCGCCACGCCGAGACCCTTGGCGACGTTGTGGAGCGCGCTTCCGTGGAAGCCGCCGCTGAAGGCGCCGAGCAGCACCCCCGCGCTGGCCAGGCCGGCGGCGGCAAGGGCCGCGGTCCGGGACGCAAGGAAGATGGGCGCGAGGGACGGCAGGGCGTCCTTGAGGAAGACGCCGGCCGCGGCCAGCAGCGCCACGCCGAAGACGCTCTTGACGGTGTCCATCCAGGGGCCGCTCTTCGGGAGCGACAGCGAGAAGGCGCCGATCAGGAAGAAGAGGAGCCCCAGGCCGAGCGCGTAGACGAACATGATGCCCATGCCGAAGGCCACCGAGCCCTTGGTGGCCACGAAGGCCAGCGCGGCCGCCAGGACCGGTCCGGTGCAGGGTGCGGCGATGACGCCGGACACGAGCCCCATGCCGACCGCGCCCAGGTATCCCGCACCGCCCACCGACTGGAGCCGCGCCTGCAGGCTCGCCGGCAGCTGCAGCTCGAAGGCGCCGAACATGGACGCCGCCATGGTGGCGAAGACGAGCGCCACGCCGCCGATGACGAGCGGATTCTGCATCACGCTGCCGAAGGCCTTGCCGGTCAGCGCCGCGCCCATGCCCAGCGCCGAGTACATGATGGCGATGCCGAGCACGTAGAGGGCCGAGAGCGCCATGGCGTGGCGGCGCGAGGTGGCCTGGCGCGCGCCGAAGATCGAGACCGTGATGGGGATGAGCGGGTAGACGCAGGGCGTGAGCGAGGTCAGCACGCCCCCCCCAAAGGCGACGACGTAGGCGAGCCCGGAGCCAGCCGCGAGAAGGCCGCCGAGGCCCAGGTCGGTCGTCGCGCCGGTAGGCCCCGACGCGACCAGGTCGGGCAGCCAGGCCACGCCGGCGAAGGTCAGGCCCGCGACCAGTATTCTCGTGAGGATCCGCATGCGTCCTTCCATTATAGATGGCCAGTGCGGAACGGCATGGCGATCCGTTCCATTCCCTGAGAGGCAGGTCGAGGCTTGAAGGTTCCGATCTACATGGACTGTCACTCGACGACCCCGGTCGACCCTCGGGTGCTCGAGGCCATGCTCCCGTTCTTCTCGGAGGGCTTCGGCAACGCCGCGTCCAGGAGCCACTCGTTCGGATGGAGGGCGGAGGAGGCGGTGGAGGAGGCGCGCGGGGAGGTGGCCCGGCTCATCGGCGCCACGGCGCGAGAGATCGTCTGGACCAGCGGGGCCACCGAGTCGGACAACCTGGCGGTGAAGGGGGTGGCCCGCTTCCACGCCGGGAAGGGGCGCCACCTCGTCACCACCGCCATCGAGCACAAGGCGGTGCTCGACTCGATGGCGGCGCTCTCGCGCGAGGGGTTCGAGGTCAC
>Ga0209253_10000967_pt1 | contig 25169 bp, 17 predicted proteins | sample FrelakmetBRP12BR_FD_187145 | JGI IMG/M metagenome (GOLD analysis project Ga0209253, IMG submission 187145) | Freshwater lake sediment microbial communities from the University of Notre Dame, USA, for methane emissions studies - BRP12 BR (SPAdes)... | ecosystem: Environmental > Aquatic >...
GCCAGCCAGTAGTGTCCCGCAGGCGGACCGGGGCTTCACGCTCCTCGAGGTCCTCGTCGTCCTGCTGATCGTCGGCCTGCTCGTGTCGCTCGTTGCGCCGGGCGCGGTGAACCTCGTCGGTGCCGCAACGCGCGAGTCGCAGCGGCGCGAGATCGCGAGCGCGATCGAGCGGCTGCCGGTCGAGGCTCGGCTGACCGGCAGGCTGCTCGTCCTTGACGGGACCACGCCCGTGCCGGGCCTGAACGCCGCGTGGCGCGTGACTCTCGCCAGGCCGCTGCGCGTCCAGCCATCGGGCGTTTGCTCCGAGTCTGATGCGAGGGTCGACATCGACGGCCAGACGGTCGTCGTCCACATTGCGGCGCCGTTCTGTCGTGTGCGATTCGAGTGACCTTCGACGCAGGCGCGGACAGAGGCTCGGCGGCTTCACGCTGCTCGAAGCGATGGTGGCGCTGTCGGTCGTCGCGACCGCGATCGCAGCCGCGATGGCGCTGCTGAATTTCACCCTGGCGACGACGACGCGCGTGCAGGAGAGCGTACGGCGCGGCGAGGCGATCCAGAGTGCAGCGCAGCTCGTCGACCGCATGAACCCGTTCTCCACGCCGGACGGCGAGCTGCAGCTCGCGGAGTGCGCTGTCCGCTGGGACTCGCGCATGCAGGGTCCGCCGCGGCGCAACGTGGAGAGCTTCGGCCAGGACGGTCCGTTCGAGGTCGCGATGTTCGAGGTGACGGTCACCGGATTGCGCGATGGCGCGGAGTGGTTTCGCTTCACGGCGAAGCAGGTGGGTTTCCGCCGGATCGTCGACGAGAGGGGGCCCTTCCAGTGAGAAGGAATGCACGGGAACCTGCGGCGCTCGCGAGCGGCTTCACGCTGCTCGAGGTGCTCACCGCACTCGTCATCGGCAGCCTGCTGATCGTCTTCGTGCAGCAAGCCTTCGTGATGGCGGCGCGGTCGACCGGGCGCGTGCATGCGGTGACCGCGGATGTGCTGCGCAACTCGATCGCGCACGACGCCGCCCGGCAGTTGCTGGCCGGCACGCGGCCGGTGGTGAAGATCCCGGAGGAGCGATTCACCGGAGGGCCGGCACAGCTGTCCGGTCTCACGTCCGCGCCGCTGCTCAGCTCGGGGGTGGCGAAGTACACGCTGGAGCTGCGAGATGCAGGCGCCGCGCGCGAACTCGTCTATCGCGAAGCGGGCCGCGAAGCCGTTCTGTTCGAAGTCGCGGCCAGGTCCCGCTTCCGCTACTTCGACGAGCGCCGGCGCCCGTTCGAGGAGTGGAAAGGCAGCGGGACGACCGGCGAAGCGCCGTTGCCGGCGTGGGTCTTCATCGAGGACGAAGCCGGGCGCGCCCTGCTGGTGATGGCGTTGCCGCGCGTGATGCCGCCGGTCGACTCGGTGCCGTTCGGAGGGCCACGGCCGTGAGAGCGCGGCGGCCCACCGGCGCGCGCCAGGGTGGCTATCTGCTGCCGATCGTGCTGTTTGCCAGCGCGGCGATCCTGATCTTCGTCGCGGCTGCCTACGCGGCAGTGATGCGACAGATCGACGACGTCCGGCAGCTTGGTGCGACCGGCGACTTCGCGATCGCGAAGGTGTCGGCGAGGGCGGAGGTCGTCTACCGGCTGATGACCGAACCGGCGACGGTATTCGGCATCGGCCTCGCCCCGGATACGGCGATCCGTGTCGACAACCGGCCCTACCTCCTGCCGTCGAAGACAGTGGTTGTGCGGCTGCAGGATGCCGCGGGACTGATCGACGTCAACCGGGTCGAACTCGACGTCTGGCGCCGCCTGGCCGAGCAGGTCGGAGTGCCCGTCGACCAGCGGGATGTCCTCGCGGACAGGATCCTCGACTTTCTCGACGAGGACGACTTCCGCCGTCTGAATGGTGCCGAACGCGGCGAGTACGCGGCCGCCGGCCTCGATCCACCGCCCAACCGCGCCGTCGAGAGTCCGCGGTCGCTGGTCGCGGTCCTCGGCTGGGACACGCTCCTGCCCGGGACGATGAGCGATCGCTTCCTGGGTGCGCTGACCGCGGGCGCCACCGGCCGTGTCAATCCCAACGCCGCATCGGCCACGGTGTTGTATGCGATGCTCGGGGTGCCTCCGATCGCGGCGGAGGACCTCGTGGCGCGGCGCGCCGAAGGCTTCATCGACATCGGGCATCTGGCCCGCGTATCAACCCTCGGGCAGGACGTGCTGATGTTCGCGGTGACTCCGGTTCCATCGCCCGTGTTGCTGGCCACCTTTTCCGACGCAGCGACCGGTCGCACGGAACGGGTGCGGATTACATTGACCCCGCGCGCAGCCCGATGGCCGTGGACCATGGACGCTTTCGAGACCCTGCCCGCCGTCGATCCGGCCGCCCTTGTCCGGCAGGCGGCGTTGCTACCATAGTTCCCGAACGAGATGGAGACGCAGACGACGAGCATTGTGACAGCCGCGGCGGCAGGCGCGCCGCGTGGCGGCGTCTTGGCACGGCGGACGCGGGTCGTCCTGCCGCGGCGCGCCGTGATGTTCCGCGTCTTCGATCTGCCGGGCGTGCCGCTGTCGCGCCGCGCGGCCGCGTTGCGGCTTGCCATCGCAGAGTGGTCACCGTATCCGGAGTGGTCAGCCGTTGCGGTGTGGTCTGCTGCGACGGCCGCGGCGGTCTGGGTCGCCAACCGCGAGGAAGGCGAACTGGCGCAGGCGCGGTCCTGGTTGCCGGAGTCGCTGCTGCTGGCATCCGACGCACGCCCGATCGAAGTGATCCGGGGCCAGGAAGGGTGGATCGTCCGGCGCTGGCTCGACGGGCGGCTGGCGGCCGAGCACTTCTACCCGGCACGGCCGGATGCTGCGCAGTGGTCGTCGACCATGGCGGGGCTCGGCGTATCGGACGTTGATTCGAGGGACGGCTGGAATCGCCTGATCGACGCGCAGCCTGCCACGCTTCTCGCGAAGCCGTGGGCCGACCGTGTCGAACACATCGATGCGGGCTCACCGGTACGACGGCTCGACCTGCGCCGCCTGCTCATTGGCGCCGGTGCAGCGCTGGCGTTGGCGACTCTCGCGCTCGCGCTCGTTTCGGCGCGCCATTGGTTCGTTGAAGGATCGCTCGACGCTTCGCTGGCCGACGCGCGGGAGCGGCTGGCGCCGGTTGCCGAGCAGCGCGCGCAGGCGCTCGATGTCGCACAGAAGCTGCAGGCGTGGAACGACCTGGACCGGTACCCCGCGCCCCTCGACATCCTCGACGCATTCGCCGAGAGCGTTCCGCCCGGCGTCGTCGTCTCCGAGCTCAGGATCGACGCTGGCGTCTTGCGTGCGACGCTGTCCAACCCGGGGATCCAGCCTGCCGCCGACCTCGTGACGAAACTGCAGAAGTCGGGCCGCTTCGCGAACGTGCGCGTGGTCCCGGCGCAGGACCCGAGCGCGCTGCAAGTCGAGATGGAACTGACGCGTCGCCCCGCCGCGCCGAAGGCGAAGAATGCTGCGTGATCTCCTGGTCTCGCTGGGGCACGAGTGGAGCGAGCGACCGACGCTGCGTATCGGCGTCGTCTGCATCGCCGGAATCCTCTGGCTGTACGGCTTGCTGGTCTGGTACGACGCCATCGTCGAGCGCGATCGCGTGCTGGTGCAGAAGGCGAAGCAGCTGGCGAGGCTCGAAGCCCAGGCCGTCGAGACGCAGTGGCCCGAGCGCCTGCAGGAGGCCGAACGCCGCCTGCTGCGCTTCGAGTCGTCCGTGAAGGTGGTCGAGTCGCTCGGGCAGGCGCAAGCCGACCTGCAGGACTGGGTGAGCGAGCAGGCGCGTGGCGCCGGCCTGCGCAACGTCACCGTGTCGCTCTCCGGGACGCCGTCCGTCGGGCCGCTCGGCGTCGTTCAGTCGCCCCCGGCCGCCGCACCGCCACCAAAGGCAGCCGGCGGACCCGAAGCAGCTCTGAGTCTCGGCTGGGTCGTGCGCGCCCAGGTGCGGTCGGATTTCTCGCCGGTGGTTGCCTACGATATGCTCGCCGCGCTTTCATCGGGATCAAGGCGAAGCTGGATCGAGTCGATAAGCATTCAGATGCAGCCGTCGCCGCGCTGGGAACTCCAGGTGGTTTCGGCCTACCGCAGCCCGCGGTTGGAACCTCGGAAATGAACCGTCATTACCTCACGATGGCCGGAAGCGTTGCGGTGCTTGCCGGCGCGGCGCTGGCGGCGCTGTGGGTGACACGTCCGCCCGCCGTCCCCTCGTCTGGCGCGGCAGCCGCGGGTGATTTCGTGCTGGCGGCGGCGCCGGCTTCCGATCCGTCGAGCGTCGACAAGCTGCTGAGTCGGGAGATCTGGCCCATGCCGTCGGCCATGTACTCGCGGGCAAGCCAGCTTCAGGCGCGTCAGGCCGGAGGGACGGCCGAAGAGACGTGGAAGTTGACCGGCACCTACCGGATTGGCTCGCAGTCGTTCGTACTGTTGCGTCGGGGCGACAAGACCCCCGAGACGCTTAAACCCGGGGACTCGCTGCCCGACGGCCGGCGCATCCTTGAGATCCAGGAAGAACGGATCTGGGTCGTGGCGGACGGCAAGCGGGTGGAGCTCAAGCTCCGGCCGAAGTGAGAGACTGGACTCGATGAGCAATAGACGGCTTCTGATGGCATTGGCGGTGGTGCTTGCAGCGTGCACCAGCCTCCCGCCGTCACTGAAGCTCGTCGCACCGCCCGAGCCGCCCGAGCTGCTGGTCGTGCGCAAGGCAGAGGAAGGCGAAAAGAAGGCGCCTGACGTGCAGGCGTTGCAGTCCGCCGCGGCGGCGCCGGAGCGGCCGCTGGTCCAGAAGAATCTGCCGAAGCCGCCCGAGGCGCCGGCGACGACCGTGCCCCCGGGGACGGCGCCCACGCCGCCTGCCACGGCCTCCGGGGACAAGGTCCTGCTGAACCTGGAGAGCGAGCGCCTGCCCGCGTTCATCCAGATCGTGTTCGGCAACATCCTCAAGCGCAGTTTCACGGTCGCGCCGCAGGTGGCGGCGCGGACCGACCTGATGACGGTGCGGGCGGCCGCGCCGCAGACACGTGAACAGGTCGAGGACCTTGCGCGCAAGGTGTTGCTCAGCTACGGCGTGATCACCGCGGACCTTGGCGGCGGCGTGCTGCGATTCGTGCCCAACGACGCCCAGACCGGGATGCTGCCCGAGATCCAGCGCGGCCGGTCTGCGCCGGAGACGCCGCTCGCAATGCGCCCGGTGTTCCAGCTGATCGAACTGAGCGCGGTCCGCAACACCGATGTCTCGACGTGGCTGAAAAGCATCTTCGGAGCGCGACTGACCACGGTTGCCGACGACCCGAGTCGCAACGCCATCCTGATCACTGGCTCGCCGGAAGACGTGCGCGCTGCGATGCAGGCGATCGCCGTCCTCGACCAGCCATCGCTCCGCGGCCGCGCGAGCCTGCGGCTCAATCCGTCGCTGATGTCGGTCGAGGAACTCGCGAGGCGCCTGTCGGAGCTGCTGACGGCGCAGGGCTACAGCGTGTCGACGTCGGCGACGCAGGCGGCGCCCGTCCTGCTGTTCCCGGTCTCGACGCTGAATGCGCTCTTCGTGTTCGCGGTGGACCCGCGGATGCTCGACTACGTCAGCAAGTGGGCCGATGAACTCGAAAGCCGCGCGAGCGGAGGCTCCGGCCCCGGCTACGTGTCGTACCAGGTCAAGAACACCGATGCGCAGGGGCTCGCCAAGGTACTGCAGGACCTGCTCAGCACGCCGGCGGGGATCCAGCAGGGGATGCAGCAGGGCGGCGCGACGGCGGCCGCGGCGGCAATCGGCGCACGTCGCGTGGTGGTCAACCCGACGACCAACACGCTGATCGTCGCCGGGGCCGGCATCGATCGCGCCCAGGTCCTCGGCCTGATGCGGGACCTCGACCGGCCCGCGCGCGCAGTGTTGATCGAGGTGATGGTGGCCGAGGTGCGATTGACGGGCGGGCTGACGCTCGGCGTCGAGTTCGCGTTCCAGGACACTCGCTCGGGCGGCAGCATCGTCGGTGGCACCCTGGGCAACCTCGGCATCGGAGACTCCGGCCTCGTCGTCAACTTCTTCAACGCGGCCGGCGCGCTTCGGGCGAAGCTGAACGCGCTCGCCACCGACAACCGCGCGCGCATCCTGTCAACGCCGAGCATCGTCGCGCGGAACGGGGAGACGGCGAGCGTGCAGGTCGGCGACGAGGTCCCGATCGTGACCAGCAACCAGACGACGGGGTCGTCCGTATCGGGAGGCGTCGGGCAGGTCACCCCGAGCACGCTGCAGACGATTCAGTACCGCAACACCGGCGTGATCCTCAAGGTGCGCCCGACGATCTTCTCCGACGACCGCATCGACCTCGACGTGATGCAGGAAGTGAGCGCGGCGCGGCAGACGAGCACGGGCGTCAACATCTCGCCGACGTTCTCGCAGCGCAAGGTCGAGACCAAGCTGACGCTGCGTGAGGGCAACACGGTGATGCTGGCCGGGTTGATATCGTCACAGGACACCCGGTCCGAGTCCGGCGTTCCGCTGCTGAAGGACATCCCGGTGGTGGGCCAGCTCTTCAAGAACGACCAGCGCACGTCCGAGCGCACGGAACTCGTCATCCTGATCACGCCCTACGTGATCTCGGACGATACCGACGCCCGCGCGGTGACCGACGCCTTCCGCACCCGGCTCGAGGGCTGGAGTGGCACGTCGGTGCCGCCGCTCGGCCCGCGGGACTCCGCGCCGCCCGCGACTCCCGGCCCGGCGCTTCCTTCGGCGCCGGCCCCCGAAGGACGGCCAGGGTCCGGAGGTTTGCCGACCCCCGCTGTCCCCAAACCGGCGTCTGAAGCGCCCATTCTGGACGGAGACGGTGCGGCCAAGCCATCCGGCCCTGCGGCACCGTCGTCCGGCGCCGAGCCGCCGCCAGTAGCCCGGTAAGAGCCGGCATGGCCGGCAACAGCCGGCCAGCTTGTCAGCTTGTCAAGGGGCCGACCGGCCGTTTCGCCTCAGGTACCTGAACTCTCGTCGCCTCTGCAGAGCTTGGTCGTGGTCGACCCGCGGCCGGCTCGCCGCGGCCACCTGAAGGGTCTCCACCCGCCTCTGTCACTGGGCACGTTCAGGTGTTCCGCTGGCGCGGCAGGTCCGGATGGCCGCGCTCGCGGTGGCGGGGAAGCGCCCTTACGCCATTTGGCAAGCTTTTCTTTGATTCAAATCAAACTTTGGTCCCTCATTGGACAGGTCGACCGCGAAAATTCGGAACTTTCTTGCCGCTCGTCGGATGTCCAGAGATATGTCACGCATTTACGCTAGTCCAATGCTATGAATACAAGTGTCGCGGTACGGCTACAAAAAAGCCGCGATTGGGAAAAAAACCTGCATCGACGTCCGCCGATGCGCTATGCGAAGGAGAAATTGTGAGATCGACCAAGAAAGTCCTGGCAACAGCAGTAGGGCTCGTGTTTGCCGCGATTGGGACCGCGGCGTCTGCAGGAACGTTTGAACATCCGCTCCACATGTCGGATGCGAAGAGACAGGTCTTCGCGACCGAAAACTTCGGCCCGGGCACGATCACGTCGGTCGACTGGTTCAGGCTGCCGGCCAGCGAAGGGCAGCGCTATCAAGTTACGTTAACCACGACCATCGGCGAGTCGGGCGGCTATGTCGTCAACAACGGCGGCGGCGTTTACATCAATTGGACGCTTTCGGGCGGCGCGCGTCTCGCGCAGGCAGCGGTCGCCAGCGATTTCGCCCTTGGGGGCGTGCCCGGCTTCCTCGGTTGGTCAATCGTCAGCGTGTCGACGTCGGGCGATGGGACCCAAGTCAAACTTCTCGTCCAAAACAACACCGGCGCGGCCCAGCCCATCGGCAGCGGCGCGACTGTCCAGTGGAAGCTGGGCGGGCTGCCGTTGGTGCCGACGAATGCATTTGGCACGCCGGGCACCGACCAGGTGTTGGTTTCCGCCTCCATCAATGAGGTAGTGGACAACACCTTCATCGACGGCGCGACCGGCTATCCAGTTGTCGCGACTGCCGATGCAATCCGGCATCCCCAAGAAATCGTCCCCAACCCGGACGTGCGGAAGATTGCGGTCGATCCGATGAGCCAGCGCATGATGTTCACCGGCTTCACCCGGTATAACAACCTTGGCCGGATTGTCTGGAGCAACATCTCCGGGACGCAGTTCCAGGTCAACGGCCTGACGGATTACACGATCACGTCTCCCGCGGGGCGCACGATGAGCGCGACCGTGACCGCGGGCTCGGGCTCGTTCAACGCCGGCAGGCTGTTCCTCTCGAGCACCTCGAATTGCGCGGCCGACGGGATCAAGGACTTCTCGTATAACGTTGGGAAGACGGTTGCCACGATCAGCGGCATTTCTGCTGCGGCCGCCGACGCCGATCCGTGGGTCTGCTATGAGGTGAACGGGCCTCCGGGCGGACCGCAGATCAACGAGGTGACCGGGATCGCGGCGACGTCGACGCTGTTCGCGCCGGTGGGGCTCAACGACCTCGACCGGACGATCTCGGGCGGCCTGGCCAGCATCCTCAACGACGGCACGGTGATCGACACCCGCATCTACATCCCGGCTTCCGCCAATCAGTTCGGCTACGGCATGTCGCTGCGGATCATCAACACCGGAGTGACGGGGCAGGCCGACGTGCTGGCGCAGTACATCTACAACGACGGTACGCTCGGCACGCAAGCCAAGATCGCGACGGCTGTCGCGCAGGACGGCTACGTCATGCTGGAAAACACGGCCATCGAAGCGATCCTCGGCGCGCCGAACGCGGCCAAGGGTCCGAACCCGCGCGTCCGCATCATGGCGTCGACCTCTTCGCTGCGCGTCCAGACGTACCTGCGCACGAACGGCATCTGGACCGAGGTTTCGGGCGGTCAGGGCAACAACACGCCGCAGTATCTGGACCCCAACCGCATGACGACCAACAACCCGATGATCATCCCGGCGGCGACCAACCAGTAACGTTCAGACGTTGCAATCTCGAAGGGCGGCTTCGGCCGCCCTTTTTTTCGTCTGTTGAGAAAGCCCGTCAAATCGGCGGCTTCCGCAGTCCTCGTGGCCAGGCGCCAAGACAACCGTTCAATTGCTGCAACGCGACGAAAGTGCTAGCGTTCGCAGAGCTTCCGCTGCCCCTTCCCGTGCCCAAGCCCACCGTTCTCTGCGTCGTCGGTACCCGTCCCGAGGCGATCAAGATGGCTCCCGTCATCGAGCGCCTGAAGGAGTCGCGCGCGCTCCAGTGCCGGGTACTCGTGACGGCCCAGCATCGCCACCTGCTCGACACGGCGCTCGGACTGTTCGGCATCCGTGCGGACGTCGACCTCGACGTGATGCGGCCGAACCAGACGCTGAACGCGCTGCTCGGCCGCCTGCTCGAAGGCCTGGACGATGCGCTGGCGCGCGACGAGCCGGCGGCGGTGCTCGCCCAGGGCGACACCACTTCCGTGCTGGCCGCCGCGCTCGCGAGCTTTCACCGGCGCATCCCGTTCGGACACGTCGAGGCCGGCCTGCGGACCGGCTCGTTCACGAACCCGTTTCCCGAGGAAGCGAACCGCGTTCTTGCGACGCGGCTGGCACAGTGGCACTTCGCCCCGACGCAGTCGGCACGCGCCAACCTCCTCGCGGAAGGCCTGCCGGACGACTCGATCTACGTGACCGGCAACACGGTCATCGATGCGCTGCTCGAGGTGGCGCCGCGCGCCCAGGGTCCCGACCTCTCGTTCGCGGAAGGAAAGAAGCTCATCCTGATGACGGCGCACCGGCGCGAGAATTTCGGCGCGCCCATGGAGGCCGCGTTCTCGGCCGTGCGCTCGCTCGTCGATCGGCGGCCGGATGTGGCGGTGCTGTATCCGGTGCATCCGAATCCCAACGTCAAGGCAATGGCGCACCGGCTACTGTCTGGTAACGCCCGCATTCGCCTCATCGATCCGCTGGAGTACGAACCCTTCGTTGCCGTGATGAAGGCGTGCCGCTTCGTGCTGACGGATTCCGGTGGCGTGCAGGAGGAAGCGCCGGCGCTGGGCAAGCCCGTGCTGGTGATGCGCGACGAAACCGAGCGGCCGGAGGCGGTCGAGTGCGGTGCCGTCAAGCTCGTCGGTACGCGGCCGGAGCGAATCACGGAAGCGTGCGAGCAGTTGCTCGACAGCCCCGCTGCCTACCGCGCGATGGCGCAAGGGGTTTCGCCGTACGGCGATGGCAACGCGGCGGCGCGCATCGTGAATGTTCTCGAATCCGCGCTTGCCCCGATCGTCCAGGAGACCCGTCGCGCAGGCATGCTGGCCGCCTGAGCGGAAGCGGTTGTTCGACGCCGGTTCTCCTCGGGCCTCTGCGCGGTAGCGCTGCTCGACACGATTCCGGCCGGGGCGATCTGCCTCGCTGACCTCCAGGGAACGCGATGGGCCGAAGTGAAACGCTCGACCTGAGCCGCTACGACACCGACAAGGTTCCAAACGGGTACCTGCGCTACTACGACGCCTGGTTTGCCCCATGGATCGGCCGGAGTGTCCGGCTCGTGGAGATCGGCGTGCATCGCGGCGGCTCGCTCGCGTTGTGGTGCGACTACTTTCCCGGTGGCGACGTGGTCGGCATCGACCTTGTTCGCCCCGAGCGCTTCGATCCGCGTGCGCGCGTCTTCATCGGCTCCCAGTCGGATCCGGCGTTCCTGACCGCCACGCTGCGCGAGGCCTTCGGCGGGGCGCCCGCCGACATCGTCATCGACGACGCCAGTCACCTCGCGCTGGAAACCAAGGTCACGTTCGACACGTTGTTCGATGACTGGCTCGCGCCCGGTGGGCTCTACGTCATCGAGGACTGGGGCACCGGCTTCCTGCCGGGTTGGCCGGACGGCAAGCGCCTGCAGCCATCCGGCGCTCCCGCGTCCGCGCGGAGCGCAGCCTGGAATTCGCACTCGGCCGGGATGGTCGGGTTGATGAAGCAATTCGTCGACGAACTGGACGTTCACTCGCCGTCGACCGAGAGCGGTCACCCGCTGCGCGTGCCCCGCTTCGAGGGGATCGAGTTCAATCCGTTCATGGCGCTGATCCGGAAGCCGCAGACAGGACGTTGACGTTAGGGGCGTTCTCCGGCTCAGGTCGCCGGATTGCGCGCGCGCCCGCATTTGCGCTGACGCGAGCCGAAGTCCGGGAGAGGCTGGCCGATGTCGCTGCCTGACGGTGGCGCTTGCCATAGCGCGACCCGGTCCTGCGTCAAACGGTTCTTTCGATAACGAAGCGCGGGCGGCGCTTCGTCTCCATGTAGATCTTCGCGAGGTACTCGCCGATGATTCCCATGGCAAGCAGCTGGATGCCGCCAATGAAATAGATCGGCACTACGGTCGAGGTCCAGCCCGGCACCGCCATGTCGGTCGCGAACCGCACGAAAAGCGCCCACAAAGCCACGCCGAAACTGCCTAGCGATATGAGCACGCCCAGCCCCGTGATGAGGCGCAGAGGCGCGGCCGAGAAGGAGGTGACGCCGTTCCACGCAAGGGAGAGCATCTTGCGCAGCGGGTACTTCGATTCGCCCGCGAAGCGCTCGCTGCGGTCGTAGTAGATCGTCGCAGTCCGAAAGCCGAGTTGCGGAATGATGCCGCGGAGGAACAGGTTCACCTCCGAGTACTCCCGCAATGCTTCGATCGCGCGCCGGCTCATCAACCGGTAGTCCGCGTGGTTGAACACCACGTCGACACCCAGCAATCTCAGCAGCCGGTAGTAACTTTCTGCGGTGAAACGCTTGAGGAAGGTGTCTGCCTCCCGGAGTTTGCGGACGCCGAAGACAATGTCCGCGCCGGCGTGATGCGCGTCGAGCATCGCCTCGATCGCAGTGACATCGTCCTGCAGGTCGGCATCGATGCTCAGGACCACGCCTCCAGTGGCCGTCATCAAACCCGCGAGAAGGGCGTTCTGGTGCCCGCGATTGCGCGACAGCTTGATGCCGCGGACGAATGTCTGCTCGCGAGCGCATTGCTCGATCAGGACCCAGGTCTGGTCCTGGCTACCGTCGTCCACGAGGCAGATGTGGCTGGTAGCGGCCACTTTGCCTCGGCCGACCAGGCCGCTGAGCACGGCACCGATCCGGTGGACCGTCTCGGGCAGCACCTCCTGTTCGTTGTAACAGGGGATGACGATGGTCAACTCAAGCACGGCGGGCTCCATCAGATCTAGGAAGGCGATCACGTGCCGACTGCCGGGCCGGCGAGCGGAAGGCGAACAGCCGGCTGCCTACGTAACCGACCACCACATAGGGCACGACGCCGAGGCCCTGGGCGACGTATCGATTCCACCCCAGCACGTCCGCGGCGAGCAGCACCGTTGCGAGATTCGCCGCATAGGCGAGCAGGACGATGACGAGAAACCGGATGAACGCAGGCAGCGCCTTGCCTTCGTGCGAGAACGTCCATCGCTTGTTCAGCGCGAAGCTGGAAAGGATTCCGACCGTGTAGCCGACGGCGTTGGCGCTCACGTTGCCGAGGCCGAATGCGAACAGGCCCATGTAGATGACGAACAGCCCGATCAGCGTGTTGGCGAGACCCACCACGATGTAGCGGACCGCGGTGACGTCAAGCACGTGCGCCGCCCCGGGCGAAGACCGCGTACTGCGCTCCGACCGGGCACCAGTGAAGCAGCGGTTCGGCGGCACGCAATGCGCGCAGCGGCCCGGGAAAGAACACGCAGAACTGCACCTTTGCCGACGCGAAACCGGCGTCGCGCAGCCGGTTGCGGAGTGACCACGGCTTGATGAGCCTTGCGTTTTCGTCGAACGGGCACCTGTTGACGGCGGACACCGTCAACGGGTTCAGTGGATTGTGTTCGAACACGGCGAGCACGCCGCCGGGAGCCAGGACGCGCCGCAGTTCGCGGAAGAGGCGGACGTGCTCGCTCTGGTCGATGTGATGAAACACGCACGCGGCAAACGCGAGGTCGACCTGGCCGTCGGCCAGCGGGAGAGTGCGCCCGTCGAACGGGACGAACTGAGCCTGTCCCGGAAACCGGGATGCGCCGACCGCGAGGCTGCGCTCGGAGACGTCGACACAGGTCAACGACGCCTGCGGAAAATAGTGTCGAAACCACGGCACCGACGTGCCCACACCTGCCCCGAAGTCCAGGATCCGGGCCACCGTGCTGCGCGCCGCTCCCAGATGGCGCGCGACATCGCGCACCTTGTACTCCGCGAAAAACTCGGGTCCTTCGCCGGAAATGCGAATGTTCCGGGCATGAAGCGCCCGGTACTCGTCCGCGAACTTGTCAAACTCGGCTTTGTCCATCTTGCTGTTCCGTGGTTTCAAGGCCCGTTCGCAACGGTGACCCGAGTGGCCAGGCGAGTGCCCTGCCACATGCTACCGATAGCCGCTGCGGTTCGGACCGGCCTGCAAGACCGATCGCGCAATCCGGAAGGACCAGCGGCAGCAACGGCACGCCCGGACCATGCGGCGCCGAAGACGGATGCGACAACGTGGTCACGGCGCAGCGCTGCGGCCCAATCGCGCCGAAAGGCGGCCGATCATCAGGGCCGCCGCGCTGTAGACGAACGGCATGAACGGGATGTGATAACGCCCCTGCGTCTCGATGAACACGTGCAGCGCGGCCATTACCAGCAGGGGCAGCAGCCAGGGCACGAGGAACATCGCCGGCACCTTGCGGAACACGGCAAACGCCAATGCAGCGACGAACGACAGCATGCTCAGCAGGTAGAACGCGTCGGTCAGACGCGCCATCGCGTCGTACTGGCCGCTGCTCTGCATTCGTTGCAGGTGCGGCGAGGCTTGCAGGCTCCAGTAGAGGCCATGGGTGTCGCTGCCCCACATGCTCGTGACCTTGTCGGTCAGGGCGAAGCTGAAGAAGCGGACCGGATCGCTGCTGATGCGAGACAGGGCAATGCGCGTCGCGTTGGCCGACGCCTCTTTCCAGGAAACCGGGTTTGGGCCCTGGAAGCCGGCCAGTTCCATGTCGTCCTGGCTGTAGGTGCCCTTGGTCGCGTAGTTCGTTCCGTTGAGGAGGTTCGCGGCGCCGCCGCCGTGCGGATTGAGCCGGAATGCGCCGAGCGCCGGATAGTTGACCGCGGCGTTGAGCAGAACGATGACAGCGAAGGGACTGCCCAGCGCGATCAGGAGGCGTGCGTGCCGCCGGCCCTTCCCGGCGGCGCTCGGTCCGAGTGAATACAGCACGAACAGTGCCGCTCCGAGCAGGAAGAACAGCCCCACGGGCCGCGTCAGGAACAAGAAGGCAAAGCACACGGAAGATGCGGCGACGAAGGCCAGGCTGTGCTCGCGCTGCCGATAGGCGAGCGACAGGGCGTAGGCTGCTGCCAGCAAGAACAGATTGAAGACCGCCTCGGGGCTGACCACCGATGAATACGCCACGGTCGACGGTGCCAGGGCGTACATCAAACCCGCCAGGCTTGCCGTTCTCGGCTCGAAGCCGAAGTTGGTCAATGCCTTGACCAGCAGTCCGGCCGAGATGGCCCAGGCCAGTGCGCTTGCCACATACGTCGCGACAGTGCTCTTGCCCAGCATCGCGATGAACACGCCGTAGTAGGCGATCGTCGGTGGGCTGAGCGAATAGCTCCAGTTGCGGATGCTGCGCTCGGCGGAGAACGCCGCGGCCTTCTCCCAGTAGTTGACGAGGAAGTCGGACACCGGGACCGTGGCCGAGCCGAACGACCAAGCCAGATAGACGAGAAAGGCGACCAACGAGATCGACCGGGCGGAAACCGTACGCCAACTCGCGATGAGCACGACCAACAGCAGCAATGCAAGCGCCACTTGGGCGTGGCCGTAGTGCTCGATCTGGTACGTGTACGTCTGGAAGACGACGTTGGCGAAATAGGCGAGGGCGCAGAGCACCAAAGTCACGCGCAGGGCGGCAGAAACTCGGTGCTGCAGCGGGCCAGGCATCGGGAGTTCGGCGGGTTGGATCATGGGTTGGGGCAGGTCGGTGGCGTTGATGGGAGCGCCTTGCAGGCCAGCCCAGCCCCTGTTCTGGCCGCGGCAATTATAGAGGCGGTGGCTGGCGCGCCGAATCCCGCGCCGCTGTCTGCGCCCTCAGCGCGCATGGCACGGGCCAGACTCGGCACGACGTGCCACGCTTTATCAGCGGACGTTGGTCACCACGACGATGACGGCGTCATAGGTTGCGTAGAGGGATGTGCCGCTGATCGCCAGTCCGCGGGCCCCAAGCACACCGGGAACGGCCCCCGGTTTGAAGCCGGCCACTCCGGCCTTGCCGGCGACGGTAGTGACAACGCCCGCGGAACTGATCTTGCGAACCATCATGTCGCCCAGCACATACAAATTGTTGTCGCTGTCGACGGTCATGGCGACGGGATAACCGAACGCAAATCGCGCTTCCTCGGCAAGGCCATCGGCGTATCCCGTTCGCCCCGGCGAGCCCGCGAACGTGCCGACTTCGCCGGCCGGCGTGACCTTGCGGATCGTGGAGTTGTCCCGATCCGCAACGTAGATGTTGCCGGCGCTGTCGACCGCCACGGCACTCGGCGCGTTGAAGCGCGCGGCTGCTCCGACACCGTCGGCGCTCCCGGACTGACCCGCAGTGCCGGCCAACGTGGTGACTTCGCCGGCGGGAGTGATCTTGCGGATGGTGTGGTTTGTAGTATCGGCGACGTAGAGAACTCCGTTCGCGCCGGCTGCAATGCTGACATGCATACCGAAACGCGCAGCGCCAGCAGGTCCGTCCGCACTGCCCTGAGGGCCGCCGGCGACGAAGCTGACTTTCCCCGCGCGATCGATCCTTCCGATGCTGCTGTCCACTCGGTTGGAGTAGCTGAAGTAGACGCCGCCAGCACCGTCGGCGGCGATCGCCGCGATGGATTGGCAGAGGCCGTACTTGATGGCGGTGCCACTGGTGCACGCGTAGTAAGGGCGAAGGGTCGATACGGTTCCTGTGCGCGCAATCATGCGAATCGCGCCACCGTCCTCAGCGACGTAGATGTTGCCGGCAGCGTCGGCCGAGGCATGCGTCGGACCGACGAAGCGCGCGACCGCAATGGGGCCATCGACTTGCACTGCCACCCCGCTGCCGGCCACGGTGCTGACGACTCCCGTCGGCGCGATCTTGCGGATCGCCCCATTGAAGTTGTCAGCAACATATAGGTTGCTCGCGCTGTCGGTCGCGAGACCCCGGGGGCGAGAGAGCCTGTCAGTCCCGCCGTCGCCAGCCAGAAGGGTGACGGCCCCCGCCGGAGTGACCTTGCGAACGTTGTCGCTGAAGGTGTCCGAAACATAGACATTGCCGTCAGCGTCGACAGCAACGCCGGATAAGGCGACGCTATACATCACGGACGGCACGACCGCCAAGGTGGTGACTTCGCCCACTGGCGTGACCTTGCGGACCTTGTCGCCGTCGGCAGCGTAGGCGTTGCCGGCGCTGTCCGTGGCCAGCCCGCGGGGGCTGCTGAAACGTGCAGCGGCACCGATGCCGTCGGCATTTCCGGACTGTCCTGCGGTGCCGGCCAGCGTGCTGACTTGCCCTGCCGGCGTGATCTTGCGGATCGTGCGGTTTGTGGTGTCGGCGACATAGACATTGCCGGTGGCGTCTGTTGCCACGCCGCTGGGATAGTTGAAGCGCGCGGCTGCTCCCAAGCCGTCGGCGGTCCCGGATTGACCTGCGGTGCCGGCCAGCGTGCTGACTTCGCCGGCTGGAGTGATCTTGCGGATCGTATGGTTGGAGGAATCGGCGACGTAAAGGTTGCCAACGTTGTCGGTTGCGACGCCGTCGGGGTAGGAAAAACGCGCGGCCTCTCCGGTACCGTCCGCGCTGCCGGCTGTCATTGCCCCCGCCAGCGTGCTGACGGCCGATCCATCGGCGTGGATCTTGTCGATGCGATGTTGCGCGGCGACGTAGATATTGCCCACGCCATCGACGGCCAACCCTGCAGCGTTGCCAAAGGACCCCGACCCAGACAGGGCTGGCGTGGCGCCAGCCAGCGTGCTGACGGTGCCCGTTGCGGTGATTCTGCGGACATTGCTGTTGCCGCTGTCGGCGACGAACAGCTGCCCGGCGCTGTCGACTGCCAGGCCGGATGGGGCGCTGAACCGAGCAGCTGGACCGACCCCGTCGGCACTCCCGAAGACTCGGGCGGTGCCAGCCAATGTGATGACTTCGCCGACGGGGCTGACCTTGCGGATTGTGGCGGACCCGCTGTCGGCGACGTAGATGCTGCCGGCGGCATCGATTGCCACGCCCAGTGGAAAATCGAAGCGCGCGGCTGCTCCCAGGCCGTCAGCGCTGCCGGCTTGCCCGGGCGTGCCCGCGAGTGTGATGACCTCTCCAGCCGGACTGACCTTCCGGATCGTGAAGTTGTATTCGTCGGCGACGTAGAGGTTGCCGGCGCTGTCGGCGGCGAGTCCGTACGGACCACTGAAACGTGCAGCGGCGCCGATGCCATCAGCGCTCCCCTGCTGACCGGCGGTACCGGCGAGCGTGCTGACCTCGCCGGCTGGGCCGATCTTGCGGATCGTGTGGTTCGCGGTATCGGCGACGTAGACGTTGCCGACGCGGTCCGTCGCGACGCCGGATGGGAAGCTGAAGCGCGCGGCTGATCCCAAACCGTCGACGCTCCCGGTTTGACCTGCGGTGCCGGCGAGCGTGCTCACGTCCCCGGAGGGCGTGATCCTGCGGATCGTTTGGTTGCGGGTATCGGCGACGTAGACGTTGCCAGCGCCATCGACGGCAACGCCCGATGGGGATCTGAAGCGGACTGCGCCGCCCGAGCCGTCGGTGCTGCCTTCCAGTCCCGCCCCGGCGAACGTGCCGACATCGCCGGCCGCGGTGATCTTGCGGATGGTGTGGTTGGATGTATCGGCGACGTAGACGTTGCCGGCCCCATCGACAGCAACGCCGCCTGGGCCGTTGAAACGCGCTGCCGTGCCGAGACCATCCGCGTTGCCGCGCAGCCACAGCTCTCCGGCAAAAGTCGCGATCCTGGCGCCATCGAGGGAGACGCGCACCCCGGCGCGGCCGCTCGCCCCTGAACCCGCGGCGACTACATCGGCCCGGCCGGGCGCGGTGGCGGCCATCACCGCCGAGCCGGACACCGCGAGGACGCTTGTGTCCGTGGAACTCCATGCCACGGAGGCCGTTACATCGCGCAGGCTGCCATCTGGATCGCGTACGCGCGCACTCAACCTTGCCGTCTGCCCCGGCGTCATTGGCGTTGCCGGAATGCCGACGATCGTGATCGCAACAAGTCCCGGCTCCGGAGCGCCGCCTTCCCCGCCGTCGCCCCCGCCGCAGGCGACGACAAACGCGGAAACCGCCAGCAGTCGGGCGTAACGTGACAGCGGGCTGAGCAGGCGTTGCGGGGCGATGAATTTCATGGCGGCGTCCTCGTGCTGGCTGCCGGCTCAGTTGCCAACGTCCTCTCCTTGCGAGAGAGATCCACAGCCCGTTCAGTTCAACCTAGTGCTCGCTCCACCGCGGTGCAAGGCGGAGTCGATCCACGACTGCGAGCTTTGCTGCGTTGGATCAAGAAGCGCCCGGCGGGTGCGAGCCGTTCGCAGGACCCGTGAAGTGAGTGAGGGTCACCGACACGAACACGATGACCGCGCACCGTACGTCGCCGAGCTTCCTGATCACGACGGGAATTCCTGGCAGTTCCTGGTTGGGGTGACGCCCAGTCCCGAGCCCGGGCGAGGCGCAGCACACGCACCCAGCCGGGAGGGAAGGGCCATCGAACTCGCTATAATTCGGCGCGGCAATCGTCGGGTCTGACGACGTTGGTTGATCGAGTGCGTCGATGGGCACTCTCATCGAACATCCGACTTGAAGGCCGGGCCAGCAAATGTTCGAAACTCGACCGCCGACCGCAAGGGGCCTTGTTCGATGGCAGTGCGCGAAACCTTCCCGGGAAGCGAACCTCTGCGGGCGCATGTCGCAGAGCGCCGGGCTTCATTGGTGACTGCGCGCGCCGCCATGCGTCGGCGTGCTGGCTGGTGAAGCGCGAGATTGTGTCGGTGCCGGGCGAACTGCGGTCGAGATGGCGCCCACTGGCGGGCCGATTCGTTGCCGGAGTGAGGCGCCATGGCCTGTTGCGGGCCATTCCGCTCGCGGTGCAGCGGGTCGGCCAGGCCGTCGGGCGGCGCATCCGGGTCCGCTGGCACCAGGCGACGTATGAGCGGCGGTTGCGCACGCTGCAAGCCCGAATCCATCAGGCGCAGCGCTTCATCGATTTCTTCCACGTGCCGATGGGCTGGCACACGCCGCTGTTCCAGCGCTTCCAGCACATGTCGGTGCAGGCGGTGCGGCTGGGTGGGCTCGCGTTGTACGGGGCCCACCCGCTGGTGGACCGCGACATCCTCGTGTACGAGGAAGTCGAGCCGGGCCTTCTGATTTTCGACGCGATGGACTCGCGGGTTCGTGCGGCGGTGATCGATGCCGTGACGGCGGCAGCCGTACCCAAGGTTCTGCGGCTTCAATCGATCGACCTCGCCACGACGCCGGCGGAGGTCGAGGACCTGATCGGCCGCGGCATGATGATCGTCTACGAGTACATCGACGAACTCACCGAGCACATCACCGGCACCATTCCGGACTTCGTGTTCGAGCGCCACCGCCGGCTGCTGGCCGACCCGCGCGTGTTTGTCATCGCCACGGCCGACAAGCTGTTTGCCGAGGTGACCCGCGCCCGCTCCGGCAACTGCCTGCTGAGCACGAACGGGGTGGACACGGAAGTCTGGCGCGTCGGTGCTGGCGCCGCGCCCGCCGACCTCGAACCCATCGTCGCCACGGGACGCCCGATCGTTGCCTACCACGGCGCGATTGCGCGGTGGATCGACCCGGCACTGATCGAAGCGGCCGCGCGCACTGACGAATTCGAGGTGGTCCTGATCGGGTACGAACACGACCGCGAGTTGCGCACGCGCGGCATCCTCGACCTGCCTCGGGTTCACTTCCTGGGGGCCAAGCCATACTCCGAACTGCCCCGCTACGCGCATTTCTACGACGTGGCGATTCTGCCGTTTGCCCGCAACGAGATCACGGAGTCCGTCTCGCCCGTGAAGATCTTCGAGTACATGGCGGCGGGCAAGCCGGTAGTCACCACCGGCCTGCCGGAGTGCCGCAAGTACCGCTCCTGCCTGATCGCCGACACGCCGGATGAATTCGTGAAACAGCTGAGACGGGCGCTCGACCTGCGCCGTGACCCTGAATACCTCGCCACGCTCCGGGACGAGGCCGAATCCAACGCCTGGATCGAAAAGGCACGCTCGGTCTACCGAGCGCTTGGAGTGCTGCAATGAGCTCGCGCGTGTATCAGCTCCTTCGGGTCACCTACTGGCGCCTTCCGCTGTCGCAGTCCCTGAAGGAGCGCATTGCCTCCTACCTTCGTCGGCTGATGCGCGGCCGGCTGAACCAGGCGGTCGTGGCGGACGAACAGCGAGAGATCGCGCACCTGCGCGAGTACGTCGCCCAGGTGCTCGCCATCCCCGGGCGCAGCGGCAGCGACTTCGTGCCGCTGCGCGAAGACGGATTCGAAGCCCGAGCGGACGACCCGAAGATCGTTGGTTACTACCTGCCCCAGTTCCATCCGACGGCGGAGAACGATCGCTGGTGGGGCCGCGGCGTGACCGAATGGAACAACGTGTCGCGCGCGGTCCCGCAGTTCGTCGGACACTACCAGCCGCGCCTGCCGGGCGAACTCGGCTACTACGACCTGCGCCTGCTCGAGAACATCGAGCGTCAGGTGGAACTGGCACGAGGCCACGGAGTGCACTCGTTCTGCTTCTACTACTACTGGTTCGACGGCCACCGGCTGCTGGATCGGCCGCTCGATACCTTTGTCGGCGCTCGCCACATCGACTATCCGTTCTTCCTGTGCTGGGCCAACGAGTCGTGGACGCGCCGGTTCGACGGAACCTGCGGCGAGATCCTGATACAGCAGAGCGACACGGCCGAGAGCTACCGCGCGTTCATCGACTCTGCGATCGGATACATGCGCGATCCGCGCTACGTTCGTGTGCGCGGGAGGCCGGTGCTGGTTGTCTACCGCCCTTCGTTCGTTCCGGATTGCCGCGCCACGCTTGATGCGTGGCGGGAGGCCTGCGTGAAGGCGGGCGTGGGCGAGCCATACCTGATCGGCGTGATGGAGCACACGTGGAACAGGGAGACCGACCTGCTCGCGCACGGCTTCGACGCGCAGAGCGAGTTCCACCCGGGAACGCTGTTCCGCCATTGCAAGGAAATCACGCGCGAACTCGACTTCATGCGCGCCGACTTCGGCGGACTGGTCTTCGACTATGCCGATATCGTCCGCAACGAGAAGTTCCGCCTGCCCTCGGGCAACAAGCTGCATCGTGCCGTGATGCCGATGTGGGACAACACGGCGCGCCGCGACCACATGGGCATGATCTTCCACGGCTCGACGCCGGACCTTTACGGTCAATGGCTGCGCGAAGTGCTCAAGGAAACGAGGCAGAAGGTCGCGGCCAGGGAACTGGACGATTCGTTCGTCTTCATCAACGCGTGGAACGAGTGGGGCGAGGGCACCTACCTGGAGCCCGATGCCCGCTTCGGCTACGCGTACCTCGAAGCGACGCGGCGCGCGCTCGTACAGTCCCGGCCGCAGGCCGCATAGTCAGGCCGGCCGCCCCTGCTTCGCCGTTACCGCCTCGAGCAGCCGGCGGGCAACAAGCTGCCAGGTATGCCCGGTCGCTGCCGATCGCAGCGAAGCGGTCAGCTCGGCAGTGGCGAGCTGCGGTCGGAGTTCGGCAAGCGCCGCGCTGAAGCCCGCGGCATCGTCGGCCTGCCGTACCCCAGTCACGCTGTGGAGTTGTCCGTGCGGACTGGCGACGACCGGAACGCCGGCGTGCATCAGGTCGAGCACGTCGGGTGCAGGCAGCGGTTCCTCGCCGCGCCACGGCAGCAGGACGACATCCACCTGCCAAGCGTAGAGCTCCGGACGGTCGCGATCGAGCCACCGGACGTTGAAGCGCCGATCGAGGTCCGCGTGCCACACGGCGCCGTCGATGTCCGGTCCGACCAGCACGAACTGCCAGTCTGGCCGCAGATCCGCAAGCGCACCGATCAGCGCGAAATCGACGGCTGCAACGAGCGGCCCGCAGAACGCGGCCACGGGCGCGGGGGCCGCGCGGATCGACGCCCAGCACGGATCGTCGACGGGGGCCGGCGCCGGCGCTTCGAAGCCCGTCCGTCCATCCGGCAGGTACAGCACCGACTCGCGCTCACGCACAGCCGCCTGGCGCAGGCTCCAATCCGGGGTCGAAAGGACATCGGCTTCCTTGACCCCCCGCCATTGCAGCCACTGAAGCCGGTCGGGGTCGCCCTCGAAGTGCTCGCAGTGCTCGACCCAATCGAACACGCAGGGGACATCGGGCGGCAAGACATCTCGCGCGTCGAAGTTGGAAGAATCGGTCATCAGGAAGAGCGCCGGCACGCCCGCCAGCCACTCCCGCTCGCCCGAGTAGCGGAAGCAGTGGGACGCCGGCGCGTCCGCCGGAACAGCGCACTCGACGATCTGTGCGATGCCGAGCCGATCGAACTGCTGTCGCAGCTGCTCCATGCGATCGCGTTGCGCAGAGGGCGCGCCGACCGAGGCGGGGAAAAAGACTGCGCCATTGCCCCGGCGGGCGCTGGCGATGATTTCCTGCAAGAGGGCGGCGACGGGCCCATCAGGCGTCCGGACTTCGCCCCACTTGAGGCGGTAGTAGCGGCGATTCTCGAAGTAGATTCGCCGATAGGTGGGCTCGGAAAGCCGGTTGAGCGACGCGTTGTGCCAGTGGTGCACGAAACTGTCACGGGCAAGCCTGACTCGGTACCCCTTTGCCCGCGCGCGACGGTTCCAGTCGTCATCCTCGAACATCCCCGTGCGGAAGCCCTCGTCGAGCGGTCCCACGTCGTGCCACACGAGGCGCCTCATCGCGACACAGAAGAAAGCGAGCATCGGGATATCGCCTAGTTCGCCCCGATGCATGCTGCAGTAGCTGTCGGCCCAGACGGGCATGTCGGCCACGTACTCGTAGCCGACGTCGATGCGCGCTTCGTTCCCGATCGCATTGGTCACCGGCCCCACGAGGCCGAGCTGCGGGTCGTCCTCCAGGTGCTGGACGAGGGCCGACAACCATGAACCCGTGACCACCGTATCGTTGTTGAGCAGGCACACGTACTTCCCGCGGGAAGCGGCGACCCCGTCGTTGTTGCCTCCGGCGAACCCCCGGTTTTCGGCGTTCAGGACCAGGCGCACCCGCGTGTCCCGCTCGGCGACGCTACGCAGGAAGTCCGGCGTGCCGTCGGTCGAGGCGTTGTCCACGACCACCACTTCGAAGTTCGGATAGTCGTTGTCGTCGAGGACACTGTCGATGCACAGCCGATTCAGCTCGAGGTTGTTGAAGGTGACCACCACGACCGACACCAGCGGGAACGGCAGGCGACTGGCCCGCACGAGTGCCTCTCGCCGATGGGGCCAGCTGTTTTCGGCGGCGAATCGGCGTCGTTCGGAGCGCTGCGTGTCGTTGTCCTCGGCGCATGCCGCCTCGAGCTGCGCGACCATGTCGTCGGCAGTCGCGGCAACCCGAACGAGGCCGCGCTCCGCCAGGCCGGCCAGTTCGTCCATTGGCGTTGCCACGACGGGCCGGCCCGCGGCCAGCATCTCGTAGACCTTGACCGGATCGGTCGCTGCCGTCAGCGGGGTGATCTTGAACGGGATGACGCAAACGTCCCACTTCGCGAGCCAATCGGGGAGCGAGGAATACGGTTGCTCGCCAACCAGGCAGACGTTGGCGTGGCCGGACAACGGTGCAAGGTCCGCGGTTTCCGTGTTGCCGACGAGCGTGAAGTTCCAGTCGGGCCTCATGCGGGCGACTTCGGCGACCAGGTCGCTGTCAAACCAATCGGCGATGGCCCCGTAGTAACCGACGTTCAGCGGGCGACCAGGTTCGCCAGGCGGCGGCGGGACGCCGTCAAAGTGGCCGACGTCGGCCGCGTTGCGGATCAGAACGACGCCGTCCTTCTGCTCTGCGAGGCGCGACTGCAGCCGGCCGGAGGACGCCACGACGACGTCCGCCGCGGCGATCAGTGCGTTCTCCTCGGCAAGCATGGCGTGGCTGTTGGTGGAGAAGCCGGCGTGATCGTCCATGCAGTCGTAGATGACCGGCATGCGGAGCAATTCGTCGAGCGCGAGGGCGAGAGGCCTCCAGAATGGGAGTTGCACCAGGGATACGGCGCAACCGATGGCATCGCGGCGAAGTTCGAGGGCGATGACCTTGGCCAGCTGCCGCGCAAGCGCGGCGTCGAGCGAGTCCCGATAAGGGTTCAGGTGCGTCGGCCCGGGCAGCGCCAGTTCGATCACTCCGGGAAGGAGTTCCCTGCGCTTGGCCACTCGGGAGAACGACATCCGCAGATAGAAGACGGGGTGACCCGCCGCCGCGAGTTCCCGGGCGATCTGCTGCGGCCGTTGAAACCGGAAGTCCCAGTCGATGATCGGCAACACGACGAACGCGTGGCGGCGTACCCTGGGCCGGTATTGAACGGCTGCCGCAAGTGTTCGCTGGCTGGCTGGGGGAAGTTCGCTCAGCTCGAGCTCCGGCCAGTTAAAAGCGTCGGCCGAAGGCAGCGCGGCCTGGTTCAACTCGAGCTCCGGCCAGTGAAAGGCGCCGGCCGAAGGCAGCGCGGCCTGGTTCAACTCGAGTTCCGGCCAGTGAAAGGCGTCGGCCGAAGGCAGCGCGGCCTGGTTCAACTCGAGCTCCGGCCAGTGAAAAGCGTCGGCCGAAGGCAGCGCGGTCTCGTTCAACTCGAACTCCTCCTCGCCGCTTTGCCCATCGTGCGACGGCGCGGCAACGGCCCACGGATGCTCGGCCGCTGGGGGCGGCTCGGCCGGCGATGAGGCGACTGCGCCGACGCCGGGCGCCGCCGCCGGCGGTTGCGGAGCGACGGGTTCGGAAACTCTTGATGGCTCCGGTTCCTCGAGCGGAGCGGGCAGCGGCGGCGGATGCGCATCGCTTTCCTGCCTTGTCGAGCGGAATGCGGGACGTCGTAGCGCCATGAGCACGCGGCGCCCCAGTTGCAGCGCACGGTAACCGCGCGTACTCACAATCGCCGCAAGTTCGGCTTCGCGTGCGCGAAGCTCGATCTCCAGAATGTCCCGATTGCGGCTCAGAGCTCCTAGTTCAGCATCCAGTCGTTCGATTTCGATTCGCTGCAGCTCGAGGTTGTCCTGATCGGTCGCAACTTGATTCTGCA
>Ga0209253_10000968_pt1 | contig 25166 bp, 25 predicted proteins | sample FrelakmetBRP12BR_FD_187145 | JGI IMG/M metagenome (GOLD analysis project Ga0209253, IMG submission 187145) | Freshwater lake sediment microbial communities from the University of Notre Dame, USA, for methane emissions studies - BRP12 BR (SPAdes)... | ecosystem: Environmental > Aquatic >...
GCGCTGGCGCGCCGAGGTCGAGGAACTCCGGGCGCGACCATCCGGCCAGTTCATCCTGCGGCTGTACCGGGAAGAACGGACCCGCCTCCCGGCCTGACCACCGCTGGTTTGACCCTCGCCCCGGGCCGGCGCAAAATTCGCTGCCTAAGCAGTTACCGCCCAGGCTGCCAATGCCCGAGCAGTATTACCACCCGCAGACCTACCTCTCGCGCGACAGCGTCGGCTACCTGGTCCGGCGGCTGTACACGCTGCTGCTGGCGCGCTTCGAGGGGGCGCTCGCGCAGGCCGACTTCACGCTGACGCAGTGGATCGTACTGATCCAGGTTCGCGACGGGCTCGCGCGAACGGCATCCGACATCGCGAGCGACCTCGGCCACGACAGTGGCGCGCTCACGCGGGTCGTCGACCAGCTCGAACGGCGGGGATACCTGCAACGCAACCGCAGCGCGAAGGATCGTCGTGTGGTCGAACTGCGGCTGACGGCGGCGGGCCGGGCGATCATCGACCAGCTGTTGCCGCTGGTCGTCGACCATACCAACGCAGCGCTCGCACCGCTCTCGAAGTCCGAGTTCGTGCAGCTGCGCAGCTACCTGGTGCGACTCCTGGACCACGCGCAGGATGACAACGCCGTACCGGCAGCAAAGGCTGCGGGCAGGCGAGGCCCGGTGCGCACAGCCCGCAATGCGGTCACGCGCAAGGCCACGGCTGCGCGGACCAGGCGCAAGCCGACGGCGAAGCCGCGATGAAGACGTCGCGCCTCGATGCTGGCGGTCGGACCGCGACGCTGGTGGTGGCGACGGCCCTCGCACTGGCCGCTTGCGTCAGTGACCCCGTCACCAGCGTGCTCGAGAAACCCGTCGCGACGGCGGACCTTGCATTGTCCGGCCCTGCCCAGCCGGTGCCGGCGGCTGCGTGGTGGCATTCGCTGCACGATCCGCAGCTCGACCAGCTGATCGCGACTGCGCTCGCTCGCAACCCCAGTCTCGCCGGCTCGCTGGCACGCGTGCGCGTCGCCAGTGAGCAGGCGGCGATGGCGGGCGCGGCAGGGCAGCCGCAGGTCACCCTGGATGGCTTCGGCTATCGCCAGCGATTCAGCGAAAACTACATCATCCCTCCGCCTTACGGCGGCGGGACCTTCTGGGAAGGTCGACTTGCCTTCAACCTGAACTGGCACCTCGACTTCTGGGGACGACAGGCGGCACTGGTGGAACAGTCGGCCCGCGGCGCCGATGCCGCAGCGCTCGACGCGGCCGCCGTCGAACTGATGCTGTCGAGTTCGGTTGCGCAGGCGTACCTGGAATTCGCACGCGCGCAGCGCCTGGAGCAGGTCGCCCTGCAGGCGCAGGCACAGCGCAGGGCACTGCTCGACCTGACCACGCAACGCGTCGACGCGGGGCTCGATTCGAAGGCCGAGTTGCGCGCGGCCGAAAGTAACCTCGAGCAGAGCGCCGTGGACATCGAGCAGGCACGGCTGGCCGCGGCGCTGGCGCGCAATGCGCTCGCCGCGCTGACCGGGGCGAGCGCAGCTTCGGCGCCGGTGCTGGCGACACCTACCCTCGACTTCGATGCCGCCTTGCCCGTACCCGTCGCCCTGCCGGCAGACCTGCTGGCACGGCGGCCGGACGTGCGCGCCGCGCAGTTACGCATCGACGCCGCGACCGCGGGCCGCCAAGCCGCGCGCGCGAACTTCTACCCGAACATCGACCTCGTCGCGTACGCGGGACTGTCGGCCATCGGCCTCGACGAATTGCCGCAAGGCGACTCGCGCATGTGGGGCGTCGGCCCGGCGCTTCACCTGCCGATCTTCGACGCCGGCCGGCTCAAGGCAGATTACCGCCGCTCCGGAGCAGAACTCGACGCGGCCGTCGCGAACTACAACGAATCCGTGCTGCGGGCGATACGGGAGGCCTCGGACCAGTCGCTGCGCCTGCGCTCCTACGAAGGGCAGCTCGCAGCCCAGCAGCGCTCGTTGCGCGCCGCAGAACAGGCCTACGACATGGCGTCGCAACGCTATTCCGCCGGGCTCTCGACCCAGGTCACCGTCCTCAATGCCGAGACGCAGGTGCTGACCGCCCGGCGGCAGCGCACCCAGCTGCTGGCCGACCGCACCTCCGCACGCATCGCGCTGCTGGTCGCGCTCGGCGGCAACTTTACCCAGGAGCCCGCCCGATGAATTCGCCCGAGCCGGCAACGGAATCCGCCGCGACCCCGAACCAGAAACGCCGGCGCGGCCTGCTGCTGCTGGCCGTGGTCGTACTGCTGGCGGGTTCAGCGTGGTTCGCGTGGTGGTACCTGCACGCACGCTGGTACGTCTCGACGGAAGACGCCTACGCGGGCGCCACGGTCGTCCAGGTCACCTCCGAGGTGGCCGGGACCGTACGGACCATCCATCCGCGCGAGACCGAATGGGTGAAAGCCGGGCAGCCGCTCATCGAGCTCGACCCTGCCGACGCGCGCATCGCGATGGACGCCGCCCTCGCCGACCTCGGCGCCACGGTGCGCCAGGTGCGCGGCAGCTACCCGCAGACGGGACGGCTGCAGGCACAGATCGCGGCGCGCGAGACCGACCTCGCCCGGGCGCGCGACGACTACCGACGCCGCCAGTCGATCGCTGCGGGTGGCGCAGTCTCGACCGAAGAGCTGGCGCACGCGCGCGAAGTGGTCGCTGGAGCCGAAGCGGCCCTGCGCTCTGCCCGCGAGGACCTCAACGTCGCACTGGCGCAGACAGGCGGCATCGAAGCTTCGCGCCACCCGCAGGTCATGCGGGCGATCGCACGGGTCCGTGAGGCTGCGCTCGCGCTCGAGCGCACGCGAATCACCGCGCCGGTGAATGGCGTCGTCGCCCGCAAGGGCGTGCAACTGGGGCAGCGGGTGAATGCCGGCACCCCGCTGCTGGCGATCGTCGAGATCGACGACGCGTGGGTGGACGCGAACTTCAAGGAAGTGCAGTTGCGGCGCATGCGCATCGGGCAGCCGGTCGAATTGAGGTCCGACCTCTACGGTGACGACGTCGTCTATCACGGGCGCATCAAGGGCTTTTCGCCGGGCACGGGAGCCGCATTCGCACTGCTGCCCGCGCAGAACGCATCGGGCAACTGGATCAAGATCGTGCAGCGTGTCCCCGTGCGCATCGCGCTCGACCCGCAGGAACTCGCCGAGCACCCGCTGCGAGTGGGGCTCTCGATGCACGCGGAAGTCGACCTGCACGACCAGGGCGGCACGGTGGTGGCGGAACCGTCGAGCGCAGTCGCGGCAACGATGGCCGACCGGCCCGAGCGTGACGAGCAGACCGAAGCGATGGTCGCGCGTGTGATCGCCGAGAACTCCGGCCGCTGAGCGCGGGAGCGGCATGCCGAACCAGGCCGTCAACCGACCACTGATCGCGCTGCCGGCCGGCACCCGCGGACTGACCGCGTTCGCGCTTGCGCTCGGCACGTTCATGCAGGTGCTCGACACGACGATCGCGAACGTGTCGCTGCCGACGATCGCGGGCTCCCTCGGCGTCAGCCCCAACCAGGGCACGTGGGTCATCACGTCATTCGCGGTAGCCAACGGCATCTCGGTGCCGCTCACGGGCTGGCTGATGCAGCGCTTCGGCGTGGTCCGCACGTTCGTGGTGAGCGTCGCGCTGTTCACGCTCGCCTCGTTCCTGTGCGGCATGGCGTGGAGCTTCGAGTCGCTGATCGCCTTCCGCGTGATGCAGGGCGCGGTTTCCGGCCCGATGATCCCGGGATCACAGACGCTGCTGATGTCGATCTTCCCTGCGTCGCGGCGCGGCATGGCGCTCGCGATCTGGTCGATGACGACGCTGGTCGCGCCGATCATGGGGCCGCTGCTGGGCGGCTACATTTCCGACGAATACTCGTGGCCATGGATCTTCCTCATCAACGTGCCGTTCGGCCTGCTCACCGCCTTCGTCTGCTGGCGGGCGCTGCACAGGCAGGAGACGGCGACGCGGGCGATCCCGGTCGACGGCATCGGCCTCGCCATGCTCGTCGTGTGGGTCGGCGCGCTGCAGATCATGCTCGACACGGGCAAGGACGAAGGCTGGTTCGACTCGACACAGATCGTCGTGTTGTCGCTCGTCTCGCTGGTCGGGTTCGCCGCCTTCATGATCTGGCAGTACTACGAGGAACACCCGATCGTCGACCTGAGCTTCTTCCGCAACCGCAACTTCACCGTGGGCGTGCTCCTCACGTGCGTGGGGTACGCAGTCTTCTTCGCCAACGTGGTGATCCTGCCGTTGTGGCTGCAGACGCAGCTCGGCTACACCGCAACCTGGGCAGGACTCGTGCAGGCGCCTGCCGGCGTAATGGCGCTGCTGCTGTCGCCTTTCATCGGACGACTGGTCAACCGCTATGACGCGCGGTGGTTCGCGTCCATCGCGTTCATCGCGCTGGGGCTCGGTGTATACCTGCGCGCGCAGCTCAATTCACAGGCCGCGTTCGTCGACTTCATGATCCCGATGATCGTGCAGGGCGTCGCCATGGCGTTTTTCTTCGTGGCGGTGATCACACTGCAGCTCGACGGCATCCCGCCGCAGCGCATTCCGGCGGCGACCAGCATCTCGAACTTCCTGCGCATCACGGCCGCAGCGTTCGCCACCTCGATCGCGACCACGACCTGGGACAACCGCGCGGCCCTGCACCAGAGTCGACTGGCGGAATCGTCGGATCTCTACGATCCGACGCTGCAGCATTTCATGGCGACGCTGCAGGGAGCCGGCCTCAGCGGCGACCAGGCGGTGGGCGTGCTCACCCGCGGCATGGTCGAGCAGTCCTACATGCTGTCGTCGCTGGACGTGTTCTGGGCCTCGACCTGGATGGCGCTTGCGCTCGTGCCGCTCGTCTGGCTCACGCGCCGGCCGCAGGTGGCCAGCGGCATCGTCACCGCCGCCGAGTGACCCGGACGGGGTTCACTCTTCCGGTTCGTTCTCTTCGGCGCTCCAGCGCTTGCGGTGCTCGTGCTCCGCTGCCGCACGCACGCCAGCGTGTCGATTCGAGAGCAGCAGCGACGCAGGATCACACACGCGCGCGCGGATGACGCCGAGATCCACGGCAGCATCGAACAGACTCGGGTACCAATGGGCCCAGTCCGGAAAGAGTTCCTCGACTCGCTCACGCAGCGTCATGGGCCGAAGTCTAAACCGGCCCGTCGGTGAATTCCGCAATCCGGCTCAGCGGACCGTGAACTGCGTGCACTCCGCGGCTGCGTCGGCCGGAACCGCCGCCACCTGGGCCGCCAGGTCGCGGACGGTCTGCTGCAGCACAGGCTGCAGCGGGTCGTCGGCCGCCACGTGGACCGTGCCGTGCTGCAACAGCCGTCGCGCCGCATCGGGACAACCCAGCCGCACGAGGGCTTCCGCACGATTATTGAGCGCGGCAGCCTGCGTCGGATCGTCGGCGAGGACTGCGCGGTACCAGCGTTCCGCTTCGACCCAGTCGCCTGCGGCAGCGGCGAGGTTGCCGAGACCGAGGCGCGGGAGCGGCGCCTTGGGCCAGAGGTCCGCTGCGGCCGCGTACGCGACCTTCGCACCCTCGAGATTCCCTGCGGTCTCGAGTGCTGCTGCCGCACTCATGTAACGTGCCGGATCCGGCTGCGCCGGCAGCGCGCCGGGTTCGAGCAGGACGAGCCCCCAGTTCCCGCCCCGGTTCCACGTCGCTTCGAACAATGACGCGCGCAGGGTCTGGCGCTCATCGGTACCGGAACGGAGCAACACCTTCCCACGTTCCTTGTCGTAACCGATGACGACGGCGTAGTGCCAGTTCGGCCACGGACCGGCGCCGAGTTGCTGCAGCACGAGAGCCGGTCGTCCCGCGGCGACCTCTGCCAGCAGATCGGACAGCGACGAGCCCGTTTCGTAGGCGAGCAGTCCACGCGCCCGCGCCGCTGCGGCAAGTTCGGGTTGCAACGAGCCCTGGCGACCCGGCAGGTAGACCTCGGTCGCCAGCGCTGCCGGATCGACGTTGCGTCCCGCCGCACCGAGCACTGTCGCGAGCGCCGCAGGACCACATTGATGTTCGGTCTGCGGATGAAAGGGCGTCGCCGTGAGTTCAACCCGCTCCGGCAACTCCGCAGGCAACTGCTCGAGCCGCGACGGCCCGGCGCAACCGACGAGCAGCAGCAACACCAGCAGGAGCGCGAGCACGGCCCACGCGCGTCCGCGACTCACGGTCGAGACTGGCACCGCAGCCGTGCCGGGACGCTACGTCAGGCCTTCTTGAAGATGTCGATCACGCCGACGAGTTCGAGGATGATCAGGATCACGAAGACGATGCCGATGACCGCAAGGGCATCGCCGCCTGCCGGCATCTGTTCCATGCGATCGGCCAGCGAGCGCAGCTCGGAGTCCGTGAGACGCGCGACACGCGCATCGACCGCCGACGGGTCCACGCCCATGGCTGCCATCTGTCCGCGCACCTGCTCGCGCGCGAGCGCCGAGTTCACGATCGCGAGGTCTTGCGCACGCGTGCCCGAAGCTTCCACGGCCTGCAGCGTGCCGACGAGCGCGGCCTGCGCAGCCTGCGGCGACGCGAGGTTCAGCAATGCCAGGCACAGTGCATAAACGAAGATTCTGTTGCGCATGTCACCCCTCCAGAGGCTCACGAAGCCCGCAAGATATCGCGCACCCAGGCGCTTGCGCGCATCGTACGCGGCATTCTGCCGCACAAGGCGACGCAGTTCTCGGTTTGGCGCTCAGCCGAAGACTGTGCGCAGCAGTTGCGCATAGGCGCCCGGGTCCGTTACCAGGACGAACAGCAGGCCGACCAGCGCACCGATGAGGTGCGCATCGTGATTGATCTTCTGTCCCGCCATGCCGCTGGAAAAGCGCCCGCCTTCCTTCGCGTACCAGGAATAGGCGACGTACGCGACGGCAAACAAGGGAGCGGGAATCGGCACCGGTATCGGCAGGATGAACAGCTTCATCGACGGGAAGTACACGATCGCCGCGAACAGCACGGCTGCGATCGCCCCGGACGCGCCGAGCGTTGCGTACTGCGGATCATTGCGGTGCTTGAAGTACGTCGTACTCACCGCCAGCACGAGGCTGCCGAAGTACAACAAGCCGAATGCCACGCCGCCGATCCGGCGTTCGAGCAGGAACGCGAAGAACCAGAACGTCATCATGTTGAAGATGAGGTGCATCAGGTCCCCATGCACGAAGCCGTGCGTGATGACCGTGTGATAGACGCCCCGGCGCTGCGTGTCGTACGGCCGGAAAATGAGGCGATCCATCAGCTTCGGCGCGGCATAGAGCGCCACGAGGCTCACGACGATCGTCGTGACGAAAATCAGCAGTGCGATGCTCACGGGCAGGACGACCTCTCGCGCGGGTGAATGGTGACCACGACCTCAGTGCTTCACGAAGATCAACTGCGAGGTGTCGTAGCCGAGTGCCTTCGCCTTCGCCACCAGCCGCTCGACTTCGGCCCTGGGCGGCGTCGGCGTGCGCGCGAGGATCCACAGGTAGGAGCGGTTCGGGCCCGCGACCAGCGCGTACTGGTAACCGGGATCGAGGTCGACGACGTTGTAGCCGCCGTAGAACGGACCGAAGAACGAAACCTTGAGTGCGGCCACGTCCGGCTCGCCAAGGAACTTCGCCTTGCCGCTGGCCTCGGCCCACTCGCCCTTGTCCGCGCGGTAACCACGGTTCAGGACCGCCACCGTGCCGTCCGGCTGCAGTTCGTAAGTCGCCGTGACCTGCTCCATGCCGCGCTCGAAACTGTGATCGAGCCGGGCCACCTCGTACCAGCGGCCCATGTACCGCTCGGCCTGGAAGCCCGTCACGGGCTCGATGCCCTCCGGGACGTCGACGCAACCAGCGATGACCGCGATTGCGCCGAGCACGAGAATCCGGGCATGAAAAAATGCGCGCATGAACGTAGCTTCCTGCATTGCAATGGAGTCGTATACACATGCCGGGCCCGGCATGCCATCCCCGCGCGCGGTTCAGGCTGGCGGAGTCGACGGTGCGGCCACGCCCTTCGCACGTGGCGGGATCTTCGCGATGCGGGCGGCGGCCTCGGCCTTGACCCGCCGCAGCAGGGCGTGATCGCGCCGCAACTCCTCGGCGCGTGCATTTTTTTCCGCCACGAGGGCATCGCTCAGCAGTGCACCGAACGTGCGCAAGGGTGCGATCTGGAAGCCGTGCCTGCGGAACAGCCGATAGATTTCCTTGACCTTCCCGGGCGGCACGTCGCGACCGAGCGTGAAGGATTCGAAGCGCCCCTCCATTGCCAGCAACGCGGCCTCCGCGAGGCAGGCGTAGGCGACTCCCTGGGGCAGTCCGATGTCGAAACTGAACTCGACGGGACCCGGAATCAACACCTCACCACTCTCGACCACGAGCACGTCCGGGCGCGTCGCGGCCTCCTCCGCTGAGATGTCCGGCGGCAGCGCCACGTCGAGGATGACCGCGCCAGGCTTGCACTGGCTGACGTCGAGCACGCGCTGGCCGAACGCCGATGTCGCCGTCACGATCAGGTCGCAATCACCCACCCAGCGCTTCGTCGTCGTGCCGAGTTCAACCTGAGCGCCGGGTGTCTCGTCCAGGATTTTCTGCTTGAGCGCAGTGAGCCGGTCCGGCTCGATCGACACGAGCACCACGTCGCGCACGGCTGCCGCGAGCAGGCGTGAGCAGACGGAGCCAATCGAGCCGGTCGCGCCGACGACCATGGCCTTGGCGTGCGAGAGATCGGCCCACCCCATGCGCCGCGCCGTGAGTTTGGCCGTCTCGAGCGTGGCCGCGATCGTGAGACTGTTGCCGGTCGTGACCGGGATCGGCGCGCGCCGCGCCACCGTGACGCCCGCGTCCCCCACCACTTTCGTGAACGCGCCGAGGCCGACGATCTGCGCACCCTGCTCGGCCGCGTCGCGCACGGCTTGATCGAGCCTGCGATACGTGAATTCAGGGGGACGGCTCAGCATCTGGCGCGGTGTCGCGCCGAGCGCGTAGATGAGTCCCTTGATCGGCTGGCCCGTGGTCGGCGAAACGCCGCCGTCGACGCGACCGACACGAGCAGCCGGCATGTGCGCGGCGGTCGCTTCGACCAGCGCGCGAGGCAGATGGCGCGTCCAGCGATAGCGCGGGTGATGCGCGAGGTAGTCGATCGTCAGCGGATGCAGGACGAACGCGAACGTGTTGGCGCTTTTCGCGTCAACGGCTGCCCTCACCGGTTCATTCCTCGTCGCGGTCACGCCGCGGCCCCCCCCTGACCCTCAGGGCGTCATTGTTGGGCCGTCGTAAGACGGCGCCCATTCGTAATGCCCCTTAGGGCTCCCGCTGACGAAACTTCAGACCGCCTGCGCCGCCGGGCCTCCTGGGCTTGATCGTGGCGTAAAAATCGCGCAGCACCTGCAGGTCCTGCTCTTCGTTCCCCGTCATGCGCACATAGCGATCGATGCCGACCTGCTTGCGCCCGTAATCGATGTAGCCCAATCCGATCGGCACGTCGGCCGCCAGGGCCAGCTGGTAGAAGCCGGACTTCAGGTATTCGCCGTGCGCGCGGGTGCCCTCGGGGGCGACCGCAATCCACAGCCAGTCGCGCCGGCGCATTTCCTCGACCATCGCCGCCACGAAACCGGTTCGTTCGCGACGATTGATGGGCAGGCCGCCGATTGCAAGCAGCAAACGCCGGAACGGCCAGCGGAACATCTGGTCCTTGCCCATCCAGTGGGCCGGCAGATCGTGGCCCAGCCTGAACAGCACGCCGATCGGGAAATCCCAGTTGGAGGTGTGCGGATAGACCATGATCAGGCCCCGGGGCTCCGGAGGCCACGTCAGCGACGTGCGCCAGCCGAACAACCGGAGCAGGCCGAGGCAGGCCTTGCGGAGGATCTGCATCACCGCTCTCTAGATTGCATGCAGGGCTGGCTTCATGTGCACGGAGCGCGTCAGTCCGACGGCGGTACCACGTAAGCGGGGATCGGTTCCTTCTTCTTCCTGTCCGCCTCTTCCTGCTGCTGGCGCTCTTCCTGCTCATCCATCATGCGCATCACTTTCTGCATGCTGGTGAGGAAGGCGTCAAAGACGTAGACGATGCCGAACGTCAGTGCGAACGCCGCCGCCAGCGCCACGAGATGCTGGCCGAGGCGACGCGGAGTTTTCTCGTGCTCGCGCTCAACTGCGCGACGCGCGCGATCCATGAAGGCACGTTGCAGCGACGGCTGCGCGGACTGCTGCTTCGCATCGTCGTGGCTGCCGTCCGGCGCGTGTGTCGGGCAACCAGGGCTCAAGTCGTTCATTCGAGCAGTTTAACTGTCCAGGGGTCCGCCGCTTGCGCCTCAACCGGCTTGGACAGTTTCCTTGCAGCGAAGCTCGATTGCGGCCTGTTACAAGCTGGTTGCGGAATGTACCTAAATGCGAATCATTTGCATTCGCGTACCTTCCTGGCCTAGAATGCGGGCCTCGGCGAGGTACCAGGTCATGTACGTCTGTCTCTGCCACGGCATCTCGGAAACCCGGCTGCAACAGGCCATCCACGAAGGCGCGCGCTCGTTCGAGCAGCTGCAGTCGTGCACGGGCGTGGCCACGTGCTGTGGCGCGTGCGAGCCCTGCGCGCGTGAGATGCTCGACACCGAAACGCTTGCTTCCCGCGCCCCCGCCCCTCAGGCTTCCTGATCGGAAAAATGCGCCGCGCTAGCGGCATCCCCAGGCCTGTCGTTGGAGCTGATGTCATGCAGGGCGACGTCGAAGTCATTGCTCATCTCAACAAGATCCTCAAGAACGAACTGACCGCGATCAACCAGTATTTCCTGCATGCGCGCATGCTGAAGAACTGGGGTCTCGGCCAGCTCGGCGACCACTCGCAGCACGAGTCGATCGACGAGATGAAGCATGCCGACAAGCTGATCGAACGCATCCTGTTCCTCGAGGGACTGCCGAACCTGCAGAGCCTCGGCAAGCTGATGATCGGCGAGGACGTGCGCGAAGTCCTCGATTGCGACCTCAAGCTCGAGCTGATCGCCCATCCGGACCTCAAGGCGGCGATCGCCCACTGTGAAAAGGTCGGCGATTACGTGAGCCGCGAGCTGCTCGAGGACATCCTCGAATCCGAAGAGGAACACATCGACTTCCTCGAAACGCAACTGCAGCTGATCGACCGCGTCGGCCTGCCGAATTACTGCCAGTCGCAGATGAAGGCCTCCTCCTGACGAGGGCCCTCTAAGGACTTTTCCGCGTTGACGGGCGCAACGCGCCCACTAGCATCGCGCGTGTCTGAACCACGGACACGCCGATGCCAAAACGCTCGCTCCCTCCCCTGCCCGAATGGTACCCGCGCGGCACCGCGCTGCTGCGGGACCCGACCCTGAACAAGGGCACCGCCTTCAGCGAACACGAGCGCGACGTGCTCGGCTTGCGTGGTCTGCTGCCACCACAGGTCGCGACCCAGGACGAGCAACTGGCGCGCGTGCTCGAGAACTTCCACCGGCTGCAGACCCCGCTCGCCAAGTACATCATGCTCTCGAGCCTGCTCGATCGGAACGAAGCCCTGTTTTTCCGCGTCGTGATGGACTACGCCGACACGATGATGCCGATCATCTACACGCCGACGGTCGGCCTGGCGTGCCAGCAGTTCGGTCACATCTACCGCCGTCCCCGCGGACTCTTCGTCTCGGCCGCGGACCGCGGGCGCATGTCGCAGGTCATGCGCAACTGGCCGCATCGCGAAGCGGCGATGATCGTCGTCACCGACGGCGAGCGTATCCTCGGCCTCGGCGACCTCGGCGCGAACGGCATGGGCATCCCCATCGGCAAGCTCTCGCTGTACACCGCGTGCGCGGGCCTGCATCCCTGGAAGTGCCTGCCCGTGATGCTCGACGTGGGCACGAACAACGAGGCGCTGCTGGCGGACCCCCTGTACCTCGGCCTGCGCCAGCGCCGCGTCACCGGCGAGGCCTACGACGAACTGGTCGAGGAATTCATCGTCGCCACGCAGGAAGTGTTTCCTGGCGTGATCGTGCAGTTCGAGGACTTTGCCAATCACAACGCGTTCCGCCTGCTGCGCCGTTACCGCGACCGGGTAAGTTGTTTCAACGACGACATCCAGGGCACGGCCGCGGTGGCCGTCGCCGGCATCCTGTCCGCGCTGCGCGTCACGGGCAAGTCGATGTCCGAGCAGACGTTCCTGTGCCTGGGCGCCGGCGAAGCGGCAACGGGCATCTCCGACCTGCTCGTGAACGCGATGGTCGAGGAAGGAGTCGACGAAGCGGCCGCACGCGGGCGCTGCTGGATGGTCGATTCGAAAGGACTCGTCGTGGCGAGCCGCGGCGAACTGGCCGAGCACAAGCGACCCTATGCGCACGTGCACGCACCAGTCAGCGATTTCATTGGCGCCGTGAAGGCGTTGCGGCCGACGGCCATCATCGGCGTGGGCGCCGCGCCTGGCACGTTCAACGAAGAAGTGGTGCGCGAGATGTCGCGCATCAACGAGCGCCCGATCATTTTCGCACTGTCGAACCCGACTTCGAAGGCCGAATGCACGGCGCAACAGGCCTACGAATGGTCGGACGGCCGCGCCCTTTACGCCTCGGGCAGTCCGTTCGACGCAGTGACGTTGCCGGACGGCCGGCATTTCGTGCCCCGGCAGGGCAACAATTCGTACATCTTCCCGGGCCTGGGTCTCGCGCTCGTCGTCGTCGGCGCCACTCGTGTCATCGACGCGATGTTCCTGACGGCCGCGCGCACGCTGGCGCGGTGCACGACGCAGGCCGACCTGGACCAGGGCAGCCTGTTCCCGCCGCTCAGTGCCGTGCGCGACGTATCGGCACGCATCGCAGTGGACGTCGCGGAGATCGCCTTGCGCGACGGGCTCGCGTCGATCGAACGACCCGAGGACCTCGAGCAGGCAATCCGCGCGGAGATGTACGACCCGCGCTACTGACGCGAGGCGTCACCTGCGTGGTGACCGACGTCGGTGCGCAGGTTACTGCGCGCTGCCGCCCACGTAGACGGCGCCGTCCTTCATCACGAAACTCACCTTGCTGGTGAGCGCGATGTCGTCGAGCGGGTTGCCGGGTACGGCGACCACGTCGGAGCGGAATCCCCGGGCGAGTTGTCCCAGGTCAGGTGCGCCCAGCACTTCGGCTGCATTGTAGGTCGCGGACTGGATGGCCGCTGCGGCCGGCATGCCCGCCTCGACCATGTAGCCGAACTCTTTCGCGTTCTGCCCGTGCGGCGCGACGCCCTGGTCGGTGCCGAAGCCGATCTTCACGCCGGCCTTGTACGCCTGCGCGAACGTGTCCTGGATCTGGCCGCCGATGCGTGCCGCCTTCGGCCGGATGATCTCGGGGTAATAGCCGTCGATCTTGGCTTTTTCTGCGACGAATTTTCCCGCCGAGATCGTCGGCACGTACCAGGTGCCGTGCCGCTTCATCAGCGTCATGATCTCGTCATCCATGTAGGTGCCGTGCTCGATCGAAGTCACGCCACCTTCAACCGCGCGGCGAATGCCGTCCTTGCCGTGCGCGTGCGCCGCGACCTTGTAGCCGTAGTCCTTCGCGGTCTCTACCACGGCTTTCACCTCGTCGACGGTGAACTGCGGCGCGTCGCCACTCTTCGCGTAACTCAGCACGCCGCCCGTCGCAGTGATCTTGATCACGTCGGAGCCGTCCTTGTAACGCTGGCGCACCGCCTGCCGTGCGTCGTCGACGCCATTGATGACGCCATCGGTCGGCCCCGGCGGGCCGATCAGATGCGCGAGCTCTGCATTGAGCCCGTTGCTCGGGTCCGCATGCCCCCCGGTCGTCGCGATCGACTTGCCGGCCGCGTAGATTCGAGGACCGTGCGTGTAGCCCTGGTTGATCGCGTCGCGCAGGTGCGGCGTGATGGTGCCGCCGAGGTCACGCACCGTCGTGAAGCCCGCCTTCAGCGTGCGGTCGGCGTAGACGAGCGCGCGGTAGCCGAAATCGATGTCGTCGAGGCGGAAACGCTCCTCGTACGATTTCGGGTTCGATTCCTGGCCCAGGTGGACATGCAGGTCGATCCAGCCAGGCATGCACGTCTCGCCCGACAGGTCGAGCACGGTGGCCCCCGGCGCAGTCGCCTTGCCCGGCAACACGTCCTGGATGCGCCCGTCGGCACCCGTGACGATCGTGTGCGCACCGACGAGGCGCGCCGTCTTCGAATCGAACACGTTGCCGCATTGCAGGGCCATTGCCGTGGCTGCGCCGGCCTCGCTTACGGTCGCGACGGCGACAACGGCCAGCAACGCAGTGATCGATCGAGGCATGGGTCTGTTCCTTGGTGCGACGTGAAGCCTGCGATTCTAATCACATGGGTCCACGCCGTGCGGCCGGCCCGTACCGCCGCCAGACGAGGGCCTGGTTGTTCGCCGGCATGGCGCAGTCCTCGACCAGTCGCAGACCCTGGTTCGACGCCAGCGCATCGACCGCCTCGAAATCCCGGATTCCGCTCAACGGATCGCGCCGGCGCAGCACCTCGTCGAAAGCCGCATTGCTGTGCGAAGTGAACTGCCCGCCGTAACGGAAAGGACCGTAGACGACCAGCAAGCCGTCGTCGCGCAGCACGCGACCGACGCCGCGGAACATGGCCTGCACCTGCGGCCACGACACGATGTGCAGCGTGTTGGCGGTGTAGACGGCGTCGACGCTGTCTGCGTCGCACGGCCAGGTCCCCTGCTCGACGTCGAGTTCCAACGGCGCGAGCAGGTTGCACGCGCCTTCCATTTCGATGCGCGCCGTGAGCGACGCGAGGCTCTCGAGCTGCTCGGTCGGCTGCCAGCTGAGTCGCGGCAGGTGACGCGCGAAATGAACCGCGTGCTGCCCGGTACCCGCGCCGATTTCGAGCACCAGTCCGCCCTGGTGGCCGAGCCAGCGTTGCAGCACCTCGAGGATCGGGCCCTTGTTGCGTTCGCACGCCTCCGAGAAAGGCAGCGACTGCACGAACGAGGGCGAGCGCTTGCCCATGGCCGCGTGTCAGCCCGGACCGCCCTTGAACTCGACGCCGTCCTTCATGACGAAAGGCACGCGCTTCAGCACGGTGACGTCGCTGAGCGGGTCGCCGTCGACGGCGATGAGGTCGGCCCGCTTCCCAGGCTCGATCGTTCCCACGTCGGCCTGCAGGCCGAGCAGGTCCGCCGCATTGACGGTGGCTGCCTGCAACGCCGCGGCCGGCGTCATGCCGTGCTTGATCATCAATTCGAATTCGTCGGCGTTGCGGCCATGCTTGCTCACGCCGGCGTCGGTGCCGAACGCGATCTTGACGCCCTTGGGCACCGACTTGCGCAATGATTCGCCGGTCACCCTGATGCGCCACTCGACCTTCGCCCGCACCTGCGGCGAATACGCCTCGGGGTTCGCGGCCAGCCGCTCGATGTAACCATTCACGGTGGACAGCGTCGGCACGTAATAGGTGCCCGCCTTCACCATCAATGCGATGCATTCATCGTCGAGCATCGTGCCGTGCTCGATGGAATCGACACCGGCCATGAGCGCGACCTTGATGCCGTCCGCACCGTGCGCATGCACCGCGACTTTCTTGCCATAGAGTCTTGCGGCTTCGACGATCGCGCGCGCCTCGTCGTCGAACATCTGCTGGCCGAGACCCGCGCCCACCTGGCTGTTGACCCCGCCGGTCGTGGCGATCTTGATCACGTCCACGCCACGACCTACCTGGATCCGCACGGCGCGGCGACAGGACTCCACGCTGTCACACAGGTTGTCGTGCGCGTGCAGCACTTCGCGGAAGTCCTCGCGATAACCGAGCGCTGCGTCCATGTGCCCTGACGTCGTCGAGATCGACCGCCCCGCGTCGACGATGTTCGGCCCCACCACCTTGCCCGCGCGGATCGCATCCCGCAGTGCGAGCGTGACGCCGTGTTCGTCGCCCAGGTTCCGCACGGTCGTGAACCCGGCGCGCAGCGTCTTGTGCGCATTGGCAAGCGCGTTGTACGCCAGTTCGGCGTCCTCGGCCTGCACGTCCTCCAGCTGTCCCATCTGTCCGCCCGTATCCGAAACCAGGTGCACATGGCTGTCGACCAAGCCTGGCAGCACGAAACGCGTGCGCTGGTCGATCACGCGTTGACTGCCCGGCACGTCGATGAATCCATCAAGCACCTCGCCGATACGCCCGTCACGGATCACGATCGTGCTCGGCCCACGCGGCGCCTTGCCCGGGTGATCGAGCAGTCGCCCGGCATGGACCACGACGATGGCCTGCGGTGTCGTCTTGGCGCCTCCAGCTGCATTCATGGGTGGTGGATCGGCCGCCCAGACAGAGCCGGCCGCCACTGCGGCAACCAGGGTCGTCAACAGGGTGCGAAGCGGGATCGATGTGTGGTGCACGGGCAGTCTCGACGGCTGGAGGCCGGACAGTCTATTGTCGGTGCCCTCGCAACGTCCATGCCTTCCCCAACATGCCAATTTTCGACCGCTGCCACGTCCGCGGCGCGCCTGTCGCCCTGTCGGCACTGTTCGCCCTGCTCGCCATGGGCGCTGCCGGTTGCCGCCATGCGCCGGCCCCCGCTGACACCGGCACGGCGGGCGAACCGCCTGCGTCGCACGCGGTATCGGTTCCGCACGTCGAGCTGACGCCGGGGGTCGCCGCTGCGAATCCGATTGCCGTCGAAGCGGGGCTCGAAGTCCTGCGCGCCGGTGGCGGTGCTGCCGACGCCGCGGTTGCCGTGCAGGCAGCGCTGGGACTCGTCGAGCCGCAGAGCTCGGGCCTGGGCGGCGGCGCCTTCCTGCTCTATTACGATGCGCAAACGGGCGCGATCACTGCGTTCGATGGCCGTGAGACCGCGCCGGCGGGCGCGACCCCCGGCATGTTCCTGGACGAAAACGGCGCACCGCTTTCGTATCAGGATGCGGTCACCAGCGGACGCTCGACGGGCGTACCAGGTGCTGTCGCGATGCTGGGCCTCGTGCACTCGAAGCATGGCCGGTTGCCATGGCAGTCGTTGTTCGATGCGCCGATCCGCGCGGCCGAGCAGGGCTTCGTCGTGCCGCAGCGACTTGGCAGATTCGCCAACAGCACGTTCGCGCAGGCGACTTTGCCGGACGCACGCGCGCTGTTCGCCAAGCCCGACGGTACCATCGTCAAGGCGGGCGACACGCTGCGCAACCCGGCCTACGCGGAAACACTGCGTACGATCGCCACGCGGGGACCGCGTGCATTGCTCGAAGGCCCGCTCGCGGAACAGATCGTCGCGCGCACGCGGGATGCACCCCGCCCCGGCACGTTGACGCTCGAGGACATGGCGGCCTTTCACCCCGCCGAAGTGCAGCCGCTGTGCCGCACGTTCCGCCTCTACCTGGTCTGCGTGCCACCGCCGCCATCGAGCGGTGTCGGCGTGCTCGAAGTGCTGGGACTGCTCGAACGCACGGACATTGCGTCGCGTGGGCCGACGGATCCGCAGGCGTGGCTGCTCTTCGCCGAGGCGAGCCGGCTGATGTACGCCGACCGCGATCGTTACGTCGCCGATCCGCGTTTCGTCGCCGTTCCCGTCGAAGGCATGCTCGACAAGGGCTATCTCGACAACCGCGCACAACTGATCGGCGAGCGCGCGGCTGCAGGCGCTCCCGACGCAGGCACTCCGCCCGGTGCCGTGATGACGCGCTCAGGGGTAGATGCAACGAACGAGGTGCCGGGTACGAGCCACTTCGTCATCGTCGACGACCACGGCGACGTGATCTCGATGACCAGCTCGGTGGAGTCATTGTTCGGCTCGGGACGCGCGGTCGGCGGATTCTTCCTGAACAACCAGCTCACCGACTTCTCGTTCACGGACGTCGACGCGGCCGGTCGCCCCGTGGCGAATGCCGTCGCTGGCGGCAAGCGGCCCCGTTCCTCGATGTCGCCGGCGATCGTGCTGCGCAAGGCGGACGGCGCGTTCGTGGCCGCGGTCGGCTCGCCGGGCGGGTCAGCCATCCTCGCTTACAACGCCAAGGTGCTGATCGGACTGCTGGCCTGGGACCTGCCGCTGCAGGACGCGATCAACCTGCCCAACGTGATCGCGCGCGGCGCCGATTTCTACGGCGAGATGCCGCGCATTTCCGCAAAGCTGTCGGCGCAGCTGGCGGCCAAGGGCGTCGCACTCAAGTCGGGCCGAGGCGAAGAGTCCGGCCTGCACGGCGTGGCCGTGCGCGGCAATCCGCCGGCGTTCGAGACGGGTGCGGATCCGCGGCGCGAGGGCGTCTGGAAGCCGCAATAGCCGTCAGTCCTGCAGAGCCCGGGCGAGACCTGCGCGCGTCAACTGCACGACGACTGGTGACAGTGCCAGCAGCGCGATCAGGTTCGGAATTGCCATCAGCGCGTTGAGCGTGTCGGCGATGGTCCATGCGAGGTCGAGCTGCGTGACTGCACCGAAGAACACCATGATCGTCCAGACGATGCGGTACGGCATGATCGTCCAGTCGCCCACCAGGTACTGCCAGCAGCGCTCGCCGTAGTACGCCCAGCCGAGGATGGTTGTAAGCGCGAATATACCCAGCGCGATTGCGACGACTTCGCCGCCGATACCGGGCATTGCCGACTGGAACGCGGCTTGCGTCAGTGCGGCGCCCGTCTTGCCGGACTGCCAGGCGCCCGAGACCACGATCGCAAGACCCGTCATCGTGCAGACCACGAGGGTGTCGAAAAACGTGCCCATCATGCCGATCAGGCCGCTGCGCACCGGATCGTTGCTCATGCCCGCTGCCTGGGCGATGCCGGCCGTGCCCAGGCCCGCTTCGTTCGAGAAGATGCCGCGTGCCACGCCGTAGCGGATCGCGGCCATCATCGCCGCGCCGGCGAAGCCACCGACCGCCGCGGTACCGGTGAAGGCTGTTGCGAAAATCAGCGTGAACGCCTGCGGAATATTGCGCCAGTGGAATGCGAGCACGACCAGGGCCGCGATCACGTAGCCGATCGCCATGAACGGGACGAGCCAGTTCGCAACCGACGCGATGCGCTTGATGCCGCCCAGGATGACAGCACCGGTGATGACCGTGAGCACGATGCCGGTGACGACCGGGGTGATGCTGAACGAACCCTGCATCGCGGCCGCGATGCTGTTCGACTGCACCATGTTGCCGATGCCGAAGCCGGCGAGGCCGCCGAACAACGCGAACGCGGTGCCGAGCCAGGCCCAGCGCGGGCCCAGACCATTGCGGATGGCGTACATCGGGCCACCGACGAAACGTCCCTTCTTGTCTCGCTCGCGGAAGTGCACCGCCAGCAGCACCTCGGCGTACTTGGTGGCCATGCCGACCAGCGCCGTCATCCACATCCAGAACACCGCGCCGGGGCCGCCAAGCGCCACAGCCGTGGCGACGCCCGCGATGTTGCCGACACCGATGGTCGCGGCGAGGCATGTCATCAGCGCCGAGTACGGACTGACCTCGCCGTGGGCTTCGTCACCGCCCCGGCCGCTCCAAACCAGCCGCAGGCCGGCACCGATCTTGCGCACCGGCATGCCGCCGAGCAGCACCTGCAGATACAGACCGGTGCCGAGGATCAGCACCAACATGGCCGGGCCCCACACGAACGAGTCGAGGGCGTTGATCCAGTCGGTGAACGTTGTCATGAACTCCCCTGTGCGCGAAATTTCCGGACGATCGCCGTCGTCCTGGCGTGCCGCACGTTACCTCAGTTCCCGGTCGCGCGACAGCGCGCCACGCCAGCGTCCCGCACGCGCCCTTCGACGTCGATGAATCGCCACGAGTAGCTGCCGCGCTCGAGCGCCAGTTGCAGCACGCCGTGTTCGAGCACCCGCGCTTTGCTGCGGTACGGCGGCTTCCAGAAGCCGTAAAGCCTTGCGCCACCGGTACCGACGACGAATTGCCGCGGCGCCTGTCCGGCATACGGCGCGTGCCCTTCCGCATCGAGGGGATCGAATCGTTCGTAGAAGTGTTCGTGCCCGCTCAGCACCAGGTCGGCGCCATGGCGGTCGAGCAGTTTCCAGAAGGGCCGCATCCTGTCACCCGAACCCCGATGCATGCCCGACGAATACAGCGGCGCGTGCCACATGACGAGCAGGCAGCCTTGCGGCCGCGCAGGCGCTTGCGCATCTTCAGCGAAGAGCCGAACCAGCCACTCGTACTGGGCCTGCAATGCACTGCCATCGACGTTGCTGTCGAGCGCGATCAGGCGCCAGTCCTCGGTCAACGGGCGGGCGAAAGCAATGAAGCCACCGTCATTCAACGCATCGAAACCGAAGTACTCACTGAAGTCACCCGCATTGCCGCGGACGTAGTCGTGGTTGCCGGGCGTGACCAGCGTCGCCGCACGGTGCCGGCCCCAGGTCGGCTCGTAGCACGAGGCCAGCGTCTGCGCGTCGCCTTGCGGATAGGCCATGTCGCCGAGACCGAGCACCAGCGCGCCGTCGGGCACGAGTCGCGACGTGCGCTCAGCCACCGAATCCGCAGGTGCACTGTGACTGCAGTCGGCGATGTCGCCAACGGCGTAGACGTGCAGGCCGGCCGTCGGCATCGCAGGCACGGTCGACGACGCTGGTGGCCGGGTGGTTGCGATACAACCGGCAAGCACCACCACTGCGACAAGCGCAGCACTGGTCCGGCCGGAGGCGAAAGCGCGTTTCGTCATCCGACGGAGCGTCCCGCGGATCGGTCAGCCGGCCTTCCAGCAGTAGCAGTTGATCTTGTGTCCATCGAGGTCGCGGAAATAGCCCGCGTAGAACCCGTCGGTGCCGCGCGGACCCGGGGCGCCTTCGTCCTTCCCGCCGAGCGCGATGGCCTTCCGATGGACTTCGTCCACTTTCGCGTTGCTGTCGACGACCAGCGCGACCATCACGCCGTTGCCAGACGAGGCCGGCTTGCCGTCATACGGCTTGATGACACCCAGCGCAGGCTTGTCGAGGGACACGGCCCACGCCACCATGGTCTCGGACTCCATGAACCGGCCGGCACCCAGCAGCTTGAGTAATTCGTCGTAAAACGCGGCCGCCCGCGGGATGTCGTTCGAGCCCAGCGTGACATATCCGATCATTGGTGTTGCGCTCCCTTCGGTATCATACGAGTGTCGGCGCGTCCGGCATGGACGGCCGCAACCCGGGAGAGTGTCCGTGACGAACGGGTCCGAAGGAAAGCACGAAACTTCGCTGCTGCAGCAGGTCGAGGGCACCGAGAAGCTCTTCCTGTCCGGCCGGCGCAACCGCGCGGCCGATCTTGAAAGCGCCGTGCGCTTCTTCCTGGAATTCCTCCACGGCTTCGAAAGCTTCGAATTCCACCAGCCGTGCGTCACGATCTTCGGTTCCGCGCGTTTTCACGAAGGCCATCGCTACTACCAGCTGGCGCGTGAGGTCGGATTCGAGCTGGGAAAAGCCGGTTTTGCAGTGATGACGGGCGGCGGATCGGGAATCATGGAAGCCGCGAATCGCGGCGCGCGCGAGGCCGGTGCCTTGAGCCTCGGCTGCAACATCCGGCTGCCGCGCGAGCAGAAGCCCAACGACTACCTCGACCGCTTCATCGGTTTCGAGCATTTCTTCGTGCGCAAGGTGATGCTCGTGAAGTACTCGTGCGCGTTCGTCGTGATGCCGGGCGGCTTCGGCACGCTCGACGAAGCGTTCGAACTCGCCACGCTGGTGCAGAACGGCAAGATCGAGCGCTTTCCGTTGATCGCGGTGGGACGGGACTTCTGGGGCGAGATGCAGCAGTTTCTCGAGCGGACGCTGGTGGGCGAAGGAACCATCACGCGCGAGGAGCTTGCGCTGCTGCGTCTCGCGGATACGGCGGATGAAGTCGTGCGTATCGCGCGCGAAGCACCAGGGGCTCGCCAGAATCGTCCGCTACCCGGCCAGGTGCCGTAGCCGAATTCCGCTCGGGATGGCGCGCGCTCAAGCCGCCAGCAGGCCTTCAAGCAGTCGCCAGCGTTCCAGCTTCTGCGCAAATCGCAGCGAAGCGTGCGCCGGGCTCGTCGATGGCAGCAGGTGCAGCGGCAGCGACGACAGCGGTTCGGGCAGCACGGGCTGCACCCTGCGCAGGTAGAGCCGATGGGCCGTGCCGCCGTTGACGCAAACGTGGGCGATGCGGGGGTGCTCGCTGAAAAAGCGCTTGAAGTCGTTGGTCACGACGGTCGCCAGGTCGATCGCGGCATCGAGACTGCCTGGGCGCACCGCCTCCCTGCACACGTCCCACAGCGCAATGCCGCTCGCGCGCAGTCGATCGGCCCGCCCGGCGTAGGGAACCTCGGGTCCCGCATCGAACAGTTCACCCATGATTCGCCAGAAAGCGTTGTGCGGCTGCGCGTAATACTGGCGTGCCGCGAGCGAGGCCCGTCCAGGCAACGAACCCAGGATCAGGACGCGCGCGTCTGGCGCAGCAATCGGCGGAAAACCCCGGGCCGCCAGAATTCTCAAGCCGCTTCGTCGCGCTTCGGTGTCTTTTGCTCCTCGGCCTTGCGCGCGGCCAGGTCCCGCGCCGGATGCTCGTAGTCGTTCTTTTCCCAGTCACGGTACTGCGGTGGAATCGGGTTCATCGAACCGTCGGCGAGCCAGCCCAGGGTGCCGTCCATGAACAGCCCGGCGACTTTGCGATAGGACCGGTTGTTGTTCGACTTCACCGCACGGAAGTTCGCCTCGATGCGCCGCCGCGCCTCGCGACAGAAGAGGTCCGCCAGTTCCTGCGGACTCTGGTCCGCAGGATTCTCGCCGAGCAGGTGGTCTGCGTACGACAGCGTGGTGGACATGACGAACAGGTCGACGCCGATGTCGACGAAGTTGCCCAGGATCAACTGTTCCTTCTCGAGCTTGGGGCCGAACCTGGCCATGGTCGCGAACAGCCGCCGGGCGAGCAGCTTGCTGGTCTTGCCCGCGTAGGCGAGGTGCTTGCGGTTCACCTCGCTGAGGTGCCTGGCTTCGAAGTGATGACCGGTCTCGGGCATGAACAACTTCGGCAGCCAGGTGGAGTAGAACCCGGCAGCCTTCATCATGGCCTCGCCCTTGCTGAGCTTCTGGCCGGGCTTGGGCTGGAGGATCGGCATTACCAGCTTGAAATGCGTGTCGAGCGCCTCACGCGCCATGATGAGATGCATGACCTGCGACGAGCCTTCGAAGATGCGTCCGACCCGCATGTCGCGGATTGCCATCTCGACGCTGGTCGGACGCTCGCCGCGCTCGTAGAGCGACGTCGCCCGCTCGTAGCCACGGCCACCGCGCACCTGCAGGTAGTCGTCGAGGATGCGGTAGAGCGTCTCGGAACAGAAGTACTTGGCTGCGGCAGCCTCCAGCCGGATGTCGACGTTCTTGTGGTCGGCCAGTGCGCAGGTCAGGTACACCATGCTCTTCATGGCGAACAGGTGCGCGGCATAACTCGAGACCATCTTGGCGATGGCCTGGTGCTTGCCGACCGGCTGGCCCCACTGTTGCCGCGTGGTAATCCACCAGCGGGAATCTTCGACGAAAGCCATGCCGACGCCGATGGCGGCGGCGGGCAGGCCGAGACGACCGACGTTCAGGGTGGCCAGCGCGATCTTCAGTCCCTCCCCGGGCTTGCCGATCATGTTCTCCGCAGGCACGCGCACGTCCTTGAACGTGACCGAGCCATTGGCGATGCCGCGCAGGCCCATGAACGTCGAACGCCGCACCCGCTCCACGCCCGGCCACGCGGTCTCGACCACGAAGCACGAAATCTGCGGAATCTTCTTGCCGTTCGGCAGTACCTTGTCCGGCGTGCGGGCCAGCACGGCGATCAGCGTCGTCTTGGGATCCGTGACGTTGGTGCACCACTGCTTGTCGCCGTTCAGGATGAACGCCTTGCCGTCGTCGGTGGGCGTGGCCACGGTACTCATGCGCGCCGGGTCGGAGCCGACGTCGGGCTCGGTCAGCGCGAACGCGGAAATCTCACCCCGCGCGAGGCGCGGCAGGTACTTGCGCTTCTGCTCCTCGGTGCCGAACTCGCGCAACGGTTGCGGCACGCCGATGCTCTGGTGCGCCGACAAGTACGTGACCGTGTTGGAACAATAGCTGCCGATCATGCCCAGCACGCGCGCGTAATTGGTGATGGAGAACCCGAGACCGCCGTACTCCTGCGGGATCTTCATGCCGAAGAGCCCGATCGCCGCCATCGCATCGAGCGCTGCGGCGGGATATTCGCCCTGCTCGTCGATCTGGTAGGGATCGACGTGCCTCTCGAGCACCTCGCGCACTTTTACGAGGTAGTCGTCGCCGATCTTGCGGTCTTCCGGCGACTGCGCCGGGAACGGATGCACGAGGTCCCAGCGGAAGCTGCCCTTGAAGACCTCGGCCGTGAAGCTGACGTGCTCCCACTCAGCCTGGCGGGCGTCCTCCGCCAGTTCCATTGCGACGTCTTTCGCCTTGTTGTCCATGAGAATCTCCGAAACAGGGCTACCGTCCCCGACCCCGCGGTCGTTACTGCGTCAAATATCGGCCAATCAGGGGGCGCCGGGTATTGCGGTTATGCGCAGCGCAGCTGCGGCGAGTCTCCAGGACGTCCTGCCAAACCATGCCGAATGGACGCTGACCTTCCGCCCCTGCTAAGGAGAATCGGTGAGGCTGCTGGATGGGACCCAGCCGACGCGATCCGTGCCGCCGCGGTCGCGGAACCTCACTTGCGAAAAGTCTTTTTGCGTCTTCAGCACCGGAACCTTGCCGCCTCGCTGGATCTGGCCGATGACGACACCGTTCATGTAGACGGGCGTGTCGGCGAGAACCGCCTTGATTCCGGCTTCGTTCGGCGCCGGGGCCTCGACCAACCGCTCGTTCACCAGGCCGAGGTTCTTGTGCGCTGCCTCGAAGTATCGCGGCGAGGCGCTGATCGCCGACTCGAAATACCGCTTTGCCTGCACGTTGTCGCCCCGCTCCATCGCCGCCTCGCCGAGCAGGTTGTAGGCGTTGGCGAGGTCGACTTCCCGAAGGAGACTCTCCAGCGCCTCGGCGTACCGGGCCTGTCGCGCCTGCACCCGGCCGAGGTTCGTCCACACGCCATCGTGCGCGCCGAGTCGGATGGCCTCCTTCAAGTCAGCTTCCGCTCCAGCCAGGTCGCCCGCCAGGAAGCGCGAGTAGCCACGATTGTTCATAGCCACGGCGGCCTTCGGCTCGATTGCAAGGGCGCGGTCGTAGTGGGCGATCGCGGCGGCGAAATCCTTGCGCCGATCGGCGACGATGCCGAGGCCGTTCTCCGAACGCCAGCGGTTCGGCTCCAGCGCAATGGACCGGTCGAACAGCGCGCCCGCCTCGTCGTTCCGCGCC
>Ga0209253_10000969_pt1 | contig 25163 bp, 25 predicted proteins | sample FrelakmetBRP12BR_FD_187145 | JGI IMG/M metagenome (GOLD analysis project Ga0209253, IMG submission 187145) | Freshwater lake sediment microbial communities from the University of Notre Dame, USA, for methane emissions studies - BRP12 BR (SPAdes)... | ecosystem: Environmental > Aquatic >...
GGGTCGGTTGCGCCAGTTCGTCACGCTGACAAGCTGACGCTCACGCCAGGGGGCGCGCACTCGAGCATCGAAATCGCGAACGCCAACAATCGGGAGTGATGGACGCCGTTGGTTCTCGCCGCCGAGCGACGTCGGCTCCACCTCATCACCGGTCGTTCGGAATGGCGCGTCAGGAGCGAACGAAGAACCGGATCTGGCCGGCTGCCGCCGAAGTCCTTTGACAGGGGATCGTGCCGGGAGGCTGTCGGAAAAATTTACAGTCGGCCGCGATTGAGGCGCGGCGAGTGAAGGCTGGAGCCAGCCGGGACTGACAGCTTCGGAGCACGAAGCACGCATTCGACGCCGCCGGGCGAACAGCCGGAACGGGTCGTGGGCTGCCGGCCAGGGGAAGCGGGCGAGCGACCGGTCACTACGAAGTTGCCGACGTTCGCAATGTGCCCGGCGACGCTCGCTTCGTGACTGCAGCGCGTCCTCGAACGCCCGTTGGCAAGGAAGCTTCTTCGCGAAGCGGCTACCAGCGGGCCGTCGTGACGCGTCGGAAGGCTATCCCTCTTGCCGTATTACGCGTAGCGTAATATCATGCTCACATGATTCGGAGCTTTCGCTGCAAGGATACGCAGGCCTTGTTCGAGGGTGGACATCCGAAGCGCTTCCGCGCCATCGAGACGGCGGCGACCCGCAAGCTGGCGATGCTGGACGCAGCAAAGACGCTGGACTTCATGCGTTCGCCGCCGGGCAATCGCCTTGAAGCGCTCAGGGGCGACCGGGCCGGCCAGTGGAGCGTCCGTATCAATGACCAGTGGAGGGTGTGTTTCGTGTGGACCGACGCAGGCCCGGACCAGGTCGAGATCGTGGACTATCACTGATAGGAGTGTGGCGATGGGGCGAGTTGTGAACAGAATGCGCGCCGTGCATCCTGGCGAAGTGTTGCGCGAGGAATATCTTGTGCCGTTAAGTCTGAGTGTGAACGCCCTCGCCATGGCGCTGGGGGTGCCTGCCACGCGTATTCACGAGATCGTGAAGGAGCGCCGCGGCGTCACTGCTGACACGGCCGAGCGGTTGGCGCGCTACTTCGGGGGCGATGCCGCATCGTGGCTGGCGCTGCAAGCCGACTATGACCTGAAGACACTGGCCACTCGGGGCGACATTGCTCGCAAGGTATCGCCGCGTGAGGCCGCTCCTGCATAGCTCGCGACAGTTGCGGGCGAGCTTGCGTGTCCCCCGGCGCCTGTCGGGCTCATCGCGCGCACCCAGGATCGATGATCGGGCGGAGAGGGTTGGAGGCTGAGAGCCCATCCGAAGCGCTGGGCGCAGGCACCGCACGAGCCGGACCTTGACGGTAAGAAATCTGGCGAAAAACTGAGTCGCGACAATGGCTTAAGGCGTTCGATGCCGGCCCTCCTCGGGCGGTTCCCCAACAGACACGGACGCGCGTCGGTGGTGCCGGAGATGGTCGCGGGAGTCGATAGATGCCGATAGATCTCGAAAGGTCAGATTTGGCCGAATCGCCCGCAAACCCGCGCCAATGCTGGTGCCTGACAAGTTGACGGTAATAGTGACGGTAAAGCTCCGCGATACGGCGTGGAGCGCAATGCAGATCAACGGCTTAGAAGGCTCGTTGATGATCGAGTGGGAGTAGGGCAAGGGGCGCGCCTATGCCCTGCCCGGCGTCTTCGCTCTTCGAGGGTGCCATACGGCCACCGCGTGATATGTTCCGCCGCCGAGGGCGGCTCTGCGTAAGCCACACTTCCAACCACGTTGTTCCGTTTCCCATCTCCTATGCCGCCAACCCGCGGCCACGCGACCTTGAGCAATCGCTTCGTCCGCGGCCTTCGGGCCGCTGCGCTGGCGCTGTCCTTCCTGATTCCTGCCGCTGCGAACGCCGAGGAGGAAGCGCCGTCGTTCATGTCGCGCGCCCTAAGCGCGCTGAACGAGACCACGCCGGTGGGCCTGCTTGCGCCCGGTGAACGGCATCCGGGATGGAAAGGGTGGTTCGGCGATTTCTGGGAAGGCTCTCAGCGCAACTTCAAGAGCGGCGATGCCGGGCTGATGTTGCCGTTCTTCACCTTTCATCCCGCCTACAAGTACCCGAACCGCTTCGACAACAACAACTATCCGTACGGCATCGGCTACGCCCGCACCGTGTTCGACGAGAAGGACAACGAGCGCCTCGTCTTTGCGATGGCCTTCAGCGACTCGCACTACGACATCCAGCCCATTCTCGGCTGGGCCTGGCTGGCGCGCTGGCCGTTGTTCGGCAGCGTCAAGGGAGGGCTCGGCTACACGGCGTTCCTGACCGCACGGGCCGACGCCAACTACTTCCCGTTCCCCGCCATCCTTCCGCTGGCCAGCATCGGCACGGACCGGGTGACGTTCTACGGCTCGTGGATTCCGACGACGGAGGTGCTGTTCTTCTTCGCGCGGATCACGCTGCCGCAGAACGAGGGGTCGGCGCCGGTGGAAGGGGGGGCGAAGTCCGTGGGGCCGTTCGGCACCGGCCCGGCGCGCGACGGCAGCGCGCGCACCAACCTCTTCTACGTCGGCGGCGGCTGGGTCAACAGCGATGCGTCGGGAATCGACAGCGTGGCATCGGGCAATTCGTGGGCGCCCGTGGCCGGCTACCGGCACTTCTTCACCGACCGGCTGGCGATGGACGTCGCGGTGTCCCGGTCGACTCACTCGCTCGACCTGAACAACGCCCGGCTGGGCGACTTCGATTTCATCCCGGTCAGCGTCACGGCCCAGTACCACGTGCCGGCGTATCACGGGTTCCGCATGTACGCGGGCGCCGGCATCGCCTACAACCGGATCACGCAGCAGGACATGCCGGGCTACAGCCTGTCGGGCGACAGCGTCAGCCCGGTGCTGCAGGCCGGCGCCAACTTCCGGTTGACCGACGCAATGGTGCTCACCGGCGGCCTGTCGGTGAACTTCACGCGCAACCAGCTATACAAGGACGGGGTGCTGCAGGGCACCGTCAAGCTGTCGCCGGTCACCTTCGGCCTGGCGGTGGGCTACGCGTTCTGACGGTGTCGCGCCACGCGCGGGCCACATCGCCGAACCGCAACAAGAATGGCGGAGAATTCGCCGTGTTGACAGAACAGCCATTCATGGGATAGGTCGCTGTCGATCCTGGAGATGATCGAGTGAGTCTGAGTTCGCCGACCGAGGATGCGCTGCGGGCGATCACGGTCGAGCATTGGCTTCAGCGACTGACCGAGCTGAGCCGGCGCCAGGGGCTGGCGATCGGCACGATGCTCGGCGCCGCGCGCAGCGACCTCGACCTGCTGCTGGCCTCCGCGGCGCTGCATCTGCCGCCCGACGAGGGACTGGGCGAGCGCGAGGCGAGCGAGCGCTTCCGGCATTTCCTCGCAACGACGGGAGCGATGCTCGACACCGATCATGCGGAACTGCGCCGCTGGCTGGTCGACCTCGGCTTCGTCGAGCGCAGCGACCGCGGCTCGGACTACCGACGCGGCGCGTTGCCTTCCTGGCTGCAGGCGGCGGCCGAGCAGCTCGACGCGCAACAACTGCTCGAGGCGGTCCAGCGGGCGCGCGCGGCGCACGAGAGCGAACGGCAGGCGCGCAAGCAGGCCTGGCTGGCGCGCGCCGCGGCGGCGATCGAAGTCACAGAGGAAGGGCATGCGGAAGTTGCCGAGCCGCCGCAGACGTCGGCCGACCCCGACGCGATATTCATGGCCATGGCGCTGGACCAGGCGCACAACGCCTGGGCGATGGGCGAGGTGCCGGTCGGTGCGGTGCTCGTGCGTGAAGGGCAGGTGCTGGCCACCGGCTTCAACCAGCCGATCGCCAACCACGACCCGACCGCGCACGCCGAGATCCAGGCCATGCGCGCTGCCGCCACGCTGCTCGGCAACTACCGGCTGGCCGGCTGCACGCTGTACGTGACGCTGGAGCCCTGCGCGATGTGCGCCGGTGCGATCCAGCACGCGCGCATGGCCCGGCTCGTCTACGGCGCGCGCGATCCGAAGACGGGCGCCTGCGGCAGCGTCGTCGACCTCTTTTCGGAGGCGAAGCTGAACCACCACACCGTGGTCAACGGCGGCGTGCTGGCCGGTCGCTGCGGCAAGCTACTGTCCGACTTCTTCGCCGAGCGCAGGGCGATGCGCCGCTCCGGCGCACTTCCGTCCGAGGACGAGGCCGGCGATGGCGACGAAGGCTAGGGCGCCGATGCTGGGGATCATCGCCCCGTCGGGCGCATTGCCCGAAGGGATGGTCGACCGGGCCGCGCAGTTCTTCGCCGCGCGCGGCTGGCAGGTGCAGGCGGGGGAGAGTTGCTTTGCGCGCGAGATGCGCTTTGCCGGTCCGGACGAGCTTCGCCTGCACGACCTGCAGCGATTCGCCTGCGACCGAAAAGTCGACATGGTGCTGTCCGCCCGTGGCGGCTACGGCCTGTCGCGGCTGCTCGAGCGGATCGACTTTGAGGCCATCGGCAGGGCCGGCCGCATCATCGTCGGCATCAGCGACTTCACTGCCTTCAATCTCGCCTACCTGGCGCGCGCCGGAGGCATCAGCTTCCAGGGTCCATCGGCGGGAGACTTCGCCGCCGCCGAGCCGGACCCGTTCACGTTGGAGCAGTTCTTCGCCACGCTGACGAGCAGCGAACACCGGGTGCAGTTCGCCGGCGACGGACCCGACTGCGACATCAAGGGCACGCTGTGGGGAGGCAACCTGGCGCTGGTCACGGCGCTTCTGGGCACGCCTTACTTCCCACGGGTGCGTGGCGGCATCCTGTTCCTCGAAGACGTCAACGAGCCGGCCTACCGGATCGAGCGGATGCTGTACCAGTTACTGCATGCCGGCGTCTTCTCGCGTTGCCGCGCCGTCGTGCTCGGCGACTTCTCTCCGGTGCCGGTGCAGGCCACCGATAACGGCTACGACCTGGCAGCCGCCGTTGCCCAGGTGCGTGCACTCCTCGACATCCCGGTGTTCACCGGGCTCCCGTTCGGGCACGTGCCGCGCAAACTGACCTTGCCGGTCGGTGCCAGCGCGCGGCTGCGCGCGCGGTCGGGGCGGATCGAGTTGTCCTTCAGCGGCCATCCGACGCTGCGCGCGTGACGGTGCGCGGTCCTTGAAGCCTTTGTCCACGCAACGTCGAGCGTCAGGTGGCGACAGGAAGGCGCCGCTTGCCTATCATCGCGCCTCATGGCCGGTCCGCTAACCCGCTTCGCCAACGCCAGCGAGCAACGCGCGCAGCGGCACGAACGCATCCTCGCCGGCGTCATTGCGTCGGTCCACCGGCAGGTGCCACGCTCGGTGCTGGGCAGCATCGTCGGCGCCACGGCCGTGCTGGCGGTGTACTGGCGAACCCAGGACAAGACGCTGCTGCTCGGCTGGTTCATCGCCATGGTGATCGAGTCGCTGGTCCGGCTGCGCATGACGCAATCGTTCAGCCATGCGCGAATCGACGCCGACAACGTGCAGTCCTGGTCGACCCGCTGGGTCGTGCAGGCGGCCGTCGCCGGCGCGCTGTGGGGCGCGGCGGGGTGGCTGTTCTTCCTGCCGGCGGACCCGCTGAAGCAACTGGTGCTGGTCACGGTCGTGCTCGGCGTCGCCTTCGGCTCGCTGACGCTGTACGCCGCCTACCGGCCGGCGCTCATCGCCTTCCTGCCGGTGGCACTGCTGCCGCTGATCGTGCGCATGCTGGCCGAGCAGGACCCGGCCTACGTGACGGCCGCGGTCGTCATGCTGGCGATGCTGGCCTTCACGATGTTCTTCGGCCGCAGCTTCGGCACGACGATGTTCGAGTCGGTGAGGAACAACTTCGAGAACGAGGTGCTGGTCGGTCAGCTGCTGAACGAGAAGCGCGTCGCCGACGAGGCGCGCCGCGCCGCCGAGGAGGCGACGCGATCGAAGACCAAGTTCTTCGCTGCCGCCAGCCACGACCTGCGCCAGCCGCTGCAGGCGATCGGCATCTACTGCTCGCTGCTGAAGAAGCGCGCGACCGGGCCGCTCGAGCCACTGGCCAAGAGCCTGGCCTCGGCCGTCGATTCGCTGTCGAAGCTGGTCGAAGAACTGCTGGAGATCTCCAGGCTGGACGCCGGTGCGATCCAGCCGCGGCTGCAGCAGGTACTGCTCGACGAGATGCTCGGGCAGATCGCGCAGGAGTTCACGCCGCTGGCCCACGGCAAGGGGCTCGAACTGCGCGTGCGCAAGCCGAGGCTGGCGGTCGAGTCCGATCCGGTGCTGCTCGCGCGCGTGCTGCGCAACCTGCTTGGCAACGCCATCCGCTATACGACCAAGGGCGGTGTCCTGCTGGCGGCGCGGCCGCGCGGCGGGTTGATCAGCATCGAGGTGTGGGACACCGGCCCGGGAATCAAGCAGAGCGAGCTGTCGCGCGTGTTCGACGAGTTCTACCGCGGCGAAAGCTCGAAGGGCGAGCCGGTCGGCGGCTTCGGCCTCGGCCTGTCGATCGTGCGCCGCATCTGCAACGTGCTCGGCCATCCGCTGATCGTCACCACGCGGCCGGGCTCGGGCACCGTGTTCCGCGTCGAGACGCCGCTGTCGGCGCTGCCGCACCGCGGCCCGCGGCCGCCCGCGACGCTGAACGAATCGAACATCTGCTCGCTGACCGGCCACACGCTGGTGCTGATCGAGGACAACGAGGAGATCCGCAACAGCCTCGGCCACCTGCTGCGCTCGTGGGGGGCCGAGGTCATCGCCGACGCCGGCTACACGGCTGAGCTACAGGCGCAACTGGGACCGCAGCGGCGCGTCGACCTGGTCGTCGCCGACCAGAACCTGCACGACGACACCAGTGGCGTGGAGGTGGCGCTGAAGATCCGCGAGTCGGTCGGCGGCCCGGTGCCGGTGGTGATGCTGACGGCGGTGTCGATGGGCGAGGTGATCGGCGAGTTCCAGCGCGCGGTCAAGCGGACGCTGGAGGTTCGCCCCGATCTGGCCGGCGTGATCGCGCGCAGCCGTGTCGAGGAGCCTGTGGTGCTGCAGAAGCCCGCCAACGCGATCCGGCTCAACAACCGGATCGCGCAGTCGCTCGGACTGATCGAACGGGAGCGACCGGCGGCTGTGGACGTCGGCCTGACCGCGGGCGCGACGACGATCGCCCGTCCCTAGACGGACTTCGGTCGAGCTTATCGGGGAGGCCGGCCTCAGCCGACGTCGTAGCCGTTGCGGCGCGCAGCGAGCAGCGCTTCGGTCCGATTGGAGGCACCAAAGGCGCGGTAGATGGCGGTGACGTGCGTCTTGACCGTGCCTTCGCTGAGGTTCAGTTCGCGGCAGATGATCTTGATCGGCGCACCGCGCGCCAGCAGCTTCAGCACCTGTTCCTGCCGCTCGGTCAGCTGCACGCGGCCGGCCGCAGGGCGGCCGAGCATGTCGCGGCCCCGCTCCGGCAGACCCAGCATCTGCGCGCCGCGGGTCGCGTCTTCCAGCAGGTCGGCCGGGATGTAGACGCCGCCCGAGAGAACGAAGCGGATCGCCGAGACGAGGTTCTCGGTCGCCATCGACTTCGGCACGAAGCCGGCTGCACCGAGCTGCAGCACGCGCATCACGCTGCGCTGGTCCTGCACACCCGACAGCACGAGGATCTTCAGGTCGGGATACAGGCCGGTGAGCTTCTCCAGCAGGCTGGTGCCAGTGGCGCCGGGCAGGCCCAGGTCGAGCAGCATCAGGTCCGCGTCCTGATGCTGCGCGGCAAGCTGTTCAGCACCGGGCGCATCGACCGCCGTGAAGATCTGCGCCTGCGGATCGAGATCGAGCAGCAGGACCTTCAGCGCATCGGTGATCAGCGAATGATCGTCAACCAGAAGGATTTTCATTGCTCCGCCTGCTCCCCCAATGTCGTTGTGCCTCTGATCGGCACTTTCCTCTCCAAGCTGCTGCATTCTATCGGCATCCAGACCCGGCAACAGTCAGGTGGCCGGGCCCGGCCGCACGGCGGCCGCTGCGGCGGTGGCCCGATTGCGCGCCTGGGCGATGTTGGCGCCGCGCGCCAGCGCCACGCCCATCCGCCTCTTGACGAAAGATTCCGGTTTGCCGAACAGACGCAGGTCCGTGCCCTCAACTCGCAGCGCTGCGTCGACGCCGTCGAAGACGATGCCCGCTGCCTCGACGCCGCCGTAGATCACGCGGCTGGCCCCGGGGTTGCGCAGGCTCGTGTCGACCGGCAGGCCGAGCAGGGCGCGAGCATGCAGCTCGAACTCGCTCTGCCATTGCGTGGCCAGGGTCACCAGGCCAGTGTCGTGCGGCCGCGGGCTGACCTCCGAGAACCAGACGCGGTCACCCTTGACGAACAGCTCGACGCCGAAAATGCCCAATCCGCCAAGGCTGGCGGTCACCTTGCCCGCATAGTCGCGTGCGGCGGCCAGCGCAGCCGCGCTCATCGGCTGGGGCTGCCAGCTCTCGACATAGTCGCCGTGCACCTGCACGTGGCCGATCGGCTCGCAGAAGCGCGTTTCGATCGCACCGCCGGCGCCGCGGGCGCGCACTGTCAGCTGGGTGATCTCGTATTCGAAGTCGATGAAGCCCTCGACGATGACGCGGCCGAGGCTGACGCGGCCGCCGGCGTTGGCGTACTCCCATGCCGCCGCCAGGTCCTCGCGCCGGTCGACCTTGCTCTGACCCTTGCCGGAAGACGACATCACCGGCTTGACCAAGCACGGCAGGCCGACCGCATCGACCGCCGCCTCGACGTCGGCCAGCGAGTCGGCGAAACGGTACGGCGAGGTCGGCAGGCCGAGTTCCTCGGCGGCCAGGCGGCGGATACCTTCCCGGTTCATCGTCAGGTGCGCCGCCCGTGCGGTCGGAATGACCGTCGCCAGGCCGTCGCTCTCGATCTGCAGCAACGCCTGGGTGGCGATCGCCTCGATCTCCGGCACGACCAGATGCGGCCTCTCCTTCTCGACCAGGGCGCGCAGCGCGGCGGGGTCGGCCATGTTCAGCACGTGGGCGCGGTGCGCCACCTGGTGTCCGGGCGCGTTCGGGTAGCGGTCGGCCGCGATCACCTCGACGCCCAGCCGCTGCAGGGCAATGATCACTTCCTTGCCCAGTTCGCCGGCGCCGAGCAGGAGCACGCGGGTGGCGCTGGGCGAAAGCGGGGTGCCGAGACGGACCACCGATGCGGACGCTGGGGCAGGGGGCTGGGGCATGGCGGCAGGCGGGCGGAGTCGAGGCTGGCGCGGAATCTAGCAGTACGGGATCCAGAGGCCAGTTTTCGCGCCCTCGGGCTTGCGGCACCGCAAGACGGTGCGCGCGTGGTTGGCCTATGCTGCCTGCGATGGAAACCACGTAAGCAGGGCGCGTAGGCAGAACGCAGGCAGTCGCCGGTGGTTTGTTCTGCTACATGTTGTCTGTGGGGGTCGCGGCGGTGCCGATACGGACCGCGCTACGAATGATCACTAAGGAGAAAGCACGATGGATGAAAGCCAAGGTTCTGTTCGCGTTTCCGGCGATAAGCTGGGCGCCGACTTCAAAGTGGTGCTCGCGGATGTCGAGGCGCTGCTTAAGCAGGCGGCCAGCAGCACCGGGCAGCAGGCGGTTGAACTGCGCGAGCGCGCAGCGGAAAACCTGCATCGCGCCAGCCTGAGGTTGTCCGAGGCCCGCATCGCTGCCGCCGAGAAGAGCCGTGCCGCTGCGCGACGGGCTGATGACTGGGTGCACGGCAATCCGTGGGCCGCGGTCGGCGCGGCGGCGGGCGTCGGTTTCCTGATTGGCATGCTCGTGTCGCGCCGCTAGGTTCGAGCCCGATGGCACCGTCGTTCGAGGCTGCCCGTCGCTTGCTGCAGCATGTGGGCCAGTTGCTGCTGCTGCGCGCCGACCTGGCTGCGGAGGAACTCGCGCTGGCGCGGCGGCAGTGGGTCGGCTGGCTTGGCATGGCGCTGGCCGCCTTCGCACTGATGGTGGTCGCGCTGATTGCCGCGGGGGCGTGGCTGACGTTGCTGCTGTGGGACCGGTTCGGCGCGGTAACGCCGGGAATCCTGGCGCTGCTGTTCGGGCTGGCAGCCGCGCTTGTCCTGCGCGGGCTGCTGCAATCCGCCGGCGCGGCCGCCTCGCCGCTGGCACAGACGCGGGCCGCACTGCGCGAAGACTACGAAGTGCTGGCGAGCGCGGTCGCGCACGAGCGCGACACGGGGTCGCGCGAATGAGCATCCGCGTCCTGCCGCAGCCTGCCGGCTCGTGGGTGTCGCGCACGGCTTCTGAAGGAAGGCGTCGATGAGCAGGCTTCCCGTCGAGGAACGGATCGCCCAGCTGCAAGCGCAGGCCCACGTGCAACGGCTGGCTGCCCAGCTCGCCATCTTCGAGGCGCGCGACCAGCTTGCGCCGTTGAAGTCGGCCGCCGGTGTCATCGGCATGGCGGTGCATGCATTGTCTCCAGGTGGCGCCGCGGGCGGAACGATCGGCAAGTTGGCCAAGTTCGGCATCGGCCACCCGTGGCTTAGTTCGACGGCGGCCACCTTGGCCTGGCGCGTCGTGCGTCGGCGGCCGATCGTTCTGCTGGTCGCCGCGGCAGCCGGCGCCGCCGCGTGGTGGCTGTTCAGGCCGACGGCGCAGTCCAGCGACCCTCAGGAGCCTCCGGCGTGAGCGGGGCCGACGCCGCGCCCGATCAGAACCGACCGCGTTGGCTTGAGGCGATGCGCGCCCACGCGGCGGGCCCGGTTGCCGCGACGGCAGCGCGGGCGCACGACTCCAAGGCGCCGTCCGGCAACAAGGCGCGGGCGGCGGCACAGCCGCTGCAGCGGCTGTATGACCGGCCGCTGCTGCTGGCGGTGTTTTTCTGCGCCCTGTATCTCGGCGTCGACGCGGGAACCGCGGTGTTCGCCGTGGAACCGACCAAGTGGACGCCGTGGAACCCGCAAGCCGCGCTGGCGCTGACGCTGGTCGCCACCGCCGGAGTGCGCTTCGCGCCCGTGGTGGTCATTGCGGTGCTGCTGGCCGAGATCGTGGTTCGCGATGCGCCGGCGGGCTTCGGGTCGCTGTTCTCCGCGCTCGCGGTCGGCCTGACCTACAGCGCCGCCGGCCACGTCGTGCAGCGTTTCACCCGTTGGACGCGGGCCGAGGTGACTGTGCGCGACCTGTCGGCGCTGGTGCTGATCGCCTTTGCCACGTCGCTGGCCGTCGCGGTGCTGCTCGGCCTGACGCATGCGCTCGCAGGCACGGTGTCGCTGCGCCTGCTGCACGTGGTGTCGCTGCAGGTCGTGGTCGGCGAGGCGCTGGGGCTGATCGTCGCGGCGCCGGCGCTGCTGCTGCTTGCCTCCGGCGCCTGGCGCATCGAAGCCGTTAACACCATCGGCCGCGGAAAGCTTGGCCGTGATCTGCTGCTGTTTGCGATCGTGGTGACAACGCTGCTGCTGGCGATCTTCTGGCGGCGGCCGTTCGATCAGTTCCGCATGTCGTACCTGCTGTTCGTGCCGATGATCGTATTCGCGGCCCGGCATGGACTGTTCGGTGCCGCGATCGGCGTGCCGCTGGTGCAGGCCGGAATGATTTCCGCGGTGTCGGTGTTCTCCGCGCACGTCGCCACCGCGGTCGAGTACCAGATGCTGACCCTGGCCCTGGCGCTCACTGCCATGTACCTCGGCCTGCTGTCTTCCGAGCGCGAGCGGGCGGCGCAGCGACTGGCGGTGCGAGAGCGCGAGTTGCGCGAGCAGCGCGATGCGCTGAGCGAAACCCAGCGTACCGCCGCCACCGCCGAGTTGTCGGCGGCGCTGGCGCACGACCTGAACCAGCCGCTGTCGGCCATCGGAACCTATGCACGCGCGGCGCGCCTGATCGCCGAGCGCGACGACGCTGACCGCGCCACGCTGTTCCGCACGCTCGACCAGATCTCGTCCGAGAGCGCGCGCGCCGGGCAGTACGTGCGGCGGATGCGCGACTTCTTCCGCACCGGCGCCATGCACAGCGAGGAGGTCCGGGTTGAGGAACTGATCGAGCGCGGCCGCGCCCACTTGCGCGACCGCCTCGAGCGCTCTGGCGTCCTGTTCGAGACCTCGATCCAGCCCGGCCTGCCGCCGCTGCGGACCGACGCGGTGCAGGTCGGCGCGGTGCTCGACAACCTGCTCGGTAACGCCTGCGATGCGCTGGCCGATGCGTCACAGCCGCGACGCATCCGGGTGACGGCGACGCAGCTGGCGGACCGGTCGCCGCCGACGATACGGATCAGCGTGCAGGACAACGGCCCCGGCGTCGCCGCCGAGCTTCGCCCTCAGCTTTTCAAGCCGCTCGCCACCAGCAAACCGCACGGCATGGGCCTTGGCCTTGCTCTGTCTCGGTCCATCACCGAGCGGCTGGGCGGCGGGCTTTCCTACGATGCTGCCGCCAGCATCACCACCTTCCACCTGGACCTGCCCACCGATGAACACCGACCAGAGTGATGTGAACGTCGCCGGAAGCTGGGTATACGTCGTCGAGGACGATCCGTCCGTGCGCGACTCGCTCTCGCTGCTGCTGCAGCTGCGCGGTTTTTCCACCGCCGCCTTCGACAGCGCGGAGGCCTTCCTCGAGAACGACGCGCTCGAGCGCCCGGCATGCGTGCTCGCCGATGTGCGCCTGCCGGGCATGTCGGGTCTCGAACTGCAACGCAAGCTTGCCGCGCAGCGGTCGACGCTGCCGTTCGTGGTGATGACCGCGCACGGCGACGTTGCCACCGCGCGGGCGGCGCTGCGCGAGGGCGCGGTCGACTTCCTCGAGAAGCCGATCGACGAGCAGGACCTGATCGACGCCATCACGGTCGCCCTGCGCAGCGATCACGAGCAGTTCGAGCGGGCGCGCAATCGCGAGACAGTGCTCGGCCGCATGCAGCGGCTGACCGAACGCGAACTCGAGGTCTTCGACCGGGTCACCAGCGGTTATCACAACCGCGAGATTGCCGAGGAGTTCGGCATCAGCCAGCGCACAGTCGAAGTCCATCGCGCGCGGGTGATGGAGAAGCTGCAGGCGCGGCGGGTCGCCGACCTGTTCCGGCTGCGCTTCGAGCTCGACGGCGCACCGACGCCTGCGCAGGCGGAGCGGGCACTGTCCTGAGCCGCCCGCCGCCGCCCCGCCGGCGCGGCGGCATCGAGATCACGATCTGGGGTCCTCATCGGGTCAGCCTGATGTGGATCTTCTTGGCCGCTGCGCGGCGCGTCGCAGGGCCTGCCGCATCGCCGCTGCACCTATACTGCGCGCCGGTCCGCGCTGCGGACCGCCCCGCCAGATGCTTACGCAGCTGACCTACTTCACGCTCGGACTGATCGCACTCATCGTCGGCGCTCGCTCGCTCGTGCGGGGCGCCTCGAAGCTGGCGCTGTCGCTCGGGGTTTCTCCGCTGGTGGTCGGGTTGACCGTCGTCGCCTTCGGCACCAGCGCCCCCGAGGTCGCCGTCTCGGTCGGCGCCGTGCTCGATGGCCGCATGGACATGGCGGTGGGCAACGTCGTCGGCAGCAACATCTTCAACGTGCTGTTCATCCTCGGGCTCTCCGCGCTGATCGCGCCGCTGTTCGTCAACGCGCAGTTGATCCGCCAGGAAGTGCCGATCATGATCGGCGCCTCGCTGCTGCTGATCGTGCTCGCGGTCGATGGGCGCATCGGCCGCCTCGAGTCGGTGCTGTTGCTGGCGCTGCTTGTCGCCTACACCGCGTTCCTGATCATCCAGTCGCGCCGCGAGACGAAGGCGACGCGAGATGAATACACCGAGGCGCTGCCGCCGGACCGCGACTGGGATCGGCACTGGGCGGTGCAGCTCGCTCTGGTGGCCGTTGGGCTGGTGCTGCTGGTGGTCGGATCGAACTGGCTGGTCGACGCAGCGATCGCCTTTGCGCGTGCACTCGGCGTCAGCGAACTGGTGATCGCGCTTACGATCGTCGCCGCCGGTACGTCGATGCCCGAGGTGGCGACCTCGGTGACCGCGGCGCTGAAGGGCGAGCGCGACATCGCGGTCGGCAACGTGGTCGGCAGCAACACCTTCAACATCCTCGGCTGCCTCGGCGCATCGGGACTGGTCGCCGGCGGCGGGCTGCCGGTGCCGGCCGCCGCGCTCGCCTTCGACCTGTGGGTGCTGCTCGCAGCGGCGTTTGCCTGCCTGCCGGTGTTCCTCACCGGGCGGGAAATCGCCCGCTGGGAGGGCGGCCTGTTCATCGGCTACTACTTCGCCTACGCCGCCTTTCTCGTGCTGGCGGCGCGGCAGCACCAGGCGCTGCCGGCCTATTCGGCGGCGATGCTGTCGTTCGTGGCGCCACTGACGATCGTCACGCTGCTGGTGTCCGTGCTGCGCACGCAGCGCAGCGGACACTGATCGCCCATGCAGGCCGCGTTGCTGCTGCCGGTGCTTGCGCTGCTGCCGTTCGCAGGCAGCATGCTGGTGCTGTCGTCACCCAACGCGCAGCGGATGCGCGCGGTGTCGCTCGCCGCTGCGGTGACCGTGGCAGCGACCGCGCTGGTGCTGGCGGCTGCGCCGGCGGTGTTCGTCGGCGAGGTCGTTCGCTGGCGGATCGACTGGCTGCCACAGCTCGGGCTGGCCTTCGGCTTCCGCATGGACGGGCTCGCGTGGCTGTTTGCGCTGCTGATCAGCGGCATCGGCATGCTGATCGTGCTGTATGCCGCCTACTACCTCGATCCCGGCGATCCGGCGGCGCGCTTCTTCGGCTTCCTGCTGCTCTTCATGGGCGCGATGCTGGGCGTCGTGCTCGCTGACAACCTGCTGCTGCTGGTGGTGTTCTGGGAACTCACCAGCCTGTCGAGCTTCCTGCTGATCGGCTACTGGAGCCACAGTGCCGATGCGCGGCAGGGCGCACGAATGGCGCTGACCATCACCGGTGCCGGCGGCCTGGCGCTGCTTGGCGGCGTGCTGCTGCTCGGCGACATCGTCGGCAGCTTCGACCTCGAGACAGTGCTCGCCTCCGGCGACCTGATCCGCGCGCACCCCGTGTATCCGGTGGCGCTCGCGCTGGTGCTGGCCGGTGCCTTCACCAAGAGCGCGCAGTTCCCGTTCCACTTCTGGCTGCCGCACGCGATGGCGGCGCCGACGCCTGTCTCGGCTTATCTGCACTCGGCGACGATGGTCAAGGCGGGCGTGTTCCTGCTGGCGCGCATGTATCCGGCGCTCGGCGGCACCGACCTGTGGTTCTGGACCGTGGCCCCGGTCGGCCTGGCCACGCTGCTCGTCGGCGCCTACATCGCCATCTTCCAGCACGACCTGAAGGGACTGCTGGCGTACTCGACGATCAGCCACCTCGGGCTGATCACGCTGCTGTTCGGCATCGACACCCGGCTGGCGGTGGTGGCGGGCGTGTTCCACATCCTCAACCATGCCACCTTCAAGGCGTCGCTGTTCATGGCCGCCGGCATCATCGACCACGAGGCGGGCTCGCGCGACATGCGCAAGCTCAACGGCTTGTGGAAGTACATGCCCATCACCGCTGTGCTCGGCACGGTGGCGGCGGGCGCCATGGCCGGCGTGCCGTTGCTCAACGGCTTCCTGTCGAAGGAGATGTTCTTCACCGAAGCCGTCGGCGGGCACGACAACGCGGTGATGAACGTGCTGCTGCCGTTCGGTGCGGTGGCGGCGGGCATCTTCTCGGTCGCTTACAGCGTCCGCTTCATCCACGACGTGTTCTTCAACGGCGAGCCGGTCGGCTTGCCGAGGACACCGCACGAACCGCCGCATTTCATGCGCCTGCCGGTCGAGGTGCTGGTCGTGCTGTGCGTGCTGGTCGGCCTGTTCCCGGCGTTGATCATCGGACCGGTGCTCGCCGTCGGCGCGCAGGCGGCGCTGTTCGGCGGCCCGTACGCGCCGTTGCCAGCGTACAAGCTCGCCATCTGGCACGGTTTCAACGTGCCGCTGGCGATGAGCATGGTGGCGACGGTGGGCGGCGTGCTGCTGTATTTCGTTCTGCAGCGACGGGTCAACCTGCATCGGCTGGTGCGACTGCCCGGCTGGATCCGCAGCGGCGGCCGCGAGGCGTTTCACCTCTTCACCGAGTTCAAGCTGGGCACGGCGCGGCTGGTCACCGACACCCTGGAGAACGGCAGCCTGCAGCGTTACCTGTTCCTGCTCGTCGCCGTCGCCCTGCTGGCCGGCCTGTCGCCGTACCTTGCGGGCGGCAGCGGCGCTTCGGCTCCTGCTGCGGCCGGCACGCCGCTGAACTTCAGCGTGCTCGCGGTCTGGCTGGTCGGCATTGCGGCGGCCATGGGCACCACGATGGTGTACCGACAACGCCTGCTGGCGCTGCTGCTGCTCGGCGCGGTGGGACTAGTGGTGAGCCTGACCTTCGTCTACTTCTCCGCCCCTGACCTGGCCCTGACCCAGCTGCTGGTCGAGATGGTGACGATCATCCTGATGATGCTGGCGCTGTACTGGCTGCCAGCGGAGAGCCCGCGTGAGCCGGGCCGCGCCCGCATGCTGCGCGACCTGCTGCTTTCGCTCGGTGCCGGCGCCGGCATCGCCGCGCTGTCGTACGCGCTGCTCACCAGCAGCTTCGACTCGATCTCGCCGTATTTCCTGCGCACCGCCGTGCCCGAGGGCGGCGGCGCCAACGTCGTCAACGTGATCCTGGTCGACTACCGCGGCTATGACACGATGGGCGAGATCACCGTGCTGGGCATCGCCGGCGTGGTGATCTATGCGCTGCTGGCCGGCTTCCTGCCGGCTCACCGGCCGAGGCCTCCGTCGAGCGAGCCGCGCTCGCAGTTCCTGCCGCTGATCGCGCGCCTGCTGCTGCCGCTGGCAGTGCTGGTGTCGCTGCACCTGTTCCTGCGCGGTCACAACGCGCCCGGCGGCGGCTTCATCGCCGGGCTGGTGCTGGCACTGGCACTGATCCTGCAGTACGTGGCCAACGGCCGGCACTGGGTCGAGCAGCGGCTGCGGACCGACTTCCGCGTCTGGATCGGCGCCGGCCTGCTGATTGCCGGCGCCGCCGGCATCGGCAGCTGGTTCCTCGGCGCGCCGTTCCTGACCAGCAGCTACGCCTACTGGACGCTGCCCGTGCTCGGCACGGTGCCGCTGGCCAGCGCGGTGGTGTTCGACCTCGGCGTCTATCTCACCGTGGTCGGCGCGACGATGATCGCGCTGGTGTCGATCGGCCGCCTGACCGCAGCGGGCGAGGAGGCCGGGCCGTGACGATCGAGCTGCTGCTGGCCATCGGGCTGGGCGTGCTGACGGCCGCTGGCGTGTGGCTGCTGCTGCGCGCCCGCGTCTTCGACCTCATCGTCGGCCTGACGCTGCTGTCGTATGCGGTGAACGTGTTCATCTTCCTGACCGGCCGCGTGCGCATCGGCAGCCCGCCGATCGTCAGCGACAAGCTGGCGCCGACGCTGGCCAGCTACGCCGACCCGCTGCCGCAGGCGCTCGTGCTGACCGCCATCGTGATCAGCTTCGCGATGACCGCGCTGATCCTGGTGATCGCCCTGCGCGCTCATGCCGAGACCGGCTCCGATCACGTCGACGGCGCCGAGCCTTCCGGGGCGACCGCCGCGGAGCGTGACCGATGAACTGGGCGCACTGGATCATCGTGCCGGTCGTGCTGCCGCTCGTTTCAGGGGCGGCGCTGCTGCTGATCGAGCGCTCACGTCCCGCACTGGCGGCGCGGCTGTCCCTTCTTGCCACGGCGGCACACCTGCTGGTGGCGATCGGCCTGGCCGCGCAGGCCGCCGACGGCACCGTGCGCGCCTACCTGCTCGGCAACTGGAGTGCGCCGTTCGGCATCGCGCTGGCGCTCGACAGGCTCTCGGCGCTGCTGCTGGTGCTGACCGGTGTGATCGCGCTGGCCGCCGTCGCCTATGCCGTGGCGGGTGACGCGAAGACCCGCATCGACAAGCTCGGGCCGCACTTTCATGCATTGTTCCAGTTCCAGCTGATGGGGCTCGCCGGCGCGTTCCTGACGGCGGACCTGTTCAACCTGTTCGTCTTTTTCGAGGTGCTGCTGATTGCTTCGTACGGCCTGCTGCTGCACGCCGGCGGCGCCGCGCGCCTGCGCGCGGCGATCCATTACGTCAGCTTCAACCTGACCGGCTCGGCGCTGTTCCTGATCGCGGTGTCGGCGCTGTACGGCATCACCGGGACGCTGAACATGGCCGACCTGGCGCAGCGCGTGGCGCAGCTGCCGCCGGAGAGCGCGTCGCTGGCGCGCAGCGCCGGCCTGCTGCTGCTGGTCGTCTTCTGCGTCAAGGCGGCGCTGTTGCCGCTGTATTTCTGGCTGCCGACCACCTACAGCGCGGCGACGGCGCCGGTGGCGGCGCTGTTCGCGATCATGACCAAGGTCGGCGTCTACGCGGTGGCACGGATGTTCACGCTGGCCTTCGGCGCCGACGGCGGCGTGGCGGCCGACCTGGCGCAGCCCTGGCTGCCGATAGTGGGGCTGGGCACGATCGCGCTGGCCGCGGTGGGCGCGCTGGCCGCGCGCGACATGCGCGGCATGATCGGTTACCTCGTCATCGCCTCGGCGGGCACACTGCTGATGGCACTCGGCCTCGGCAGCCGCGAGACCGTGGCCGCCGCGCTGTTTTACCTCGTCAACAGCACGCTGGTGGTCGCCGTGCTCTACCTGCTGGCCGATCGCATCGGCGCGCAGCGCGGCGAGCACGGCGACCTGCTGGCGCCGGGGCCGTTCGGGTCCGAGCGCAGCCTGCTTGGCGCCGCCTATTTCGTTGCTGCCATCGCGGTGTGCGGCCTGCCGCCGCTGGCCGGTTTCCTCGGCAAGTCGCTGCTGCTCGCCGCTGCGCGCGACACGGCCTACGCGGCGTGGGTGTGGGCGATCGTGCTGGCCTCCGGCCTGGCGATCATCATCAGCCTCGTGCGTGCCGGCAGCCGCATCTTCTGGAAGCCGTACGAGCCACCCGCACCCGCAACCGCGATCGCCACCTCGTCGGTGCAGGTGATGGCGCTCGGCTGGCTGTTTGCGGCCCTGCTGCTGAATACCGCGGCTGCCGGACCGCTGGCGCGCTTCACCGGCGCCGCCGCGCAGCAACTGTTCGAGCGCCGCCCGTACATCGACGCGGTGCTCGGTGCCAGGCCGGTGCCTGCGGCGCTGCCGATCCGGGAGATCCTCGGCGGCAAGCCGGGGAAGGACAAGCCGTGAATCGCCTGCTGCCTGCGCCGCTGCTGTCGGCCCTGCTCTTCGTGGTCTGGCTGCTGCTCGCCAACACGCTCGATCCGGCGCACATCGTGCTGGCGGCGCTGCTGGCCGTCGTGGTGCCGTGGTTCACCGAAAGGCTGCGCCCCGAGCGGCCGCGGGTCCGCCGGCCGCTCCTGATCCTCAGGCTCGGCCTGGTCGTGCTGTGGGACATCGTGCTGTCGAACATCGAGGTGGCGCGGCGGATCCTCGGGCCGGAAGGCGCAATCAAGCCGGCCTTCGTCTGGGTGCCGCTCGACATCGCCGATCCGCACGCGATCCTGTCGCTGGCCGGAATCATCACCATGACGCCGGGCACGCTGTCGGCCGAACTCTCGCCGGACCGCCGCTACCTGCTCGTGCACGCATTCAACGTCGACGACGAGGCGGCGCTCATCGCCCAGATCAAGTCCCGCTACGAGGCGCCGCTGAAGGAGATCTTCGAATGATCGTTGCGACCCTGCTGCCGTTCGCGATCGGCGCCTTCACGCTGGCGCTGCTGCTGAACCTGTACCGGCTGCTGCGCGGGCCGGGACTGGCCGACCGCATCCTCGCGCTCGACACGCTGTACATCAACTCGCTGGCGCTGCTGATCCTGATAGGCATCCACTTCCGCACCGCGGTGTTCTTCGAGGCGGCGCTGGTGATCGCGGCGCTGGGCTTCGTCGGCACGGTGGTGCTGTCGAAGTTCGTCGTGCGCGGCGACATCGTGGAGTAAGGCGATGCCGCTGCCGCTTCTGCTCGACGTCGTCGTCGCGGTGCTGCTGGTGATCGGCACCGCTTTCGCCCTGATCGGCTCGTGGGGCCTGGCCAGGCTGGGCGACTTCTTCAAGCGCCTGCACGGCCCGACCAAGGCGAGCACGCTCGGCGTCGGCTGCGTGCTGATCGGCTCGATGCTGTTCTTCACCTTCCGCCCGGGATCCGACGGCGCCAGCCTGCACGAGCTGCTGATTACGCTGTTTGTCTTCCTCACCGCGCCGATCTCGGCCCACCTGCTGGTCAAGGCGGCGCTGGTGCTCGACCCGAGCGCACGGCCGGCACTGCCGAAGGAACGGGGCAAGGGGACGGGCGCATAGCCGCCGGCCGCTGGCACGGCCCCGCCTGAACATCCGCTCAGAGGCTGCGCGCCACGCGCACCGTGTCGCGATCCTCCGGGTCGCGCTGCTGGACGAAACCCAGCTGGCGGGTGAACTTCAGCATCCGCGTGTTGGTCGTCAGCACCGTGCCTTCCATCGTGGCCAGGCTGCGCGAGCGCGCCACGTCGATCAAGACGTGCATCAGGATGCCGGCCAGCCCGGAGCCCTGCCACGCGTCATCGACCGCGATCGCGAATTCGCAGCCGCGGCCGGCGGGCTCGACGATGTAGCGCGCCACGCCGACCATCGCCGGCTGCCCCTCGCGTTCGACGGTCGCCGCAATCGCCACGTGACGGACCTGGTCGACCTCGGTGAAGTAGTGCAATTTCGCATCCGACAGCTCGCTCACGGTCACCAGGAACCGCTTGTAGCGGGTCTCCGTCGACAGGTGGCGGACGAAGTCCGCCTCCAGCGGCAGATCATCGGGGCAGATCGGACGCACCGTGACTGCGACGCCGTTGACGACGTGCTCGGTGGACCGCAGTTGCCCCGCCGTGGCCGTCGCCGTCGGCGGCGCCGCGGACTGCGCCTGCCGCGATGCCAGGTAGGCAACGATCGAGTCGAGCGTCGCCAGATGGCCGATGTCCGAATCCGGGACGGCGACCGACAGCCGCTCCTGCAAGCCGGCCAGCACGTTGAGCCAGTCCATCGAGTCGAGGTCGACCTGCCGGCGCAGCGGCTGCTCCGGCCTGATCTGCTGCACGTCCGTTTCCGGCGCGATCGACGCGATCGTCTGCAGCACCGCCTTGCGGATTTCAGCCGTGTTCACCCGCGTTCTCTGCTCTTCGCTGCGCGCCTACGCTCCCGTCGGCACCGTCGGCAGTGTAGGACGCCGCGCTTATAGTGGGCGATGGCCACGGCAAATCCCCCGATCGACCCGCGCAGCGCGCTGCTGGCCGGCGCCAGCGGCCTGGTCGGCCGCTCGCTGCTTTCGCTGCTGCTCGACTCGCCGCGCTATTACCGGGTGCAGATCCTTCTGCGGCGGCCGGTGCCGGATCTTGCGACCGACCCGAAGCTGGCCGCTACCGTCGTCGATTTCGCTGCCCTGCCGCCGTTGCCGCCCGTCGACGACGTGTTCATCGCGCTCGGCACGACGATCAGGGCCGCCGGCTCGCAGGAGGCCTTCCGCAGGGTCGACTTCGATGCGGTGATCGCCACGGCGCGGGCGGGCAGGGCGGCCGGCGCGAGGCGGCTGGTGGTCGTCTCCGCGCTCGGCGCCGATGCCGCGTCGCCGGTGTTCTACAACAGGGTCAAGGGCGAAATGCAGCAGGCGATCGTCGAGCTGGGCTACGACAGCGTCGTCATCGCCCAGCCGTCGCTGCTGCTCGGCGACCGCGCATCGATCGGCCAGCCGAAGCGCGCGGCCGAGGAATTGGCGCAACGGCTGCTGCGGCCGGTGCTCGGCTGGGTGCCGGCGCGCGTGCGGCCGATCCGGGCGCAGGACGTGGCGGACGCGATGCTGCGTGCGGCCCTCGAGGCGTCGCCGGGCGTGCGCATCCTCGCCTCATCCGAAATGCAGCCGCGCTGAGGGCCCCGACGTGACGCAGCCCGCGATGCACGGTCGGCTTGCCGGGGTCGAGGTCGTCACCGAGGGTGAGGGGCCGGAGACGATCGTCTTCGTCCACGGCTGGCCGGACACGCTGCGCCTGTGGGACCGGCAGGTCGAGGCGCTACGCCGGCGCTACCGCTGTGTGCGTTTCACCTTGCCCGGCTTCGAGGCGGGACATCCCCGGCACGCCTACGCGCTGGACGACGTGGTCGAGGTGATCCGGAAGGTGGTCGAGGCCTCGTGCAGTGGCCGGCCGGTGACGCTGCTGCTGCACGACTGGGGCTGCTTCTTCGGCTACCAGTTCGCGCTGCGCCACCCGCAGCTCGTCGGGCGCGTCATCGGCGTCGACGTCGGTGATGCCGGTTCACGCCGCAACCTGGAGGAACTCCGCCTGAAGGCCAAGGCGATGATCGTCGCCTACCAGCTCTGGCTGGCCATTGCATGGCGCATCGGCGGCCGGATCGGCGACTGGATGGCGCGCTCCATGGCGCAGCGAGCGGGCGCGCCGGGCGATCCCGCCTCGATCGGTTCGCAGATGGGCTACCCGTACTACGTGCAGTGGGTGCAGCGCGGCTTCCGCCGGTCGCGATCGTTCAGTCCCGCGTGCCCGATGCTGTTCATCTACGGCAAGCGCAAGCCGTTCATGTTTCATTCCTCCGGCTGGGCAGCGGCGGTGGCGGCGGTGCCGGGCAACCGTGTGCTGGCCTTCGATACGGGCCACTGGGTCATGGTGGCCGAACCGGAGGAGTTCAACCGGGCAGTCAGCGAGTGGCTGGCTGCCGGCGACGGGTCGGTTTGAGCGGCTTGCGCGCGCGCCCGGCCCGGGGAAGCAGCGCGGCCTCGAGTTCCTTGAGCGCGTCGGCCGCGTATACCGCCAGCTTCTGCAGGCTCGGCACGGAGGAGTGGCAGCCGGTGAAGCCGAAGTTCATCGAGCCGGCGTAGCTCTGGCAGGTGATGTTCAGCGCCTGGCCGTGGGTGACGATCGACGCCGGATAGATGGCCAGCAACTCGGCGCCGCGAAAGTACAGCGGCTTGTCCGGCCCCGGCACGTTGGAGATGGTGATGTTGAACATCGGCCGCGTGCGCCCGCCGATGCCGGTGAGCAGCGTGAGCACGGTCGGCGCCATCAGCAGCATCGTGTAGTTCATCATCGCTTCGCGCGGCAGGCTCTGCACGTGCGCCTTGGCGTGCTGCACCGAGCGCTTGATCGCCTCCAGTCGCTCGACCGGGTCGGTGATGTCGGTGCCCAGCGTCGCGACGATGAAGCTGATCGCGTTGCCGGTGCCCTGGTCGTCCTTCGGTCGCACCGACACCGGGATGCCGGCGGTCAGCGATTTTTCGGGCACGCTGTCGCGCTCGAGCAGGAAGCGCCGCAGCGCGCCGCCGCACAGCGCCAGCACGACGTCGTTGAGCGTGCAGTGCGCGGCGGTGGCCAGCGTGCGCAGCCGCTGCATGGGGAAGTGCTGCGTGGCGAAGCGCCGCTTCTCGCGCACCCGCCCGTTGAGCACCGACAGCGGCGAATCGAACGGCAGCGCCATGCCATCGCCGCGATCGCCGATGCGCATGAGCATCCTGCCGAGCGCCGTGGCCAGTTGCGGCACCGACTGCACCTGGCCGCGCAGGGCGGCAACGGCCGCCGCCGCCGCATCGGCGAGTGTCGGCGTTGAAACGGCGCGCTTCGGTCGCGCCGTTTCGACGGACCCGGAGGCCCAGAACGGCGGCATCTTCTGGCTCCGCGCCGGGTCGGCCGCCATGCTCCGCTGCAGCAGCTTCATCCCGCTGACGCCGTCGATCAGCGAGTGGTGCATCTTGATGAACAGGGCGAAGCGGCCGCCTTCCAGCCCCTCGATGATCGTGCACTCCCACGGCGGGCGGGTCAGGTCGAGCGGCGTGCTCTGCAGCCGGCCGACGAGTTCGCCCAGTTCGCGCTCGCCGCCCGGCCACGGCAGCGCCGCGTGCCGCACGTGGTACTCGAGGTCGATCTCGTCGTCCTCCACCCACACCGGCCACGGGCTGCTGGCGATGCCGCTCTTCAGGCGGCGGTTCCAAGGCGCCCGGAACTTGCGGTGGTTGCGGAATTCCTTCATCAGCCGGCGCATGTAGTCGCGCGGCGCGTTCTTGGGCAGGCGGAACTGCAGCAGGCCGCCGACGTGGTTGGGCGTGGCGCGCGACTCGGTGAAGAGCCAGGCGGCGTCGAGCGGGTTCAATCGAACCGAGGTCATCGTGTCAGCCTTCGCAATCTGCCTGCAGCCGGAACGCGTTCATTGCCTGCCTGCCGTCGGCGGCGCGCGGAACGCCACCGCCATGTCGAAGGCCTGCCTGGTGAAAGCGAGCACGGCGGCGAACTCCTCGTCCGACAGCCGCCGCGCCGCATCGTTGCCACGGTAGACGTTGGCCAGTTCCCGCTCGCGTCCCGCCTGCACGACCAGCTTGCCGAGGCCGAGGCCTTCCAGCGCCTTCCACAGGTCGGGGTTGTAGGCGCGGGTGAGCCTCATCACCGACGTCAGCGGGTCGCCGCGGCCGACGACGCCGGCCACGCGCAGGATCAGCTCGAAGGGCAGGGCGATGATGCCGCGCTCGGCATTGGCGATGAGTTCCGGGTCGGTGAGGTCGACTGCGTGGGCCAGTTCCTCCAGCGTCAGCCCGGCGGTCTCGCGCATCTTGCGCAGCACCGCGCCCGCCCTGGCGACCGCCGACTTCTGCCCGCGGGTCCTGGCCGTGGCCGTCGCCAGGCCGATGGCGAGATCCGCCGCGGGCACAGCGATGCCGAGTACCGTGTCGGCCCAGCCGCGCAACTGGCGGGCGATCGCGGCGATCGGCAGCGCTTCGCTGGCGGCAGCGCGCTGCGCCTTCTGCACCCGTGCCGCCGAGCCCTTGCCTTTTCCTTTGCGCGTCGTGTTCACGTGTCCTCCTCCACGGGAAGTCGCTCCCGGACAGTCCGGAGTCGGCGCATTGTCCCGCATGGCGGCCGCGTGCGACGCGATCCGCCGCCTGATCTGTCCTCAGGCCGTCAACAACGGCCGCGCCAGCCAGCCGAGCATCAACACGCCGGCGGCGGCGATCCAACTGCCGGCCACCCGCACGGCGATACGCGTCCAGCCGGCGCGCAGGGTCGTCACCTCGGCAGCGACGATGACGAGCAGGCAGAACACCGCCGCCACCGCGCCGGCCAGTGCGAGCGTGCCGGCGCCGCCGGGCAGCATCGTCGCGCCGTTGACGAAGCCATGGACGAGCCCCGCCGCGGCGGCGAGCAGCGCCACCGAGGTCGCGCGCAGTTTCGCGTCGAACACGACCAGCGCACCCACCGCGGCGAAGGTCAGCGTCGTCAGCAACGGCAGCGCCGCCGCCGATGGAAAGCGCGTACCGATCGTGGCACCGAGCAGCCAGGCGGCGGGCAGCGCCAGCAACGCCCAGCGC
>Ga0209253_10000970_pt1 | contig 25153 bp, 28 predicted proteins | sample FrelakmetBRP12BR_FD_187145 | JGI IMG/M metagenome (GOLD analysis project Ga0209253, IMG submission 187145) | Freshwater lake sediment microbial communities from the University of Notre Dame, USA, for methane emissions studies - BRP12 BR (SPAdes)... | ecosystem: Environmental > Aquatic >...
CGGGCTCGGGCTTCCCGCCCACGCGCTGCTGCCACCAGCGCAGCGGGCAGCCCGCGTAGCTCTCGGGATCGAATGACGTGAGCGCCGAGACACTCGTACGCCGTACAAAACCATCAACGACCGTAGGGCCGAAGTCTTGCCCCTCGCGCGCCATCAGCCGCCTCCGCTGACGACTTTGGGCTTGAACTTCATCGCGCTCGCCTGTGCCTTACCAAGATCAGATTGAGGTGAAGTCAGCATCTCCTCCGTCGGGAGATAGACCCACGCTCGCGTACCAGACCCGTCTCGCTCGCGTCGAAAACCGAGCTTCTTGATCGCAAAACCGATCTCGATGAGCACGCTGCGTGTGATCCGATCCTGCGTGAACTTCAAGATCTCCTTGGCGATAAAGTTGCCCGTCAAGTGCTTCGGTCGGAACTTCGGCTCGATCGCGTACCACCACTCCTCGATCGCGATCTCGTTCGGCGACTCTTGCAGCCGCTCGTCCGCCATGTCGGCGAGCTTCTGCTTCTCGTCACCGACGAACCACCAGCAGCCGCAGTGCAGCTTGTCCTCGCACTCGTTGACGTGCTTGTCGTAGAGGTACACGGCCTCGGCCCAGATCTGATCACGGTCGCGATCGAGTGCCTTGATATCGACGTCCGTGTCTTCGAGCTTGATACAGAGGAAGCGCCGGTTGCCAGTCGGGTCGACGAGGTACTGCTCTTCGTTCGTCGTTCCACCGAACGCGTTCCGTCGCGGGGAGGTGATTACGTGCCTTCCGAACGGAGGACGGAAGGTGTCGGCGCGTGTCGAAAAGAACGCCTTGACCGCGTTCACCTCGGACGAGCGCTTGAGCGCCGCGAGATCGGGGATCTCACAGATCCACGAGCGCCCGGCGATCATCTTCGAATCCTTGTCGCCGATGACGATCGACATATCGGCGTACCACTGCTTGCCGAGCGTCTCGAAGAGCATCGTCTTGCGCCTGCCCTGTGGTCCTTCGAGGATCAGCACCGTGTCGTTCTTCGTGCCGGGCTCGAGGCCACGGGCGACCGCGCCGACGGCCCACTTGCGCCCGACTGACTCCACCATCGGGCCGGGGATCGCGTGGGCGTACCGGACGAGCCATCCCCCGTCGTCCGAGAGCCGAGACTCTCCATCCCACTTGAGCGAGCGCAGGTACTCCTTGATGGGGTCGTAAGCGTTCTCCTGCGCGACGAGCTCGATCTGCTGCGCGACGGCCTCGATCTTGAGCGTGAGACCCCACTTCAGCGCGAGATAGTTGCCGATGTGCGTGTATAGCGATGCGGCCGGGGCGTTCGCGAAGATGCCGAACGCATCGACGCTCAGCGTCACCTCGTTCCAGCGCAGCGCGCCGCGGAACTCACTCTCGTTGCGCAGGATGAGGTAGGCGTTGAGCCCGCTCGCAATGAGTCCTTCGCCATCCTTGGTGTGGCGGAGCTGTGTGAGCCAGTCGTCGCCATCTGGCGGCGGCGCGGCCGTCTCCTCGACAAGCTGTACGCCGTCTTTGAGCTCGGTGACCTTCTCACGCGCCGCGCGCGCCTTGAGCCGCGTCTCGGCAATCGCAACTTGGTACGCTTTCGCCGACGTGTTCTTCGTCGCGAGCTCGGCGTCCCACTCCTTGCGGCGATCACGCCCGATGCGGACCTTCTCGAGCAAGTGCTCCACCATCTCGTCGCGGTCTGCCACACGCCCGAAGCACATCGCGTCGAAAGAGCGCGAGAAAATCTCGAGGTAGACCTCGTCGGGCACGTCGGCTGGCAGGTAGCCGGTCAAGATCGCCGCCGCGCGCATGATCGCGTGCCCGCGGCCTTTCGGTAGATCCTCGGGCGGTGCGATCGGCGTTGCCTCGGCGTTGCCCCCAGGGGCCGCCAGCGGCTTGCCGCTGAGCAGCCGGCCCACTAGGTCGGACTTTTCCTTGTCGATGTCCGTCCCGCGGGACCGCGCCCGTCGGTAGGCGCTCAGCATCTTGACCGCGGTGCCGAGGTTGACGAAGTCCCCCTGCTCGGCATCCGGCGCGAGATCGCATTCCTCCTGGCGATCGGCTGCGCTCGCCTGTGCCGTTCCAAGTGCTGGGATTTGTTGTATTGAGGGCGATCGGCTCAAGATCGCATCCACGTCGAGTGATGCGCCGGTTCCGACGTCACACAGGAACGGGATGTCCGACGGGCGCGTCGGCAAAAAGTACAGACGCGAGAGATCCTTGCAAGTCGGGTCGAAGATCCCGGTCAGGCCGAGGTACGCGATCGACCTCGGATAGAAACTCGCCCACTCATGCGCCAGAACGGGCCTGGCAAGCTCCAGGACGAGTCGGATGAAGTAGGGCGTGGTCCGATGCCTGTGTGTGGTGTGGAGCGCGTACACGCGCCCCTGGAGGGCTTGGGAGACGAGTTCAACCTGCTCGGCAGTGATGCCGTCCCCGTCCAAGACCAAAGCTGTGACCGCTCGGACGTTGCTATTGTCGCGTAATCCTTCGATTTGCACCGGAGACCAGGCACCAGGGTCGTCGCCAGCGCGGCTCTTGTGGGGGCACTTCTTGCCGACACAGGTTTCCGCGGTGCACGGAGCAGGAGTGTCGCTCGTCAGGGTCTGGACCAACTCCGCCCACGTGAGCTCGACGCTCGCGGGTTCGTTGGATGTCTCGCTGTCGTAGAACGCGACAGCAAGTGTGTGGTCCTCCTGCGACAATGGGCCTCCTCGGTACGACCGAAGGCCGCCGTTGGTCGCCGTCGGTCGCCGTTGGGAAAGGGGAGAACGGGTGCGAAGCCCCTTCTTCCCAAACCGAACGAAACCAAACGGCGACCCTCGGGCGTGCCGAGGAAGCACCACGTTCTAGCATGAAATCACCGACTGAGATCTTTTTCGGCGATCGGTCTCAGCGGGCGAATGAGGTCTTACCGATTCCAGATGAGGGGGTCAACTTTTTTCACAGCAAGAAGCAAAAAAGATTTCGCTACCGTCGGTGAGTTCAAGTGCTCCAGCAGCGTACGCTTGTGTTCTCGACGAAGGAAAAATAGGGTTGACTAGAGCATTTAGCGCGGTGTAGGGTCCGAACTCCGCTGGAGATCTATCTCCCCGGACTCGCTACGGAAAGACTGTAGCATTCTGCCTCGGTAACAACGCCTCCGTCCCAAGTACAACATGGGACGACATGGGACGCCAACATGGGACGCCTTTTTTCCTCTGCGGTTCCGCGGAGATGGAGAGATCCGTCCCAACGTCCCATCGGAAAGCGACTTTTCCCCTCTAGCGTTTTACCCCTAGGGGAAAACCGAAAAGTGATGGGACGCTTGGGACGTTGGGACGGATGGTATCTAAGTGTCCCATATTATTATATAAATTATTCGTCCTAAGTTCCGTCCTAAGTTTACTCATATAGGACGTCTTGGTGTCTCAGCTTACGGAATCTGAGCTGACGGAAAGCCAATAATCAGTTTTTGAGATTATTGGAAAACCAAAACCCGTATTTCACGATTATTGTTTTTCAATAATCTAAAATCCGCATTATTGGGGTGGCTTGTCGAGTCGCCAGGGGCCGGAAGCCGACTGTAAGCTATCCCACAGCAGAAGGGGGCCTATTGTAGTTTGTCTCACAACACGACAGTTTTCCAAAAACCTCAGATTTCGATTATCGGGGCCACGAAAACCTCTTTTTTGGATTATTGGCCAGCTCTTTTGCTTAATGTGTGAACTTTTGGATACAGTGATCATCTCGGCGTGGTGTGTAGATCTATCTTTGAAGTAGGTCTTGCCGGGGGTACTCTCCGAGCATGTCCCGCTCCGTCATCCTCTCCCTCTCAGCCCTCAGCCTCGGCTACGTCGTCGGACGCTGGCTACGCCCCGCGGCGCCGACCGTCATCGGCGCTCACTCCGGTGCCCTCCCCTCCTGGGTGACCTGATGTGGCACGAGACCACCGACCCCGACATCGTCAACCAGTTCGCCGCGACCGGCGTCGCTCCCAGCGACCTACGCAAGCAGATCGAAGCGGCCTTCCAGCGCATCAACAAGCAGCCCAAGCGCAAGGCGCTGCGCGAGCCCGACCTCTACTGGGAGGAGCCGGGGCTGCACGGGAGTGGCACGCAGGCGAAGCTGCGCGGCACGCGGCTGGCGAGCAGCAAGATCGCACGCGGGCGCCTGCCGGCGTCTGCGTTCTCGAGCACAGCGCTTCCGCCGCTGCCGTCACGAGGCCCAAGCGCAGGGCAGGTGGCCGTGATCGCGGGCGCGGTCGGCGCCGGAGCTCTGGCCTGGTATCTGTGGAAGCGCGACCCCAAGGCACCCGGTGCGTCGCTGCCCGACTGGGCGATGACGTGATAGGGTTGCGCCATGCCTCACCGACCTATCTCCAAGATGCCTGACCTGTACGTCGCTGACTGGATCGACGGTCTAGGCAACGAATGCTTGTCCGAGATGCTCGTCGAGGCACTCGTCGCACGCCGGAGCGCCATCAGAGCAGGCGCGCTCGCGCACCGCGCCACGAAGAGCATCATCGAGTCGGGGGATGCGACCCTCGAGCAGATCAAATACGGCCGGTACCGCGGCACACCTGCGTGCAAACGTGCGGCGACGATCATCCGAAAATACACAGAGGCGATGGATCTTGCCTCCGAGAAGCGAGAGCACTCTCGCTCAGCGAGACATTTACGCCACGGCTCTTGAGAGCGTGACCGTTTCGCGGTAGAACGCCCGCATGGCGTTGACGTTCATTTGTACCGGCCGCGACAGGGGTGTCTGCGACCACGAGGCCCCAGCTCGCTGGGTGGGCCGATGTCCGTCGTGTTCTCGCTACTACTCGATCAAGGTCAAGGGCTCCGAAGACACCTCGCGCGAGAAGAGCTCGCTCGCGGTCATCGGCCAGCAAGAGAAGAAGTACATCTCCTCGGGCATGCCGGAGTTCGACAAAGTGCTCGGCGGCGGCTTCGTCGCTGGTGCGCCGTACATCATCAGCGGGCCGCCTGGTTGCGGTAAGACGACCCTGCTGCTCACCATCTGCAACCTGTTCGCAAACGAGAAGCGGCCCGTGCTCTACGCTTCTGGCGAAGAGCGCCGCGAGGACATCGGAGCGCTCGCGAACCGCATCGGCGCACTGAGCGTCGCTACTGAGGTCGTCGGCAACCAAGGAAACGTGTACGAAATTACCGAGCGCGCCGAGGAGATGAAGGCGAGGCTCGTAATTCTTGACAGCCTGAATACCGGGTACCTTCCAGATGTTGACGCCAGCGAAGGTAGCGCCGGGCAAATGAAAGCTGTCGCAAACTATTTTACAGCGTGGTGCAAGCGAGAAGAGATCCCCGCAATCATCGTGGCCCATGTCGACAAACAAGGTGATCTGAGTGGGCCTCGTGCTGCCGAGCACCTCGTTGACTGCATCCTGGAACTGGACAAGGTAGAGGAAGTCGACGACGACGGCGAGGTCGACCCAGAGACGAAGGGGCTGATCATGTTTTCGTGCGCAAAGAATCGCCACGGGGAGTCAGGCATCTCTTCGTACTTTCGTGTCACCCCGACGGGAATCGTGCCAGTGCGGAAGAAGTCGAAGCTGTTCTCGGTCTAAGCCAACTCGAGTTCGAACCCATCCAGCCAGCACTTTCTGCTCACGCCGCCCGGCTTCTCGATGCAGTACAGGAAGCCCTCGGCCAGATCATCCGACAGCCTCGCGTCGTAGATGATCCACACACCGCGACCCGGCTTCTCTTTCCAGATCACGCGCTGCCCGATGAGCCCTGGGCCGATGAGCACCGGCTCGCCAGGGCTCACACGCGCGCCGCGGAACAGCGAAGTGTTTGTGCGGACGGGGCGATGCGCGGACACGTCACGCAGGAGCGCGGCTGGCCGCTCCTTGCGCTCGCCGTAGGAGAGTGACCCGGCTTCGTGCGCCTGGCGGTGTCGGGACATGCTAGCTCCTCTTGCGGCGCGAACGAATTTCGTGAACGGAAGTCTTGCTCGAGGGGTCGTGACAGACGAGGCCGTCGGCCCACTCTACCTCGCCAGGTGGCAGGCTCAGCACGAGATTGCCCGAGGCTTCGTGCACCATCACGAGGCACCTGCCGTGGTGCTTGTTCCACAGGACGCGCGCGGCGAGCTCGGCTGCACTTCTGGTGTCACGCAGGAGCGGCTGGGACGGAGGGCCGCTGTGCCCGAGCGCGCTGACCTCGTACCGACCAGGCGTGGCGTGCGGTCGGGCTGTGCGGCGAGGAGGCACGGCTAGCAGTACACCTTCGCTGTGTGGTGCTTCGCAACGTGCGAGACGTACTTCTTCGGCGTCATCTTGCCCGCAGGGTAAGCGTTGCCGCAGACCGTGCAGACGGTCTTGCACGCGCGGCGCAGACGACGGGCGTAGCGCTGTCTGCGGGGCTTCTTCGCTGCTCTTCGCTTGGACATAACGCTCTCCTAAAAATGAAAAGGCCCGACGTCCTGTGCAAGCACGTCGGGCCTTTCGATAGGCAATCGAACTACCGCTTGGCCCGGCGCTTCCGACGGGGCGCGCGACGCTTACCGGCCTTGACGGCGGCGCGGTAGCGACGGAGGCCCGCCATCAGCTTCCGCTTGTGAGCGGCGCTGAGGTGGCGCTTCTTGCCGTGCCGGCGCTTGGACTTGCGCGCGACGCGACGCTTCGGGCTGCGACGGTGCTTCTTGGCGACGTGCTTGCGCTTCTTACGACGAGCCATGGGAGTCTCCTTGTGGGCTAGTTGATGGGCTGTGGTTAGCCCGGAAGGGGCATCGAGCCGCCGTGCTTCTTGGCACGCAGCTTGGCGAGAAGCTGTGCGCGGTACGCGGCGCGGTGTGCCGTGGTGGCTGCAGCAGCCCGCGCAGCAGCTTCGTTTCCGGCGCGCAGATCGGCGTACGGATCACGACGGTACGCAGCCCTCACCGCAGCCGCAACGCGGGGCGAAACCGCCCGGCGATGCTTGATGCGGCGATGGTGCCGCACGTGACGGCGCTTGCCGCCCTTGTGCCGGCGCTTGCGCGCGATGTTGTACTTGTGCAGCGCCGAACCGAGGTAGCGGCGCTTGCCACGACGATGCTTCTTCGCCACGCGCCGCTTGGCGCCCTTGTGCCGGCGCTTCTTCGAAGAGGCGACGTGGCGCTTGGCCTTTCGCTTGCCCTTCTTGCCGACGAAGTGCCCGTGCTTGTCGCGACGCATGCGACTGACGGCAGCGCGACGCTTGGCGCTGCGGCGCTTCTTGCGCCTCTTGCCGCCTTTGGCGACGAACTTTCCACCCTTACCGCGACGACGAGCCATGTGATGTCTCCTGGTTAAACCGAGTAGGGGACAAACATACGCTCACACGTTAGACGCGCACAAGCAAAAAGTTTCTACCGTCGCTGTTACGGCGATGGTTACGGCGATGGTTACGGCGATGGTTACGGTTGCAGCACCGTCAGGACAGCAACTTCCCCAGCTCATCCTCGATGCCCTTGAGAGACTCCGCGCCCCACACGTTCCCCGCCTCGATGACTTCGGGAAGCACGATGCCGCCGAGCGCGACGACGCGCTTGCCTACCGAGCTGCCGTAGAAGGACACGAGATCCTCCATCTCAGCTTCGGTGAATGACTTCTCGTACGCTGCGATCACCGTGTCGAACAACACGGGCTTCTTGGCCTCGAGCGTTGACGACATGAGCGACACAGCCTTTTCGAACGCGTCAGGTACTGCTTCGCCAGATGGGGCGAACTGGCAGCGGATCTGCTCGGCAAGGCCCGCAGCGATCACATCAGGGTACTTCGAGATGCCGGTCAGGTTCAGAAAGGTTACGATCTTCTCGCGCATGGAATCCTCGTCGGTGAGTGTTATTGGTCGCAGGTGATGTCGTAGTGACGGTAGCCGTGGTTGGGTGCAAACCAACTGACCTCGCCAGCGCATAGCAAACCACCACACGCGACGCAACTACAACGCGCAGGGACGTCGACCTCAGTCCAGTCCGACCCCGAAGGAGGCACCCATTGCCGGTACTCGTGCGACGGGCGCGAGGGCTCGTACTGCTGCGCAGGGCGTGCGGCAGGAGGTCTGCGTCTCTTTACGGGGGGCGGAGGGACAGCAACAGCGAGCCCGTGTTCGGCGATCAGCTTCGCAGCCTCGAGCGCCGCGTTCGTGCGTTCGTGATCAGTCGCTCCATTGCCCGGCGCAGCCAAGCGCAGGAGCTTCTGCGCGCGCTCGATCGCGCGCGCGTGATCCTCGTCAGCCACGCTATTCCGCGGCGCCGGAGGTCTTCAGCTTGGAGACATCGAGCACGGCGCCGACGAAGTCGTCGACGGTTCGCACAGTCTCAACCTTTTCTTCGCGCAGTTTCACGACGTAGGTCTCGAGCGTGGCAAGGATCTTATCTTCTGGTGGGGCCGTCAGTGGGCGCTCTCGTTGCACGGCCGCAATCGCCTCGGCAACGCGCTCGCGCTGTTCTTCTTTGTTCTTCGCGTCGAGCACAGCCCTGGCGAGCTTGGTGTAGAGAGCCTCCATTGGATCTTGCGTCGGGCCAGAGACGACACCGCTTGTGCGGACCTGGGTGCTGAGCGGTGTGAGTGGCGAGAGTGTAGACCCCGCCGCGCGCATCCTTTTTCGATACTCCTCCTTCTCCCTCTTCGCGGCTTCGTCAGCCTCTTGTAGAGCGGTCTCCCGTCGGTGCTTCTCTTCAAGCTGTTCGACACGAATTGCTAACCCTTCGCGGATGAGCTGCGTGGTCTTCGTGTGGAAGAGCACATTCACTTTTTTCGCACGAGCGATGAGAGCTCGAGGAAATTCGAATGTCATCACGGCGCCGCGTTCTTTCACAGACTCTCCAGAAGTAGCAGTAATTATTGATGCGAAAAATAATACTTCTCGTCGCTGCGCGAGTCTACACCAGAATCAAAAAGAAAAGTTAACTATTCGATTTACATGACTATTTTCCTCCAATATGATGGTTGCACCTCGGCCATCCGGCCATCAATCGCCCTGTCGACTCGAGATCTCGTCTGGGCAACAGCAGGAGAAAAAAGACATGGCGATCGTGAAGAAGGCTCAGCAGGTTCTTGGCAATGCTCTCCGTCGTGAAGAGGGTCCGATGCAGGTGGCTGAGAAGTACGCTGCGGCGTACGGCTTCGGCTTCCTCAAGGGCTACTACCGCGAGCGCGCGTCGTTCCGTGGCGTCCCGGCCGACCTGATCGCCGGCATCGTCGGCGTTGCCGGTTCGGCAGTGCTCGAAGTGATGTCGAACGGTCGCAGCAAGCTCGCGCCGCACATCAGCGCGGTCGGCGACGCCGGCATGATGTCCTACCTCGGCTCGATGGGCGCCGCGATGGGCGCCAAGAAGAGCGGCCGTCAGGTCTACGTGCTCAACGCGGGCGCGGCGAAGCCCGCCGCTCTCCCGGCCGGTCTGACCGCCGTGGGCGCGCTTCCCCAGGCCGTTGGTGGCGCGTACCTCAGCGCTGACGAGATCGCCCGCTTCTCGGCGTCGCGGTAACAAGCAGTTCGGAGCCGCCAGGCTGAACACCTGGCGGCTCCCCCAAGGTCGGCGCAGACGAACGAGTCGTCCGTGCTGACCCCGCAGGACCTCGACAGTCAGTAGGTGGGGTGAGTCTCGCCAGCACGACCATCGAGCAGCAGTACCCGAAGGAGCATAAGCGTCTTCGGGACAGAGACTCGGCCCCAAGGGGCCATCAAAGGAGATTCAAATGAGCGATGATATGGTTCTTGGCGGTGGGGATGACTGGACCGAGATCGTGGGCGAGCAGCTTCGTGGCGGTTCCACCGTCGCTGGCGACGCGGCGGCCGAGATCCTCGGCGAGCTCGTGAAGCGCAGCCCGGCCTTCGCGCAGTACGCGTCGAAGCGCCTCGCGGCTTCGCGCCCCATGCTCGCGAAGACTCCTCTCAACAAGGCGCGCGATTGGCAGGTCGATTTCGGGCCGGTCTATGGCCTCGCTGGCACTTCCACCGTCGTCATCGTCAACCCGCAGGTTCTGTTCCGCGGCGAGAAGGTCATGGCGACCGACACGAGCACCACTCCCGGCCTCGGGACGCGCATCGCGGCGATCTTCGTTGGTCAGAAGTCGCAGCGTCCCGCGAACTCTGGCTCGACCCTGACTGCCTTCTTCGCGAACAACGCGCTGGGCAATGGGATCAAGTGGGACACGTGTGAAAAGGCTCTCTCGATCTCGATCACCATTCAGTTCATCGCGGCCTGCACGTTCGACATGACCGTCTTTGGGAAGGCCGTTCTATAGTAATTTCCAGCACTTAGGTGCTGGATGCAGAACGACAAAGGCGCCATGTTCCAAAGTGTTTCAGACGCTGTAAAAAGCATCTGAGGCATTCAGAAAAGACGCCAAAACGGAGATGGCCAGTACCTGCTCGAGATGTCTGAGCAGGTACTGGCCAAATCTTTCTCAGCGTGCTTTGAACACCAGGACAGGTTCCGTCGGTGCCAGCCGGTTTATAGCAGCGAGAGGCATGTGGAGGGTCTTGACGTGATCGAACCCCGAAGACACAGCGAGCGCAATCGTTCGCGAGACGAGCGGGACGATCTTACCTTTTTGCTTCAGGTCGGCGATGTTCAGAATAAGGTGACCGTCGGCACTCAACGCTGCGCGAGCACGTTCTATGACGGGGCGAAGAAAGCCCTCGAGCCACGCCCCCAAGCTCTCGCCGTATCTCTTCCATGTTTGCTTCTCGTTGTCGGAGTAGCGCTCCCGGTCAAAGTAGGGCGGGGAAGTGAACACGAGATTGACCTTGGGCGGGTTGAAAGTTTCAGCGGGAGCTACGATGACATCGTAGTTCGCGCCGAGCCGTTCAGCGAGCTTCCTATTACCTTCGACGGTCGCGATGTCGACGTCCGTGCCGGTGTAGTGCACACCAGCAGCGAAGGCCCCCAACAGTCGCCCGCCAAAGCCTGCGCAGGGGTCCCACACGCGTCCGCCAGGAGGGCAGAAGCGCTTGTAAATATAACGAGCAACGCCAGGACGGAAGATAGTTGGCGTTCGACACTTCATTGTAACTGCGCGAAGAACGCTCTTGGCGTCGAGCGAGTCTCCGTGCCGAAGCTGGAAACTGATCGCGTCTTTCAAAACCTTCTCGTCAGACCATGCCGCAAAAGCGGAGATGTTCACACCCGAGGCAGCTTTGTAGCGGTTAGGGAAGAACGGCGAGCAGAGACGCACGCCTACAGGACTACGCGGCTCGATCAAACCGCCGCTCGTGACATGGGTGGGCAGATCTCGAAGACGGCCCACTTCCCGATAGAACTGATCGTCTTTGACGTGCTCAGGAAATGGGAAGGCAATCTCGCGGATGCGCGCGTAGGTGACGGATACAGCTTCCGGGTCGACGGCGATACGGGAACGTACTGCCGGACTTTTTCGGATAGCCTGTGTGGCCTGCGATCTGCTCGGACGTCCCTTTCGCACTACGAGTACCTCGCCGGCCGCTCGGTGCTTGTTGATAATGCGACTCACGCTACGTGCGGATACACCCGCGGCGAGCGCGGCTTCGGTGACGCTCGCACCGCGAGAGCAAGCTTTTATAACGCGAGCAGCAACCACAGCCTTCTGACGGCTTTTGCTTCTCACGCTTTTCTTGGAACGATTGACGACGTTATAGACGGTCTGCTGACTCACACCGAAGTGCGCAGCGATTTTGTCGGAAGCCTCGCCGCGCAAGTAGCGGGCTATGACTTCCTGGGCCTGAGCCGTCTGCAGTACGCGTCTCACACGGGGCTCCTACAAACGGAATTAAGTGGGATGGGTAGCGATCTAAGCGCCCGTCGTACTGACGGACTTGATCTTTGCAGATCGACGCTGTGCCCTTACTGGCGCCGCAGCTCCCTGCAAGCTCCTACCGAGCTTCAAAATTACCTGAGCAGCTACTACGTCACGATCACCAATAAGGCCACACGGGCAGTCGTGTACCCGCTGACTGAGGCTTTTCTTGGCGACCGTGCCGCACTGCGGACAGGTCTGACTGGTGAAACGAGGATCTACTTCCACGACTGCACGACTAGCATTCTCAGCTTTTTCGCGCAGCCAGCGAAGGAAGTTACCAAAAGCAGCATCTCGGAAAGATTTCGCAAGCGTCCCGTTGGAGAGACCTTTGATCGTCAACGACTCTACGAAGACGGTGTCGTAGCGAGAAACGAGCGCGTTGGCGACGTGGATGTGGTTTTCGCGTCGGACATTCGCGATGTGCGCGTGCTTTTTGCCGACGAGATCTGCCGCTTGTCGCCAGCGTTTACCTCCACATTTCCTACGGTGTATCCGACGAAGAGCTCGAGCGAGACCTATCTTCGCAGCGCGCAGTGGTCGGGGGTTAGTGAAGATTTCGCCATCACTGGTTGCAACAAACTGAGACAGTCCCATGTCGATGCCGACATCACGCCCGGTCTTAGGCAGCGGGCGAGGTTGAACGTCGACACAAGCGAATCGGACGTACCATCGTCCACACGATCGGATGATGCGCATGGTCTTGGGCTTGCCCTCGATGGGGCGGTGCATTCGGATCTTCACCTTGCCAAGCACAGGTACAGCAATACGGCTACCACCAGCGACGAAGAGTTTTCCGACACGTGCACGCTCGAGATCGTCGATGGTGATAGTGTTCCAGCGCTTCGCCGACTTGAAGCGGGGGTAGCCGGGTGTGTCTCCTTTTTTGCAACGAGTGAAAAAATTTTTGAAAGCTTTGTCGATGCGATCGAGAGGCCCTCTGAGGACCACGCTTGGGATCTCCGCAAATTCCGGTCGGACATTTTTTACCCCCGGAAGCTGACGAATCTGATCGAAGACGTGGGTTTTGAGCTTGAAGCGGGACCATCTGTCTCTGCGATCTTCGAGTGCTCCGTTGTAGAGTTCACGAGTCAGCTCAAGCCAAGTGAGCAAGGTGCGCTCTTGAGCCTTGGTCGGTTTGATTTGGTAGCGAAACGAACGAATCACAAATCCAACGGTAACACATCAGAAGCGGTTTGCAAGGGACACTTGTCAACACTTGATAAGGCGGCGTAACCATGAGCCTACGATTCGTACTCTTCGACCTCACCCTCTTCGCCCAAGGCAACGACCCCAAGGAGTCCCGAAAAGACTTGGGCTGGTTGTTAGAGGCTTTGACACAGCGTAACCAGGCGTATCTAAAGGAGAATCCGAACACGCCGCTCCTCTACCAGTCGGGCGTCGTCTACGAGCGTCCGCAGCAGTTCCAGGGCCTCTGCCCCGAAGCATCCGTCCTGAAGGCCGCGCTCGGCCCGATGGCGAACGATCCACAGGTCGCCGACGCGCTCGAGACGGTGCAGGCTGCTCTTGGTGGCGAGCGCTTCCGCGACATCGGGCGCATCCTCGAGAACGGCAGCGGAGACTGCTTCCCGCTCTCGCAGAAGATCATCGTCCGGTCGAAGTCGACGGGCCAGTATGAGTTGCTTGCCATCGGCGAGCTCAGGCACGTGTACTCGGCGTACGAGGCGCTCTCGTACAACTTCTCGAAGTGCGAGTACGAGTTCAAGGACATCATCGGCTTCGTCGACAAGGGCGTGAAGGCCGTCTCGAAGGCGCGTTTGTCGAACGGTACGGATCTCGTGGCGACGGACAACCACCAGTTCTGGACGCTTGACGGAGGCACGAACAGAAACAAGTGGCATCTCGGCATGCGGTCGATGGGTGAGTACGTTGAAGCGATGAAAATGCTTCCACGCGGCCGACGGACTGATCGCTCGAGGATCATCCAGGCGACGCGCATCCCTGCGCTCGATGCCGTGAAGAAGTCTCCGGCTGAGGCGTACATCGCGGGCATCTACGCGGCCGAAGGCAGTCGAAGCGACGGGCATACGACGATCGGGCAGCATAAGCCTGTGTTCCGAGCGAAGATCGAACAGTCGCTCGCCGAGCTCGGCGTGTCGTCACGCTACACGCCCGGTCACGGTGCGACGCCTGGCAGTGGCGCCGAGTACCGCTTGCACGGTGGGCAGAAGAGCGCGGTCGTGGCGGGTTTGCGTGAGCAGGGGATGGACTCGTTCGACAAGCGCTTCCCGCAGGAGATGCTGTCGGCCGACGCCGCGACCGTGTCGAAGTTGCTCGAGGGGCACGGCGATGGGGATGCGTGGCGGCCGAAGGACCGTGAGTACGCGCACCCGACGCCTGGCACGAGCGCGGTGTACGCGACATCGTCGGACCAGCTCGCCGAACAGATTCGTCTCGGGCTTCTCATCACGGGACGGCCGAACTGGTCAACGCTTGTTCAGGATCACCAGGGCGAGGGCGACTCCCCGATCTGGCGTATCCACGAGTACAACGAGAACGCGTCGAAGCTCCAGAACAGGATCGCGCTGCTTGACGAAGAACTCCCCGGCCTCACCTATGGCACGGTCCGTAACGCTGCCCCGTTCGGCAAGGCGCACGTGGGCTGCATCGAGGTCGAAGGCAATCACAACTTCTTCCTCGCCGACGGAACACTTGTGAAAAATTGCGACAACGTCGCAAGCTGGCGCGCAGCCGAGCTCCGCCAGAACGGCATCGCGGCGTCGCCCTACATCACGTGGCGCAAGCGCCCCGACGGTGGGATGACGTACCACGTGCTCGTGCGCTGGCCGGACAACACGCTCGAGGACCCGTCTCTGCTGCTGGGCATGAGCCAGCCGGAGCGCGCGGCAGATCGCCAGGAGGAGATCCGCAAGAACAACGAGCGGATTCAGATGGTGAAGGACAGGGCGGGGAAGAAGGCACTACCGACGCACGTCGTTGGCGGTGACCATCACCGTAACCATCACCGTAACCATCACCGTAATTTCTCACAACCAGTCTTTACTCCTACCGACGAGTGGGGCATGGTTGACCTCGATCGAGACCTGGACGAGAGCTTCGATGAAGCGATGCTGCGTCACACTGGCCTACTGCGAGGACGATAGATGAGCGCGAACGACGACTACCTGCTCGGCAGCGACGTGCTAGGCGCGTTCGTCCCCTCGCGCGCAGCGACGGTAGTGGCACCAGCCCCGACACGGGCGGCACGGCAGGCCGCGGTCACAGCGCCCGCCCCGACCGTGGCCACACGCACTGCGCAGATGGCCGCCGTGCCGACCACTACTTCTAGTTTTCGTACCGCGCAGATGGCTGCCGTACCGACGACGGCGCCGAGTTTTCGTACTGCAGATCGCGCAGTCTCGCGAGAGCGCGAGCGGGACCGTGCGTTCCGCGCAGCCGACATCATGGCCAAGCGCGCGCTCGGCATCGCTGCAGCGAAGGCTGCCGGCAAGCCGGCCAAGACGCCCGCGTCGAAGTCGCACATCATGCAGGCCATCGACGCGAGCAATCGCCTGGCGGCGGTTGGTAACAAGCTCGCCGGCAAGAAGGCCAAGAAGGGCCGCAAGTCCGTTGCCAAGCTCGGCGCCAGGTTGGCCAGGCTCGGACAGCGCATGTCGAAGAAGGCGACGACCATCGTGGTCGGCATCGGCGAGCGGCTGCTGCAGTCTGCTGTCGTCGGTGCGGTAAAGAATTTCCAGCTTCAGGCCGCAGCGACTGTCGATCCCGAAAAGCTCGCCGCATTCCAGCGCCGCGTTGCAGTCATCGCAGCAGTCGCGACGGCCGGCGAGAACGCGAGCAAGATCGACGATCTGTCCGCGAAGCTCGGAGATGCGAACGCCGTTCTGGTGCGCGACGGCGCTGCGATCATCACGCGCGTCGAAGATCTTGTTACGAGTTTCGAAAGCGTCCCCGACGGCGTGTGGTACCCGAACGCGCCCGTAGAGGACTGGATGAGCACGGCGGAGTCGATCAGCGCAGACGCGGGCGCTTGGCTGTCGCAGGCGAACGCAGCGCTAGGCACCACTGCGACAATCGCTCCTGAAGGCGCGGCCGGTGGTGCGTCAGGCGGTGGAGGCGGCGGCGCGGACGCAGGTGGCGGCGGCGGCGGTGGCGGAGAAGACCCGTTCGCCGAAGAGGGCGGCGGCGAAGAGGGCGGCGGCGGCGAAGGAGAAGAGGGTCTCGAGGAGCCCGAGGGAGGCCCGCAAGAGATTCCCGAAGAGGAGTACGAGGGCGGCGAGCGCGAGCAGGGATACGAGCAGCCTGTCGAGTACGCCACTGAGGACTACTCGCAAGCTGTCGACGAGTACCAGCCGGCGTCGGACGAGTATGCGATGTCCGAGACCGAGGAGCCTGCTGAGGCATCTTCGGAAGAGCAGGCTGAGGAGACCGCTGAAGAAGTGAGTGGCGCGGCACTTCCGTTCACGCTCAAGAGCGAGCTGCCGAACGTGTCCGATGAGAAGTGGACCCGCTTTGCCGTCGCAATGCGCACGGCACACGTGGGCGCGGTGTCGCCTTCGAACGAGCTCGGAATGTTCGCGATGAAGCCGCGACGGCTTGTGGACCTCGATCTAGCCATCAACCTCGAGTGCATGCGCGCCGCGAACGGTCGGCAGATCTGGATCTGCGACTTCGTGCCGCCGCTGACCGCCAAGATGTTTTTGACGGACCCATCGCTCCAGTACAGGACGTTCGTCAAGTCGATGAAAAACTATGTCGACGGCCTGCGTTCGGGTAGTATCCCAAAGCCCGAAGGGGAGACAGCTTCTGGCACGACACTGAGCGGTATACTGGCCGTGCTTCACAGGGCCGGGCCGAAGGGTTTGAAGAAGTGGAACGATCCCGATTCCAGGTTCGAAGAGACGCAGGCGCTGTTCGAAAAGGTAAACGGTATCTTTTAACATGCCAAGGCACCGCACACTGAAGCTCGCTGGTGAGCTCCCCGGCTGGATCGAGGAGACCGACAGCTTTTGTTTGCGCAGTGTCGCCGAAGACGCTTACACCGCAAAAGCATGGGCGGACCGACTCGGCGCAGACCACAAGAAGAGCTGCGAGAGCACGTACCGCGCCGGCATGAAGTCTCTGGCAAAAATGAACGATGAAAACGTGTCGATGGGTGTTCGTTGCAGCGAAGGTGACCGGGCAGCACGCAAGTTCTGGGAAGCCAAAGTTTGCGCGCGCAGCGATAGCACCACAAAGCACACGCGGAGAGCTCGATGAGTGACGACACCAACATCCTCGGTCCCAGCACCGACCACTATGACGCCGAAGACTGCTTCGACGACGTAGCGCCACGCGCGAAGGAAGTCCCGCGCGCGGCGCAGGTCGCGGCTGCGCGCGAGATCGTGAAGCAGGCGCAAGCATCGCGACTGCCCGCGCCGTTCTTGCGCGTCGAGCCGTCTACGGGCGACGTGGGCGAGGTGGACGTTGATGACGTTCTTGGTGAGATCCTCGGCGATATCGCGGAAGAGAACGACAAACCCGCGCCGTTTGCGCCGATCGACTCTCCCAGTTTCCCGCTCACGCAGAAGCTGCACCGCAAGTTCAAGGCCGCGATGCCTACGCCGAAGGTCATGCGCGTGGACACCGAGGAGAGCTACGCCAAGTACATGGACGGCAAGCGCAAGCCGTACATCGCGGTTCTCGAAGAACGTCTCGCGCAGCTCGAGGAGAATGTCGCCGAGCACGAGGCCGACAACCACAGCGGCGGGCGCGTCGCTCGCGCGGAAGCGGCCCTCACACAGCATGCGTCTGACGGCCACGGCGCGGCCGTGGATGTTCTCGGCGCCGAGGTCGAACACGCCAAGCGCCGCGCCGAGGTGTGCGGCGATGAGATTCCGCTCTCGCTGCCGCCTGGTACCGAAAAGAACGTGCGCGCGTGGCAGGACGGCAGCCTGATCTGCTGTTCGATGCGTCTGCCCGGCCCCGACGGCAAGGTACGCATCGCGACCACCTCCACCCCGGCCGAGCGGCACGTCGAAGAGGTGATGGGTTACGTGGTTGACGCGAACATCGATCCGATGGAAGTCATGGGCACGCTGCCGCTCATGGCGCAGATCCTCGGCGCAGGTGCGCTGGTCACGCAAATTGCCGCTGCAGCGCCCGAGCTCTTGGCCCAGCCTGAAGTGAAGGCCGGCAAACCGTTCGTCGGCAAGGTGACGCCCGTGAGCGACCCGGCTGTCGCTGCGGTGATGGCGCTCTTGCAGATGTGCCGTGCCGGAGACAAGCGCGCGCTCAAGGAAGTGAAGAAGCTGCGCGCGATGAAGGGCAGTGAGAAATTGTTCGCCTCGGCAGAAAAAGGCTTTGAGCAGGCCGAAGCGGGCCGGATGAAGGAGCGTGCCTAATGAGCCGACGCAATGAGATGGAAGAGCTCTTGGGCTCTGTACCTGTTCCTGGCGAAGATCCGCGCTTCTCTGACGGCGAGGGCGTTTGGATCTCCGACAACGACGCATCGCAGCAGATCGAAGACTTCGATGCTTTTGATCCGGTGAACGTCAACAAGACCCCTTGGATGCCGCAGGTGGTTGACGATGACGGCGGACCTGGAAATAGACTGTTTGCGGAAGCCAACGAGTCTTTCGAACAGGCTGAAGGGCTCGAGGCGCACGATGAAGTAGAAGAGAGCCCCGATGACGAAGTCGTCGGTGATGAGTTCCACGCGCGCCTTGCCAGCCGGGCCGCATCGTCGTTCGATAGCTCTGGTCGCCCGCTCAGCGACCTCGCGATGCTCACTCGTGTCGCCAACGCGGAACAAGAGAGCACCGAGGCGCTGGCCAAGCACGTTCGCATCAGCCCGCCGTCTGCGTACACCGCGCTCATGGGCGGCAACGCGAAGATCACGTCCGGCGAGAGGTCGATCGAAGTCGGTCGCTGGGAAGGCGCGTCCGATGTCGAGGCGCAACCTGTCACCGTCGCGTTCTCTCGCGTCGCGCCTGATCCGGATACGATCGACGGGCCGTCGGCCGGCATGGTGCGCCCGTTCCGTCCGTTCGGTATCGTGCAGTGGGGCACGAGGAATGCAGCGATCAGCGTCATCGTCGACATTGGCCCTGGCACGCAGTTCACTATCGCCGCCACATCCGTGAACATCCAGGTCGGCATGGACGACGACGAAACGCTCGTTGGACTGACGCCGCCAGGGTCGCTCGACTTGGCAGGGCAGCTCGCGTTCTGGACCGTGATGCGCACGGTGCCAGTGACGCGCACGCTGTACTTCGACGTGCCTGCGGCGGGCGTGGCTACCAGCGAGACTTTCATTGTCCCGCAGTTCGCTAAGCGCCTGTGGCTGTACCGCACCGACGACACGCAACTGTACTCGGTGGCCTTTCAAGACTCGCAGGGCAACACCGTCTACACGCTCAACCTTGCGGCCGGCGCGTTCCAGACAAACCCGGTTCTGCTGTCCGGCGACGTCTACTTCATCCAGGTCACGACGGGGCCTGCGCGGCTTGAGGATTTCCGTCTCGTCTTCGAGCTCAGTCTGTAATGTCCAGCCGCGACCAAGTCATGTGGAACGCCGATCCTCTGATCGACGAGCTTTCGCGCAAGCCGAAGCTCGATGACGACGTCGTGGGCGTGGACTGGGGCAACGTCGGCAAGCAAGCCCTCGGCGTGAACCATCTCGTCGGCAAGACCCTCCTCAACACGTTCGGCATGGGCAGCGTGGCGAATCAGATGGAGGGGCTCCAAAACAAGGGCGGAGCATTGCCGGCTTGGGCGACGAAGACGCTCACCGTCAAGAACCCAGAATACGTGGTCGTGGCCAAGACCGAGGGCGAGCCCGTTGCGATCAAGGACGTTGCAAGCGTCGTTGTGACCAGCGGCAAGCGCTTCGAAGGCACTGGGCACACTCCAGGTGCGCCCATCGGAACCACGTTCAGTCTGGGCGTGGACGCTCCTGCGCGCGTCGAAGTGGCGCAGAAGATCATGACGACCGGCATGACGGGCGCGACCAAGAAGCTCACGTTCACGAACGTCAAGCTGGCGCTATTCCTCGGCGGCGAAGCGAGCGGAAATCTGGACACGACGGACACGCCGCCCCCGGCTGCTGCGACAGGCGGCGGGATGCTGGGCGGCATGGGCGGAATGATGGGCGGCGGCATGAAGATTGCCGGAACAGAAGTAGGGAGCAGCGACATGGGCAGAGACATCGACGAGCTCCTCGGATACATGACCTTCGACCCCCTCGACGACGTCGGTGACGACATCGGGTACTCGGCCGGAGACATCGCCGCGAACATCTTCACCGGAGGCATCTACGGCGCGGTGAAGGCCGGCACCGCCAAGGACGCCCCAGACGCATCGGCGGCGTTCAAGATCGAAGCGCCCGACTACAAGCTGTCCCCCGCGTACCTCGACGCGCATCTGAGACTGGCCGAGGCGCAAGAGCGAGCAAAGACCGCAAAGGCGAAAGAGGCCGCCGTTCGCGCCCGCCCGTCTGCTGTGACACCTACGATCTCTCCGATGCACGTCCCCGAAATCACCCTAGACCTTGGTTCAAGGAGCTCCAACATGAGTGCCGATATGAGCGTGCTTGGCGATCTGATCCTGAGCGACGTCGAAGAAATGGATGACCTGCTTGGGGCTGCCGATGCCGACGACGAGATCCTCGGAGCGGAGACCTACAACACGTCCGCCGAGAAAGAGATGGCCGATGCGATCCTCCGCGCGCGCGGTCTTCGGCCTCGACATCACCGTGCGCCGCGCATGCCCATGCGCGCTGCCACCAAGCATCTCCCGGTCATCAATGTCCTCGGCAGCGACGACGGCGGCGACGACTACACGCTCGGCACTGAGATCCTCGGTGCACCCCTTCCTCGCGGAGCCAAGGTCCCCACTCGCGCTCCTGGCGTTCAGCGCGGCGCGGTGAAGGCAGGCACGAAGAAGATGCCCGCAGGCGGGAAGTTCGCCCGCGGCAGCGTCGTCACCAAGAGAGCGCCCGTGTCCAAGGCCGTGTCGCCGCACAAGGTCGCGCTCAAGCGCACCGAGAACGCGGCCAACCGCGCGCTCCGTGCAGGACAGCAGGCGCAGAAGCGCGCCGCGCTCTACAAGCCGGCCAAGCACAAGACCATCGTCGCTGGCGTCGAAATCCTCGGGGTCGAAATCCTCGGCGCAGCCAAGAAGCCGTTGACGTACGCGCAGAACGAGGCGATCAAGAAGCACACCAAGGCCGTGGCCAAGACGGCTGCCGCCGTCGCCAAGGCCAAGAAGCGCGGCGCGAGCGCCGTCGAGGCCGCGAAGAAGGCCGCCGCTGCGCACATGAAGGCGAAGCCGGTCATCAACAAGTTGATGAACCCGCCCAAGAAGACCGTGATGCACGGCGACGACGATTACCTCAACATCATCGGCGACGACGGCTACACCAACATCATCGGCGAGCTCGACGAGATGCTTGGGCTCAACCCCGGCGAGGAAGGCTACGACGAGCGCTTCGACGGCCCCGGCACTGGCGACGCTCCCGCAGGCTACACCGATCCCGGCGCGGGCGATCCGACCACCATGGGCAGCCCGTCCGAATACGCCGAGCCCGACGTGCAGATCCCCTCGCGCGGCGGCAAGCTCAGCAAGAAAGACGCCGACACCGCGTGGCTCAACGCGCCCGCCGATGCCGTCATCTATGCCGGCCAGAAGGGCATGCCCGACATGGGCTTCGGCTCGTGGGAAGTGTTCTATGGCCGTCGTCCTGATGGCGCGCTTGTCACCGACCACCGCGGCATCAAGTGCGGCCTCGGATACCTGTGGGACGGCGAGCGCTGGGGCCGTAAGGATTACGGCAGTGAGTTCTACGACCTGTCGGGAAGTGGGTCTGAGAAGGGCGCCAAGGACACTTGGCCGCTCACCGGACAGGCGTCCATCGATCGAGGATACGGTCCGCTCATCGGCAACCCCAACTCTGATCTCGCCGGGCTGCAGTACGCGCTCAGCGAGAACCGCTGGTTCTGGCAGTCGGCCAACGCGCCCAAGTGGGCAACCGAGGAGTCCGACAAGGCCATCGCCGATCTGAACGCGGCGAAGAAGAAGGCGGCCGACGCGGCGTATGCGGCGGACGCGGCGCGCATCGAGCAGGAGCGCGCGGAGATGGAAGAGACGAAGGCCAAGCAGGACGCGGCCATCGAGCTCGCCAAGTCGAAGTCGGACGCTGAGAACGCCATCACGCAGGGCAAGCTGGATCTACAGCTGCAGTCGGTCGACATCCAGGCGGCGGCGGCGTCCACCGCGCTCGATCTGCAGGCGGAGAAGCTCGAGCAGCAGGCCATGCAGGAGGAGCTCAAGTACGGCGTGGCTGAGGCCGGTCTCGAGCAGAAGGCGCGGCAGGCCGACCTGGACTACGCCATCGCCCACCCGGAGGAGCTCGCGCAGGCGCAGGCGGAAGAGCAGCAGGGCGGCGAGGAAGGGTACAGCGAGGACACCACCGATCGAGGCATGTTCGACGGCCGTTCGCGCGGCGACGTGACCAACGAGCTCTACGAAGAAGGTCGCGGCGAGGACTACGTCGAGGACGAAGCGGCGGCCCTTGCGATGGATCAGGAGTAGGTCATGAGCGAGCAAGACATCTTCGGCGCTGACGTGATCGGCGCCGACGCTGAGATCTTCGGCGCAACCATGCCCGAACAGGGTGGCGGGCCGTACGTCACCATCCACGTGAAAGACGTGGGTGCGCTCGTGCGCGCAAAGGGCGGCGCGCTTGGCGGGATGATCTCAGGAATCGTTCCCAAGACCATAGAATCTAAGGTTTATGGCGACATGGCGTCCAAGATTGCTGCCGGTATGAAGGCAGAGGGCGTCGACGCCGAAGTCAAAGTCGTTTCGACGCGCCCGTTTGGCGGCCCGTTCCAGCGTGATTTCCTCATCGGCGCAGGTGTCGGCGTTGGTGCTGTTGGTGTAGTATTCGGAATTATTCGAATTGTCCGTCACTTCGCGGGGAGAAAGTAAAATGACCGAACTAGAGATTCGCGCATTCGAGAACGAGATCCTCGGCGACGAGGAGTCCGATGCTCGCAAGAAGGCCGAGAAGATGCGTTACGGCCAGATGGGCTTAAAGGGCTTTGGGGAGCTAGGCAGCACGGTTCTCGAGCAGTTTGCCGGTAAGTCGGAGCAGAAGGCCGACGAGGCTGCGCGCAAGAAGGCGGGCCTGCCGTCGATGACAGAGCTCGAGATGCAGCGGTACCAGCAGCAACAGCAGGCTGGGCAGAATCCGTTCACGGCTAAGGCCGGACCGTTGCCCGTCTACGGATGGCTCCTCGTCGGCGCGGGCGGCATCGGCGTGATCGCGCTGATCGCGTCCATGCTCAAGAAGAAGTAAGCCATGCACGCTCAAGCCAAAAACTTCGACGAAGTCCTGGGCGCGCGCCGCAGTCTTGCGCGCATCTCGGACGTTTTCGGCAAGGTCGCGCCGAAGTCCTCGACGGCGCTTGTCGGCTCTGCGCCTTCGATGGACAGGTTCTTTCGTGACATCAACGAGTCGCGTCCTGCGGACGTGCCTGATCATCTGGGCACGCTCCTCGGCGCGGCCGTCGGCGGTTTCACGATGAGGAGCAAGCATCCCGTGCTCGGCATCATCGGCGGCGCATCCATCGGGCGCAACCTGCCCGCGTTGTTCAAGGATGACGTGCGCAGGCTGGCGATGCGGAACTTGCTCACCACGGGCGCAGGCGTGGCGGGCTCGATCTACATGGAGAAGCATCCTGTGATCGGCTTCGTTCTTGGCACCGTCGCAGGCGGCGCTGCCGCGTACTTCGGGGGCCTGCGGTGAACGCGACTATCCTCGGCGGCAAGACGCCTTCGGAACGCGACAAGCGAGACGTGCTTGACGCGGCCGATGCGGCGCGCGTTGCCGAGGAAGCCGTGCAGAAGGCGCCGAACGACCCGGCGAAGGTCGCGGCGGCTATCCGCGCGCGCGTGAACGTGTCGGAAGTTGCGCTGCGCATCGGGAAGAAGCTCGCCGAGACGCCCGCGGAACATCAGCAGCTCCGCGTCCTCGAGCGTGACTTTCAGAAGGCCAAGGCCGAGCTCGACGGCGTGCAGGCGGAGCTCTCTGAGATCGCGCGCGCGAAGGAATCCTTCGTCTCGATCATGACTCGCAAGTACGCGGGCGTGCCTGTGTACGGCTGGACCGGAATCGCGCTCGGGACGGTGCTCGTTGCGCGCAGCCTCATGAAGAGGAGCTCACGATGAGACGCCGTGCAGCAGGGAAGCGTTGGATTCAGAAGGCGCTCAAGAAGCACAAGCGCGGCGCGTTGCACCGGCAGCTCGGTGTTCCTGTGGGCGAGAAAATTCCGCTCGCGCTGCTGCGCAAGGCATCGCGCGCCGCGGGTGTGTTGGGTCGTCGTGCGCGTTTGGCGCTGAATCTGCGGAAACTGGGCAAGAAGAGGAGAGCAGCATGAAAAACTATATTCTAGGGAGCGACGTGCTCGGCGCCACTCGCGTGGTCAAGGGCATCAGCGATGCTCAATTCGATCAGATGCTTAAAGAAGATGAAGCTAAACGTGTGGCGCAAAGAAACCAAGCCGCGGCACGCGGTTGGTCATCTAGCGAGATCGCACACGAAGAGCGTATGGGTTGGTATCGCAAAACAGCCGGCACGGATGATCGAACTAACTGGGGCTTGAGTCCTCTGGAATGGATGGCGGCAACCAATCGGCCTAGTAACTACGTGGCACCAACACAAAGCGCGTACTCTGCTTTCGTCCAGCAGGGGGTGTCTTCCGGGCGCGGCTTTGGTGGACTGCCTGCGTCGTACTACGCGCCCGCCGCAGGAGGTGCTTTCGCTGCTCGCAGTTGCGGCGCCAACGGCATGACCTGGGCGCACTTTCTCGCGCTCGCGATCTTCATCGCGTGTCTCGTCGCGGTGCAGTACGGCGTGCATAAGTATCGTGAGAGGAAGGCTGCGCGATGAGCGATCAAGATATGCCCATGGAAGATTCGCTGGACGACAACGGCCCGTCGGATGCTGAGATCGAAGATCAAGAGATCGATGCGCAGATCGAGTTCCAGGAAATGAGTGAGAGGGGCGAGATCTAAAGTGGGAACTAACTACATGATCGGCAGCGACATCATCGGCGCTGACACGCCCCAGGAGCTCACTGCCAAGTACAACGCCGAGGTCGCCAAGCTGAAGGCGGCAGAGAAGCCTGGCGTGTCGTTTCTCCAGCGCGAGGCGTTCGGCGGGATGAAGGTGTGGCAGGTCGGCACGATTGCGATCGGGTCCACCATGATCCTCGGCGGGCTCGTGACGCTCATCGTGAGGCGCAAGTGAACACGTATCTCGCAGGCTGCGATATCCTCGGCGCTGGCGCGTCGGGTCCGTCCGGCGCTCGCGTTATGCTCGCGTCGTGCAACCCCGTTTCGCCTCCGACGAGATCGACTCGGTCATCCCCATCTACATCCCCACCGCCCCGCGACCTGCC
>Ga0209253_10000971_pt1 | contig 25147 bp, 17 predicted proteins | sample FrelakmetBRP12BR_FD_187145 | JGI IMG/M metagenome (GOLD analysis project Ga0209253, IMG submission 187145) | Freshwater lake sediment microbial communities from the University of Notre Dame, USA, for methane emissions studies - BRP12 BR (SPAdes)... | ecosystem: Environmental > Aquatic >...
GCCCTTGAAAGTCCGGCGGGCGTATTCCAGCAAGTTGATGACCCCCGTGTGTCCGCAACCGGTCAGCATGGCGATGCCCTTGTCGTGGATATTGGCATATAGGACATTTTCGCCCTGCACCTGTAACAGGGTAGCCATCTTGAAATTGACGAGCGCGAAGCCTGGAAAGAGCAAAACCGGCTGATCCGGTTGTACGGCGATCAAGCTTCCCGTGTTTTCCTAAAATAATAGTCTACGCGTATTGCTCGTTACGTTTTGCACGTTCAGGAAATGTTGGGCTTCGCAAGCTTAGCTAAACCTACCGGCCTTACCCAGTGCGGGGGTGAATGAGGAAAGATACCGGTCGTGATGAACCGCCAACCGCTCCCCCTTGCGCCCAATCCCAATTCCCGGCAATGTACCCACCACGCTTAAGGGCGTGTGAAGGAATCTCGTTCGAGGGGTAGTTATGCTGGCGAAACTTAAGAAATTTGGGCCGGTCATCAGTCTGGTGCCGCAGACCGGCATCCAGTTCGTGGATTTTGGTTTGGATATCAACGCGGTCCGAGTGTCCCGCGCGTTCCTCAACGAGCCGGGGGCCGGGCTGGTTTGCCTCTATCAGGATGGCGAGAGCGGTCAACTGCTGGATGCCGCCGGCCAGGTTCCCGTCAAGCAGGAACTGATCTATTCCCTCGACGGCGCGCGCGCCGCCACCACGTTTGCCGATGGCTGGTTGCCGCTGCCGTTTCTGAGAATCCGGGAAACCGGCCCGGACGGCGGTTGGCTGTTTCATAAGGGACCCCTCAACTGGGCACGGGCACGGCTGGTGGAACTGGATGAGCCGGATGCGGACGGCAACACCCACCGCCTCACCCTGGCCTTCGATACCAATCTCATGGTGTTGCGCGAGGGACGCCCTTATCTGGCGCCCAGCCCGCTGGACATGCAGGCGGGCGAGGAATTCGCCCTGGCCGATGGTGAGTCCGACGCCCGCTGGTTCGTGAGCCAGGAGTGGATGGGGGAGTGGCTCCTGCAGACCTATTTTGCCTTCGAAACCCGGCGGCGGGCGCCGCGCCGGGTCGATGAGGCGGAACTGCGCAAGGGCTTCGAGCACCTCGCCCGGTACTTTACCTTCCTCAGCCTGCTGGCAAAAGCCGAACTGTTTCCACGCATCCGCTTCGCATTCGTCGATACGGCGGCCATTCACAACAAGCCCATCGACGTGGACATGGTGCTGGATATCGGCAACTCCCGCAGTTGCGGCATGCTGATGGAGACCAGCGGCGACGATCCGGTGGACCTGAATGACAGCTATCGGCTGGAACTGCGCGATCTGACCCGTCCCGAGCTGGTCTACGACGAACCCTTTCCCAGCCGGATCGAGTTTGCCCGCAGCGCGTTTGGGGATGAGAAACTGTCGCGCCGTAGCGGCCGCAACAGCGCCTTCCTCTGGCCCACGGTCGCGCGGGTGGGTTTCGAGGCCCTGTCCCTGTCCTACCTGAGTCACGGTACCGAGGGCAGCACCGGCCTGTCCAGCCCCAAGCGCTACCTGTGGGATACCGCGCCGCGTTATCACGAGTGGCGCTTCAACGCCGGCCTGGACGGCCTTGCCGGGCGCAGCGGGCCGGTAACCGCCGGTCCCTTCGTCCGCTATCTGCGGGAAGACGGCGAGGAACTGGGCCAGGGCGATGTGCCCGCGGTTACCGCCCTGTTCTCGCGCGGTTCGTTGATGAGTTTTGTGGTGAGCGAGATCCTCTTGCAGGCGTTTGTTCTCATTAACTCACCCGCCAAGCGTTACGAGCGCGCCTATTCCGATGCGCCCCGCCAGCTCCGGCGCGTCATCCTTACCATGCCCACGGCCATGCCCCTGGCCGAGCGGCGGCTGTTCGAGAAGCGGGTCAAGGTGGCCATCAGGCTGACCTGGCGCGCCCTGGGCCTGGACGAGACCCAGGCGCCGGAGGCGTTGCTGCAATGGGACGAGGCTACCGGCACCCAGATCATTTTTCTGTACAACGAGATCAAGGACAATTTCCAGGGCGACGCCTCTCTGTTCTTCAAAGTATTCGGCCGCCAGCGGGACAACTACGGCGAGGTTCCTTCGCTGCGCATCGCCAGCATCGACATCGGTGGCGGCACCACCGATTTGATTATCACGACCTATGAGCTGGAAGGTGGCACGGCGGTAAAGCCCACCCAGGAATTCCGCGAGGGTTTCAACTTGGCCGGCGATGACATCCTCTGCAATCTCATCGAGCGGAATGTCTTTCCCAGCCTGCTGGAGGCTGTCCGCAAGGCCGGTGCGGCCAATCCGGAAGAACTGCTGGCCCGCCTGCTGGGTGGCAACCGCGGCGATCAGCCGGAGAGCGAGCGCACCCTGCGCAAGCAGTTCGCCAATCAGGTGGCCTTGCCGCTGGCTTTGCGAATGATGCACCGTTACGAAGCCGCCGATCCTACCGCCGGCAACGAGGCCATTGCCCTGCGCTTCGCCGACGTATTCGATCCGCGTAGGTGGCCGCATGAAAAGGTAATCGCCTATCTGGAAGAGGCCGTCCGCGCCGCGGGTGGGCGCGATTTCCGGCTGGACAAGGTCAGCTTCGAGACCAACACGCTGGCCGTCGATACCACCGTGCGCCGCACCATCGGCCAGGTGCTGAGCGATTTGTGCGAGGTCATCTATCTGTATGACTGCGACTACCTGCTGGTATCGGGGCGGCCCTGTCGGCTGCCGGCGGTGCGCGCCGCGATCATGGCCAAGCTGCCGGTTTTGGCCGATCGCATCATCACCATGCACAATTACAAGGTGGGCAACTGGTATCCATTCCGGGCCGTGAGCGGGCGGCTGACCGATCCGAAAACCACGGCGGCGGTCGGGGCCATGGTGTGCGCGCTGTCGGAGGGACAACTCTACAAATTCCATCTGCGCAGCCGGGATCTCGGCATGAAATCTACCGCCCGCTTCGTGGGGCAGATGGAGCAAACCGGACGGATCAAGCAGGAAAATGTCCTGTTTGCCAACCTGGAACTGGAAGACCGCAAGACCCGGCTGCCGGAAGCCACGTTCGACTTCTATGCGCCGATCTTCATCGGCTTTCGCCAACTCGGCGTGGAGCGCTGGCCGGCCACGCCCCTGTACCGGGTGAACTTCGCCCATCCCCAGGATGCCCGGAACAAGGCGCTGCCGCTGAAGGTGACTCTGGAACGGGCTACCGACGAGGACGAGCAGGATTTCCGGATCACCGATGTCACCGACGCGCAGGGCAATCCGCTGCCCCGAAGCACGGCCCTGCTCAAGTTGCAGACGCTGAAGGACGATGAAGGCTACTGGCTGGATACGGGGATTTTTTCCATACCGCAATAGGACGCTTTATGGGGCGGAACCCGTCCAGACGGCGTATCTCCTTTAGCCATCCATCCGCACTTTTGCATATGCTTCGGCCAGCACAAGATCGCAGTTTATGGATGGCAAGTGCAGGGAGCTATTGATGTCGCTGGTTTCCGTCAACAGCCAGGCGCCATCGGGCCGGCGAACATAATGCATCACGTGATACCGCTGTTGGGCGACCAATACGTATTCACGCAAGGATTCAAGTGCGCGGTAATGCTCGAATTTCCCCGCGCGGTCATAGTCTTCGGTGGTTTTGGACAAGACTTCGACGAGCAGCGTGGGATTCAAGAGGGTATCGACTTCGGCGTCCTCGAAGCTCGGTCCACCACATACGACAACAACATCCGGGTAGGTATAGAGTCCGGTCGCGTTTACCTTGACCCGCAGATCGCTGGTGTAGACCTCACAGGGGCGTTGTTTCAACTGCGCCCGCAGTTCCGCCCCAATATTCAGGCAGATCAGATTGTGCCTGCGGCTGGCGCCCGTCATCGCGAAAATCTCACCGTCGAGATATTCGCTTTTGTGTTCAGCCTGGCGTTCCAGGGCCAGATATTCGCCGGGAGTGAGGGATGAGGCTGGAGTGGGCATGGCTTCCTCCGGGTGGCTGGTTCTAGTCATTTTCCGGCACCGGCAAATTGGGACAGGTGGCGTGATAGGGCACTTCCTCCCCCACGTATTGGCGCCATTCCTGGTGGGTCAAGTTGCGCGGCAGTCGCTTGCAGGCTTCGGCGATTAGGTCTTCCGCCCGCCAGAGCCACACCCGCGCCGTGTTGTCCTCGCTGGCGGTGGTGGCCAGGCGGCTGCCATCGGGACTGAAGGCCACGCTCCACACCCAACCCTCATGGGTCAGCCGGGCCAGTTCCCGGCCGCTGGCGGGCGATCACCTCGTTGAAACTGGCCTGCGCCTGTTCCGGGATGCTTTCGCCCGATCGGCTGACCCGTTGCGGACCTTCCCCCGCCAGGGTTTCCACTTCGATGTATACCGGGCTACCGTCCGCAAGCTGAAATTCAATCGGGTGTTTTGTCATGATTATTCCGGTTTCAAATTTCCAATGGTTTTTCATGCCCTGTCGCGCATCACCGCTGATGAAAAGCGGTGCGATTTTCAAAGCAGGGTTCACGAAACCATAGCTGTGTCTCAAAGACTATGTTCATACTATAGTGGACTAACTAAGAGAGTTTATGCTTCTGTTGATCAGGAGGGGAGTAGCTTTGCACCGTTCGGTTTACAGTGCTGACGGTGGCTGGCTAATAACAGTAACGGCAGTCTTCTGCCGTGGTTCTATCGGCGATCTATGGATGAAAGGAAATACGGTGGTATGTCCGCGACTGACGAAAAACTGAGCACCGCCTGCCGGACCCTGGACCAGGTCAGCGCGCAATTCACGACCTGGATGGATGCTAACGCGGAGCGCGTGCGCCAGGAAAAGGCCGGCCTTGACAAGGAGTTCCGTCGTTTCGCGGCCCAGGCCCGGCGCCTGGATCAGGCCGTCCAGCGGCCCATGTGCGTGGGTGTGTTCGGCCCCAGCCAGTCCGGCAAGTCGTATCTGATCTCGGCCCTGGCCCGCAAGGGTACCGCGCCGCTGCTGGCCGAATTCGCCGAGCAACAGGTGGATTTCATCCGCGACCTCAATCCCGAGGGCGGGCGGGAATCCACCGGCCTGGTCACCCGCTTCACGATACACAAAGCAAAGGTTCCGGCTGCCACGCCGGTGCGCATGCGCCTGCTGACACAAACCGACCTCGTCAAGATCATCGGCAATACCTATTACGCCGACTGCGACCACAGTGACGATGAGCCGCCCACCCAGGCTCAGATCAACGAGGCCATCGAGGCCGTCGCGGGCATGGCCCAGACCTCGCCGGTGGATCCCTTGACGGCAGACGATGTCTACGATCTGCAAGCCTATTTCGAGCGCTATTTCAAGGGTTACGAGCGCATCCGCCTGCTGCGTCATGGTTTCTGGGAACGCGCTGCCCAGTTGGCGCCGCGCCTGCGCATCCAGGACCGCGCCCAATTGTTCGGCATCATCTGGGGTACGGTGGAAACCCTGAACCAATTGTACGTGCAGCTCTATGCGGGGCTGCAGGGGCTGAATTTCGCCAGCGATGCCTATGCCGGCCTGGATGCCCTGCTGCCGCGGGAAAAAAGCATCATCGACGTGCAGAGCTTGCAGGGGTTGGGCGCGAAGGGTGGGGAAACCCTGGCGCTAACCGGCGCCAACGGTGCCCGAGTGTCCCTGCCGCGCAGCACGGTGACGGCCCTGGTCGCCGAACTGCAAATCGTCATCAGTGACCAACCGTGGGATTTCTTCGAGCATACCGACCTGCTGGATTTTCCCGGCGCCCGTTCCCGGGAGCAGATCAAAAACCTCGACGAGTATCTGCAGGTACCTAATTCCCTGCAGAGCCTGTTTCTGCGCGGCAAAGTCGCGTATCTGTTCGAGCGTTACTGCGCCGAGCAGGAGTTGACCAGCATGCTGCTGTGCATAGGACCCAGCAACCAGGAGGTCAAGACCCTGCCGGAGATGGTCTACGACTGGATTGCTTCCACCCACGGCGGGACGCCGGAACAGCGCGCCGGCCAGCCCACCGCGCTGTTCCTGGTGCTGACCAAGTTCGACATGGAATTCGAGGAGAAGGCCGGCGAGCGCTCGCCCGAGACCCGCTGGAGCACCCGGATGGAAAGTTCGCTGATGAACTTCTTCGGCAAGCAGCACGACTGGCCCCAGCACTGGGATGGCCGGGGCTGCTTTCGCAACAGTTACTGGCTGCGCAATCCCAATTTCAAGGCGAAGAATATCTTCGACTACGATGAAAACAGTCAGGAACTCGGTATCCGGGCCGGCGAACGCAAACGCATCGAGGCGTTTCGCGAGGCCTTTCTAAGGGACACGGGGGCGAACCGCTTTTTTCAGGACCCCCCACGCGCCTGGGAGGCGGCCATCGCCCTCAACGATGGCGGCGTCAGTTACCTTGCCGAGAACCTGCGCCCGGTCTGCAATCCGGAGCTCAAGCGCCAGCAAATCACCGGCCAGTTGGAACGGCTGCGCCAACAGATAAGCGAGCGGATCGGCCACTATTACGTCAGCGGCAATCCCGAGCAGGAATTCGAAAAACGGGTGGCGGTATCCCACCAAATCGCCGAGCATCTGATCGACAGCGCTGGGGCGCAGCGCTTCGGCGAACTGCTGCACGCCTTGCAGGTGGATAGCGGCGAACTGGAAGACATCTATTATCGGATTGAAACCCGGCTACCCGATGATACGGAGAAAGGCACCGCGCCGAGTATCGGCACCGCTGTTGACAAGTCCAAGATGAAGCAGTTGCTGGGTCTGGGCGCTACCGCAGCCGGGCCGACGCCCGCGGCCAACCTCAAGGACGATGCCGCCCTGTTCGCCCGGGAGGCGGTGGCGGACTGGATGCAAGACCTTCAGGATCTGGCGGGGAACGGCTCGCTGTGCGACTACTATCGCTTGCCAGAAACCCTGATGGCCGAGTTCGTCAAGGAGCTCATGGCGGGCGCCAAGCGTCTCAACATCGAGGAACGCATCACCGCGGCGGTGCGCGAGGCGACCGGTTTCCGCATGCGGTTTCAGCAGATCGTGGCGCTGCCAGCCAGGCTCACCGCCAACCTGATCAACAGCTATATCAATTTTCTGGGTTATGCTGCCATCAGCCTGAATGAGCGCCCTCAACTGGTGCTGGAAGACGGCCCGCGCCCCATCTTCCGGCCCCGCGCCGTGCCCCGCAACGGACCTGTATTAACGGAGCAGCAATCCAATTACGATCAGGATTACTATACGGACTGGATTCGCGGGTTTTTGGATCTAGTGGAGCGCAATGCCCGTTTTCAGGGGGGCGTTGACGTGGATATGGAAGCGAACGCGCGCTTGGGACAGTTGCTCAAACAGCTCGAGCAGGCAGGGGTGATTTAAGGGAATTGCCCGCCAGCACGAGGGAATGACGATAGTGAATCATTAGAGCCACCGCCATGACTGACGGTACTGACAACCTGGCCTTGAATATCTTAAGAGACATCCAGATGCGTTTGGGCAGGATGGAAGAGCGGCTGACTAACCTGGAGATGCGTATGACTTCCCAAGAGCAACACTTGGGGACGTTGGTCATATCGTTGCCTGCGAGCCATGACCGTATCGATTCCCTAACCCGCCGTATCGAACGCATCGAGCGACGGCTTGAGTTGCAAGAGTAATGGGCCGGGCAACCCGGTAGTGGTGTTCGTGGGGTCGGTTAGCAAGTGTAGCCTGGATAAAGCGCGGCGGAATCCGGGACCGACCTAATGATTATGCCCAAGTATCTCCACCAACCCCGCTTCATCCAATATGCTAAGCCCCAGCTCCCGGGCCTTGGCCAACTTTGACCCCGCTTCCGCGCCCGCCACCAGGTAATCAGTTTTCTTCGACACGCTGCCGGCGACCTTGGCACCCAAGGCCTGGAGCCTGGCTCTGGCCTCGTCGCGAGTCATGCCGGCAAGGGTGCCGGTGAGGACGAAGGTCTTGCCTTCCAGTGGCCGGGTGTCTGCCAGGCTGGCTTTCTCATCCAGCCAATGGATACCGGCCTGGCGGAGACGCCCGATGATGTCGCGGTTGTGGGGTTCCTGAAAGAAGGCATGGATACTGGTGGCTACCACCTGGCCGATGTCGGGCACCTGCTGGAGTTGTTCCTCGCTGGCCGCCATGACGGCCTCCAGCGTGCCGAAATGCTGGGCTAACGCCAGCGCGGTGGCTTCCCCCACTTCCCGGATGCCCAGGGCGTAGAGAAAGCGTGCCAGCGTGGTGGTTTTGCTGCGTTCCAGGGCGGCCGCCAGTTTCTCGGCGGATTTCTCGCCCATGCGTTCCAACTCGGCCAGGGTGGCCAGGTCGAGTGCGTAGAGGTCGGCGGGGCTGTGCACCAGTTCCCGTTCCACCAGTTGCTCCACCAGCTTGTCGCCCAGCCTCTCGATGTCCAGGGCGCGCCGGGAGGCGAAGTGGCGGATGGCTTCCCTGCGCTGGGCGCTGCAATACAGGCCGCCGATGCAGCGGGCCACGCTGGCGCCTTCGGGGCGGATGACCTCGGAGCCGCACACCGGGCAATGGCTGGGCATCTCGAAGGGTTGTGTATCAGGCGGGCGGCGCTCCAGCACCACGCCGACGACTTCCGGGATCACGTCGCCGGCTCGGCGCACGCTCACCGTATCGCCCACCCGCACGTCCTTGCGCCTGACTTCGTCGCTGTTGTGCAGGGTGGCATTGGTCACGGTGACGCCGCCCACGAATACCGGTTCCAGGCGCGCCACGGGGGTAAGCGCGCCGGTGCGGCCTACCTGCACCTGGATGTCCACCACGCGGGTCAGTTCCTCATGGGCCGGGAATTTATGCGCGATGGCCCAGCGCGGCGCGCGGGCTACGAAGCCCAGCTCGCGCTGCTGATCCAGCCGATCCACCTTGTAGACTACCCCGTCGATCTCGTAGGGCAATTCGTCACGGCGGGCATGGATTGCCCGGTAATAGGCCAGGCAGCCCTCCATACCCGCCACGCGCTTGAGTTCCGGGCAGATCCGCAGGCCCCAGTCGCGCAGCCGCCGCAGGGTCTCACCGTGGCGCGGCGGCAGTTGGCCGTCTTCCACCACCCCCACCCCATAGCAGAACATCTCCAGGGGCCGTTGCGCGGTGATCCGGGCGTCCAATTGGCGCAGGCTGCCGGCGGCGGCGTTGCGCGGATTGGCGAAGGTCTTCTCGCCGCGCGCGCGGGCCTGGGCATTGAGTTCCTCGAAGCCCTGTTTCGGCATGTAGACTTCGCCCCGCACCTCCAGCACCCGGGGATAATCACCGCCTCGCAGTCGCAGCGGGATGGAGCCAATGGTGCGGATGTTATGGGTGATGTCCTCGCCGGTGAAGCCGTCGCCACGGGTAGCGCCAGACACCAGCAAGCCGTTTTCATAGCGCAGGCTCACCGCCAGCCCGTCCAGCTTGGGTTCCGCCGCATAGGTCACCTGCTCCATTTCCAGTCGCTCGCGGATCCGCCGGTCGAAATCCTGCACCTCCGCGTCCGTAAACGCGTTATCCAGGGACAGCATGGGCAGGGCATGGTGAACCTGGCCAAAGGCGCTTAGGGGGGCGGCGCCCACCCGCTGGGTCGGGGAGTCAGGGGTGATCAGTTCCGGATGAGTCTGCTCCAGCGCCTGCAGTTCCCCGAGCAGGCGGTCGTATTCGGCATCCGGAATGACTGGATCATCCAGGACATAGTAGCGGTAGTTGTGCTGGTTGAGCTGGTCGCGCAGCACGGCGACTCTGGCCCGGATATCCTCGGGAACGCTCATCAGTGCGGTGAGTGTTGCAACCGCAGCCGCCGCTCGAATTCGGCGGCCTCGCTACGTAGATGCATAATGGCCTGGGCCGTTATTTTGTTGCGGCGGTCGTCGCAAACGCTGCCATTGAGCTTGTGGGCTAAACGCCTGGCCAGGGCCACCAGGAAATCCACGGCCGCCACTGCTTCCATGGGACCGGGCAGTTGCATGAATAGAAGCAGCCCTGGCGTCGCTATGGTCTCCAGGGTAGACAGATCGAAGATGCCCGGTTCGCGCAGATGGGCGATGCTGAACACCGGCTTCCCCTCGGCCTCGCTCGTGGGAAAACAATCGAGGACGCCGTTTTGAGAGAGCTGGAGATTCAACTCCTGGGCTACCGCCAGGATGCTCGCACCCTTGAAAAGCTGACCCTGGGGAGCCAGCACGGTCAACAGCACGGTCATCTCCGGGGTTTTGGTAACCGCTGGCTCCTGACGGGATTCCTTGCGTATCTTGTGGCTGGTTGCCTGGCCTGGTTCCTGGCGCGGAGGCCGCTGGCTGACCGGTTCCTCGTGGCGCGGAGGCCGCTGGCTGACCGGTTCCTCGTGGCGCGGAGGCCGCTGGCTGACCGGCTCCGGCTGGGAGTCGGGTTCCGCACTGGGTTTCGTCGGTGCCTGCGCATCAGTCGGCGCGGCGGGCATGTCGCTGGCGCGCCTGACCGGGGTGATTTCCACATCCACCAGCACCTTGTCGGCCAGGTGATGATCCGGCGTGATGGTGCCGAGGCCGCCCAGGCCAAGTTCCACGCTCTTGGTTTCGGGCAGGGATTCGTTCGTCCCCAACAGCGGCGCGTTGTCCGCCAGACGGGCGGCGCGCCGGCGGCGCTCCCTGAGTTGTTCCTTGATACGGGCGCGCATGCCCCAAAGGTAAATCAGGACAATGATCACTGTCCCCACACCCGCTAAAATCCAACGTAGTCCATCCATCAATCTTGGCCCCCCAATTGTTCCGGCTGTTGCATATTAATCGCTTACTCCCCCCTTTGGTAAAGAGGGGACGGGCGCGGTTTACGCCGTCGCCAGGCGCACTGCCTCGTCCACGTCCACCGCCACCAGGTGAGAAACCCCTGGTTCATGCATGGTCACCCCCGAGAGATGCTGGGCGATTTCCATCGTGCTTTTATTATGAGTGATAAATATAAACTGTATTTGTGTGGACATCTCCCGGACCAGATCGCCAAAGCGTCCTATATTGGCTTCGTCCAGGGGAGCGTCCACTTCGTCGAGCATGCAAAAAGGCGCCGGGTTGAGCTGGAAGAGAGCGAATATCAGGGCTACCGCGGTAAGCGCCTTCTCGCCACCGGACAGCAGATGGATGGTGCCAATGCGTTTGCCCGGCGGTCGCGCCATGATGGCGACACCCGCATCCAGCATATCCTCCCCCACCAGTTCCAGGTACGCCTGGCCACCGCCGAACAGGCGCGGGAACAGGATTTGCAAATTGGCGTTGGCGCCCTCGAAGGTATCTTTGAACCGGCCGCGGGTGTCTCGGTCGATCCTGCGGATGGCATTCTCCAGGGTAGTCAGTGCCTCCACCAAATCGTCATTCTGGGCATCCAGATAGCGCTTGCGTTCCGACAGCTGCGCGAATTCCTCGACGGCAGCCAGGTTGACGGCCCCCAGGCGTTGAAGCTGTTTGCCCAGTCGCTCCAGCTCTGCCTGCCAGCGTGCTTCCTCCGCCGTGGCGGGTAGCGCGGCCAGCAGGGTGGACGGGTCAGCACCCAGTTCTTGCAGTTGCTCCCTCAGGAGCTGGCGCTGCACACTGATTTCCCGCCAAGTCAGGCGCTCGGTGGCAAGGGTTTCGCGCTGTTTCTCAAGCTTACGCTCGCAAGCTATGCGAGCCTGTTCCAGATCGCGCAGTTCGACGTTCTGGGTTTCTAAAGTGTGGCGGGCGGCGCCAAGGCCCTGGTCCGCTGCGATCCGGGTTTCCAACAGGACTGCCAGTTGTTCCCGAACCGCCGATTCATCGCCCGGATCGAGACCGGTCGCCAGTTGCTGCTGGCGCGTTGCCAGTTGTTGGCGCTGTGGTTCCAAGCGTTCCAGGGCCTGGTGGGTGGAGCTTAGCGTGGCGCGCAGGGATTCCGCCGCCAGCGCCTGTCGCTGGGCGGCATGGCGAGCGCCGGTCGCCTGTGCGCGCCGCGCTTCCAGAACGAAGCGCAAGCGCTCCCGCCGCGCCGTCAACTGCTGGCGCTCGTCGCTCAACCGTTCCATGGCCAGCGTGGCTTCCGCCAGAGAGGCCCTGGCCGCTTGCAATTCCGTTTGGTCCTGGCCTGCCTGGTGGCTTAGTTCCGCTTGTTCCGCCGCGATGGCGGCGCGCCGGGCGAGGACGTGTTGCAGGCGGGCGGTCAGGGCAGTGAGCTGGTTTTGCAGGCGCGTTTGCTCGCGATGGCTCTGATTGACCGCTTCCTGAAGGGCGTCGCGGCCGCGCTCCAATTCGCGCAACTCACTCCGGTTGGTGTCCAGCGCCCCGGTGAGCCTGGCCAGGCATTCGGTGTCCAGGTCGAGCGCGGCTTGCAGCGCCTGAAGCTCCCGTTCGCGGGCCAGCACGCCAGCTTTTTCATCGCGGTCCCGCGCCACCCGCAGCCAATCCCGACCCAGCCAGGCGCCATCCTGGGTAATCAGGGATTGCCGCGCCGTCAACTGCTGGCGCTGGGCCATGGCTTCGTCGAGATCGGCGGCCACCCGCACGCCGGCCAGCAGACTGGTCAGGGCAAAGGGGGCTTGGAGCTTGCTCAGCAGGGTCTGCTCCGCTGGCGCTGCGTTGTCTGCCCTTGTCGTGTCGAACAGGGTCAGGTTGCCTTGCCGCAGTTCCGCCAGGGCCGCCGCGGGCACCTGTAAATCCTGGACGCAGACCGCCTCCAGGAAACCGGCCAGCGCCATTTCCGCAGCCCGCTCCCAACCGGGTTCGACGGCCAGGCATTCGGCCAAACGCGGTGTTTTATCCAGACCCTGCGCCTTGAGCCAGGCGCCCGCGGCACTTTCCCGCCGGCCCAGCGCGGCTTCTTGCAATGTGTGCAGCGAGGCCAGCCGGCCCCGTGCGGCGTGTACCTGCTCGCGGAGTTCGTGTGCCTCCGCCGTCCACCGCTGTCCGACCTCGCGCAGCTCGCCAATCCGGGCATCGCTCTGGACCAGTTGCGCCTGATTAGCGGCCAGGGCCGTGCCGGCGGCCTGTTCGGCCAGTCGCAGTCGCTCCAGTTCGTCCTCCAGGCCATCGGCAACCAGGCCGTCCTGCTCCAGGCGCAGCCGCTTCAGGCGGTGCTCCTGTTGGCTAAGCTGCCGCTCCAGATGCGCGATACGGGTTCGTTCCACGTCCGCCTGGCGTTCCGGCTCACTGGCGCGGCGGCTGAAGGTTTCCCATTCCTCCTGCCAGTCCTGCCGGGCGGTCTCTGCCTCCGTCAGTTGCGCATTGGCCTGCGCTTCCAGAACTTTGGTTTCCGCCAGCGCTGCTTCCGCCTCCCGTAAGGACGTTTCCAGCGCCTCGAGCCGTTCGGTATCCAGTTGGATCTGCTCCAACACCCGCGCCAGCCCCTGTTCGGTTTGCTGCAACGCTTCGTTTTGGCGTTGGCGGAGTTCGCGCTGATGCGCCAGGTCCTGCTCCAGGCGGCTGATCTCCGAGCCTACCGCATAGTAATGCGCCTGAGCCTGATTGAATGCCTCGGTAAGACTTGTCTGCCGCTCCCGGCCCATCTCCAGGCACGCCTCCAGGTGGCGCTGTTCGGCCACCCTGGCTTCCAGCGCGGTTTCCTGCCCCCCGATGGCGCTTTCCCGCGCCGCGCTGTCCGCGTTCAGCGCCCGCCAGCGCAGGGTCAGCAGTTCGGCCTTGCAGCGGCGCTCCTCGGCCCGGTAGCGCTGATATTGCTCGGCGGCCCGCGCCTGGCGCTGGAGGTGGTGGAGCTGCCGGCCCAGTTCCTCGCGTAGATCGGTGAGGCGATCCAGGTTCTCGCGGGTATGGCGGATGCGGGCCTCGGTCTCCCGGCGGCGTTCCTTATACTTGGAGATGCCCGCCGCTTCTTCGAGGAAGATCCGCAATTCCTCGGGTTTGGCCTCGATGAGCCGCGAGATCATGCCCTGCTCGATGATGGCGTAGCTGCGCGGCCCCAGGCCGGTGCCCAGGAAAATATCGGTAATATCCCGGCGCCGGCAGCGGGCGCCGTTCAGTAAATAGCTGGATTGACCGTCGCGGCTCAGCACGCGCTTGATGGCAATCTCGTTATACTGCGCCCAGGCGCCCCCCAGCTTGCCCTGGCTGTTGTCGAAGACCAGTTCGATGGTCGCCTGGCCTACCGGTTTGCGCGCCGCGGAACCATTGAAGATCACATCCTCCAGGGATTCGCCGCGCAGGCTGCGGGCGGAACTCTCGCCCATGACCCAGCGCACGGCGTCGATGATGTTGGATTTGCCACAGCCATTGGGCCCGACGACGCCCAGCAGATTGCTGGGCAGGTGGAAGGTAGTCGGATCCACGAAGGACTTGAACCCCGCCAGTTTGATTTTGGTCAGACGCAAGGCGTAACCTCTCTTCTCCTATCCCCGGCGGATCGACGGGAAGTCCAGTTTACTTGCCATCCGGGCAAGTGGAGCAGGGGAGTCGCTGGTCGTTTCAAGCGCAGATTCTCGTCTGTGAAAACAACATAGTGTAAATTGATATTCCTTCTAAACGAAGCCCACGGGAGTGAGCCAAGCCGATGTCAACCGAACCGAGCCGGGCGCTGGAAACCTTCGCCAACCCCAGTGTAGCCCGTGACTATACCATCCGTATGCGGGTGCCGGAATTTACTTGCCTCTGCCCCAAGACCGGCCAGCCGGACTTTGCCACCATCCACATCGAGTATGTGCCCGACCTCACCTGCGTCGAACTCAAGTCCCTCAAGCTCTACCTGTGGTCGTACCGCGACCGGGGCGCTTTTCACGAGGCCGTCGCCAACCAGATCCTCGCCGATCTGGTCAACGCCTGCCAGCCGCGCTTCCTGCGCATCACGGCGGAATTCTACGTGCGGGGTGGCATCTACACGACCGTGATTGCGGAGCACCGGCGGCCGGGGTGGGTTCCGCCGGTGCCGGTTACGCTGCCATAAGGGTTGCGCGGACATGGACAATGGCTTTTTAAAAGGCGCTTCCTATCTGCTGACGGGCTTGCGCTGGCTTATCCGTCCGGGATTGCGCCGCTTCGTGGCGATTCCCCTGCTGATCAATACCCTGCTCTTCGGTGCGGCTATCTGGTGGGGCGCCAGCGAATTCAACGTCTTTCTGAACTGGGTGCTGGGATACCTGCCGACCTGGCTGGATTGGCTGCGCTGGTTGCTGTGGCCCTTGTTTGCCGTCACGGTGCTGCTGCTGTGTTTCTATACGTTTACCTTGGCGGCCAATTTCATCGCCGCGCCCTTCAACGGCCTGCTGGCGGAAAAGGTGGAAGATATGGCCAACCCCGGGGTGACGCGCCCTCCGAACCGCCCCCTGTGGCGGGAAATCGCCACCTCCCCGCTGGCGGAACTCAAGAAGCTGGTCTATTTCCTGTTCTGGGCGTTGCCCCTGTTGATTCTGTTCTTCATACCGGGGATCAATGTGGCCGCGTCTCTCACCTGGCTGGTGTTCAACGCCTGGATGCTGGCCCTGCAATACCTGGACTACCCGCTGGGTAATCATGCCATCCCATTCCGGCAACAGCGCCGTATTCTCGGCAAGCGGCGGCTGCTGGTGCTGGGTTTCGGCAGCGCGGTACTGCTGTTGACCATGCTGCCGGTGCTGAATTTCGTGGCCGTGCCGGCGGCGGTTATCGGCGCGACCCTGCTGTGGGTAGAGCAGTTTCCCGAGGCCGCGTAAATGCCGGTAAATTATGGCAGCAATGCTTCCCGCAGCCGCTTCATCCCTTCGGCGAGATTCTCCAGGGAATTGGTATAGGCGAACCGCACATGGTGATTGGCTTGATGGCTGCCGAAGTCGATGCCGGGGGTGATGGCCACGCCGGTTTCTTCCAGCAATTCCACGGCGAATCTGTAGCTGTCGTCCGTGAAACGGCTGCAATCGGCGTACAGATAAAACGCCCCCTCGGGGGTGACGGGAATGCCAAAGCCCAGTGCCCGCAGAGCCGGCAGCAGAAAATCCCGGCGCACCTGGAATTCCCGGCGGCGCGCCTCGAAGATGGCCTGGGCCGCTGGCGTGAAAGCGGCGAGCGCGGCGTATTGAGCTGGAGTGGAGGGCGCCAGGAAAAGATTCTGGGCCAGCTTTTCCGCTTCCCGCGCATAGTACGCCGGAGCCACCAGCCAGCCCAGCCGCCAGCCGGTCATGCCATAGTATTTTGAGAAGCTGTTGACCACGAACACCTGGTCTGACGCGGCCAGCGCGGTAGGAGCCTCGGCGTCGTAAAGCAGGCCGTGGTAGATTTCATCGATGATGACTTGACCGCCGTGACGCTCAGCGACGGCCAGGATCTCGGCCAGCGTCTCCGGGGCCAGCAGGGTGCCGGTGGGATTGGCGGGGGAGGCCAGCAACACGGCCACCGTGCGCTCGCTCCAGTGCTGTTCGACCAAGGGGGCCGTGAGTTGATAGGCGCTCTCCGGTCCTACCGGAATCCCCACCGGTTCGCCGTCCAGCAAGCGCACAAAGTGGCGATTGCAGGGGTAACCGGGGTCGGCCATCAGCACCTGTTCGCCGGGATTGACCAGTACCGCGGTGGCCAGTTGCAGTGCGCCCGAGGCTCCCGGCGTCACCAGAACGCGCTCCCTGGGAATGTTGACGCCGTAGCGGGCCCGGTAATGGGCGGCGATGGCCTGGCGCAGCTCCGCTATGCCGACCGCGGGGGTATAGCGGGTTCGCCCTTCACTCAAGGCCCGCTGGCCGGCGGCGATGATGGGCGCGGCAGTGGGGAAATCCGGTTCGCCCACTTCCAGGTGAATAATGGAGCGCCCCTGTGCTTCCAGCGCCTGGGCACGGGCCAGCAACTCCATGACATAAAAGGGCGCGATGACCGCCATGCGGCCCGCCAGATGGAAGGTATCAGCGGCTTGCATGGTGGTGGGTTACAGCATCCTGCCCTTGTCCTCTGCCTCATGGATGGATAGATCAGAGGTGCTGGTCTGATTAACGCCCTCGGACAGGCGGATCTGCAAGCCTACATTGTTGCGGGAATCGGCGTTCTTGATAGCCTCTTCCTTGGAGATCTTGCCTTCCTTGTAGAGCTTGAACAGCGCCTGGTCGAAGGTCTGCATGCCCGACTCGGTGGCCTGCTCCATGGCGTCCTTGATGTAATCTATCTTGCCCTTCTGGATCAGATCGGCGATGTAGGGCGTGTTCAGCAGCACCTCCACGGCGGGAACGAGGCCGCCACTTAGACTCTTGATCAGCCGCTGGGAGACGATGGCCCGCAGATTCAGGGAGAGGTCCATCAGCAATTGCGAGCGCGCATCCTCGGGGAAGAAGTTGACGATACGCTCCAGGGCACCGTTGGCGTTGTTCGAGTGCAGGGTGGACAGGCAGAGATGGCCAGTTTCAGCGTAGGAGAGGGCGAATTTCATGATTTCGCGTTCCCGAACCTCACCGATCAGGATTACGTCCGGCGCCTCGCGCAGGGCGCTTTTGAGGGCATTTTCGTAGCTGTGCGTATCGATGCCCACCTCCCGCTGGCCGACCACCGATTTCTTGTGGGGGTGAGTGAATTCGATGGGGTCTTCGATGGTCAGGATATGCCCCGGCGAACTGGAATTACGGTGGTCGATCATGGCCGCCAGGGTGGTGGACTTGCCGGAACCGGTGGAGCCTACCATCAGCACCAGGCCGCGCTTTTCCATGACCAGTTGTTTGAGCAGCGACGGCAGCCCCAATTCCTCTACCTGCGGGATCTCGCCTTTGACATAGCGGATTACCATGCCCACTTCGCCGCGCTGGCGGAAGACGTTGGCGCGAAACCGGCCCACCCCGGGCAGGGGGATGGCGAAGTTCGATTCCCACTGGTGCTCGAAATCCTTGATCTGGTCGTCTTTCATGACGGAATAGGCGATTTCCCGCACGCCGCCGGGTCCGATCGGCTTGTTGCCGACCGGCCGGACGACACCGCCAATCTTGATGTGGACGGGTGTCCCCACGTAGAAGAACAGATCGGAGGCGTTCTTATCCACCATGAGTTTGAGGTAAGGCGTAATATCCATTAGCGTCTCCTTGATTGCATCGCTTTAAATCCGGAATATCGGTCCAATCCAACGATCCCTCGCCGGCGGCGGACAACGCGTTTATCTTACGCGATTAAGACCGTTGAGGGCCGCCACGCGATAGGCTTCAGCCATGGTTGGATAGTTGAAGGTGGTGTTGACGAAATAAAGCAAGTTATTGGCTTCCCCTTTTTGCGACATGATCGCCTGACCGATGTGGATGATCTCCGACGCCTGGTTGCCAAAGCAGTGAATGCCCAGGAGTTCCAGGGTTTCCCGATGAAAAAGGATCTTCAGCATGCCCACCGTCTTGCCGGTGATCTGGGCGCGCGCCAGATTCTTGAACCAGGAGTGCCCAACTTCGTAGGGGATACAGGCCTCGGTCAGTTCCTTTTCGGTACGTCCCAATGAACTGATCTCTGGAGAGGTATAGATGCCGGTGGGGATGTATTCCACCAGATGTTGATCGCAGCGTCCCTCGACCAGGTGGGTGCCGGCGAAGCGCCCCTGATCATAGGCCGCACTGGCTAGACTGGGATAGCCGATGACGTCGCCCACGGCATAGATGTGGGGCAGTTCGGTCTGGTAGTTGGCATTGACCCGCAGGTGCCCGCGGCCGTTGGGGGTAATCCCCAATGCCTCCAGGCCCATGTCGCTGGCATTGCCGGTGCGGCCATTGGCCCAGAGGATGGCATCGCTCTTGATTTTCTTCCCCGATTTGAGCTGGAGCGTCACGCTGTCGGCGTGGTACTCCACGCATTCGTATACCTCGTTGTGGCGGATCATCACCCCCTGGTCACGCAGGTGGTAGTTGAGGGCATGAATGATCTCGTCGTCCAGAAAGGCCAGCAATTGGGAGCGGGTATTCACTAGATCGACCTTGCAGCCCAGGCTCCGGAAGATGCTGGCGTATTCGCAGCCGATTACACCGGCGCCGTAAATAGTGATGGAACGAGGCGTACTGGGCATGCCCAGGATGGTATCGCTGTCGAAAATGCGTGGATGAGTAAAGTCCAAATCCTCCGGCCGGTAGGGTCGGGAGCCGGTGGCAATCACGAAAGCATCGGCGCTGAGGCGTAGTTTTGGCCGGCCGTCGGCCGCTCGGAGTTCGACGGTGTGGGAGTCCAGGAAGTGGGCGCGGCCATGGATCAGTTGCGCTTGATTGCGGTCGTAGAAATCATGGCGCATGCTTACCTGCTGAGAAATTACCGATTCGGCGGTGCGCACCAGTTCCGGATAGGAAAACTGCGCGGGCTTGCCTATGCTGCGATACAAGGGGTGACGGTTGAACTCGCCCAGGCGGCTGGTGGCATGCCGCAGGGCCTTGGAGGGAATCGTCCCCCAATGCGTGCAGCCGCCCCCGACCTGAGGATATTGCTCCAGCACGGCTATCGACTTGCCCGTCTTGGCGACAGTCATCGCGGCGCCTTCCCCACCCGGCCCGGTGCCGATCACGATGACGTCGTATTTTTGTTCGCTCATGCTTGCGCCTCTGGATTAGCCTGAATAGTATTGAAAATCAACCCACCGGTATCATCCTCTGATGGGCGCGGGTGTTGAGTGGTGATTGCCTGGGCTCAGCCGGCGTATCCGCGCCCTTTGATGAAACCAAGTCTTTCCAGCTTCAGAATTACCCGTTGCGCCGCCTCGTCCGCGGTGCACTCCGTGGTGTCGATGCTCAGGTTGGGGTTTTCCGGGATCTCGTAGGGATCGCTGATGCCGGTGAACTCCTTAATGATACCGGCGCGGGCCTTGGCATAAAGTCCCTTGCGGTCACGTTCCTCGCACACTTCCAGGGCGGTGGCCACATGTACTTCCACGAATCCGCCGACGGCCGATATCATCTCCCGCACCTCGCGCCGGGTAGCGGCATAGGGAGCGATGGGCGCGCAGATCGCGACTCCCCCATTCTTGGTAATTTCGCTGGCTACGAAGCCAATGCGTAAGATGTTGATGTTGCGATGCTCCTTCGAAAACCCCAATTCACTGGACAGGTGTTTGCGGACAATGTCGCCGTCCAGCAGGGTGACCGCCCGCCCGCCCATTTCCATGAGCTTGACCATCAAGGCATTGGCGATGGTGGACTTGCCGGCCCCGGACAGACCCGTAAAGAATACGGTAAAACCCTGCTTGTGGCGTGCCGGATGGGTCTTGCGCAACTCGGTTACTACTTCAGGATAGGAAAACCAGTCGGGAATTTCCAAGCCTTCCTGCAGGCGGCGGCGGAATTCGGTGCCGGAGATGTTCAATACGGTGTCGGTGGGCTGGATTTCGTTGGTCGGCACGTACTCGGCCTTTTCCTGGACGTAGACCATTTCCTGGAAGGGCACCATCTGAATGCCCAGTTCATCCTGATAACGGGCCACCAGTTCCTGAGCCTCGTAAGGGCCATAGAAATCCACACCCTGGCTGTTTTTGCCGGGTCCCGCATGGTCCCGTCCAACGATGAAATGGCTGCATCCGTGGTTCTTGCGGATGATGGCGTGCCAGAGCGCCTCCCGCGGACCGCCCATGCGCATCGCCAGATGCAGCAGACTCAAGGCGGTAGTCTGCTCCGGGTAGTTCTTGAGTAGATGCTCGTAGCAGCGCACCCGGGAGTAATGATCGATGTCGCCCGGCTTGGTCATGCCCACGACCGGATGGATCAACAAATTGGCCTCGGCCAACTGGGCGGCGCGGAAGGTCAGCTCTTGATGGGCTCGATGCATGGGGTTGCGGGTCTGAAAGGCGACGATGCGCCGCCAGCCCAGTTTCTTGAATTTTTCCCGCAATTCGCGCGGCGAGTGGCGCAGATGCTTGAAGTCATAATGCAGCGGTGGCTCGATGCCCTTCAGGCGACCTCCCAGGTAAACGGGAAGGGTCTGGTTGAACAGATAATTCACTCCTGGATGCATAAGGTCGGTGGTGCCAAAAATCTGCAGCGCTTCCTGGGTTTGGTCGGGCCACCAGAGATCGGAGACTTCCAGACTGGCGATCAATACGCCTTCCGGGTCGCGCAGCGCGATCTGGCTGCCCGCGCCGATACCCTTGGCGAAGGCTTCGGACACGTCCAGGGTGATGGGCATCGGCCACAGGGTACCATCGGCCAGCCGCAGCTCTGCCAGCACACGTTCATAATCGGCCCTGCCTAAAAAACCCTCCAGGGGCGAAAAGGCGCCATTCAGCAATAACTCGATGTCACAGAGCTGGCGGTGATTCAGGTCCCAGGATGGGTATTCGTTGGCCTGTTGTTTGACAAAGTTCGCCTCCTCGGCAGCAACGAAGAGTTCCTTGAGGATGCCCCCATGGGGCTGGATCAGCGTGGTCATAATGCTCTCTATAATCAAAAGTAATAGGGTAAAAGCAACTGTGACGTGTCACGTCATTGGCACTCGCAAATCAGTTCACGACTGCTGGCGGTTCATCAGCTGCCTGACGGCGTACAGTAATTCAAATAGGCCGATGCCCGTCAATAGGCCGGCGCTGTCGATGAGGACGTCCTTCACCCCGGGTATCCGCCCCTCCACAAAAAACTGCAAGACTTCGCTTACCACGGCCAGAAGTATTAAACCCGCCAGCAGAGACAGGCGCCGCTTGCCCGGATAGGCCAGGCGCAAGGCGAAGGCAAGCAGCGCAAAAAGCAGCAAATGCCCTAGTTTCTCAACAGGGATTGGCAGTGTTTGCAGGTCTTGCAGTAAATCGGCGTCACTGTCTACATGCTGAGCGGTGATTCGGGCAAGGGCTGTGTCGAGTGCGGTCCCGATCTCCATCTTTAATGGCGCTGGCATCAGTGTTCCTAGGAGAATTCCGACGGCAGCCAGATAAATCAGGGAGTGTCGCCAGTCGAAGCGCAGCCGCCCCCGGTAGGGCAGCCCCAGCCACAGCAATCCGAGTACCCAGGCGCTTATGCCCAGCCCCCGATACAGGGGATAGCGGTCCCGCTCCTGAGCTTGCCGCAGGCTTAACCGTTTCACCACCAGAGTACCCGTGGCGCCGATAAGTTGAACACTGACGCGGACTTCCCTGGCATTCTGCGGTATCCGGAATATCCCCTGATAGGTGTGCCAAGGCAGCGTACCCACCAAGTCCGTCACCAGATGCGGAACTTTCATCATGCGTTGATTTTCATCCAGACTTACCAGGGCCAGACGGCCTTTGTGCCAGAACCGCTCGCCGGGGCGAATGTCCTGGGCCTTGAGCACGCCAGCAAGCCGCAGCATCTGATAGCGGCCGGGGTTTGGCAGGGATTGGCGCAGCGCCACGCCGGCGCCGGGTTCATTAACCCGCAGGAACACGTTGCCGCCCTCGGCGGCTTCCGCAACTCCGCGCCCCGTCGAAACCCAATGCGCAAGACCCTCGGAAAAGTTGGGGTCGGTCAGCAATTCCGGGCCTATCGGCTTATAGCGTTCATAAAAGGTGAAGAAAACAAGTGTGCTGATAATCAACAACACCAGCACCATGAGTCGGCTAAGGCTCATTCACTCGCTCCGGTTGCTGGCGGGAGGGAGCGACGGCGGTCGCGGCGGCATGGGTATACAGCGCGGGCGATCAGCGCCTGGCAATCAGCGCACACAATTCCTCGGTCTTCAGCGCCAGGAGCGTCGGGTCGCCGCGGGTTTCCACGTTCAGGCGCAACAGGGGTTCGGTATTGGAGCCACGCAAATTGAAGCGCCAGTCGGGAAACTCGACGCTGATTCCATCGGTACGGTCCAGGATGGGCTGGTGCCGGGCATAAGCATTCAGGATCTCCTGGATCTTGGCGGCGGTATCGGCCACCCGAAAGTTGATCTCGCCGCTGCACGGAAAAGCCCGCATGCGCTCCGCCACCAGGGTGGACAGGGACTGGCCACTGCGGCACAGGCGTTCGGCCACCAGCAGCCAGGGGAGCATGCCGCTGTCACAATAGGCAAAGTCCCGGAAATAATGGTGAGCGCTCATCTCGCCGCCGTAGCTGGCATCCTCCAGGCGCATGCGTTCCTTGATAAAGGCATGGCCAGTCTTGCTCTGGATCGGAACGCCGCCCGCGGCGCGCACCATTGCCACGGTATTCCAGGTCAACCGCGGGTCATGGATGATCCTGGCGCCCGGTTGGCGTTCCAGCATGGCTACCGCCAGCAGGCCGACCAGGTAATAGCCTTCGATAAACCGGCCTGCCTCATCGAAAAAGAAACAGCGGTCGAAGTCACCGTCCCAGGCTAGTCCCAGGTCAGCGCCGTGTTCGCGCACGGCCCGAGCGGTGGACTCGCGATTTTCCGGCAGCAGGGGATTGGGGATGCCGTTGGGAAACTGGCCATCCGGTTCGTGGTGGATCTTGATGAATTCAAAGGGCAGGTGGGATTCCAGCAGGTCGATGACCGGTCCCGCGCAGCCATTGCCGGCATTGACCACGATTTTCAGAGGCTTGAGCGCGGTTGGCTCTACATAGCCCAGCAGATGGTCGATGTAGGCAGCCTTGCTTTCCTTGCGCAGGTAAGTTCCGTGGCGGTCGCCGGGCGGAAAGTCGTTGCGTTCCGCCAGCGCGCGGATGGTATCCAGGCCAGTATCGCCGCTGATCGGTTTGGCGTCCTCACGGACCAGCTTCATGCCGTTATAATCCATGGGATTGTGGCTGGCCGTCACCATGATGCCACCGTCCACCCCCTGGTGGAAGGTGGCGAAATAGACCTCCTCGGTGCCGCACAGGCCGATATCCCATACTTCCGCGCCGCTGTCCCTCAGTCCACGCGCCAGGGCGTCGCAGAGGGAAGCGCTGCTTAGCCGCACGTCGCGCCCCACCACCACCTGGCTGGGTTTGACCAACGCCGCGTAAGCCCGGCCGATGCGATAGGCGATGTCCTCATTCAACTGGGCAGGGATTTGGCCACGAATATCGTAGGCCTTGAAGCAAGCAAGGGTTTCCGTCATCGGTGGCAGGCTCGCGGTGGGGGAAGGGATGGCCTATTCGGCAGTGACATTCTGGCGCCCGTACACGTCCTGAAAGCGAATGATATCGTCTTCGCCCAGGTAGCTGCCGGATTGCACCTCGATAAGCTCCAGAGGAATCTTGCCGGGGTTCTCCAGACGGTGCTGGGTGCCCAGCGGGATGTGGGTGGACTGGTTCTCGCTCAACAGGAAAACCTCGTCGCCCCTGGTAACGCGGGCCGTGCCGCTGACCACGATCCAGTGTTCGGCCCGGTGGTAGTGCATCTGCAAGGACAGCGTGGCGCCCGGGTTGACGGTAATGTGTTTGACCTGGAAGCGTGCCTGGTTATCGATGGAATCGTAAGCTCCCCAAGGGCGGTAAACCTTGCGATGGGAATGGTACTCCACGCGCTGGTCGGCCTTGAGCCGGTTGACGATGACCTTGACGTCCTGAACCCGGTCCTTGTGAGCCACCAGCACGGCGTCGCTGGTCTCCACCACCACCAGATCGTCGATGCCGACGGTAGCCACCAGGCGTCCACCGGAATTCAGGAAGGAATTACGGGTATCCACGGCCAGCACATCGCCGCTTATCACATTGCCGTTCGGGTCGCGATTACCCACCTGCCAGAGGGCGGACCAGGAGCCCACATCGTTCCAGCCCACCTGCAGGGGCATGACCACGGCGTTGGCGGTCTTTTCCATCACCGCGTAATCGATGGAGTCGCTGGGACAGGCCTCGAAAGCGGTCTTGCCGAGACGCAGGAAGTCCAGATCGGCCTGGCCGGCCGCGTAGGCTTCCCGGCAGGCGGCGTGAATCGCCGGGGCGAAACGTTCCAGTTCCTCCAGAAAGCGCGAAGCCTGGAACATGAACATGCCGCTGTTCCAAAAGTAAGCGCCAGAGTCGATATAGGCTTGGGCCGTGGCCGCGTCAGGTTTCTCGACGAACCGCTCCACGCGGCATACGTCTCCTGCCGCCAGTGGTTGACCGGCTTTGATGTAGCCATAGCCGGTTTCCGGGGCTTCCGGCACGATGCCAAAGGTGATGAGCTTGCCGGCTTGGGCATGGGGAACGCCCCGCTCTACCGCCCGCTGGAATCCTTCCACATCGGTGATCACATGATCGGCGGGCAGCACCAGGAGCACCGGGTCTTCGCTTTGGGCCAGCGCATGTAAGGCGGCTACCGCCACGGCGGGCGCGGTGTTGCGACCGCTGGGTTCGAGAATCACCGCTGCCGGAACGACGCCGATGCGGCGCACCTGTTCGGCTACCATGAAGCGGTGATCCTCATTGCAGATCACCAGGGGCGCTGCCATGTCAGCGATGCCGCTTACCCGCGTCAGCGTGTTCTGCAGCAGGGTCTGCTGATCCACCAGGGGCAGGAACTGTTTGGGGTGCAGTTCCCGGGACAAG
>Ga0209253_10000972_pt1 | contig 25136 bp, 18 predicted proteins | sample FrelakmetBRP12BR_FD_187145 | JGI IMG/M metagenome (GOLD analysis project Ga0209253, IMG submission 187145) | Freshwater lake sediment microbial communities from the University of Notre Dame, USA, for methane emissions studies - BRP12 BR (SPAdes)... | ecosystem: Environmental > Aquatic >...
GCGCTGAAGGCGTCCGCCTCCGCTTGCCGCACCACCAGGAGCCAGTCTTTCTCTTTCAGCCATACGGTGGCGTAAAGGTAGCGTTCCCCGGTCGAGTCTTCGCCCGCGAATATCCTGGTCCCCTCGTGAGCCATGATGTACTTGCTGGCGTCCGGATCTTCCGCCATGAGCTTTCCACCCGAACGCGGCTGGGACTGATACTGGCCCTCCTTGTTCAAAACATATGCCTCACCCGTCTTGCCGATCCGAACGTTCTCCACCGTGTTGTTGAAGTAGTCGGTGTCGATGGTAGCTCGAATAACCCAGGTCCCCACAGGCCGTTGCTGACGGAGGGCAATGATGATGTGGGGGATCTTTCGATAGCCGAGAAACATGTCACTGATGTACCGCCCTTCCTTCACGACCTCCTTGTACCAGAAGTATTCTCGATATACTTTCCCGAGAAGCTCGAAGGGCCCATGGTAGGCGACGTGAACTCCCTCCTCGTTGAACACACTCAGATCAACAAAGGCGTTAGTCGTCTTTTGCAAATTCTCAAATACGTGATCAATGGTAGCCTGATTCGCCAATCGATCATACCCATAGGTATCCATAATCAATTGAAGGTCTGCCATTCTCTCGTGGAGAAACGAATCAATCAACTGAGAATGACCTTCAACTACTCGCCTGATCTTTGACTCGGTGTTTCTCTGCAGCGAATCGCTGAAATAGTAAAATCCGGTGAGCAGCACAAGAATGAAGGGAACGACGGGAATGATGATCATGCTGGAGAGGATTCTCCGGCGGAGCGCTGCATAGTACTGCCTCGCGTCCTCGATTTCTCTGCGCTCTGTCTTCTGCTCCATCGCTGTCGCATTGCTCCGGATATCAGGTGATGTTCACGGCGTAGGAGGGGGGTCTTAATCCGCATAATGCGGGTTAAGACACTCTAGAGAAGGCACCGCCCGGTTGTCAAGTGAGGCCTTCCCCCAACCCCCGCACGGGCTTCCCGTTGGCCGTTGTCTGGTCGAGAACAAACGGTTCCACGGCCACCCTCAGGAGGTCTCGAGAAGCTCGGCGGCCCGGCGGCTCTGGCGCTCGAGCTTGGCCCGGATGGCGGCGTGGGCGGGCCTGGCGATCTCGGGATCTTTCTCGAGAAGGGCGAGGGCGGCCCGCCGGGCCGAGCTGAGGATGGATGCGTCCCGCACCAGGTTGGCGATCCTGAGATCGGCGAGCCCCGATTGCCGCAGGCCGATGAGCTCACCCGGACCGCGGAGCCGGAGGTCCTCCTCGGCGATGCGGAAGCCGTCGTTGGTCTCCTCCATGACGGCGAGGCGCTGTCTGGTTTCGAGGCCGCCCCCCTCGTGGATGAGGAAGCAGGAGGAGCGTTGGCCGCCGCGGCCGACCCGGCCGCGGAGCTGGTGGAGCTGACAGAGGCCGAAGCGCTCGGGATGCTCGATGACCATCACGGTCGCATCGGGAACATCGATCCCCACCTCGATCACGGTGGTGGCGACGAGGAGCTTGACCCGCTTGGTGACAAAGGCCTCCATGACCGCCTGCTTCTCCTCGACCGGCATGCGGCCGTGGAGCATGGCGATCCCGACCCCGGGAAAGACCCGGTGCTGGAGCTCGGCGGTCATGGTGGTCACGTCCTTGAGGTCCGACTTCTCCGACTCCTCCACGAGGGGGTAGATGATATAGGCCTGGCGCCCGGCCGCGAACTCCCGCCGGAGCACCTCGTACACTCGACCCCGCTCCTCGGCCTCGACCACGCGAGTTTCGACGGGGATGCGACCGGGAGGGAGCTCGTCGATCACCGATACCTCGAGATCCCCGTAGAGGGTCATGGCGAGCGTGCGGGGAATGGGGGTCGCGGTCATGACCAGGACGTGGGGGCTCCCCCCCTTCCGGCGGAGGGCCAGGCGCTGCATCACCCCGAAGCGGTGCTGCTCGTCGATGATGACGAGCCCCAGCCGCTGGAAGGCGACGTGCTCCTGGATGAGGGCGTGGGTGCCGATGACGAGCCGAGCCTCGCCCCTGGCGACGGCCTCGATCCGGCTCTGCTTCTCGCGCGCCTTGAGGCGCGCGGTGAGGAGGGTGAGGGGGATGTCCAGGGCCCGGGCATAGGGCTCCATGTTGACCAGATGCTGGTGGGCGAGGATCTCGGTTGGCGCCATGACCGCGGCCTGAAAGCCGTTGGCGATGACGATGAGGGCGGTGAGGAGGGCGACGATGGTTTTCCCGCAGCCCACATCCCCCTGGAGCAGGCGGTTCATGGGCCTGGCCCAGGCGAGGTCAGTGGCGATCTCCCGCATCACCCGCTTCTGCGCCTCGGTGAGGGTGAAGGGGAGGAGCTTTCCCACGCGGCGGAGAAAATCCCGATCCAGGGTCATGGCGTGGCCGGTTCGGCGAGAGAGCTCCTCTTTGCCCCGGACAATCTGGAGCTCGAGAAAAAAAAGCTCCTCGAAGATGAGCCGGCGAAGTCCGGGAGAAAGTTCGCCTCGATCTGGCATGTCGGTGGGGAAATGCACCTGGCGGAGGGCGGCCTGGAGATCGAAAAGTTGGAAGTAGTCACGGACCGCGGGCGGCAGCGTCTCCGGAACGTGGGGAACGTACGTTTCGACTACCTGTTCGATGATCCGCCTGTAGGTCCTGGGTGGAATTCCCGGGACCGGGCTGTAGCGGGGGACGATGGCGCCCTCTTCCTCAGCTGACCCTTCAACCTCCTCCAGCTCCGGGTGATGCACCTCGAGCTTTCCGGCAAAGAGCCGGAGGGTGCCGCTCACCCTGAGCTTCCCTTTGAATCGTCTCAGTCGCTGGGAAAGCCAGCTCCCGTAGTGGAACCACTTGGCGGTGACCAGGCCGCTCCCGTCGGTGAGGACGGCCTCAAAGACCTTCCGCCGCCGGTACCGTACCTCGCCGGCGTTGACCAGGGTGGCGACGAAGCTCACGTACTCTCCCGGCCGAAGCCCGCTGATCTTCACCCCGCCTCGCTGATCCAGGTAGCCGAGGGGGAGGTTGAAAAGGAGGTCCTCGATAGTGGTGAGGCCCCTGGCTCGGAGGAACTTCTCCAGCCGCGGCCCCACTCCCTTGACGGCCGCAACCGGCTGCTGCAGGGCGAGATCGGAAAGGGAGGTGTTCAGTTCCTGGCCGGGCATGGTGGTCCTTCATTCTCTCACAGAGCCCACAGATGATCTCATGCTCTTGCCCTTCGGGTAGAGTTTGGCTGAAGCTGTCGCGGCTGGAAGCCGCTCCCACAAGGACGAAATGGAAGCAGCTGAACCTCTCCTGTGGGAGCGGCTTCCAGCCGCGATCTCTTAGAGATCCTAGAAGAGGGGAAGCTGTTTCTCTTTTGGCCCCTTCTTCCTGCGGCTAGGCGCGACGGCCTCTTCTAGGAGCTCAGGGGGTATTTCCCCGATAAAGACTGAAGGCGGGGACTCGCGCACCCCGCCCAAGAGGAACCGCCGGCGGGCGGTAGTGAGGACCAGGAGGTCGCGGGCTCTCGTCATGGCCACGTAGAAGAGCCGCCGCTCTTCCTCCAGGGCTTCCGGTGCCTGGCCCTTGCGGGTGAGGGGCAGGAGATCCTGATCCACACCGGGGATAAAGACCACGGGGAACTCGAGACCCTTGGCGGCGTGGAGAGTCATGAGAGCCACCGCGTCCGCCCGGGGATCGAAGAAGTCCCCGGCCCGCCACTGGGCGAGATCCTGGAGGAAGGCGGGCAAAGTGGTAAGGGTCTGCCCCTTGTCGTAAGAGCCGGCAAGGATGAGGAGCCAGCGGAAGCTCTCCCGGGCCGACTCGCTCCCGCCGGTCTCCACATGATCCCGGAGACCGGTTTCCACCAGGGCCGCTTCCAGGACGGCCGGCAGGGGCCGGCCGGCAATCAGGCTCTGGAGCGAGGTGATGATCCGCCGGAGCCGATCCATGGCCGCCTGGTGGCTCACGGGGAGCTTGAGGCTCTTGCTCCCTTGCCAGAGGATCTCCAGGGGCCCGATGCCTTTGTCGATCTGCTCGCCGAGCCACTGCTGGGCCGCTTCTCCCAATCCCCGCGGCGGTACGTTGAATATGGTCTGGAGATCCCGGACGCTCGAGCTGTCCGCCGCGAAGCGGAGATAGGCGAGGAGGACGTCGGCCGCGGGTGTGGCGAAGGGCGCCCGTTCGCCCACAACCTGAAAGGGAATCCCACCGCGGGAAAGGGCCTCCGCGAAAGGACGGCTCTGGGCGTGAGTGCGGTAGAGGACGGCGATATCGGCGAAGCCGTACCGGGCCTCCCCGGCGGTCTCGCCGCCCCGGCCCCGGTAGAGCTGGTAGTGACTGGTTCCGCCGACGAGCCGCTCGATCTCGCCGATTACGGAGGCGGCCTCCTGGGTCTCATCGGCAAGGCGGGACAGCCGTAGCCGGGGCCCCGGAGCCTGGTCACTCCAGAGCCTGCACGTGAGGGGATTCTGATTCCGGGCGATCACCGCCGCCGCCGCTCCCAGGATGTTCTGGCTGGAGCGGTAGTTCTGCTCCAGCTTCACCACCCGGGCCTCGGGAAAATCCTCCTGGAACCGCTGGAAGATTCCCACGTGGGAGCCGCGGAAGGCATAGATGGACTGGTCGGAATCGCCGACGACGGTGAGATTTCGGTGCGAGGCGAGGAGCTTCAACCACTGGTACTGGGCATCGTTCACATCCTGGAACTCGTCGACCAGGATGTGGCTGAAGGCCCTCTGGTGGTGGGCGAGGGTGGGCCGGTCAGTGTTCCAGCGCTCGAGAAGGGCGCCGATGAGGTCGTCGAAATCGAGGAGGTTTCGGTCCCTGAGGTTGTGCTGATAGGCCCCGTACACGCTTGCGAACGCCGGGTCCTGCTCAAAGTCGGGAGCGTCGGGTCCAAGGAGACGACCCTTGGCGAGGGAAATGCGACGGAGCACCTCCAGGGGATGCCAGGCAGGTCCGCTTAATTCCTGTGCCGTTATGATCTCCTTGACGATGTCGAGCTGGGCGGCCTCGGGGATGAGCTCTCCCACGGGCCTCCCCCCCTGGGCCTCCCGGAGCAGGGACCCGGACAGGGCATGGAAGGTCCCGATCCGGACTTCGCGGGCGTTCCCTCCGTTTCCCGAGAGTCCGGCGAGGCGGGTCTTCATCTCCTCGGCCGCCTTGCGGGTGAAGGTGACCGCCATGACCCGCCCCGGCGGCACGTGTCGGACCCGGACAAGGTTGGCGACCCGGTGGGTAAGGACCCTTGTCTTACCTGTCCCGGCGCCCGCTAGGACGAGGAGGGGGCCATCACCGTGCTCCACGGCCCGCTGTTGGGCCTCGTTCAGATCTGCCATCATGGTCGTCATCGGAGTGGGACTGATCCTCGTCGTCGGAATGAGATTCCCACTGTTGGGCCAGACAGGTTGTCGAGGAACCCCTTCTCATGCTTGCGGACGGGACCCCCGCTGGAGGCAGGGTGGTCTGCGACGCAAAGCGCATGTGAAGCCACTACTTTCGTCTCTATCGCGTCAATGCCTGCCGACCTTTGCGTCGTCTCTTCGCAAGAGGGCCGGGCCTATCCGTATACTCATCAACTGACGCGACTATGCAGCTTTGCGAAGCAGACTATCCTGCCCCACAGGAATCTCCCGCAGCGATGCAACCTGCACGGACTGCCCGCGGCGAGATCGCTCAGAAAAGCCCCAACTGGCCGGAGATCTTCTGTCGTTCCCCGGAGTCAAAGACCCGGATGGTTCCGAACTCGCCGTCGAAGCCGGGGTTGATGCTCACCGCCCCACGGCGCATCCGGGAGACGGCCTCGGCGAGTATCGCCGTGTGCGCCTGCCGGATGCGGTCGAGGTCTGCTTCGACCAGAACGTGATATTCGTTTCCCACCCGGCCGAGGAGCTCGAGATAGCCGGAGACCACCTGGCGGCTAGAGACCCCCACCTGCATTACCTCGGCGATGATCTCGACGAGGGGCACGATTGACTGGTACGGGCGTGCGCCGGGGGCCTTGCTGCCCGGTGGCCGGTCCGCCAGATCCTCCACCCGGTGCATGACCCCCGCCGTGACCTTGCGGTTACACCGGGGGCATCGCCCGCCGTGACGCCTCGTCTCGTCAGGGCTCAGGCGAACACCGCAGGAGCGGTGACCGTCGAAGTGATACTTGCCCTCTTCAGGGAAAAATTCGAGGGTGCCGACGAGCCCGTCGCTCCCGCGCTTAGAGACGGCCCCCATGATGCCGCCATAGGAGAGCTCGGTGTCGAAGAGGGTTGCCTCCCGCATGAGCTTGGCCGGCGAATGGGCATCGGAGTTTGAGATGAGGCGGACGCCGTCGAGGGCGGAGAGCCGCCAGTTCATGGCCGGGTCGGAAGAGAGGCCGGTCTCGATGGCAGGGACAAAGGGGGTCAGCTCCTCGTAGCACTCCTCGAGACTCTCGAAGCCGGAGTTTGCACCGAGGACGGAGAAGTGGGGGGTCCAGGCATGGGCCGGGACGAGCACGCTCTCAGGGGCGACCTCCTTGCTCATGCCGAGAAGTACCTTGGCGTCGAGTCCGAGGATGGGGCGCCCGTCCGAGCGGATGTTCCCGATGCGGGCGAGGGTCGCCTGGAGTCTCGCGGCAGCGTCGAAGTCGGGAAAGAAAAGGATCGTGTGCACCTTCCTGGTGCGGCCGCCTTTCTTATAAATGCTGCTGATTTCGGTGCTCAGGAGGAACCGTACCTGGGCCCGGCACCGCGGAGGAACCGAGGCGTCCACAGGGGCAGCCAGCTCAGGTTTCAACCGATAGAGCCCCGGTTCGGCGGGCTCGAGCTTCTCCCGGAGCTCGGCCAGCCAGCCGGGGTGGGTGCAGTCCCCCGTTCCCGCCACCGTGACTCCCTTGAGTTGCGCCCAGCGGTGGAGATTCTCGGGATTCATCTCTTTGCTGGTGGCGACGGAGTAATGGGAGTGGATGTGGAGGTCGGCTACGATTCGCACGGGTGCTCCTGGACCTGTGGGCGCCGGCGCTTACGCGCTACTCCTGCTTACGGCTGGAGAGACCGTAGCGAAGGAGGGCGGAAAAGTCAAGAAGCTCCCGGGGCTGCCGGGCGGTCTCCTCGACAAGGCTGCATAGTTGCGCCATTGATAGTATACGGAGAGGCCCGGCCTGTTTGCGGAGCGGCGGTACGGAGTTCGGGAGTACTTTCTGAGGGCCGGGGAGCATGTAGTGGCTCCAGATGCGCCTTGCCTCGGAGACCGCCCGGCAGCGCTGTCTTGGTGAAGTGGGGAGCCCGGTCGATCCCTTCGACAATGAGACGGCGACGTGCTACTCGAGGCGAAGCACCTCGAGGACGAAGCACTTGAGATAGCTCGTCTCCGGCATGCTCATGAGGACAGGGTGGTCTCGCGACTGACCGCGGACCTCCAGGAGGCGGAGGCGCCTCTTCGCCAGGCGGGCCGCATGGCCAAGGAGGGTCTGGAACCGATCGCGGGTGAGATGATGGGAACAGGAGCAGGTGACCAGGAGTCCGCCTGGAGAAATGAGCCTCATGGCCAGGCGATTGAGCTCGAGGTAGCCCCGCTCGCCCTCCTCGATCTTTGCCTTCGACTTGATAAAGGCCGGGGGATCGAGGACGACGGCCTCGAACCGCTCCTGGCTTGTGGTGAGGAAATCGAAGACGTTCTGCTCAACGAAGCGACACCGGGCACCAAGGCCGTTCATCTCAGCGTTCATGCGCGCCCGCTCGAGGGCGGTCCCGGACACATCAACACCCACCACCTCCCGCGCCCCGAACCTGGCGGCATAGAGGCCCCAGGCCCCCTCATAGCAGCATGCATCCAGAACACGGCTGCCTTGGACCAGACCCTGGAGGACAGGTCGATTTTCCCGCTGATCCAGGTAGAACCCCGTCTTCTGGCCCTCGATAGGAGCGACCTGGAACCTCAGGCCGTGAAGCTCGATCACCAGAGGCTCTGGGACCTCGCCGTACGCCACGCGCCGCTCCAGAAGGAGCCCCTCCAGGTTCCGCACCGGAGAGTCGTTCCGGAGGACGATCGAGGCAGGCTCGAAGATCTCTCTCAGGAGTTCCACGATCAGCTCTTCGATCCGGGCCATACCCTGGGTGAGGGTCTGCACCACAAGGTGCCGGTCGTACCGGTCCACGATGAGGCCGGGAAGGAGATCGGCCTCCCCAAAGGCGAGGCGATAGGTGGATGACCCCGGATAGAGCCACTTCCGCCGCTCGTCGGCGGCGACGAGCCGCTGGCGATAGAAGGGGCCATCGATCTCCAGCTCCCGGCGGGAGAGGAGGCGGACGGCGATGAGGGAGTTGGGGCTCAGGTGACCGATCCCGAGAAAGCGCCCTCCCCAGGAGACAAGGCGAACCGGTTGGCCCGGTTCGAGGCCCTGGAGAGAATCGTGGATCTCGTTGCTGAAGATCCAGGAGTGACCGGCGAGAATTCGTCGCTCTTCGTTCTTCTTGAGTTGAATGGTATGCACTGGTGCCTCCGAGCCCGGATGTTCCATGAGTCGCTTGCTCCGACTGCGGATCTGGCCGTCCTCCCGGGCGTCCTCGGGTGTCGGCCCCTGCGACGTACCGTTCAAGTACGCCTCGGGACCAACACCCTGCGATTGCCCGGTGGCACGCCCATCTTCGCAGTCTCGCGACATCGATTCATGAAACATCCGGGCTAGAGGGACGGCGCCGCCGTCCCGGTCAGGAGGCTCAGGAAAAGCCGGTGCTACCGCAACCGGCGGTAGAGGCCTGCTGGCCGCTGCCGGACGAGGCGACCCTGCAGGCGAAGGAGGAAAGCAGACGTTCCACCTTGTCGGCGCCACAGTGGACGCAGCGCGGCGGGGGATCATTCGATCTCAGGACCAGGGTTTCAAAGCACTGGTTGCAACAACAGCAGTGATACTCATAAATGGGCATGGGTGACCTCCAGCCGAAGAGTGCCGTGATTGTACCCAATCTGGGGCAGGCGGTTCAAGGGGAGAACACCCTGCCCGCCGCGCGAGCTCCCGCGCGGCGGATCAGCAGCTTGTTGTCGCGACCCGCACCCGGTTGGGAAGAGGGCTGTCGAGTGCTGGGGAGAAGCGAGGGGGTCTGGTCGGCAAAGCCACGCCTTGGCGTGGTCGCGGCAATGATAGTGTAAGGAGAGGCCCGGCCTCCTTGCGCAGCGGTTGTCCAAAGTTCGGGAGGCCTTCCTGCGGGCGAAGGAGTACGAGGAGACTCCAGATGCTCTTTGCCTCGCAGACCCCCTTGTCTCTCCTCTCAGCGGCTCGCGCAAACTACGAGATCGGGTCTTCCACGACCCACGTTCCCCGATTCGTTGGGCGCCCGCGCGTTGACATTTCCCCCGAAATTTTCTATTTCCTTGTTGGAGACACAACGATTCTCGCAACCAGTCGCTGACCTATGCCGGCCAATCTTACCCCTGAATACCTCGAGGCAGAAAGGCGCTACCGCGAGGCCAAGACCCCGACGGAGAAGCTCGCGTGCCTGGAGGAGATGCTCACCGTTCTCCCCAAGCACAAGGGTACGGACAAGCTCAAGGCGGACCTCCGGCGGAAGATCTCCAAGCTCAAGACCGCCACCACCCAGGCGAGGAAGGCCGCGGGTAAGCGAGATTCCGCCTTTCGGATCGACAAGGAGGGCGCCGGACAGGTGGTCCTGGTCGGTCCGCCCAACGTCGGGAAGTCCGCCCTGGTCGGGACCCTCACCAATGCCAGTCCCGAGGTGGCGGACTTTCCCCATACCACCTGGAGACCAACTCCTGGGATGATGCCCGTTGCCAACATCCAGATCCAGCTCGTTGATACCCCGCCCCTGACCAGGGAATACGTGGAGTCGGAGCTGATCGACCTCATTCGCCGGGCGGATGTGATTGCCGTGGTGGTGGATTTGAACACGGATCCGTTGCAGCAGCTGGAAGACACGCTCAAGATTCTGGAGGAGTATCGCATCGCACCGCGGAGTTTCCAGGGGCGCCACCCGGAGCAACGAGGCTGGACCTTCCGTCCCCTCCTGGTGCTCGCCAACAAGTGTGACGATGGGACTGCCGAGGAGCACTTCGAAATCTTTCGTGAACTCCTTGAAGAAGAGTGGCCCTTGCTTCCCATATCAGCCAAGAACGGCCGTAACCTGGAGGCCCTCAAGGAGAGGGTGGTGGAGCTCCTGGAGATCATCCGGGTGTACTCCAAGGCCCCGGGAAAGGAGCCGGATTTGACCTCCCCCTTCGTTCTGAGAAGAGGGAGCACGGTGGCTGATCTCTCCGGGAAGGTCCACAAGGACTTTCAGGACAAACTCAAGTGGGCCAAGGTCTGGGGCTCCGGCGTCTACGAGGGCCAGATGGTCAATCGGGAATACGTCCTCCATGACGGTGACGTGGTGGAGCTCCATATCTGACAACAGACACCTCACACCCCCCGGAAGTGGGGCCGAGGCTCGGGTCTCCCCGCTGTCTCTCCCTTTTCTGCGCGACCCGAAGTCGCACTGCTCCCGGATCAAGGGTATCTGCCACAGACCCTAACGATATGAGACCCGGTGCTCTGTACCGCCTCGACCCCACGACCATCTCGGTCCCACAGCACCCCGCGAAGACAAAATATAGAAAGCCAGACTGCTTGACAGAGTGGTGGGCGGTACTTAATATCCCTAGCGATCCGGTAGAGGTTCCATGTAACCACTATGTGTCCTGCGGACGATCACGTCAAACAGTGCTCTGAGGGACCCGAGGAGAAGCTAACATGTCAGTTTGCGTCCGGAAGAAGGTCAGTGTGACCGAGAGCGGCGAGGAACATTTCGAACGGCAGGGGGATGATCTCGATGAACTCCTGAGCGCGTCCATGCTTGACCCGGATGCCGTCGATGAGCTGGTCTGCTTTGACGAAGACCTCCGCAGAGCGGTGCAGGCAGGGGTAGAGGATGAGTTGCGTGCCGCCGGCGAAGAGGAGTCCTGTGTTCCGTCGCCGTTCGAGGAGCAGGAGGAACCGCGGGAGGGTGAGGTTAGAACCTGCGAGCTCGTGGAGAGCGGGGACGATCTCTTCCAAGAGGATCTCGTGAGCTTTTATCTCCAGGAGATTTCGCGGCACTCCCTTCTCACCCCCGAGCGTGAAATGGAGCTCGCCAAGATCGTGAAAGCGGGACAAGAGGAACTGGTGCAACTCTTGTGGGACCGACGGGCTTCAAGTTCCCACTTTGACGGGCTTCGCGACCAGCTGGGAAAGTGGCGGGATGAGTCGGTGAGCTACCCGGGACTTCGTGAGAAGATGGCGAAGCTCGTCCTGGACGGGCTCGAAGAGGCGGCGGCCCGCAAGGATGCTTCCCGCGGCATTCGCGAGCTCCGCGGCAAGGCGAAAAAGATTGCGGTGAGGATCGACGGAGCCAAGAATGAAATGGTTGAGGGGAATCTCCGCTTGGTGCTGAGCATCGCCAAGCGGTACCGGGGCCGGGGGCTAACTTTCCTCGACCTGATTCAGGAGGGGAATATGGGCCTCCTGAAGGCGGTGGCGCGATACGATTACGCCAAAGGGAATCGCTTCAGCACCTACGCAACCTGGTGGGTACGCCAGAGCATCATCCGCGGGATCTATGACAAGACGAGAACCATTCGGCTGCCGGTCCACTTTATCGAAATGAAGAGCTTTTTCTTCAAGATCTTCTACGAACTGGTGAAGGAGCTGGGGAGAGAACCAACACCGGCCGAGATCGCCGAGAGGAGTGGTTTGCCCCTGGACAAGGTGACGATGATCATCCAGCTTTCCAGTCGACCCATGTCACTCGAGTCGCCCCTGGGCGGGGAAGATCAACGGCTCGGTGACTTTCTCGCCGACGACCGGGCTCTCTCTCCCCTCGACTCGGTGAGCGAGCAGGAGTTGGTGGATGTGACCCGGAATATCCTGGGCTCCCTCTCCTCGAGGGAGGAGACGATCCTCAAGTCCCGATTCGGCATCGATGACAACCCCACGGAAACGTTGAAGACGATCGGCGAGCGCTTCCACGTTTCCAAAGAGCGCATTCGCCAGATCGAAAAGAAGGCCATCCGCAAGCTTCGTCATGCGCCGCGGCGAGAGCAGCTCAAGTGCTTCATCGAGTAGGCAGGGGGGTATCGGCGTTGCCTCTAGCTTTAGCGGCATGCGAGGGGGACCATGTCCCCCTCGTTCTTTTTTGACAGAGCGGCTTACCCGGTGGTAGGCTCTGACCGACCGAGAAGGGTCGGTTTACTGGGGGCGGCTGCGGGAGCTCGGGCCTCGCGCGGCCCTTGATGGGATACGGGCTTCCTCTACGTCCCGAAATCGAGGGGATGTACCGATGAAGCGGGTGCTCACCATAGCTGGATCTGATTCGGGCGGAGGGGCCGGGATTCAGGCGGATCTCAAGGCGATTACCCTCCTCGGCGCCTTCGGCATGAGCGCCATCACCGCCCTTACCGCGCAGAATACGGTTGCGGTCACCGCGGTTCATGAGGTGCCCCTGGATTTCATCGGCGCCCAGATCGACGCCGTCTTCTCAGACATCGGCGTCGATGCGGTGAAAACCGGGATGCTTGCCACTCCGGAGATAGTGCAGCTCGTGGCGGACAAGCTCAGACACTACCGGCCGTCGGTAGTGGTCGTTGATCCGGTGATGATCGCCAAGAGCGGCGCCCCCCTCCTCGCGGCCGAGGCCCGATCCACCCTGGCGCGAGCCCTCCTTCCCCTGGCCACCGTGGTTACACCGAATCTCCACGAGGCCTCTGCCCTTACCGGTCGGGAGATCCGAGACGAGGGGGCGATGCGGCGGGCGGCAGAGGAGATCCATGCCCTTGGACCTTCGGCTGTGCTCGTGAAGGGCGGACACCTCGAGGGCGAGGCTGTGGACCTCCTCTTTGACGGACGAGAGTTTCACGAGTTTCGCGCGCCTCGGGTCGAGACCAAGAACACCCACGGGACCGGCTGCACGTACGCTGCGGCGATCGCGACCTACCTCGCCCAGAATCTTCCCCTGGCCGAGGCGGTGGGAGCAGCGAAGCGCTTCATCACCGAGGCCATCCGCCACGGCCTGAGCCTGGGCAAGGGCCACGGCCCCACCAACCCCTATGCCGTCGTGAGCCGGGAGTGGGGACGCTCATAGCCCGCACTATGCACGAGACGCCGTAGCGAGATCGTGGAGATGGTTGTGCAACCGGGCAACCACAGGGGCTCGGACCTGAGGCGTACTTGTCAGTACGTCGCAAGGTTCGAGCCCCGAGGACGCCTGGAAGGACGGCCATATCCGCGGTCGTAGCAGGTGGTTCGTGCATAATGCGGGCTATCCTTCCGGAATCCCGCCTTTGACCCGCCCGCTTTTCCTGCCTTATGGATACACGCACCCGCTTGACAAAGGGCTGCTCTTCCCCGTAGAAGAACAACCATACTATGCCGTCTGATCTGGGGCTTCCAAAGAGAGGTGACCGATGATCCGGCAAGGCAGAAAGGGCAAGGGGCTCTGTGGCACCGTCCGGTGGCCGGTGGTGCTGTTCGTATACGCTGGCTTGACCATCCTTCCTCACGTGGCTTGGGGTCAGGGTGAAGGCCCGGTGATAACCCTCCAGGACGCCATCAGACAGGCCCTGGAGCGGAACCTCGACGTTCAGCTCGCCCGGGAAGAGATTGACTTTGCCCGGAATCGTCAGAACGAGGCGCGAACCGGGTTCCTCCCAAAAGTAAAGGCGGATTACAGCTACCGTCGCCCTGGCGATAACAAGACAAAAATTGGCGGCGTTGAGTTTCAAAACGAGGATGACAACCAGTATCGTCTCATCGGCACGGTGGAGCAGCCCATTTTTACCGGCTTCGCCACTCTCTCCACCTACGAGCTGGCCAGGCTCGGTCTGGACTCGGCCAAGATCCAGCTGGAACGGGCCCGCCTCGACATCATCCTCAGGGTGAAAGAGACCTACATCGGGATTATCCAGGCCGAGAAGATTCGGGAGGTCGCGGAGCAATCGGTCCGCCAGCTTCAGGAGAACCTCAAGGTGGCACAAAACTTCTACCGGGTGGGCCTGAGCCCCAAGATCGATGTCCTGGATGCGGAAACGCGTCTGGGCGACGCCGAGCTCCAGCTCATCAGAGCAGCGAACGACGTCGCCGTCCGCAAGGCGAACCTCAATACCGTTTTGCGGCAACCGGTGGACATCCCGGTGGAGGTGGAGGATATCCTTACCACCGCTCTCTACGAGAAGTCCTATGAGGCGAGCCAGGAGACGGCGCTGAAGCACCGGCCGGAAGTGCTGGATGCTGAGACCCAGGTGGCGAGCGCCGAGCAACAGATCACCTTTGCCAGGAGCGGCTACTATCCCACCATCTCCTTAGCGGCCAACTACATCCGGCGCGGCGACAGTCCCGACGTGGACGGCAGCCCTTTCGTGGACCGGGAGAACTGGGACGTGGTTGCTGCAGCCACCTGGACCCTCTTCGAGTGGGGGAAGACACGGTATGCCGTGTTCCAGCAGGAGGCACGTCTTCGCCAGGCGAGGGAGACCCTGGAGAAGGTGAAGGACACGGTTCGGCTTGATGTGAAGAGCGGGTATCTGACTCTAAAGGCTGCCTACGAGGCCATCGGTGTCGCCAGGAAGGCGGTCATATCGGCAGAGGAGAACTTCCGCATCAGCCAGGAGCGCTACAAGGAGCAGGTGGCCACCGCGACAGAAGTGCTGGACGCGCAGACCAGGCTTACCCAGGCCAAGAGCAACTACACCAACGCCATCGCCATATTCAATGTGGAAGTGGCGCGCCTGATTCGCGCCATGGGGTCGGAAGAGGGGGTCAGCGCCCCGTAGAGATCCCGCCCCTTGGTGGCGGCCTTTCCCGGCTCCACTCGTCTCCACACCCCACCCCCCTGACCTTACTTCTTTCCCGGCATTCTGCTTGCATAGCCCGCTCCCCTTCCCCCTTGAACACCCTCTGTGCCTGTGATACGGTGAGCGAGACCGCAGCGAGCAGGCGGTCGTGGGCGCCGAAGGCTCGCCCGATGATGGTCTCAGAATGACTCGTCCATGATCCAGATTTACCACGTCTTCAAAGCGTACACCGGTGACCAGTACGCCCTTTCCGACGTGACCCTGGAGGTTGAGAAGGGGGATTTCCTGTTTCTCATCGGCCCGAGCGGGGCCGGGAAAAGCACCCTCCTCAAGCTCATCTTCTGCGCGGAAGAGGCGACCAGGGGACAGATCCTGGTGGACGGCGTCAATCTCCAGCGGCTGAGGCGATCCAGGATTCCTTCTCTCAGGCGCAAGATCGGGGTGGTGTTTCAGGACTTCAAGCTCCTCGGCGATCGCACGGTCTTCGCCAACGTGGCGCTGGCCCTGGAGGTGTTGGGCCACCCTCGCTCCTACATCGACAAGAAGGTGCGGCAGGTCCTCCGCCTTGTGGGCCTCGAGGGCAAAGAGCGCCATTTGAGCCGGCGGCTCTCGGGCGGGGAACAGCAGCGGGTCGCCATCGCTCGAGCCGTGGCAGCAGACCCACTGCTGGTGCTGGCGGATGAGCCCACCGGGAATCTCGACGAAGAGATCACCATGGATATTCTCGAGTTGTTCCGAGAGATCAACCGTCGCGGGACCACGGTCGTGGTGGCGACCCACAACCGCGATCTCATTGAGCGCGTACCGGGCGCCAAGGTGGCCATGCTGCGCCAGGGGATGCTCGTCGCTTCTGGCGCCCGCGACGTGCTCACCCTGCCGCTGGCCGCGGATGCAGGGTAGGACGAGCTCATGCCCTTTCGACTCACCGGCTATTTCCTCAAGAAGGCGCTGGAACACCTGCTGGTGAACCCCTTTCTCAGCCTGGTAACTCTGAGTACCATCACCATCTCCCTCGTGATCTTCGGACTCTTCGGTCTCGTCTACCTGGGCGTCCACCAGCTTCTCAACCGGTGGGGCGATGAGTTCAGCGTCACCGTGTACCTCCAGGATACGGTGAGCCAGAGCGACATCGAGAAGATGCGGAGTGAATTGGCCCGCTGGCCCGAAGTGGATGGTGTCACCTACACGAGTAAGGCGCAGGCCATGGCATGGTTCCGGAGTCAGCTCCAGGCATATGCAGGTATCCTGGACGGCCTCAAGGAGAACCCCCTGCCCGCCTCCCTCGACCTCAAGCTCAGGCCCGGTAAGGCCGGACCTGGCACGATGGACCAACTCGTCTCCCGCCTCCAGCAGCGGCCGGGAGTGGCGGAGGTGCACTACGGCCAGAGGTGGCTGGCACGGCTCAGGGTCTTCATGGAGATGGTGAGGCTCGTGGGCATGACCGTGGGTGGACTGCTCCTCCTGGCCACCGTTCTGGTCGTCTCGAACACGGTCAAGCTCACCTTTTACGCCCGGCAGGCGGAGCTGGAGATCATGCGGCTTGTGGGCGCCACCGATGTCTTCATCAAGGCACCCTTTCTCATCGAAGGGCTGCTCCACGGGTTGGGCGGTGCGGCCCTGGCAGCCGGCACCCTAATGCTCCTCTCCCATCTCTTTCTCTCTCGCCTCCACATCCCGCTCAGGCTCGCCCTCGCCCCCGATGCCATCGTCTCTCCTCTCCTCGTCGCTGCCTTCCTCGGGATGGGGGTCCTCGTCGGTCTCTTGGGGAGCGTGTTTTCCTTGCGGAGGTTCCTGCGACCATGACCGCCTTTCTCTCCTTGGTGCTGGTCCTCCTTTTCTCCTTTGCGGCGCCTTCCATCGGCGGCGAGCGGACACAGCGGGTCCAGCGGACCATCCAGACACACCGAGAGCAACGCGGCCAGGTTCAGGAGCAGTTCGATGAAGGGCGTACCCAGCTGGAGACCGTGCGCCGGCAGGAGCGCCAGATCATCGACCAGCTCGACCAGATGGAAATACGACTCCAGGAGCTCCGCGACAACACAAGAAGGCTCAGGGGCGAGCGGGACTCGGTGCGACGGGAGATCGCGGAAGAGACGGGCCGCCTGAAAGAGCTCAACCACGAGCTGGAAGGCCTTCAGACCCTTTTGACGCGGCGGCTCGAGGCCCTCTACAAGTTCGGGAGGCAGGCGTACCTGGAGTTCATGGTGTCCGCTCGCGATCTGGCTGATCTCCAGCACCGCTGGATCTACCTCCGGGATATTGCCGAGCAGGATCAACAGCTCCTCCGCCGGCTGCAGCAGCGAAAGACCGAGGTGGAGGAGCTCGGCAAGACCTTGAGCCAGCGGGAGGGAAGGCTCAACGGGCTGGTGGCCGAAATCGACCGGCAGCAAGAGACCATGGAAGACGTGAGGCGGCAGCAGGTCGCCCTGCTCCAGGACGTCCACAGCCGGGAGCAGGTCTACCAGCGGTACCTTCAGGAGCTCATGGGAGTTGCGCGGGAGCTGGATGCCAAGATCTTCGGATTGCACGAGCAGGCGGAACGGACGAGCGAGCCAAGGCTGTCCCCCAAAGCGGGAGGCTTTGCCAACCAGAGGGGGGTACTACCCTACCCGGTCCGGGGCGAGGTGGTAGGACGGTTCGGCGTGGCCCAGCAGCAGGTCTTCGGCACCAAGCTTCGACGCAATGGTATCGATATTGCAACACAACCTTCGTCTCCCGTTGCCGCCGTGTTCCCGGGGCAGGTGCTCTACTGCGGATGGATCAAGGGCTACGGCAACGTCATCATCATCGACCACGGTGAAAAGTACTACACCTTGAGCGCACAGCTCGGCGAGATCTCCAAGAAGGTGGGCGAACGAGTTGAGGCGGGAGAAATAATCGGCTATGCTGGGTATGCGCCGGTGGACAACCCGAGCGGCAGAGTCTACTTTGAGATCCGCTTCCAGGGAAAGGCCCTCGATCCCCTGGCGTGGCTGCGCCGCGGCGGAGGCGGTACGGTAAGCTCCGGTGGCGGGTAGCGGCATGGGGCGAAGGGACCCGGCGGCACTGCGGTTGAAGCGTAGCGTCTACAAGGACTTTACCCCGGCGGGTGAGGTCCCAGTAACGTGAAATGCAAGGAGGGAGGAAGGTGCACCCAAGACGAAACCTGGCTGTTTTGCTCGTGATCCTCGCACTTTCGGCAGGGCTGTTCGCCTGGGCCCGGTGGAACTCGAGAGGATATTCCGCGGAAGCCAAGGAGGTCTACGAGCAACTCCGGGTCTTCAGTGAAGCCCTCGACTTGATCAAGGAAAACTACGTCCGGGACGTGGAGGACAACAAACTCATGGAGGGCGCCATCTCCGGCCTGTTGAAGACCCTCGATCCTCATTCCTCCTATCTCGACCCGGAAGGGTACAGAGAGCTTCAGGTAGAGACCAAGGGGAGCTTCGGCGGCATTGGCGTGGAGATCACCACCCGCGACGGGGTGCTCACCGTTGTCTCGCCGCTGGAAGGAACGCCCGCATACGAACTCGGTATCCAGGCAGGCGACCATATCCTCAGGGTGGATGGCCAGCCCACCAAGGACATGTCTCTCATGGAGGCGGTCCAGAAGATGCGCGGCCCCAAAGGGAGCAAGGTGATTCTCACCATTATGCGCGAGGGCTTTGACAAGCCCAAGGATTTCGAAATCACTCGGGCTATCATCCCCATCAAGAGCGTGAGAGCCAAGACCCTGGAGCCCGGATACGGCTATGTCCGGCTCTCCCAGTTCCAGAGCGCGACCGCCAGCGATCTCGCGGAGGCCCTGGCCAAGCTGGAGAAGGAAAATCAACCCATGCGAGGTCTGATCCTGGATCTTCGAAACAACCCCGGCGGGCTCCTGGATCAGGCGGTAAAGGTGAGCGACGAGTTCCTTGATGAGGGTCTCATCGTGTACACCGGCGGCAGGGTCAAGAGCCAGGACATGCGCTTCATGGCCCACAAGAACTCGCAGCCCCACCCCTATTTCATCGTGGTTCTCGTCAACGAAGGGACGGCCAGTGCGGCGGAGATTGTGGCCGGCGCTCTCCAGGACCACAAGCGCGCGGTCATCCTGGGGGTGAAGACCTTCGGCAAGGGTTCGGTGCAGACGGTGATGCCCCTGCGCAATGGGGCGGCACTCCGGCTCACGACCGCTCTCTACTACACGCCCAACGGTCGTTCCATTCAGGCGAAGGGCATGGAGCCGGACATCGTGGTGGAACGACAGGCGCCCCCGAAGCCGAAGGAAGAGCGAGCCAGGCCGAAGGCGATTCGCGAGGAAGATCTGAAGAATCACATGGAGGAAACAGGGGGGGCCGCCCCGGAGCAGAAGCCGGAGCCGGGAGACGAAGCCAAGACCAAGGAGGATCTGGCCAAGGACAACCAGCTGGCCAGAGCGCTTGAGCTGCTCAAGAGCTGGGAGCTCCTTTCCACCATCAAGGGCGCCAACCCGAATCCGTGATTGACTTCCCGGCGGCGTACCTCGCGAATTCAGAACGCGCCGCCGGAAACGAGAATTTCCCACCGTTGAAGTCCCACCAGCGATGTTGCTCACCGGGACGCCGATTTTCTTCCGCGGAGAGAGGATCTCACTACGGGCGGTATGGCACGACGCGCTGGAACCACATCCAAGAGGAAGAAGGTCAGGAAGAAACGGGCGAGACGCAAGCAGCGTAAGGGTTCGTACTGGTTAACGGCCGCGCTCGTCGTTCTCGTCGGTCTTGCGGCCCTGGTCGTATGGCAGATCACCTCGCCTCGCCCTCGTCAGCCCTCAGCCCCTGCCTACGAGGAGAGCGGTGCCGGTGACTTCACCACCCTGGTCGGGGAGGTGGAACTCACCCTCTATGAGAGCCTGCGCCAACTGGGAGTACCCCCGTCCGAGGTGAAGTTTCGGAAGGTGGTCCATCGCTCGCGAGAGGGGAAGCACTGGGACTTCGCGGACATTGAGGTGCAGCTCCGTCAGGGTCAAAGTATGGCCAGGGCGGAGGAGGTCATCTCCAGGAGCCTGAAAGGGGTATCCGGAAAGGTCACGTGGGAGGTGATCCAGAAGAGCGGCTCTCACCTCGTGGGGCGGATCACCGTTCAGGGCATGTTGACCCACCGCCTGAGCCTCTCCCGCGAGGAGGTGCAGCCCCAGGCCCGGGTGCAGCAGCCGGCGAAGCCTCCGGAGCCTCCGCGGCCCCGTGTTGCCATCGTCATTGACGATCTGGGCTACGATGGTCGCCTGGCCCGGAGCTTTCTTGCCCTCCAGGAACCCCTCTCGTTTGCGGTCCTTCCCCACGCGACGTTCAGCAAGAGCATCGCCCGGCAGGTTCACGACGCCGGTCGCGACCTGCTTGTCCATCTCCCCATGGAGCCTAAGGGGTATCCGGAGGTGAACGCCGGTGAAGGGGTGCTTCTCATGGCCATGAACGATGGGATGCTCTTGGAGAGGCTGCGAGAGGACCTCGCCGCTCTCCCCTTCATCATTGGGGTCAATAACCACATGGGGTCCCGATTCTCCGAGGATGAGGACAAGATGCGGGTGGTCTTGGGAGAGATCAAGCAGCGGGGACTTTTCTTTGTGGACAGCCGTACGAGCGCCGAGAGCAGGGGATACGGCCTCGCGGTGCAGATGGGAATGCCCGCGGCCGAGCGCGACGTCTTCCTCGACAATATCCAGTCGCCTCAGGCGATCCGGAGCGAGCTCAGACGGCTCGCTCAACTGGCCCGCCTCAAGGGGAAGGCCATTGGCATCGCCCACCCTCATGAGGTAACCCTCGAGGTGCTCAGGCACGCGCTGCCCCAGTTGCACCAGGAAGGAATCGATCTGGTCCCCGTCTCGCAGGTCCTCCAACGCTGAAGTCCGGCCTCGCCCCGTCTTGACATTTCGCCGCTCTGTCCGTAGAGTGAGGCGTCCTTTGTGAAGATCAGCCTCCGTGGAGCTGCTATGAACGTATCCAGGTGGCTTGACGCCCCTGACCCCAGGTTCCCTCTCACCGGCCTCGTCATCCTCCATTCCTTGAGCGGCACCCCCCTTTGTCGCCGTCGTCAACGACAGGTTCCTCTGGTCACATCGGATCGCCTGCCTGACTGGGTCAGGGGACCCTCGAGGAGCTGAATGCTATGCGGGCTCTCTTGGAATATGTGGGACGGATGTCTTACCGTCTCCTCGTCGAGGCAGGGCAGATGGTGATGATGCTCGCCAGCGCCATGTCCTGGCTGCCGCGGCCGCCGCTCAAGCTTTCCCTCATCTTCAAACAGATGGAATTTGTCGGGGTGAAGTCGACCACGGTGGTCATGCTCACCGGGGCTTCCACGGGCGCGGTGCTGGCGCTCCAGACCTATTACGGCTTCAGCAAGTTCAACGCCGAGACCATGGTCGGGGCGATCGTAACCCTGTCCATGACGCGGGAGCTTGGTCCGGTGCTCACCGCCCTCATGGTAACGGCGCGGGCGGGCTCGGGAATGGCAACGGAACTCGGCACCATGCGGGTGACCGAGCAGATTGACGCCCTCGAGGTGATGGCGGCTAACCCCATCAAGCACCTGGTGGTGCCCCGCCTGGTGGCGGGCGTCCTCATGCTGCCGGTACTCACGGTGATCAGTGTGTTTGTGGGTGTGTTCGGGGGATATATGGTGGGGGTGAACCTTCTCCACATCAATCCCGGGCTGTTCATGAGCAAGGTCTATGAGATCGTGGAGCTCCCCGATCTCCTCAATGGTCTTGTGAAATCGGCGTGTTTCGGTCTTATTCTCAGCCTGGTTGGATGCTATAAGGGATTCGCCACCACCGGCGGCGCCGAGGGGGTGGGACGGGCCGCGACAGAAGCGGTAGTGCTCGCGTCGGTGCTCATTCTCATCAGTGACTACTTCTTGACTGCCCTTATGTTCTAATGGACGGCGAACGAGACACAACGAGACCGGCAATTCAGGTGGTCGATATCCACAAGACACTCGGACGCAAGGTGGTGCTCGACGGCATCAACCTTGACATCGAGCGCGGCAAGACCACGGTGATCATCGGTCAGAGCGGGGGCGGAAAGAGCGTGCTTCTCAAGCACGTCATCGGGCTCATGAAGCCGGATGCTGGACAGGTAGTGGTTGACGACGTAGATATCACCACACTCAACGATCGAGAGCTCAACGAGGTCCGCAAGAAATTCGGCATGCTTTTTCAGGGCGGGGCGCTCTTCGACTCCATGACGGTAGGGGAAAACGTCGCCTTTCCCCTGAAAGAGCATACCGACAAAGGGGAGAAGGAGATCAGGGAGATTGTCCGGGAGAAGCTCCAGCAGGTGGGACTCAAGGGGATCGAGCACATGATGCCGGCGGAGCTGAGCGGCGGCATGAAGAAACGGGTAGCCCTGGCGCGCGCCGTCGCTCTTGACCCGGAGATCGTGCTTTTCGATGAACCTACCACGGGTCTCGACCCGGTCACCTCCGACGCCATCGACGACCTGATTATCAGTACCCACGAGCACACGAAGGCGACGCTCGTGGTGATCAGCCATGATATCGCCGGGACCTTCAAGGTCGCCCACAAGGTGGCCATGATTTACCAGGGGAACATCATTCTGGAGGGGACACCGGATGATTTCCGGAACTCCTCTAACCCGGTGGTCCGACAGTTCATTGAACGAAAGGCGGAGGGACCGATCAAGATCCTGTAACGCTTGGGACAGACGGAGACGGTGCCATGGCAAAAGTGACCACTGAGGCAAAGGTGGGGCTCTTCGTCCTCCTCGGCATTGGCCTGCTGGTTTTCATGTCGCTACGACTGGGAGAGTTCAGGATTTTCCGTCCCAAAGGCTATACGATCTATGCCATCTTCGATTCGGCTGCCGGACTGAAACTGAATGTTCCGGTCGAGATCGCCGGCGTCGAGGTGGGCCGGGTGGCGGCGGTGGAGCTGGAAAATGGCAAGGCTCGGGTGACGCTGCGTATCAGGCCCGAGGTCAGGCTGAGCCAGGACGCCTTGGCAATGATCCGAACCAAGGGAATCCTCGGAGACCGCTACATCGAGCTGGCACCCGGGAGCCCGGACCAGCCGAAGCTGGCTGACGGCGGGAGGATCACCAAGACGGTAACTCCTCCCGAGCTGGACAAGCTCTTCGGGACGCTCGGGGAGATAGGTGAGGACGTCCGTCGGGTGACAGGGACCTTCAGTGATGTGCTGGGCGACGAGACGGCCAAGGCATCCCTCCGCGACATCATCCAGAATGTTCGGGAGCTCAGTGAGAACCTCAACCGCGCCGTTCGGCAGAACATGGCCCATTTCGATGCGATCATGAGGAATTTTGGTCAGTTCAGCGGGGACCTCAAGGATATTTCGGTAACCAATAAGGAGTCCATCAACGCTATCATCGCCAGCCTGAGAACCTCTTCGGAGAATCTTCAGGGGGCGATCACTGCCGTCCGCCAGATGGCGGACAAGATCAACCAAGGGGAAGGCACCTTGGGCCGCCTGGTGAACGACCCCCAGACGGTGGAAAACCTCAATGCCACCCTGGCCTCCCTCAAGGACATCTCCGAGCGGATCAACCGCGGCGAGGGGTCTCTCGGGAAACTCGTGAACGACGATGAGACGGTGGACAGCCTGAACGAGGCCCTCACCGGTCTGAATCGCGCCTTGAACCAACAGGAGCGGTTCAAGACCATCCTCGGCTATCGCGGCGAGTTCCTGGCCGAACGAGGTGATTTCAAGTCCTACCTAAGCCTTCAGATCCAGCCACGGCCGGACAAGTACTACCTGGTCGAGGTGGTGCAGGGGCCGTACCGCTATGGGGAGAAGCGCCATGGCGAGAACGACTCGCAGGTTACATTCTCCGCCGAGATCGCCAAACGTTGGGGCGATCTGTTGCTGCGGGGTGGGGTGATCCAATCCTCGGGCGGGTTTGGCCTGGACTACTATCTCTTTAGCGATGCGCTGAAGGTCAGCTTCGAGGCCTTCGATTTCAATGCGGAGCACAACCGGCCCTACCTGCGGGCTGCGGCCGACTACACCTTCCTGGACCGCCTCTTCGTCACCGTGGGCTACGATGATTTCATCGGCAAGCATGGCGACCCCAGCTTCTTCATCGGCGCCGGGTTCCGCTTCCTCGATGAGGATCTGAAGGTGCTCTTGGGCGGAGGGGCACCGGCGGCAGCCGCAGCCGCCAAATGAGAGCGCCTCCGCCCCTGAAGGGAGGCAGCGCGATAACCTCCGCGATAGTGACCTTGGCCGTTGACAGATCGGCCATGGGCTGCTACCTTGGCGTTGTCCCGGTGCACACCGACCAACCTTGGCGCTGAATCCAAAGCGAAGCCGAGCAAGGGCACCGAAGTGTTGCCCGCTTTTGCTTCCCCGTAAGAGCCGACTCCCGGTTTCTGCTCGGAGGATAGGGAGTGGGGTGTACCTGAACACGACATCTGCGTTCGCAGATAGATCAAGAAACACAGGAGGCGCGGGCCCGGTGGTGGAGGACGAGCCGACCGATGGAGAGCGGGGAGAAGCTCAAGATTCTCGTTGTCGATGACAACCCGGCGGTGAACGATATTCTCTGCCAACTTTGTGGCTTTCTCGGCCACAAGGTGGTTGCCGCGCAGAACGGCGCCGAGGGGCTTGCCCTGGTCGAGCGCGACGGTGAGATCGCCATGGTCTTCACCGACTACAGGATGCCGGTGATGAACGGCGTCGAGATGCTCAAGAGGCTCAAGGATCTCCGGCCGACCATCCCGGTGGTGCTCATCACCGGCAGTATTATGGAAGAGCACCTGGGATCCGAGCGAACGGGATTCGATGCCGTAGTGAGCAAGCCTTTCGAGCTGAAGACCATAGCAGCGTGCATTCAGCAATTCTTCCCGGATGTTAGCAGCTCGCTCGGCGATTGACAGCACTCAAGCGCGGTGATATAAGGCAGTCCGGATGCCGGCGTAGCTCAGTGGTAGAGCAGCTGATTCGTAATCAGCAGGTCGCGGGTTCGAATCCCATCGCCGGCTCCAGTCATATTCTTCATCAAGAGGTGCCCATTAGAGCGGTCAGTCCACTCGAGAGATTGACCGCTTTTTTCTTGTCTCTGTCGGCAAAGGGTAACCTCGCGGATGAGTTGCTGAGCATGATGTCCCCGGCGTCGTACAATTCCTTGACAGACCATAAGGTTAACGGTAGCTTGGAGGAACGGTTCTCTTGCCCTGCGACTGGCTGGCACTTACTAGCGATTCAAATCCTGGGTCCTTTGGGGGGGCAGTTGGGCCGTTGGCTCGTGCACTTGACCCCCCAAGTGAGCCCTTATTCAAGGTTCCAGGCTCTTCCTTTCACAAGCTACGGGGTTGCTAAGTCCATCGATTCATAAATTCGCTCACGAATTTATTCCCTCAGGACTTAGTGCTGAGTGAGCGCTGAATCGGTTAATGATACGTGCCCGTACTTG
>Ga0209253_10000973_pt1 | contig 25120 bp, 23 predicted proteins | sample FrelakmetBRP12BR_FD_187145 | JGI IMG/M metagenome (GOLD analysis project Ga0209253, IMG submission 187145) | Freshwater lake sediment microbial communities from the University of Notre Dame, USA, for methane emissions studies - BRP12 BR (SPAdes)... | ecosystem: Environmental > Aquatic >...
GGCCTGCCGGTGGCCGACGCTGCGACCCGTGCCGCGCGTCGTCAGGCCTCGGGAAGACGCCGCCGCAGTGCCGGCACCAGCCACAGCAGCAAGCCGGCGAAGATGCCGAAGGAGATCTGGGCGAGCGTGAGCCCGAGGATGGTGAACGAGGTGTCCGAGCAATCGCCATGCGCCTGGAAGAGCCGGCCGATGGCCTCGTTCACGGGCAGGGTATCGAGCATGTACGACAGACTGGGGCTGCAGGTGGCGGCTTCCGCGACCGGAAAGAGCTGCAGCTGCGATTGGTAGGCGGCGACCCCGCCGCCCGCCAGGACGAGCACCAGGGCCAGACCCAGCAGGCCGCGCTGCACTCGCGGCCGCCGTCGCGAGAGGGCGACGGCGAGAAAGACCAGCGCCAGCGCGGCATAGGTGAAGCGCTGGACGATGCACAGGGGGCAGGGCTCGACCAGGAGGACGTGCTGCACGAAGAAGCTGCCGCCGACGAGGCTCGCGCAGAACGCGGCCAGCAACGCGCCGGCGTGGGTGGGTGAGCGAACGAGAGAGGAGAGGGGGATCATCGGCAATCGGTCTGTCGAGGGCGGCTGCGTGGTTTGACCCGGCGCCGGCACGCAAGTTTCGCTAGCGGGGAGGGGTGTCGGTCGCGGCGACGCCCCTGTTCGGGTTGATCAGGTACTTCTCGCCGGTGGCCCGCCTGCCGTACACGGCGATCTCTTCGAGCCGCAGCGCCTCGGCGAGCGAGATCTCCTTCGTGTAGTGGCTGGCAAACGTCGTCTTCAGCTCGGCAACCACCCGTTCGCGCAGCTTCTGTGCGGCCGCGGGGCCGATCTTGTGCAGGAACGGCCACAGCAGCCACCCGCCGACACCCCACGCGAAGCCAAACCCGCGATTGAGCACGGTCGGGCCGGTGTCGAGCCCCCCGTAGATGTAGACCTGTTTGTGCGTCGTGGACCCGTACCGGCTGTACTCGGTGGCCGATCGCGTCAGCGCGGCCTCCATGCAGGCCAGGATCTGCCCGGCCAGCTTGCCGCCACCGATGGCATCGAAGGCCAGGGTCGCGCCGGTGGCGACCAGGGCTTCGGTGAGGTCCCGCAGGAAGGTCGGGGCGCTGGAGTTGCACACGTGGCTCGCACCGAGGTCCCTGAGGAGATCCTCCTGCTGCCGCGTGCGCACGATGTTCACCAGGCCGACCTTGTCCGCGATGCAGATCCGGTTGAGCATCTGGCCCAGGTTGGAGGCGGCCGCGGTGTGCACGAGCGCAGTGTGACCTTCCCGCCGCATCGTCTCGACCATGCCCAGCGAAGTGAGCGGGTTGACGAAGCAGGAGGCGCCCTCGGCGGGGGTCGCCCCCTCGGGCAGGGGCAGGCATTGCGCGGTCTTGATGCAACGGTGCTGCGAATACATCGCGCCGCCGAAGACTGCCACGGTCCTGCCGAGCAGCGCCTGCGCCTCGTCCGCCGCGCCGGCCCCGACGACCACGCCCGCTCCCTCGTTGCCGACCGGCATGGACTGGTCGAGACGGCCCGCCATGCTGCGCATGAGGCCCTCCGGAATGCTCGCCGTTACCACGGGATTGTCGGGCGTGCCGGATTGCCTTGCGGTGCTCATGTCGGCGGCGCCGAACAGGAGCCCCAGGTCCGAGGGGTTGATCGGGCTGGCTTCGACGCGGATCACGACCTCGTCGGGCTCGGGGGCGGGAATCGCGACGGGGACGAGCGAGAGCTCGAGCTCGCCGTTCTTTCTCACCAGGGAGCGAAGCTGAAGCGACATGTGTGCCCTCTTGTTGTCCGGGTTTCCCGCGAGCGGCCGGTCGAAGCCGTCGCGCGGAGTATAGGGGATCCGGCGCACGCCCTCGCCGGGACACCGCGGGGAGCGAAGGAGAGCCGGCGCCCGGATTCGCCCATGGGGCCATTCCCGTGCCACGGTTATACTGCGCCGCGATTCCGCACCGGAAGCCGATGCCTCTCGTCACGCTCAGCCACGCCCGCCTCGCCTTCGGCCACCATCCGCTGCTGGACGACGCGGCGTTCGAGGTCGATTCGCGCGAGCGCGTCGGGCTGATCGGCCGCAACGGCACCGGCAAGTCGTCGCTGCTCGGCGTGCTCGCCGGTCGGATCCACCTCGACGACGGCGAATTGTGGATCGCATCCCACGTCCGCGTTGCGTGGGTAGCGCAGGAGCCGGCGCTGGACGCCGCAAGCACCGTCTACGACACGGTCGCGCTGGGCCTCGGCGCCGAAGGGAAGGTGCTCGCCGAGTATCACCACGCGACCACGCTCCTGGCGGAGGACGGCCACGATCCGCGGCGGCTCGAGCAGGTCGGCGCGTTGCACGCGAAACTCGACGCCATCGACGGCTGGGTGCTCGGCCATCGCATCGACACTGTGCTGTCGCGGCTGGGCTTGCCCGCGGACGCGCTGGTCGGGTCGCTTTCCGGCGGCTGGAAGAAGCGTGTTGCGCTCGCGCAGGCGCTGGCCGCCCTGCCCGATGTCCTGCTGCTCGACGAGCCGACCAACCACCTGGACCTCGGCGCCATTGCGTGGCTCGAGAGCCTGCTGCAGGATTTCGCCGGCGCCGTGGTCTGCGTCACCCATGACCGGCGCTTCCTCGACGCGATCGCCACCCGCATCGTGGATCTCGACCGCGGCCGGCTTCGCAACTACCCGGGAAACTTCGCCGCGTACCAGGAACAGAAGGCCCGGCAGCTCGGAGAAGAGGCGGTGACCAATGCCAAGTTCGACAAGCTGCTCGCGCAGGAAGAAGCGTGGATCCGCAAGGGCGTCGAGGCGCGGCGCACGCGCAACGAAGGCCGCGTGCTCCGGCTGGAGAAACTGCGCCGGGATCGCGCGGCGCGCCGCGACCGACTGGGGCAGGTGAACCTGCAGCAGGACGAGGGCGCGCGTTCGGGCAAGATGGTCGCGGAGCTGACGCGAGTGTCGAAGGCCTATGGCGACAACGTGCTGATCCGCGATTTCTCGACCCGCATCCTGCGTGGCGACCGCATCGGCCTCATCGGCCCCAATGGCGCCGGAAAGACAACGCTGCTCAAGCTCATCCTGGGCGAGATCGAGCCGGATGCCGGCACCGTGCGCCGCGGCGCCAATCTCGCCGTTGCCTATTTCGACCAGATGCGCGATCAGCTCGATCCCGAGGCCACCGTGCAGGACAGCATCAGTCCCGGGAGCGACTGGGTCGAGATCGGAAGCGAGCGCAAGCACATCGTCAGCTACCTCGGCGATTTCCTCTTCGCGCCCGAACGCGCGCGATCGCCCGTGCGCTCGCTCTCGGGCGGCGAGCGCAACCGGCTGCTGCTGGCGCGGCTCTTTGCCCGGCCGGCCAACGTGCTGGTGCTGGACGAGCCCACCAACGACCTCGACATCGAAACGCTGGAGTTGCTGGAAGCGCTGCTGCAGGACTACCGCGGCACGGTCTTTCTGGTGAGCCACGACCGCGCTTTCCTCGACAACGTGGTGACCGAAGTCATTGCGTTCGAAGGCAATGGCGTGCTGCGCGAGCACGTCGGCGGCTACAGCGAGTGGGCCGACTACCAGGCGCGCAGCGAAACGGCCCGGAAGAATGCGAGTGCGCCGGGCGCCGCTCCGGGGCCGCAGGGCGCGCGCGCCGGCGGCAACGCGATCGCCCCGGCGAAGTCCGCCGCGAAGAAGTCACCCGCGCAGTCACCCGCGCGCAACGCATCGCGGACCGGCCCCGGCCGGCTTGCGTTCGGTGAGGAGCGCGAGCTGTCCGCGCTGCCGATGCGCATCGAGACGCTGGAAGCGCGCGTGGAGGAGATTCGCCGGCGCTTCGCCGATCCGGCGCTCTATCGCGACGCGGCGCAGGATGCGAAGGCACTGCAAGCCGAGCTCGCGCAGGTGGAACGCGATCTCTCGGATGCCTATGCGCGATGGGAAGTGCTGGAGGGCCGCAAGGGCGCGGCGGGCAACGTCGACGACTGAGGTCCGTTCCGGCGGCGCGCGAGGCGGTGCCGGTCCGGGCTGGACGCCCCGTGCCGGCCGGTCCCGCCAGTGTCGACTCGCCGTTCGGCATGGCTGCGGCCGCCCTGGCCCGGAACGCCGATCTGGGGCCGTCTTGATCTGCGGCAAATTCCATCCGTGGCGGCGGCGCAGAATTCCGCAGCGGGGAGGCTCATGCGGGGGTGGTTGTTGTCCCGGCATTGTCGGTCACCTCAAACATCCGGCAACCGGCTCTGGCGCCAGCGGCTGGTTTCCCCGCCTGCCGAAACGGAACAATAGAGAGGAAGGTTCGTATGGGATCGATGCGCGCGGTACTTGTGCTGGCGGGTCTTGGACTCGCCCTAGCGATGGGATCGGGGGGGGCCGCAGCGCAATCGGCGACGCCCGCGGCCGCTCCGAAGATCGGGTCCTCGTTGATCGGAAAACTCGAGGGACCGGAGATCATCCGCGACGCCAAGGCGTTTCCGAAGACCTTCAAGGACGCCCCGATGCTTGCCGAGCAGGTGAAGGCGGGAAAGCTGCCCGCGGTCGACAAGCGCCTGCCCGAACCTTCGCAGCTCTTCGTCGTGAAGCCGCTGAAGGAAATCGGCAAGTACGGCGGCAACTGGCGCCGGGCTTTCACCGGGCCGGCCGACCATGAGAACGGCAACCGCATCAATTCGGCCGACAAGATCCTCACCTTCGACTACACGGGCACGAAGATCATCCCGAGCCTCGCGCGCGACTGGAAGGTCAGCGACGACGGCAAGACGACGACGATCTACCTCCGCAAGGGCGCCAAGTGGTCGGACGGCAAGCCCTTCACCGCGAACGATTTCATGTTCTGGTACGAGGACATCTATCTCAACAAGAACATCGTCCCCACGCCTTTCTTCGAGTTCCAGATCGACGGCAAGGACGGGAAGATGCGCAAGATCGACGACTACACCGTCGCTTTCGAATTCCCCGAACCCTATGCCTTCTTCGTCTATCAGCTGGCGGGAAGCACGGCCATCGGCGCCGGGCTCGCGACGCGCGGGGGCTTTCAGAACTTCGGTGGCGCGTATGCGCCGGCCCACTACCTGAAGCAGTTCCTGCCCAAGTACTCGTCCGACGAGGCGGTCAACAAGAAGGCCAAGGATCTCGGCTTCGACAGCTGGGTGTCCCTGCTGAAGAACCGGTACAGCTGGGCGTTGAACAACGAGCTGCCGGTGATGACGCCCTGGAAGACCGTTTCTCCCATCAATACGCCGACGTGGTCCATGGAACGCAATCCCTACTTCTGGGCGGTCGACACCGCCGGAAACCAGCTTCCCTACATCGACCGGATCACGATGACGCTGGCCGAGAACACGGAAGTCGCGAACCTGCGGGCGATTGCCGGCGAGTACGACATCCAGGAACGGCACATGCATCTTTCCAAGCTGCCGGTCTTCCTCGAAAACGCCAAGAAGGGCAACTACACCGTCCACCTCGACCCGGGTCTCAACGGATCCGACGTGGCGATTCACATCGGCAACTCCTATGAAGCCGATCCCGAGATCTCGAAACTGCTCAGGAACAAGGATTTCCGCCACGCGCTCGCCCTCGGCATCGACCGCGACCAGCTCAACGAAGCCTTCTGGCTGGGTGTGGGATCCGCCGGCTCGGTCGCTCCGGCGCCCGACACCCTCTACAGCCCGGGACCCGAATGGAACAAGAAGTGGGGCGTCCTCGATCTCAAGCAGGCCAACGAGCTTCTCGACAAGGTCGGCCTGACCAAGAAGGATTCCGACGGGTATCGGCTGCGCACCGACGGCAAGGGACGCCTGCGTCTCGAAATGGTGACGGTCGGCGGCCAGTTCGTTCCCTATACGCAGGTCGGGGAGATGATCAAGCAGCAGTGGAAGAAGATCGGCGTCGACGTCGACATCAAGGAGCTCGAGCGCAATCTCGCCTTCACCCGGGACAATGCCAGCGAGAACCAGATGATCACCTGGGCGAACGACGGCTCGGAAATGCTCTTCCTCTTCCCCCGCCACGCGCTGCCCGTGGACGCCGCCGAAAGCCACATGGGCATGGCCTTCGCCAAGTGGTATGCCTCCAAGGGAGCCTCCGGAAAGAAACCGGACGACCCCGAAATGCTCAGGGCCTTCGATCTCTTCCGTGACGCTTTCGGCATGAAGGAAGAGGATCGAGTGAAGAACGGGAAAGAGATCTGGAAGATCATCGTCGAGCAGACGTGGAGCATCGGAACGGTCGGCCAGTCGCCGGCCTTCATGGGGGTGCGCATCGTCAAGAACAACATGGGCAACGTTCCCGAGCGCCAGGTGAACGCGCAGCACGCCCGGACTCCGCATACTTCGATGCCGATCACGTTCTACTTCAAGTAGCGAAAGGGCGGCCGCCCGCCGGGCGGGCGGCCGCTTTCCGCACGCGCGCCGACGGGCGCTCGCGCATCCGCTTTTCGGGGAGTTCCCATGGTGGCCTATGTCATCCGCCGCTTGCTGCTTGCCGTGCTGACGGTCTGGGCCATATCGGTGTTGTCCTTCATCATCATTCACCTGCCTCCCGGCGACTACGTGACCTCCTATATCGCCTCGATGTCCGCGTCGGGAAGCGCGGTTTCCGAAGGCGAGGCGACGGCGCTGCGCGAACAGCTCGGTCTCGACAAGCCCATCACGATCCAATATGCGAAGTGGATGGGGCTCATGCTCCAGGGCAATTTCGGCATGGCGATGGAATGGGGACGGCCCGTTTCCGACGTCATCGGTGACCGTCTCTCGCTGACCATGGTCATTTCCGTGGCGGCGATCATATTCACCTGGGCCCTGGCGCTGCCCATCGGCATCTATTCCGCGGTCTACCGGTATTCGTTCCTGGACTATCTGTTCACGTTCGTCGGCTTCATCGGGCTCGCCATTCCCGGCTTCCTGCTGGCGCTCATCGTCATGTACATCGGCTTCGCGTACTTCGGGGCGAACGTCGGCGGCCTCTTTTCGCCCGATTTCGCCGAGGCGCCCTGGAGCGTGGCGAAGGTGTGGGACCTCACGAAGCACCTGCCGATCCCGGCCGTCGTCCTCGGCGTTTCGGGGACTGCCCAGCTCATCCGGATCATGCGGTCGAACCTGCTCGACGAACTGAGGAAGCCCTATGTCATGACGGCCCGGGCCCGGGGTCTTCCGGAATACCGGGTCGTCATGAGGTATCCCGTCCGCGTGGCCCTCAATCCGTTCATCAGCACGATCGGCTACCTCCTTCCCTACGTGGTGTCCGGAAGCATCATCGTGTCCCTCGTCCTGAGCCTGCCGACGGTCGGTCCGCTCCTCCTGAAGGCCCTGATCGCCCAGGACATGTTCCTGGCCGGCACCATCGTCCTGCTGCTCGGCGTCATGACCGTCATCGGGACGTTCATCTCGGACCTGCTGCTCATGTGGGTCGACCCGAGAATACGGCTGGGACGGCAGTGATGGCGGAGCTCGACGCGGCGCCGGAGACGCGGAGCCTCGCGGAACAGCGGATCGCGGTTGCCACCCAGTGGCAGCTGATGTGGTGGCGCTTCCGCAAGCACAGGCTCGCCGCGGGGGGGACGCTCGTCCTGATCGCCTTCTATCTGGTTGCGCTCTTCGCCGACTTCTTCGCCTATACGGATCCCCAGGAATCGGACGCCCAGCGATCGCTGATGGCGCCGCAGTCGATCAACTGGATCGACGACGGCAGGTTCGCGCCGTACGTGTATGCATTGAAAGGAACCCGCGACCCCGTCACGTTCAAGCGGGTCTACGTTCTCGACACCGCCAGGAAGATTCCCGTCGTGTTCTTCGGACGGGGAGAGCCCTACACGCTGCTCGGCATCATTCCGATGGACCGCCATCTGTTCACGGTCGAAGGAGCCAAGGCGGGGGAGTCGCTGTTCCTGATGGGAACGGACATGCAGGGACGCGACCTTTGGTCCCGGCTCATGTACGCAACGCGGACGTCCATGACGATAGGTCTCGTCAGCGTGGCGTTGAGTCTGGTGCTGGGCGTCGTCCTGGGCGGCATATCCGGCTATTTCGGCGGCCTGATCGACACGGTCATCCAGAGGATCATCGAGATCCTGCGCTCGATTCCGACCATTCCTCTCTGGATGGGCCTTGCCGCGGCCGTTCCCAACGACTGGGATGTCGTGCAAATCTATTTCGCCATCACGATCATCATTTCCCTCATCGGCTGGACCGAACTCGCCCGGGTCGTTCGCGGGAGGTTCATATCGCTCAAGGAGGAGGATTTCGTCATGGCCGCCGAGCTCGTCGGCTGCAGCAAGTCGCGGATCATCTTTCGCCACATGGTGCCGTCGTTCATCAGCCACATCATCGCGGCGACGACCCTGGCGATCCCGGCGATCATCATCAGCGAGACCTCGCTGAGCTTTCTCGGGCTGGGCCTGCGACCGCCCGCGATCAGCTGGGGGGTCCTCCTCCAGGATGCCCAGAACATCCAGGCCCTGGTGATCTCTCCCTGGCTGCTCATCCCGTCCATTGCCGTCATCGTCGCCGTCCTCGCGTTCAATTTCATGGGCGACGGGATAAGGGACGCGGCGGATCCCTACCTGTAGAACGGAAGAATCGCGGCGAGGGGCCGGCTCATGCCGGTTCGACCCCCGGCGTGACAACGGCCTCCACGACACGCAGACGGATCATGCAGAACGACACGAAGCCGCTGCTTTCGGTGCGGAACCTGAAGACCAGCTTCTTTCAGGACGAGGGAACGACCAAGGCCGTCGACGGAGCTTCCTTCGACGTCTTTCCCGGAAAGACTCTCGGCATCGTCGGCGAGAGCGGCTGCGGAAAGAGCGTCACCGCACAGTCGATCCTGCGCATCGTCGATCAACCCGGTCGAATCGTCGAAGGGGAGATTGTTCTGACCCGCGCGGACGGGACCGAGACCGATCTCGTCAAGCTCAAGGCCGACGGCCGGGAGATACGCTCGATTCGAGGGGGAGACATCGGTCTCATCTTCCAGGAGCCCATGACCTCCTTCAGCCCCGTGCATACGGTGGGGGCGCAGATCATCGAGGCCGTCATGCTCCACAACGCGGTCAGTCGGAAGGAGGCGAGGCGCCGGGGAATCGAGGCGCTGCGCAGCGTCGGCATCCCGAAGCCGGAGCGGCGCATCGACGAATACTCGTTCGAGTTGAGCGGCGGACTCCGGCAGCGGGCGATGATCGCGGTCGCCCTTTCCTGTGATCCGCGCCTGCTCATCGCGGACGAGCCCACGACGGCGCTGGACGTCACCACGCAGGCGCAGATCCTGGATCTCCTGCGCAAGATCCAGCAGGAACGGGGAATGGCCATCATGCTCATCACGCACAATCTCGGCGTGGTCGCGGAGATGGCCGACGACGTGGTCGTCATGTACCTCGGCCGCGTGGTCGAGGAAGGCAAGGTCGACGACATCTTCCACGATGCGAAACATCCGTATACGAAGGCGCTGCTGCAGTCGATTCCCAGCATCGACTCCACGCCGAGGGTGAAGCTTCCGACCATCAGCGGCTCGATACCCCATCCGTTCAACCGGCCGACGGGCTGCCCCTTCCACCCCCGGTGCGTTTCCTTCATGCCCGGCCGCTGTGACACCGAAGAGCCGCCTCTGCTGTCCGTCGGTGAAGGCCGGACGGTAAGCTGTTTTCTCTACCAATGAGAACAATCGGAAGACGATGACGAGCCGCGACGCCGGCCCGGGAAGATCCGTGCTCCTCGATGTGAAGGGGCTCAAGAAGTACTTCCCCATTCGAAGGGGGCTTCTGCAGAAGACCGTCGGCCATGTGAAGGCGGTGGACGACGTGTCCTTCTTCCTCAATCGGGGAGAGACCCTGTCGCTCGTCGGCGAGAGCGGCTGCGGAAAGACCACGACGTCCCGCTGCATCCTGAGAGCCATTGCGCCGTCGGCCGGCCAGGTTCTCCTGTCGGACAATGGCGAAGTGGTGGACGTCGCGACCGTTCCGAAGAGCAGGCTGCGCTCCCTGCGGCGTCAGATGCAGATGATCTTCCAGGACCCGTTCTCGTCCCTGAACCCGCGAATGACCCTCTTCGACATCGTCGGGGAGCCGCTGCTCGTTCACGGCGTCGGCAGCGTCCAGGAGCGAACCGACCGGGTCGTGGAGCTGCTCAGCCTCGTGGGCCTCCGGCCGGAGTACATGCGGCGCTACCCCCATGCGTTCTCGGGCGGCCAGCGCCAGCGCATCGGCATCGCCCGGGCCCTTGCCCTCAATCCGCGCCTGGTCGTCGCCGACGAGCCGGTCTCCGCGCTGGACGTCTCGGTCCAGGCACAGATCCTGAACCTTCTGCTGGATCTTCAGGAAAAGCTCGGGCTGACCTATCTCTTCGTCGCGCACGACTTGAGCGTCGTCAAGCACATCAGCGAGCGGGTCGCGGTGATGTACGTCGGCAGGATCGTGGAGACCGCGCCCACCGAGGAGCTGTTCGGGTCGCCAAGGCATCCGTATACCGAGGCCCTCCTGTCCGCGGTCCCCAAGCCGAATCCGCGCCTTCGTTCCGAGCGCATCGTCCTCCAGGGCGAAGTGGCGGACCCGGCCAACACCCCGTCGGGTTGTCATTTCCATCCCCGGTGCCAGTATGCGCAGGCCGTCTGCCGGGAACGGGCGCCGGTACAGGAAGAGATTGCCCCCAACCACTTCGTGAGCTGTCACCGAGCGACGGAGCTTTCGCTTCGCGGCGTCGCCCGCTCGACGTCATAGAACCGTTTCCTGAAGTCTGCGCGTCGGCACGCGGCCGACGCTTCCCTCTCCTACGTATCGGACCTGCCATGGACGTTCGTCAACCGATTCACAGCGATCACGCGAAGACACTCGACTCCGCCGGCCTGCGCCGGCAGTTCCTCGTCGACACGGTCTTCGTTCCGGGCCGGCTCACGCTGACCTACAGCCAGATCGACCGCATCATCGTCGGGGGCGCGATGCCGTTGGGCGAAGAGCTCGGTTTCACGCCGGACCTCGCGCGGCAGTTCGCGGTCAGCGCGTTCCTCGAGCGGCGCGAGCTGGGCGTGATCAACGTCGGCGGGCCGGGAGCGGTCGTCGTCGACGGCGAGACGTACGCGATCGGGCATCGCGACGCGCTCTACGTCGGCATGGGCGCGCGCGACGTGCGCTTCCGCAGCGCCGATGCCGCGAGTCCCGCCAGGTTCTACCTCAACAGCGCGCCGGCACACCGCGCGTGCCCGACCCGCAAGGTCACGCAGGCCGAAGCGTCGCCCACCACGCTCGGGGACGCGAAGACCGCGAACCGGCGCACGATCTACAAGCTGCTCGTCCCGGGCGTGGTCGAGACGTGCCAGCTGACGATGGGGATGACCGTGCTGGAGCCGGGCAGCGTGTGGAACACGTTCCCCACGCACACCCACGAGCGGCGGATGGAGGTGTACTTCTACTTCGCGCTCCCGCCCGACGCGGCGGTGTTCCACCTGTGCGGCCGGCCGGACGAGACCCGCCACATCGTCGTGCGCAACGAGCAGGCCGTGATCAGCCCGAGCTGGTCGATCCACTCCGGCGTCGGCACCCAGGCCTACACGTTCATCTGGGGCATGGTCGGCGAGAACCAGGTGTTCGACGACATGGACCACGTCGCGACAGAGGAGCTCCGCTGATGGCCGCCGACTTCAAGCTCACCGGCCGCTGCGCGCTCGTCACGGGCGCGGGGCGGGGCCTCGGGCAGGCGATGGCGACCGCGCTCGCGGAAGCGGGTGCCGACGTGGCGGGCGTCGACATCGTCGACGTCGACGAAACGCGGTCGCGCGTCGAGGCGGCAGGCCGGCGCTTCACGGCGATCGAGCAGGATCTGCGCGGCCCGGCGGCGGTGCGCAGCGTCGTCGAGCGCGCGGCCGGGGCCCTGGGCCGCCTCGACATCCTGATCAACAACGCGGGGATCATCCGCCGCGCGGACTCGCTCGACTTCACCGAGGCCGACTGGGACGACGTGATCGACGTCAACCTGAAGAGCGTCTTCTTCCTCGCGCAGGCGGCCGCGCGACAGTTCCTCGCGCAGGGCGGCGGCGGCAAGATCGTGAACATCGCCTCGATGCTGTCCTTCCAGGGCGGCATCCGCGTGCCTTCGTACACCGCGTCGAAGAGCGGCGTGCTCGGCCTGACGCGCCTGCTCGCCAACGAGTGGGCGGCGAAGGGCATCAACGTCAACGCCATCGCGCCGGGCTACATGGCAACCGCGAACACCGCGCCGCTTCGCGCCGATGCCACGCGCAGCGCCGAGATTCTTGCCCGCATTCCGGCCGGCCGCTGGGGGCAGCCCGGGGACCTCGCCGGCGCCGTCGTCTTCCTCTGCTCGACCGCTTCCGACTACGTGCACGGTTCCGTGATCGCGGTCGACGGCGGCTGGCTCGCGCGCTAGCGCGCGACGCCCACCGTCATCGCGGCGCCCCGGCCCGGCTCGGATCCGAGGCGCTGCAGATGACGGCCTACTTCTTGGCTGCGGGCGGTGCGGCCGGTGCGGACGCTGCGGCCGGTGCAGGCGGCGCATCCGCATTCCAGGTGTCGCGGATGTAGAGCCACTTTCCATCCTTCTTGCGCGACACCGACAGAAACTTGCCGGACTCGACGACGGCGCCCTTGACGGTTACCGTATAGGTTCCCGACTCCCACCCCATGTTGCCGGAGACGCCGACGTCGGTCTTGGGACTGAGGTTCATGACCACGCCGCCCGATTTCGAGTCGGCGATGTCCTTCGTGAAGAAGGCCAGGATCGCCGCCCGGCCGCGCGCGGCCGGAGCGCCCGGCGGAAGCAGCAGCGCGTCTTCGGCATACAGTGCCGCGACCGCTTTCGCGTCCCCGCCGTTGTAGGCCTTTGCCCAACTGGTTGTCTGTTCGCGAATGGCCGCCTCGTCCGCACCTGCCGGCGGGGCGGCGTGTGCAAAGCCCATCAGCGCGACGAGGCCGGCGGCCAGCCACGAAGCATTCCTGAATCGGATCATCTGTACTCTCCCTCGATGAGTTTCGAAATGGCAGCCGCCGACGTGGCGGTCACGAATCATACCCGGACAGTGACGCCGCTTGAAGGCGGTCGTTCGCCTTGTCGTGCCGTCTGGCGCGGGGGAAAACCGATGCAGCGAAACCGTCGCAGGTCGCGGCCGCGTTCGGCGAGGGGTCGGCGTGCGATCACCGGGCCAGGGCGGCGTCGCCCACGAACGGATTGCTCCGGCGCTCCTCGCCGAACGTCGACATCGGCCCGTGGCCGGGTACGAACTGCATGTCCTCGCCGTACGGCCAGAGCTCTTTGGTGATCGACCGCACCAGCGTGGCGAAATCCCCGCGCGGAAAATCCGTGCGCCCGACCGATCCCTGGAAGAGCACGTCGCCGACGAACGCGATGCGCCGCTCCGGCGCCACGAACACGACGTGGCCTGGCGTATGTCCCGGGCAGTGGCGCACGTCGAGGCGCAGGTTGCCGATCGTGACCGTGTCGCCGCCTTCGAGCCAGCGGTCGGGCGTGAAGGCGCAGGCGCCGGGGATGCCGAAGCCGGCTCCCTGCTGCGCGAGCTGGTCGATCCAGAACGCGTCCTCGCGCTGGGGGCCTTCGACCGGAACGCCCGTGCGGCGGGCGAGCTCGGCCACGCCTCCGCAATGATCCACGTGCCCGTGCGTGACCAGGATCTTCTCGAGCGTCGCGCCGCTCTTGGCGAGCACGGCGAGCAGGTGGTCGACGTCGCCGCCCGGGTCCACGAACGCCGCCCGGTCGGTCGCGGCGCAGACGACGAGGGAGCAGTTCTGCTGCAACGGCGTGACGGGGATGACTGCGAGCTTCACGATCGGTTCGTGCGTCTCATTGGACTACCTTCGCGCCTTGCGCTCCGGTATTCGCCCTTGGGGCGGCCCGGCGGGCTCATGGCCTGTTCCTTCGCCGACCTGCCGCTTCCGCTGCGGCAAGGGTTCGCGCCCGACCCCGGCCCCATGCGCGTTCCGCTTGTCCGGAGGCGGGCGAGGCGAAGCTACATGCTAGGCACTGGCCGTCTGCCGACGTTGACAAGAATCAAACAAGGTGACGGCAGGTAGAATCACCTGGGACGGCAACGAAAGCGTCAACGCGCCGATCCGCATGATGCAGGTCAGCGCGACCATCGAAGCGTGACTCGAGGCCGACGCAATGGGCGAAGAGCGCAAGGTCGAGATTGTCGACAGGGAGCTCTGCTACCAGGGGTTCTTCCGACTGGAGCGTGTGCACCTCCGGCACAGCCTGCACCGCGGCGGCATGAGCCCGGTTCTGGTGCGCGAAACCATCGAGAAGGGCAATGTGGTGGCGATGCTGCCCTACGATCCGGTCACCGACACGGTCGTGCTGATCGAGCAGTTCCGCGTCGGCGCCATCGGGGACGAGCGCAGCGCGTGGCTGCTGGAGATCGTCGCCGGGCTGATGGAGCCGGGCGAGCAGCCCGACGAAGTCGCGCGTCGCGAGGCGACGGAGGAAGCGGGGCTCGCGGTGCGCCGAATGGAGTCGATCGCACGGTTCTTCGCCACGCCGGCGAAATCGTCCGAGCTCACCCACCTGTTCTGCGGGGAAGTGGATGCCTCGGGCGCCGGAGGCGTTCACGGCCTCGCGCACGAGGGCGAGGACATCCGCGTCGTTCCCATGCGGGCCGAACAGGCGTTCGCGCTGCTCGAGATCGGCCGGATCGACTCGGCGTGGCCGATGATCGCGCTGATGTGGTTGCAGACGCACCGCGAGCGCCTGCGCCGAGCGTGGTCCTAGCAGGGCAACGGCCCCGCTCTGTGGGACCTACGATGCCGGGGCAAAGACGTTCTGGGCGTCGGCGAAGCCCTTGAGCGCAAACTCGCCGACCTTGCGAAACGCCGTTGCCCCGCGCGACGCGAAGCGCTCGGAGATCAGCAGCGGCTCGCCGAGCTCGGCCGACAGGGCGCAGATGCGCGCGGCCAGGTTCACGTCCTGCCCGATCACGGTGAAATCCTGCCGCTCGACCGAACCGACGTTCCCGAAGGCCACGCGCCCCTCGTGCAGGGCGATCCCGATCTCCAGCGGGCCGCCCGGTACGGGTTGGCGCTCGTTGAGGTCGCGCAACGCCGTGAAGATCTCCCTGCTCGCCACCAGCGCGCCGCTGCAGTGCGAGCAGTCGTCGGTGCGCGCCGGCAGCGCGAAGATCGCCAGCACCCCGTCGCCCAGGAATTTCAGGACTTCTCCGCCCGCTCGGGTCACCGCCGGGACGACGCAGTCGAAATAGCGGTTCAGCGTCTGCACGTAGACGCCTTCCTCCAGTTCGATCGAGAGCCGGGTCGAGCGGCGGAGATCGCAGAAGAGAATCGCCGCGTCCATTGCCACGACGTCGCCGCGCCGGATCTGTCCGTCAAGAATGCGCTCGGCGGGGAGGCGGCCGACATAGATCCGGAGCAGCTCGCGCAGGGTGCGCTGCAGGCCCTTGAGCTCCATGACGCGAGCCAGCGCGGGCAGCAGGCTCTCGAGCAGCGCCAGGTCGGAGGGCAGAAAGCCGCCCGGCTGGTCGGTGGCGAAGGACGCGGCATTGACCTGGCCGCCGGTGAAGAACAGCGGATAGATGACGTAGTGGGTGATGCCGGCGGCCTTCAGGTCAGGGGTGATGCCGAAGGCCGCTGCCGCGGGATCCGCCGGACGCAGCTCCAGGCGCTGCCGCGCCTCGTGCGCGACACGGACCGTGCTGCGCTGATACATGTCCTCGACCTCCGGCCCGAACCCGAAGTGCTGTTCGACGGTGGCCTGACCGCGCCGCCAGACCCGCGTCACGCCGATGCGCTCGGAGTGGACGACGCGAATGTGCGACGTCGCGCGGGCAAGCGGCAGGCCCGCCGCGATCAGGCGCGTGCAGAGGCCCTCCACGACCAGTCCGAAGTGCTCGAGGAAACCAGCGTCCTCGATCAGCCAGTCCCGCAGCGCCGCGATTTCGCCAGGTTGCATGGGAGCTCCGCCTGTGGACGCGTTGCGGATCTTCACGAACCGCTCATTCGAACCGCGCGTGGTCGACGCTGGTCGTGTGGGTGGCGAGATACACCTCGCGCAGGAAGCAAACCAGGCCGCAGATGACCGCCAGCATCGCGCCCACGAACAGCGCGCCGGCGACCCACCTCAGGCTGGCGGCGAAGAACTCCTCGACGAACAGAGTGACGATGACCAGGCAGACGAGCAGCGCCGCCGCAGTGCAGAAGTTGATCGCCCAGCTGCACACGCGCCGGCGGCGCTCGAGATTGCCCATCTCCACGCGCGCCGCGGCCCGGGCCCTGGCATCCAGACCGGGCCAGGTGCTCTCGAAGTGGCGGGCGCGGTCGATCACGCGTGCGAGTCGCGTTGCCATCACCCCGAGCAGGCCGGCGATGCCGGTCAGCAGGAAGACGGGCGCAATGGCGAGCTGAATGGCGTGCGCAATGAACCCGGTGCTGGGGTCGATGGGCATGGCGTGAGCTCCTTCATGGACGAGTCTGCCCCGGGCGCGACGGGATTGTGACCCGAGCCCGGTCCCTCGAGTCAAGCATTTCCGGAATGCCGGTGCAAGGACCGCTGTCGGGCCGGCGGCAAGCTGCTCGCGACGGAACGGCTGCCCGCGTCCTGCCCAGTTCAGGGCGAGAAGCCTGCCAAACTGCATGGAAGCGGTCATCGCGGTGAACCGTTGCCATCCGGCGAGGCGGCAGAAGCGAGAGATCGATCCCTCGCTCTATCGAGAATGAGAGCGCTTACGTCGTTGTTGACCCTCCGGGATCAACAGCGTAGCGTCGCCTTGTCCGTTCCGGACATTCCCCACGCGGGAGCCGAAATGCTGCGACGGGAGATGCTCTCGCTCGACCCGACGATCTCGCCATCGATGCGGCTTCGCGCGGATGAGTTGGCTCGCTGATGGACCGGCGGACGTTCATCAGTGGCGTTGCCCTCGGCCTCGTCGTCGTGCCGTTCGACGCCGCGGCTCAGCAGACGGGCAGGGTCTACCGCGTCGGCTTTGCTGCGTCGGCGACCCCGGTCTCCGAGATGGCTGGACTCGAACCCGTCCACCGCTCGACCCGAGCGTTCGTGCAGGGCTTGCGCGCGCTTGGCTATGTGGAAGGGCAGAACCTCATCCTGGAGCGCCGGTCGGCCGAGGGACGGGTCGAGCGATTCGGCGACATTGTCGCCGAGCTGGTCCGGCTCAAATCGGACGTGATCGTAACCGTCAGCACCCCGATGGCGCGGGCAGCCAAGGCCGTGACGACCACGGTCCCCATCGTCATGGTAACCAGTGCCGATCCCGTCGGCGACGGGATCGTTCAGAGTCTCGCCCGACCCGGCGGCAACATCACGGGACTCACGGCCGCTGTCGGGCCGGAGATCGAGGCCAAGCGCCTGGAGCTCCTGAGGGCGATGCTGCCCGGCGTTTCTCGCGTCGCCTACCTTGGCAGCAAGGATGACAACGACTGGGAGCGCCCCTACGGGAGGAGCGTTCGCGCAGCGGCGCAGGCCTCGGGCGTGACGCTGGTGCTGGCTGAGTTCACGTCCCGTCAGTATGCCGACGCCTTCACGCTGATCGGCCGCGCCAGGCCCGACGCGCTCTTCGTCTCCTGGAGTCCGATGGCCTTCGCCGATCGGAGTCTCATCGTCGACTTCGCGACCCGGGCGCGGCTGCCAAGCACGTTCTTCTTTCGGGAGTCGGTGGAGCTCGGGGGCTTGATGTCCTATGGCGTGAATCTGACTGACAACTATCGCCGTGCCGCCGGCTACGTGGACAAGATTCTCAGGGGAGCGAAGCCAGGCGACCTGCCCGTCGAGCAGCCGACCAAATTCGAGCTCGTCATCAATCTCAAAGCCGCCAAGGCGCTCGGGCTGACGGTCCCGCAGTCACTGCTGGTGCTCGCGGACGAGACGATCCAGTAACGGACTGGCGGCCCTCGAAGCGCACCTGCGGGAACCTGCAGTCGACCCGGGCCGTCAGACGCCAGGGGATCGCCCCTGGAAGCGGTTGGATATTTGTAACAAATTGCTGGCCGCGACCACCAATTGGACACCTCCCACGTTAATGCGCCAAGGCCCCGAATTCGAGGACGATTCCCGGGCTGCTCCGGATCTTCCGGCGGGGTGCCGAAACGTGAGGAGAAAGCGATGCTCAAGAAATCCCTGGTGATCGCAGTGGCCGCCGCCACGGTGGCGACTGCAACACTATCGACCCAGGCGTCCGCTCAAGGCTACCCGGCCGTGGGCGCGCTGCTCGGCGCCGGCATCGGCGCTGCCATCGGCCATTCGGTCAATGGCGCCAACGGCGCATGGGTCGGTGGCGCACTTGGCGCCGTCACCGGCGCAGCCATCGCAGCGGGTTCCGGCGGGTACTACGGCAATGGCTACTACGCGCCGCCGGGTCCAGCCTTTTATGGATCGTCGGCAGGCTATGTCGTGCCGGCGCCCGCCTACTATGCGCCGGCCGCGACGTACTTTCGACCCGCGCCGGTCTACTACGGGCCCCCGGCCGTCGTCTACGCGCCGCGCCCGGCTTTCTACGCAAGACCCTACTTCGTCCGATATCCGGTGCCCGTACGTCATGTTGGCCACGGCTACGCGCGCCCCGCGCCATACGCCTACTAGGGTCAGGGCCACTGAACCAGGCATCCCTCTGGTTCGCTCTGGAACGCGGCCACGTCACCCGGCGGGGCCGCTTTCCATTTGGGGGCACATGGATCCGATCGGCTGCGGTGCTCCCGGCCCACGATACAATTCGTCGGTTGAGCAACCGCCCAATTCGAACAAAGGATGCCCATGCCGAATATCGGCACTTTGCTGAAGCAGGAAGTCGTGCGCCTCGCTCGCCGGGAGATTCGCGCCCAGATGCAGGCAACAAGGAAGACCTCCGCACAGTCTCGCGGCTACATCGCGGCGCTGAAGCGGCAGGTCGCAACGCTCGAGCGCCAGGTTGCGCTGCTGCAGCGGCGGGCGCCCGACAAGCCGCGGGTGGGGCCGGCGGGCGCGACCCCCACGAAAGTGCGGTTTGTCGCGAAAGGGCTGAAGTCGCACCGGGGTCACCTGGGACTTTCGGCGGCAGACTACGGAAGGCTGGCCGGCGTGAGCGCGCAATCGGTCTACAACTGGGAGCAAGGTCACGCCAGCCCCAGGCCCGAGCAACTCGCGACCATTGCGACGCTTCGCGGCATCGGCAAGCGGGAGGCTCAACAGCGTCTGGAGCAACTCCGCACGAACGGCGCCCCGAGATTGCGCAAACGCTGAGCCGTTCAGCGGGGCGCGCTCATCTTCGACACGTGGACTCCGCCTGACATCGCGCCGGGCTACTTCTTCTGCTGCGCCGACCATTTCCGAAGCGCTTCGAGGGTGTTCTCGACGTGCTTCTCGGGGTTGAGCGACTTGTACGCGTAGACGACGCGCCCGTCGGGCGCAATGACATACGACACCCGGTCCGCGTACTCGGGTTTAATCGCCAGGACGGCGTCGTAGGACTTCATGATGCTCTGGTCCTTGTCCGCGGCCACGGCGAACTTGCCGCGGCACTCGCTGACCGAGAACCTGTTCAGCGTCTCGATGTCGTCGCGCGAAACACCGATGACCGTGGCGCCGAGTGCGCCATAGGCGTCCACGGCTTCGGCGAAATTGTGTGCTTCGATCGTGCACGCCGTGGTGAACGCGGCGGGGTAGAAATACAGGACGACCGGGCCCTTCTTCAGCGCTTCGGGCAGCGAGAACGTGAAGACGCTGCCGCCGAGCGACGCCTGTGCCGTGAAGCTCGGCGCGGGGTCGCCCGGTTTCAGCGCCGCAAGTGCCGGGAGGGCAACGAGCGCGGCGACGAGTGCGAGAACGGAAATGTGCCGCATCATGGTCCGGATCTCAGGAAAGGCGGAGGACCTGCGCCGCGTGCTCCATTGCCACGACGCGTCCGATCCTCGGCTGCATCCGCAGGGCCTTACGGCTTCAGCTGCCCGCGGATTTCACCGCCGGGGTTTGCGGCGCTATGGACATTGATGTACAGCTCCCCCGCCTTGAACGCCTTCATCTGGTCCTCGGTGAGCTTGGCGCCCGCGGCGAACGTCCAGCCATTGTCGCCGCTCTTGACCATCGGCACGACCACCGGGCCGTTCTTGCCGGCGCCGCCAATGTGGATGTGCGCGGCGGTACCGGCGACGCCGGAGGTCGTGATGGTGCCCTTGACGGACATGTCGTCGCCGATGGTGACCGTGCCGCTGCCCTTCGCCGCCGTGCTCACGGCCGGGACCTCCTGATCGCCGGCCAGCGTCACCTTCACGTCGGCGGCTGACGCGACGGCCGAATACGCACCGGAGACTGCCAGCGCGATTGCTGCTGCAAGCGAACCCCACTTCGATGTCAAAAGTCCACGCATTCGAATCTCCTCACTTGGTTGGGATCGGGAACGGTGCCGCGACACGGGACATCGCGGCGAGCCGACATCTTACCCGCGGGACGGGCTGGATGGGGGCCTCGTCGGGGTTCGTTGGGGCGACCTTGGTGCGGAATCCATGGAACTTCGCGCATTCGACGAGGCACCCTCTCGACGGTGTCGTGGCCGCCTGCTGCCGCGCAGTCGCCGCCAACGGGCCATGGTATCGTGGGCACGGATCGTGGGTCCGGTACCGCCTGCAGGAGAGCCGGCGCATCGCCTCGAGCAGCCTGGACGTGAACGCTCCTTACGACGCGGGGAAAACCGATGCCACCACCCACCCTCCCGCTGTTCATTTCCGCCTGCGGGCTCGTCCTCGCGCTCACCGCACACGCCGAAACGACCTCGCGCTACGCGATCATGATGCAGGGCAAGCACGCGGGTCAGCAGGTCGTCACCTCCGCGGACGACGGGCGCGTCGTCGTGGACTTTGCGTACCTGGACAACGGGCGCGGGCCGGAGCTGCGCGAGGAGATGAGCGTCGACCCGGCGGGCCGCTTCGTGCGTTACCGGGTGAAGGGGAAGTCGACGTACGGAGCGCCCGTCGACGAGTCGTTCGAGTACGCGGCCGGGCAAGCCCGCTGGAAGTCCAACGCCGATGCCGGCGAGCGGGAGGGCGAGCTCGCCGCGCTCTACGTTCCGGTGGAGAGCAGCTTCGAGCCGGCTGCCGTCATCGCGCGGGCGCTGTTGCGGCAACCGGGACGCCCGCTCGCCGCGCTGCCCGCCGGGCAGCTCTCGATCAAGACGCTGAAGACGGCGTCGCTGCGGTCGGGAACCGGGCAGGTCGACGTCGCGCTTCACGCCATCTTCGGGCTCGACGTCTCGCCGCTGCTGATCTGGATGAGAGCGGATGCGCGGCAGGACTTCTTCGCCGCGGTCTTCCCTGGTTTTGCCGCCATCGAAGCGGGCTGGGAGGATCGCGCCGACGACCTGCTGAAGCTGCAGCAGGCGGCGGAGCGCGACCTCCTTCGCACGCTCGCGGACAGTCTCGTGCATCGCTTCGAGGGCCCGATCCTGATCCGCGGCGTGCGCGTTTTCGATTCCGAGCGCGCGACGATGGGCGGCCCGTCCGACGTCTACGTCTTCCGCGGGCGCATCGCCTCGATCACGGCTCCCGGCGCCGAGGCGCGCGCGCCGGCGACGGTGATCGACGGCGCGGGTCGTTACCTTCTGCCCGGGCTGTTCGACATGCACGGCCACGAGTGGCGGTGGAACGCGATGCTGCAGGTCGCCGGCGGCGTCACCACGGTCCGCGACATGGGCAGCGACAACCGGGGACTGGAGGAGCTCCGGACGGACATCGAGAGCGGTTTCGTCGTCGGGCCGCGCATCGTCCCCACGGGGTTCATCGAAGGCAACAGCCCGTATGCGTCGCGGCTGGGCATCGTGATCGACACGCTCGACGAGGGCAAGGCCGCCATCGACTGGTACGCGCAGCGCGGCCGGCGCCAGATCAAGCTCTACAACTCGATCCGGCCGGAATGGGTCGCGCCGCTGGCGGCGTATGCGCACGCGCAGGGGATTCGGGTCAGCGGCCACATTCCGGCGTTCATGCGCGCGGAAGAGGCCGTTCGCGCGGGTTACGACGAGATCCAGCACATCAACCAGGTGATGCTGAACTTCCTGGTCAAGCCGAGCGACGACACCCGCACGCTGCTGCGCTTCTATCTCGTCGGCGACAACGCGGCGGACATCGATCTCGCGTCCGGCGATGCGGAGGCCTTCGTCCGGTTCCTGCGCGAGCGTGGCACGGTGGTCGACACCACCATCGCGACGTTCGAGTCGATGTTCACGCAGCTGCAGGGCGAGCCGAACCCGACGTTCCGGAAAATCGCGAGCCACGCGCCGCCGACGCTGCAGCGCGCCTGGCGGGTGAATTCGATGGACCTCACCGCGGCGAACGTGACGCGGTACCGGGCTTCCTACGCCAAGATGCTCGAGCTCACGCGCCGCCTGCACGCGGCCGGTGTACCGCTCGTTGCGGGCACCGACAACATCGCCGGCTTCACGCTGCATCGCGAGCTGGAGATCTACGTGCAGGCGGGCATCAGCGGCGCCGAGGCACTGCAGATCGCGACCCGGAACGGCGCGAGGTACACGCAGCTGTCGGATCTCGTCGGATCCGTCACCGTGGGGAAGCTCGCCGACCTTATACTGGTCGACGGCGATCCGACGCAGGACATCTCCGCGGTGCGCGACGTGAGCCTCGTCATGAAGGAGGGCGTCGTCTACTACCCGGCGGAAATCTACGAGGCCCTGGGCGTCAAGGCCTTCCGTCCCGCGCCCGAGGTCACGGTGAAAGGTGACGCGGGGGCGGCGGCGAAGTAGGGGCGGGGTCGACTGCAGATCGTGAATCCATTCCTGCAGGCCCTCCTCGGCATCGCGGGGCTGCTCGCGATCGCCTGGCTCGCGAGCGAGAAGCGCCATGCCGTGCCTTGGCGCGCGGTGGTGTCGGGTCTCGTGCTGCAGCTGCTGCTCGCGCTCGTCCTGCTCAAGCTGCCGTTCGCGAAGGACGCGTTCCTCGCGCTGAACGACGCGATGCTCGCGCTGGAGAAGGCGACGCAGGCGGGAACGGCCCTCGTCTTCGGCTACCTGGGGGGCGGCACGCCGCCCTTTGCCGTGACGGATCCCCCCTCGGCCTTCATCCTCGCCTTCCGCGCGCTGCCGCTCGTGCTCGTGGTGAGCGCGCTTTCGTCGCTGCTCTTCTACTGGCGCGTGTTGCCGGCGGTCGTGCGCGCGATTTCGTGGGTGCTCGAGCGCGCGATGGGAGTGGGCGGGGTCGTGGGACTGGCGACCGCGGCGAACGTGTTCGTCGGGATGGTCGAGGCGCCGCTCGTGGTGAGGCCGTACCTCGCGCGCGTCTCGCGCGGGGAGCTGTTCGCGATCATGGCCTGCGGCATGGCCTCGATCGCGGGAACGGTACTGTTCCTGTATGCGAGCATCCTGCGCAGCGTGCTGCCGGATGCCGTCGCCCATCTGCTCGTCGCCTCGATCGTGTCGGCGCCGGCGGCGCTGGTGATCTCGTTCCTGATGGTGCCGCCGGAAGGCGAGGCGACCGGCGGGCGCCTCGAGCTCGGGTCCGACGCCGAGAGCAGCATGGACGCGCTCACGCGCGGCACGCTCGAGGGCGCGCAGCTCCTGGTCAACATCATCGCGATGCTGGTGGTGTTCGTGGCGCTGGTGACGCTCGCGAACCTGATCGTCGCGCCCTACACGCTGCAGGGCGCGCTCGGCTGGCTGCTCGCGCCGCTCGCCTGGCTCGCGGGCGTGCCGTGGGCGGAGGCGCACGCGGGGGGCGTGCTGCTCGGCACGAAGACCGTGCTCAACGAGCTCGTCGCCTACATCGACCTCGCGAAGATGCCGGGGCTCTCCGAGCGCAGCCGGATGCTACTCACGTACGCGCTCTGCGGTTTCGCCAACTTCGGCTCGCTCGGGATCATGATCGGCGGCATGAGCACGATGTGCCCGGAACGCCGCGGCGAGATTGTCGCGCTCGGGTTGAAGTCGATCGTTGCGGGGACGCTCGCCACCTGCCTCACGGCCGCGACCGTCGGGCTCGTGACCTGAGGTCCGGCGGACCGCCGGGAGCGCGGGAGCGGGTAACACACGTTTCCGAAACCTATCGCGCCAATCAGGCAGCCTGACACCGCGCGCGCCGCCGAGTCCGGCTACGGGCAGTACGTGCCGATCGACGGCCTGAACCGATCTTCAGCGCCAGAAAAGATCCCCGTGCCGAAGGGCTTCAAACTGCAAACGCGTGACGCCGTCCAATCGCGACGGGTGGCGCCGCGCAGAATCGCAGCGTCGTACCGCGATGAAAGGTATTGCCGGATCGGCGGGGCTTGCGGCCGACGCGGTCAGGCGTCCTCGTCCGTTCTGCGGCGCGAATGGGCCGTGCCGGAGTCCCAGCAAGGGTCGGCCTTGCCCAGGTATTTCAGCTCGAGGTCGTGGCGCAGCTCGTCGGCAATCTCGATCTCCTCGAGCGTTGGCACGTTCGGCGGCGGATCGAAGTCCAGCCACTCCGCGGTCGGGCGAATGTGGACTACAGGCTGCATCTCATGCGTGCGATGTTGGCGTGGCATGTTGCGCGTGATTCATCGTTGGTGTGCCCAACAACAATCGAGCAATAAGCATGCCCGGGTGTTGTCGTGCTCGGCTCCGAGGCGCGCGATGGATGGCGGCGCCGGCCGCTTCCTCATCGATAGCGGCGCACGAAGCCGCGGTCAATGGCGTCCTTGAGCCGCCACACCCACGCACCCTCCGCGGACATCCCCCACTTGACCGCCACCGCCCGCCCGTCGGCAAGATTCAGCAGCGAGAGGAAATCGCGCTGGGGACGATACGCACGCAGCGCCTGTCCCGTCAGGCGTGCATTGAGGTTGTGCGCCAGCACCGGGCCCTGGCGCACCGCATGCACGCCGGCCTTTGGCAATCGGGGGGCGGTGATGAGACTCGCGCAGTCGCCCGCGGCGAAGACGTCGTCGTGTCCGACGGCCTGGAGCGTGGCGCGCACCTTCACGTAGCCCCGCTCGTCGCACTCGAGCGCCGAGCCGCCGAAGAGCGATCCGCCTGCCGATCCGGCCACCCAGACAAAGGCGTCGCACGCCAGGGTCTCTCCGCTTTCCAGCGTGAGATTGTCGGCGTGCGCCCCGGCGACGGCGCAATTGCAGCGGATCTCGATGCCGCGCCTGCGCGCGGCGCGCTCGATCCGGCGGACGGCCGAATCCGGATATCCGGGGAGGATTCGCGGCCCTCTCTCGACGAGCGCCACCGACGGCGCGCGTCCC
>Ga0209253_10000974_pt1 | contig 25090 bp, 28 predicted proteins | sample FrelakmetBRP12BR_FD_187145 | JGI IMG/M metagenome (GOLD analysis project Ga0209253, IMG submission 187145) | Freshwater lake sediment microbial communities from the University of Notre Dame, USA, for methane emissions studies - BRP12 BR (SPAdes)... | ecosystem: Environmental > Aquatic >...
GAGATTTTTGAGATTTAATTCCTTTTTTTTTAGTGCTTAGATAATTCACGAAGTAGCATAGTTGCATAAGTTCCTTTTGGAAGTGAAAATTGTATTTGAATAACGGGTTTTGTTTTGTCGTATTGAGGAGTAACGTGTAAGTCTTTGGGTTTAACTATTACCGAACGAAAGGATCCACGAAAATCATAGGCTTTCAATTCTTTCCCGTTCTTAAAATATTCAAGTTTAAACCTTTCTTTCCTTAAAATTTTCGAATAGATGGTTTTGAAATAACTATCCGATAACTTAGAATCATATCCTAAAATAGGGCACATAATTCGAGCAAGGTCCAGTTCCAGAACTTTCCGTAAATGCGGTTTTTTCCACTTTTCAAAACGATATCTTAGGGGAGTAGTTAAACCATTCTCATCCAATAGCAGACTAATAATATCGTTTGGTTTTGGTTGGATCAAGTTTCCTTCGTGTAACATTCTTTGACTTATTGCTTTGTTAAATAAATAGGATTGATAGGATGACATCAAGAGATTCAATAAGGGACGAGGGATGCGTTTGAGTGCTCCCAAATAATCCTCGGGTTTTTTCACCAAGTGTTGAATCATCAATCGTTCATAATACAATCCTTCAGGGAAACATTTCAACGCGTTCTCAAAATCTTGAGTATCACGTAACTGCTCACGACAAATTTTAACAATATCATGCTCGGGAGGGTAAGTAGCATAAAGGAACTCTTCTACTGCTTTCTTATAATCCATCAAAAATATGTACTTGCCCACGAGAAAGGAATTCGGTCGAATAGATCCGAATCTTTGCAATCCATAATAGTTTGGAAATCCTAATTTTGCAATCTGATTTCTGAATTCTGTTGTTATCTTGTGTAAACTTCCTTCATCTATATTACCAATATTGCGTACGATTATTTCGAATTTATTTCCCCATAAATCTCCTAGTTTGATGGGCTTTTTAGAATAGTGTATATTTTTAATGAAAAAATTATCAAATTCCAAATTCGCGATTTTATGACGATAGTCTCCTTTGATGGTCATTCTTTGCACGGTTATAGCTCGGTTGTCTTTTAATCCCGCCCACGAAACAAAATTAGAATCAATGTTTAGTCTACTGGCAATTTTTTCTGCAGCTAATATCGTATCCTCATTTTTTTTAATCACATCTATTTGAGTGTATGAGGTTTTCGGGGGTTGTATATTTTGCATTGGGTTAAGTTTTTGATCGGTAATTGACAGAACCCGTCCTGTGGGAGTAATTTCACGTACTATGAAATCTTCCGGATACACCTTCAATTCTCCCAAAATACTTGGATTTGAGGTGCTGAATGTGGATATTCCAACGTAATCCTCCAAATCCGCTTCCGTAATTAGTTCTTTTAGTTTTCTCAAGGGACGATCCCCATTAAAGTAATTTTAATTTCTCGCAAAATTTGTCAATATTTTCTGATTTATCCGGACCTATCCCTAATGCGGTAATAGTACCTGGTTCCAATTGAGTAAGTCCTGCATCTTCCACCAAATAGGCTGCGATTCCTGCATCTGTTACATCTTGATATAACCTTCGGATAGCTTCCTCGGAATCGATTTTAAGCACGATCTTTCTTTGACCCGATAGACGTTTCCATTCCCGGTAAATAGTCATATCTTTTGATCGGGATACTTCTGCTGCGGACAGGGATGCATGACAGGCTTGTGCACATTTCTTCCCCACTTTCATATTTAAATCCGTGCGGATTACAATTGCTTGTTTATATCTCTCCAAATCCATACTGTATTGACAGATATCAATATCAATAAATTTTGTTGATTAACGATAAAATTAAAGAGAAATTCCATATTACAGAAAGAAAGACATTAGAAGGATTTTTCATGCAATTAGATAAGTTAGGTGATTGGCGCAGAACCCATTATACTTCTGAGTTGACTTCCAAATTAATTGGAGAAACTGTTAAGATCGCAGGTTGGATACAGCGAATCCGCAATTTGGGTGCATTACGATTTATAATTCTCCAAGATAATAAAGGAGAGATTCAAGTGACCCTCAAAAAGGGAACTGTATCTGATGAAATGTTTGAACGGAGTAATCTTCCTCATCAATCTTCCATAGCAGTAACTGGGACAGTAAAAGAATTTAAACAAGCTAAAAAGGGAGTAGAAATCATTCCTACGGAACTATTAGTATTCAATTTCGCACCAGAACAGTTGCCACTGGATATGACGGGAAAAACTATGTCAGATCTTGACACTCGTTTGGATCATCGCGCGTTAGATCTTCGTTTACCCCGAAACCAGGCGATTTTTCGAATCCATGACCAAATTTTAATTTCTATTCGTAATATTTTGCACAAGAACCACTTTATCGAGGTAGTTACTCCGAAAATTATTGGATCCGCAACGGAAGGGGGAACAGAATTATTTCAAATCAAGTATTTCGATAGAGATGCATATCTTTCCCAGAGTGCACAATTATATAAAGAGCAATTAACCATTCCTTTTGTGCGAGTTTTTGAAATCGGATCCTGCTATCGAGCTGAAAAGAGTTTTACGAATCGTCATATTTGTGAAATTTACACGTTGGATATTGAAATGGCATTTTCCACCATGGAGGATGTGTTTTCGCTTACTGAAGAAGTCCTGACGAAGACTATACGAGACATCAAGAAAATCTGTTGGGAAGATTTGGAAATACTCGAGATTGCTGATCGGTTTGAGATTCCACATAAACCATTTAAAAGACACACATATACTGATATTTGCAAACTTATTGAAAATAAAACCGATTTAACAATACATTGGGGAGAAGACATTTCTACTGACGTCTATCGAAAACTTAATGAAATGCTTCCTGGTTACTATTGGATTACCCACTGGCCGACCAAGGCAAAGCCATTTTATATTCGTCCTTCAGATGACAATCCAGAAATTAGTGAGTCCTTTGATCTGCAAAAAGGTTGGTTAGAACTTGCTTCGGGAGGTACGCGAGTTCACGAGAAGGAATTGCTTGTTCAAAGACTGATCCAACAAGGATTGGATCCAAAATCATTCGAGAGCCATTTACAGAGTTTTGAATATGGAATGCCACCCCATGCGGGAATAGGATTTGGAATCGGTAGATTCTTAACGATTCTCACAGGAGTAGATCAGATAAAGGAAACAGTATTATATCCTCGAACCCCGGATAGACTAACACCATAAAGGAGTAAAAAATGGAAGAAGAGGTAATTTATGCCTATTTAAAAGCTGGGAAAGCGGTTGCGAAAGCGTTAAAGCTAGCTAAACTCATCACCAGACCTGGTACGAAATTTATTGATATCGCATCATTGTGTGAGGGGGAGATTATAAAACACGGATGTGGATTGGGATTCCCTGCCAATATTTCCTTGGATGCAATTGCTGCACACTACAGTCCCATTATTGAGGATAAAACTTTAGTGCCTAATCTTGGTCTGTTAAAAATAGATTGTGGAGCAGAGTATAATGGATATATCGCAGATGCAGCAATAACTATTAATATTGGAGGAAGTAAGGGAGTTTACGAAGATCTGACCAAAGCATCGGAAGCTGCATTAGATGCAGCAATTAAAACCGCAAAAGCAGGGATCCCAGTTGCTACAATCGGCAATGAGATATATAAAGCGATCAATCGATTCAGTGTAAAACCAATTATCAATTTAGGAGGACATGGGTTAAGTCAATATAATATTCATGATACACCATTCATTCCGAATACGCCAAAGGGTGGTGATAATTCGCATTTATACCAAGATCGAGCTTACGCCATAGAACCATTTACAACAAATGGTCATGGACAAGTAAAAAGTGGAATGGAAACAAATATCTTTGAAGTGGGAAACCTAAAAAAGAAACAGATGAAAATAGAGGAGAAAGCTTTAGCACAGCAATTCAAAAGTAAATTCAAAACATTGCCATTTTCTCCACGTGCAATTGATTTTATTGAAGGAAAGACCCATATCAACTCAATAGTAAATAGTTTCAATCGGAAAGGGATATTAAATGGATATCCTATCCTCGTAGAAATCGCAGGAGGATTGGTCGCTCAAATGGAACACACAATCATTGTTTTAGAAAATGGTGTTCATGTCACAACTGTTGAAGATAATGATTTGTAGATGAAGAATATGCAAGTAAAAAACCTACCTGTTGTGATGCTTGCTGCGGGATTATCAGAACGATTCAAACCTGAACATCGAATTACCCATAAAAGCCTGCTTAAAATTGATCAAGATAATTCAATATTTGATATCCTAGCCAGACAATTGAAGAAATACATGTTATCACGCCTGTTTATTTTATTAGGGTATAAAGCGGAAGATTATAGAGACCATCTTAATGCTGAAGAATGGAAAAAATTGAATATCTTTCCGATTGTAGCAAATGCTGATTATATATATGGTCCAAGTTTCACATTACGTTCATTATGCAGCTATAATAATTCCGATTTAGAAAAATTTCTCGTTATTCCCTCAGATACTTTATTCCATCCAACAATTCTGAATCAGATATTTTCCTATCAGCTTGATATACATCAACAAACTTGTGTTGTATTTTGTATCACAATTCCAGAGAAACAAATGGAACAGTTAAATGATAGAATTGATTTTTCTCCCACAAAATTCGAGGATTTTCCAGCATTTAAACCGCTTGTTTTGAATTTTATTGAGGATATCAAAGAGATTTTCTTTGTACCAGCCCTTATTCTTTCTCGAGAATTTTTAGATTATATAAATATGCAAAATATAAGGATGGCAGGCAAAATTCTACCGAATTTAGAGAAATTTTATGCGAATTCGAAACTATGTAAGATGGTTATCTTAAAATATGGTGGTTATGATCCACCATTTATTGATATTGACACATCGGATACCTACCTTGCCTTAAAAGGAACGAAAAAAGAACTCATTGAACCCTATAAAGTTAAATTGGATGATTCCATATCTGTAGATTGAGTTTAAGTAGTTTGAGTAATATGCGAGAACATGTCGTACAAGTTAGAGATGAAAATAATCCAGATAAAATGGAAGAATTAATTACCAGTTATGCGTTCGATGTCATGTACGCAGTGACACAAGAGGGAGTAGATTCCATATTTTTGAAATCACAGGGGAATAGTATAAATTTATGCGCCGATCTCGCTTTAGAGATTGAAAAACGCTTAAAACGACAATTTATTTATTCGAAAATGAAGATTTTTATTAATAGTAAATTCCCTAAACAAACCTATAAGTCAAAAGAAAGCAAACCAATTGATGCATCTAAAAATCCGAAAATTATTAGTTTCTTAGATATTCGCTTTCAATTCACCAATAAGAAATGAAAACACATGGAAATCCACAAAAACGGGTTGTTGATTCAAGAAAAGGTTATGAATGAGAAATGTGGTTTATGCAAAGAGAATCTTTATATGCAAGTCTACCATCATACAGGAGGCTTGCGACGTGTAATTTCATGCAAAACGTGTGACACTTATACAGAAATTAAGAAATCCAAAAAATACATAACAGATCTGAAAAGTCTTTCGAATCCATCATTTTTAAAAAAAGATTGACTTATTTCTTGGAAGAACTTGAGCTTTCTTTTTTCGTTGATTTTTTTTGGAGGTTAAATTTTCCGAATACGGAGCTTTCACTAGGTTCCTTATCAGAAGACACTTTCTCAACCGTAAATGTGACTTCGTGGTTTGTATCTATCGCAGTATTCAGGAAGTTGATCAATCCTTGATGTTTTGAAGGAGGAACCTTCAATTTCAAAGCGAGATCATAGCCTTTCCGTGTTTGTGTTTTCAAAACCACTCGAAATTTCATCAGATTAACCTCAGATAACGATATTCCATTCTAATTATTTCTAGTTTTAATGTTTTATGTTTGATTGATTGTTATAGGTTCGTGGAATAAGGAAAGTTGAAATAAATACAATAAAACTAATCAAAAAACTATTAAAACTATTAGTTATGTGATATGAATATGGAAATAAAAAAGGATTCCGCAGACCTATCCTTGCCAAACGAAACTATTAAAACCGGTACAACCACAATTGGCATAAAATACAAGGACGGAGTGATCATTGCAACGGAATCTCAAGCTACCGCTGGATCTTTTGTTGCATCCACTCGAGCTCAGAAACTGTTTAAAATCAACAAATTCACTGGAGCAACAATTAGTGGCTCTGTTGCAGATTGCCAGTTTGTTGTGAATCAAATCACCGCCCTTTCAAACATCCGAGAAATTGATACAGGAAAAATTCCTACTGTAAAATACATCGCGAATTTGGTTAGAAATATCATCTATAGCGGTCGAGGATATTATCTATCCATGATGATAATCGGAGGATATTCAGAAGGGGAGAATCAAGGAATTCTATATGGAATCGATTTTATTGGAACCTTATTCGAGGAGGATAAGTTTTTATCCTACGGTTCGGGTTCCCCTTTTGCATTAGGAGTTATTGAAGCTGAATGGAAGCCGAATTTGGCTGAAAAACAAGCAATTGATCTTGTTAAAAGAGCTCTTACTTCCGCAATTATTCGGGATTCTGGTTCGGGATATAAATTTCAGATTGTTAAAATAACCAAAGAAGGATTGCATGCTATTGAGAATTTTATAGGTTAACCTGTATCTTTTCCAGCATTCCTTTTACATCCTGAATATCCCTTCCATAGATATGGAGGGAGTTGCTAAAATCGATATACTCCCCTGTTGCTATGCCTAACCTATCAGCCACGTATTTTTGGATGCGGATCATTGCATTCACATTCGCTTCCCAAGCTTTGAATAGATCCCGAGATCTCCAACTGGTTTGTAAGATGAGTTTATTGTGTTTAATTCGAAAATACAATCTTTGAAGGCACGGAGGATCTTTGGAAAGGAGGTCTGAATAAGGCCTCCAAGTGATGGCTTGAGCTCTTCGTGTATGAGGATTTTCGTGTAATTTTTGAATGATTTTCTCTATTTGATTGATTTTTGGCAGATTTAAAGCACTTAATGGGAGCTGTTTCACCCCGAAATAGTCAGTAATCTCTTGATCCATCATTATTTCAGTACCGTCCTGTAATTTCCATATGGAGTTTCCATTTTCTTCTTGCACTGCTTTTTGAAAACAAAGTTTTCCATGACCAGTTATGTCTGAATTCTTGTGAAGGGGTACTGGATAATCAATCAGTAGAGAATCCTCTAATGCAAAGGGAGTATATGAATATATACGATCATGATAAGAATAAGGAAAACTCTTTGCTGAATGGATGATATAAGCATCATTAATACCATCTAGAACTTCTTCTATGTAGTTACTTTGTATGGATCCGATTAAGAAGATGTCTTCAATGCGCCCAAACACCTCATATGAATTTCCAGCGTTAGAACGAACATGTAGAGGTTTAAGATCTTTGCTCCGTTTATTAAGAATCGGATTAGAAAATGGATGTTTTACCGAAACTAACACGGTACTATCTTTTGCGGGAATGTCACTTACCTTATCGTATTCAGTAGTGATATTATCTCCTTCAGAAAGGACCCTTCGTAATGCTGTAATCCAAGCAGTTCCAATATCGTCCTCTTCAATAAATATTATGGATGCCATCGATAAGAGGGAAAGAAAAGAGAATCATTTAAATTAAGCTAACAATGTGTTAATGTATACTATAGTTCAATTTTGCGAATTTTAATATTTTTTACTTCTGTAATGCGATTGAGGTGTGAACTGAGTTCATCAATATCCGGAATTGAATCTGCATCTAAATATACTTCATAAATGCAATTTCCACCAGCCTGAATACAGATCCCTGAAGTATAGATAATTACTAGTTTATTTTGCGTGAAAATATTGCTTATTTTTTGCACAACTCTAATATTTAAAGTATCACCTAACATTAGACTGATTTTTAAAATATTATAACATTTTACTGGAATTAACTCAAGTTTGAGTTTTTTATCACGATATTGGTATACTAAGAAGAAATTTTTTTCCATCCCATCTAGATCTTTATCCAAATCGTGAATAAATCGTGATGGAATTTGAATGATCTGATTTTTCAGAACATTAGTCAAAGGGACAAGTATCCCATGGGTGTCAACGGGAATTAATTTCAAGGTTTTATATAAATCTGAGAAAAAGTAACTAACTTGCTCTAATTTTTGTTTTATCTCATTCTTAGTGTTTTTAGGGGGTTTACGGAAATAAAATACTTTATACACATCAGAAATTTCATTTTTTATGTTTGTAATGAATTGGATAAATTGCGTTTCATACAATTCTAAATTAGGATCGGATTCTTGTATGATTTTTGTCAACATTGCAATCTCCTCACCCCCTCGTGCCCAAGGAGAGGGTAAGGTAAAGACCATATTCACAGTTCTGAGATCAACACTAAAAAAATGGGTGAAAAATCCGGATTCCGCAGTGTCTAAAAGACTTTTAATCTCAGTTAACTGATTAGGATTTAAGTTATCCAGAATATTTTCAGGTTCTGTCAATATAATATCTGGTCCTAGAACTGGATGGAAGTAGGTTAATATTAACACGATAATGTCACCATAACTATGGTATTATTAAAATTCGACTTTATCAATCCCATTATCGTTAAAAAAATCATCATAAATAAATTCAATTATCCTCGTTGGTATAGATATCGCATATCCATGTTTTTCCGCCATATTTCTCTATGGCTTGTTTAACTGGTTCTTGTTTGTCAGGACAGATAGCTTCAAATGCACCACCCCCTCCAGCTCCCATCTGTTTTGCACCGAATGCCCCTGCTTTGATGGATTCTTGACACAATTTATTGATTTTTGGCGTAGTAGTTTGGAGGAATTCCTCTTGTTGTTGATGTTTATTCATCAATTTTCCAATAGTTTCATAATCATCTATCAATAGAGCTTTTTTCCCCGCAGTCACGATTCGTTCTATTTCAGAAAATGCCTTTATTACATTGGGATCCTTCTGTTCTATCTGTTTTTTGACTCTATTTAAAATATTCACTGCTTTTCGTTCTTCTAATGAATTTCCCACTACTAAAGGCAATGATTCAATGGATAAAGATTCTACATGCGGTATAGAACCAGTTTCTATAAATGTGACACCCCCAAAAGTGATTGCATACTGATCCATTCTTCCACACATGATCCCTAAGTCGTCATGCTCACAAACATATGCTAATTCCGCGATTTGTTCATTATCCATTTGTAAATTGTATAAATGGTTCAATCCTTTGATCAAACCTACACTTAATGCAGCTGAACTGGATAAACCTCCTCCAATTGGTATCTTTGAATTCACAATTGCATTGAATCCGTGTTTTAAAGAAGACTTTAGTCGTTCTACTATTGCGCTCCAATATTTCAAGGGATGATTTATATCGCACTTTTCAGATAAGTAAAATTCTTTTCTTATCCCTAAATTCTCGCTACAAAATTTAATAATGTCGTCATTTCTTTTCTTCACTTTGATATTCATCAATAAATTAATGGCAGCAGCGATTACGGGCTTTTCTAGTAGGTCCACTTTATCTCCGAATAAACAGATACGACCGGGAACGATAATCTCAATTGAATCTATTGACATGACTGTTCATTTCATACACTATGACTAATGTTCGGCAATTCCTTAAGACTATTTTATATGAGTTAGATTAAATTTAAAGCATGTTTTCTTCTTTATTAGAGTATGAGGAAATTCTGGAAGAACATTTCGACAAGTTTTTTCTTTATATTGAGTTCAGTGATACTCATCATATCAGAGTTTGCCCCATGGATAAATCATATTTATTCTCCATGGGATTTATATAAAATAGGTTTAGATAGGGTATACATTTACCTATTTCCATTATTATCATCAGCGATTATCCTTGTTTTGGGAATTATACTTTTATTTTACCAATATTTAAAAATCAAAAAAGTTATAATTTCCATTATTGCGTTTATTGCTCAAAGTTTGAACACTGTATTTCTAATTGAAATGTTTACTGAAAATGGTATAGAAATTAATTCCTTTAATTATGGTGTATTTCTCGGTATCGGTGGATTTGCCCTACTTTTTTGGGATCTTATTTGGTTGTTGATTCAGGAAAGTAAATATCAAAATAATACAGATTGAGGAAAATAAAACTTGGAAACCCGTAAAAATAATGATAATCCTAATCCGAAAGTTTCTCCAGACGAAGATGAGAACCCACCAAATATTGAAGAATCTTTTTATTATGCATTAAACCATGAAATTCGGAGACATATCATCCGTTTAATTGGAGAAAAGGGGAAAAGTTCATTCACACAATTTAAAAGTTCTTTGGAAATTAGTACAGGAACATTGTACCATCATCTCGATGTATTGAAAGACCTTGTGTTCCAAGATGAGAAAAAGAAATATGTTTTATCTAGCTTGGGAAAACATGCTTACGAATTTTTGATTAAGAACTATGATTCAATGGAATCTACTAAGGTAGAAGATCGTAAAACGGCTTCGAATTTTTTGAATTGGATTATTAAATTAGCACCTAAAAGACTTGTTGAATTAATTCAAAATAAGATCTATCTCGGTTGGATAATATCAGGGGGGATAATTGCGATTTTTTATATCCTAATCGCTTTAGGTGGAATTAATTCATCATATATCTTTTTTCTACCTTATCATAATAGAGTCACTATAGGAATGCGATTCTGGTTAGGAGCAAAATTTGTATTATCTCTACTTATAGTAATCGGATTTTCAGAACTGATGTGTAGATTTTTATATAAAAAATCCGAAAATACAATCCAATTTATGGCGATATTTTCAATCGGATTGTACCCTATGATCATTTATTTGATATTGTATGATATTTTATTTCTAATTATTCCGGAATTTCTCGAAGGAATCACTATGAAGATTATCCTTGTAGTATTCCAGGTGTGGACGATTCTTCTTATTTCCTACATACAAATTGTAACGAAATTTATAAAAATCGAACGTAGTTTGTTGATTACTTTTATCATCCATTATATCGCATTTAATGTGTTACTATTTAGCTCACTTTAGTGTTATGGTGTTTTCGGATGTTTTTACAAAACTTTTTTTCCCACGTATCTTCCCTCTGAATTCTCCTGTGAATAAGCACTGGAGGATGTTGGAATTATTTTCTCGAAATAACTCGGATATGGCTATGTAGGGAGTTGTTACGCGGGGATTAATGTCCAAAATTACATATGAGTTCATTTTATCGTTGTAGATAAAATCAATTCCCATAAAACCAGTCATTTGAAACTGATCACATATAGTAGATGCGACTTGTTTAATGGCATGGAACACATCAAGAGATAGATCTTCATATGGAGTACTTCCTCCCACATATTCAAGTTGTGTGATCTGTTGAGTTTTTTGGAGATAGGAAATTGACTGGGAATTTATGGTAAAATAGGTTATTTGTCCGTTTTTAGCAGCAATAAAAGCACTCAATGAATTGCCATCGAATTTCTCTTGAATCAAAAATCGATGAAGAGATTTTTGGGAAATATTCAGAATTAAGGTTTTCATATCATCATTGCAGTTAGGTCTTAAACAATAGGTATCAGAAGCTCCTACTCCATCGATCGGTTTCACGATAAACTCTTGTTCGCACGGTAAATGTGCAAATCGGAGTTCTGATAATTTGATAGATTTTGGCACTGAACACCCCTTTGAAGACAGGTAGGATTCTGTTTTCAATTTATCTGTAAATATTGCTACTGCTTTTGAGGAAAGATTCAAAAGGATCTGATGAGACTTAATCCGATGTTCGACAAAGTAAATTATATCATACAATATATTGGAGTATTCTGGTGCTATAATTAAAATGTAATCGCATTTTGGTAAAATATCTGAAATTTTCGAGAATATTTCTGCTTTCGCTGTAATAACTTCATAATGGAGTTTGTGAACCTTAAGAATTTCTTGATGCGAAATGTGAAACTTTTGTAATACTTTTGTATCAATCAGTGTATGAATTTCTAATCCCAATTGAGAAAAATCAGTAATTAACTTTGATAGCATTCCGAATCCTTCAGACATAAGGAAAGAAAACTCATCAGTTTGTTCTATTCCTCCTCCAGATGCATACTCAAATAATAGGACTTGTTTCATTATCTCTATAGGAAACATATATTGTTTATTAACATTTGAATATAATTTATCTAGTGAATAGGTGGTAATAATGAATAAAATGATCGTTATTGGTCCCTCCTCGCAATTATTAGGAATGCGAACAGCAATAAAAACGGGATTGTCTTTTGTGCAAACTGAGTACAAAAAGTTTCCCGATGGAGAGTGCTATATTCGGATTGATGTAGAAGATGAGTCGATAGTTGCGGAAAAGGAAGTGATCATAATCCAAACCCTGGGAGCAGGTAATCACGCTGATCAAAATCAACGGATATTAGAATTGTTAATGATGATTTCCTCAATTAAGCGTATGGGAGCAAAAAAAATACGAATAATCTCCCCCTATTTAGCGTATGCTCGACAAGATAAGGTATTTCGTCCCGGAGAAGCCCTTATTGCGAATCTGATTTGTAAAATGATCGAAACTGCAGGCGCAGACGAATTTTACACAGTAGATGTGCATGCCGAACAAGTTCTTAAATCGTTCTCTATTCCTGCAATCAATCTGAGTCCCATGAAACTGCTTGCAGAATATGTAAAAACCTTGGATTTACGGGACCCTGTCATTGTATCACCCGATAAAGGAGCTATGAAACGCAGTAAGAGTTTTGCACAGCATTTTGGAAAAAACACTCTTGTAGAAGTATTTTCTAAAGAACGGGATGTAATAACGGGAGAGATGATCATGACAGGAACATTAAATGTAAAGAATAAAGATATAATAATTGCGGATGACATTATTTCCACGGGTGGAACCATGGCTTCAGCAATACAAATTTCAAAAAAATCTGGAGCTCGTAAAGTTTATGCGGTGGGTACGCATTTATTGTTAATTGAGGATGCAATCGCACGAATTTTACATGCAGGGGTGGATGAAATTATTGGAACGGATACGATTCAAAATCCATTTGCCAAAGTGAGTATGACCGACTTACTTGCAGACGCAATTCTCAGGTAAATTACAGAATTTTCCGGATTATCTCTCCATTAGGGGATGTTTCTGTGAAAATTTCTCCTTGGAATTTGGATAATTTTGTGATATGTACATCTTTCCATATATGATTTGGAAGTCCCGCTTTTTCGCACAATCTGCTAAGATATTGCTCTTTTGTCCACTTCCACTCAACTGGAACTTGAGGAAGAAAAAGCGCACCCCGTACACCTTTTTTATCTTCAATAATTATCCCATCTCTTCCGATTACGATAGTGTTTAATCTTTCTTCCGCGGAATCTGCTTTTATTTCCACTGGTGGTGTCAAGGCAGTAACCTCAATGATGATTTCGGATAATTCTGATGCAGAAACGATCGGGAATCGTGGATCTCGAGTACCGGAATCAATTGCTGCATTAATAACGGCTTCCACGAGAGGTTGTTGCGGGTAAGGTCTTCCAATGCAGCCTCGAAGATCAAATCGTTCAGCATTGGAACGATAAATATTAAGTGTTACAAATACTCCAGAGTTGGATCTTAGCTTAAACGGGGTTTCAATTGGAGTATGGATTTTTTGCTTGTTTTTTATATATGATTCAAGTGATTTTCTGGCTAATTGAACCAGAAAAATTCCTTCTGTATCTGTGTATGCGTAATGTTCACTCATCGTCATAGGTTGAGCAAAGCTTTAATTTAAATCCTCGTGAAAAAAGCCATATGGCAATTGAACGATATGAAATTGAAATTGAGTTCCTTGGCTTGGATAGTTGCCTAGGTAATTTAGAACGAATAAAAGCCCCGCTGACAATTGAACGGATAAGCCGTAAAATTCCTTTTAAGGCATCTGGAAGGTTTTACTTTGGGGGAAATGATTATTTTATGATTCCTATAGGCATAAAAAAAGGATTAGAACGCCCAATTGATCAAGTAGAAGAAGGAGATCTTGTCTATGAACCAAATTCCGATTCTATATTGATTTGTCTGAAACCAGGAAAAATAGGTATGAAAGTTACGAAATTGGGGAAGATTATTGAAAATTTGGCAATTGTGCATCAAATTCAAAAATATTCCCCTGTTAATTTCAAGTTAAGATGAGGGGGATTTCTGATTTGATGATTTATAACAGATCAGAATTTTTTCTTTAATTTTTGTGGAACTGTTCAAGGGAAATTCGGTATCCATCTCAGTTAATCGACGGAATATCGTATGAGCGCCCAGCTTTTTTGCTTGTTGTTCATATTTTTCTTCATTCCCCCATTGGTTGGGACCAAGCAAAAACAAATCGGGATTAATTTCTACGATTCTGACTAACCAATCCTCTTTATCCGATCCGAGTTCTACATTTTTCACCCCTCTAATATGTTGAATAATTTTCATTCTTTGAAGTTCAGGCATTATTGGTTTTTGACCTTTGAACTTCGTTACTGAAGCATCTCTTGCGATTATAACATATACTTCACCAATTTCTGCTGCTTTATCTATAAGATAAAGGTGTCCTGTGTGAAGAATATCAAACGTACCTGCAATCATCACTTTATAGGGATGGGATAAATGAGCAAAAGTAGTCCGTAATTCTGCAATAAATTTATTCATAAGTTTCCACCAGCTGATTATTTATTAGGAAGTTTCTCCAAGATGCCTTTTAACTCACTAATTTGTTTGCTAGATACAATTAATTCTAATGTAGAATTCAACAAAACACGAGACTGGTCAATTTTTTTTCGGAATCCCGGTAATAATCCAGAAGGATAGTCCAATCCAAATAAGTGTTCATGAATAGATTCCATATGTTCGTATAAGTACTCAGCAGATATGAAATCATTATTTCGGATTTTATTCAAAATCATTCGTTTGAGTTCGCCGATTAAATCTGATAATCCAAGTAGATACTCGTATGGATTCACATCGAGATCGGTGAAACTGGGAATATAATTCTCTTTTACAAGAGAATATAAGGCAGCAGCTTCCGTGAATTCTTGATATACGATTCCCAGATAGTTTTTTCCTATTCCCTTTACTGTCTCAAAAGCCGCATCTTTTATCGATGATATTAACTGCTTTGTTTTCTGTATTTGTTCGGCGATCATATTTAATTCGTTTTTATGCACGGATTTTATAATTTCACTACAAGTTCTTACAATATCTCTTGTTATGGGCAGAAGAAATTCTCTTTGCTTGTCCAACATGTCTAGATTATTTTTTAGATTTTCAAAAATATCATCAATATTCGATTTCATCAGACTTCACTCAATTATTTCAATATATACTTCATATTGGAGGAGATAGAAAAAAAACGTTATCTACACAAAAATATTTACCTTATTCAAAGAATGCATTATTCACAGAATGCTAAGCGAACTAAAGATCCATCGATAAGTTGAAGAGCTGAACGTAAATTTTTGGAGGATACGATTTCTATGGTGCCTATCTGATGTGATGTGCGTTTAATATCGACTAAGAGACATTTAATTTCATCCTGTGATTTTCCATTCGACTGTAAACAGATAGGATAGCATTTCACTTCCCCATAAGAACGTTCATTTGATTCGAATCCATGTATTATAAGAAATTCTTTTTGCGATAAGGTGTAATAAAAGTCTTCTAAATTCTCGGATTCCAATGTGATGTTTAAAGTTCCCGGAAAGGGTATGTTGCCAATAATGGCAGCAAATTGCTTATTGTATTCAGGCAGTTGTATATAAAATTTACCTTCTCCTAATCCCGTTTGCACATGACCATAATAGTGCCTGTTTTTTTCCTGTACAAGTAGATTTTTCAAATCGTGAAACACTAAATGCAATATAGACCTGCCTTTCTCAGAAATTTGAATGATTTCCTTATCGCCATCGATTCTCGTAATAAGATAACCCATTTGCAGCAAATTTTTTAAGCGACGGGAGATTGTCTGTTGAGAGGAGGATAAAATCATAGCAATTTCAGTAGTACTTTTGCTTAATCCCTTCAATGCTCCTATTTTACTGAGTTGAAATATTAAAAACCAGTCCTTATCTGCAAATTCCATTTCCATTACCTCGGTTTTTTCACAACAAAAAATATAATCCTTGGATTTTCAAGTTTATTATGGGATCTCCGTATCGTCTCCGAAGAATTTTCACACCCTTTGTCACATGGATTGCGAAAGTTTCTTATAAAGTGGGTTTAAAACCAAACCATATTACAATCCTAATGCTCCTTACATCAATTACAGCGTGTGTGGTGGTTGTATTTACGGATTTATTTTGGCTTTTTGGGATTTTGACATTTCTCACGGGGATACTTGATGGAGTGGATGGATCACTAGCAAGATTATCCGGTCAATCCACTCACTTTGGATCCTTTTTCGATTCAAGCATGGATCGGATTTCAGAAATCATGCTTTATCTTGGATTATTTTTAAATGATGGATATTTTTTGTTTGGGAGTTTTTTACATCAAGGGTTGATATTAATGCTCAGTTTCGCATCCCTAATGATCAGTTACGTCCGTTCTAGGGCGGAGAATCTTTCCGATTCCGATTTTGATGTGGGTGTGTTTGCACGATCTGAACGATTATTTATGCTGTTTCTCTCATGTGTGATCCCGTTAAGGATAGTATATTCAATCGGGATCCTGATTCTTTCAGTTGCAGTAACAGCTACCATGATTTATAGAATTCTTTATATTAGTAAAAAATTAGCCATTAGGCAAAAAGAATAAATTCCTATGAGCTAGTATAAGGTTATAAATAATTTGGATTGGTCTGATTATGGATGAAATTGATATGAAATTGTTGAAAGAACTTTGGCACGATTCTCGAATGAGCTTTAATTCGCTTGGGCACACGTTGGGAATATCTGGTAATATTTTAAAAAAAAGAGCATTAAAGCTTGAAGAAGAAGGTGTATTTGTATTTCATACCAATCCGGTTTTTTCTCAGTTTGGATATGCTCGTATCGCGTTTATAGCAGAGATTTCTCGCACTGAGCGGGATAATTTCTGCAAGAAAGTTGAAGAATTTGAAGAAGTCTATGAAATAATTTTCTCTCTAAGTAAAACATGTGCAATTATTGCGTTGTTGCCATTTGATTCTGAAGAGGGAATCAAAAAATCAACAATGGATGATTTCAAGAAAAGATTTAATGAAAAAATACCTGAAATTCCCCTAATTGAAGTCTATAAAATTGAGTATGCTTTTGGGGAAGCAAATCTAAAACCAATGGAGATGCGATTAATCCGCTTACTTCGTCAAGATTCGAGGAAGGATTTGATTGCCCTTTCGGAAAAGCTGGATTTATCCAAAAAAACCCTATCACGGTATTTACAAAAATTCTCAAAATCAAATCTGATTGTACATACGATTGGATTACAACCTTCCAAGGTCAGAAACTTCATTGTGCATCTTCTCATAATTACTTTCAAAGATAATAAGCATTTGAATGAGAAAGTGCACACAATGAGAGAACTTCTGCCGAATTACTTGTCGTATTATGTTTTAGTAGACCCTCCTGGTATAGCATTTTATATTTTCACAAATACTCTATCAGAAATGGAAGAAATCGTGGAAAATACCTCTTCCATGAAGGAAGTAAAGGATATCCAGGTATTTTTCCCATCCTATATTGTTCGATTTGAAAACTGGGCGGATCTTGTGATTCCCATTAATGAATAATTAGGTTTAATCCGTTAATCGTTCTAACGTATCTATTCTATCCTGCACAATTTTCTGGATGAGATTATTCCTATAAATAATCTTAGAAGGAAACATTTTTTTAAATGTATAATCGTCTTTCATGAACGAACGGATATGATGCTCAATTTGATCAATTTCCTCTAAGGATTCTGTGGTCACTTCACAATACACCCCAGGGGGATCTACTAGAAGCTGGTTGTTGAAAATCACCGATTTTAATTGCTGGAGAATCGAGTCAAATAATTGCTCAAATCGAATGTAATCCATGTTTTCTTTGCTGATATACAAATTAATGAATATTCGCTGCGAGATTTTGTTTGGCTGGGTGTTAATGGAAAATCTTCCGATTTTAAATCTAGTGATTTGCTCAAGATAGTATTTCACTGATTTCGAGGTCATTTTACAGTCTCGAGCTAAATTTGCAATTGAGGTTCGTACATCTAAAATCAATGCATAGATTACTTTTAATAAGGAATTATTTATTTTAATCCGTTCAACAGGAGGAGTGTACCTTTTAATCACTAAAAAATCTTGGACATTATCAATTTTTCGTTTTAGTTTTTCCACTTGCTGGTCCAAGTCTTCTTTTCCCTGTCCCATGATATAGATAATTACAGACCCATCCGTTCCAGCATACGAGGGATCATAGCCTGATATAATTTCGCAGTAATGAGGATCATGACCTAGCTTTTTATTAATGATTTCAGCGATATTAGCCGATTGGGGATATTGAAAATACACAAAACAATTATCAATGTCAAATATGGAGGGATGGATTTTAAAAATAAATCGCTCGATGACTCCATCTTCTATCATTCGAATAACTCGTGTACGAACCGCATTACCAGTTAGATTCACTCTTTTACCGATCAAGTCGTACGGTGTTCGTGAATCTTCATCCAAAATTTCCAGAATCTTAAGATCATTCTCATCCATTCGAAAAACAGCCTAACACACGTAAATTTCAATCAAACCCGATGGTTAATCATATTAAGTTATCTGAGTATAAATAATACTTTTCTTTCTTAAGTAAAACTCAAAAACCACCATGAAAGAATTACACCAAGGAATGAAACAAGCATTCTACGGAATTATCAAGCGTTGTTTGGAAAAAATCAAGTAATTGCCGGACATCTCCCAATTTGGAGGGATGTTCAACAATATTTCCAAGATTTTGCTCAATTCCTGCATCCTCCACCAAGGGCTGAAATGAAATATGTATAATATCCGAATTTTCTTTCAAAAAATTTGCAATAAGGGTGTTTAGCGATTTGGAAATGGAGGCAAATTCATGATAATGGGTTAAATGCATTAAGACCATTGTTGAAAACACAATTTTAGTGTATAATTCTGAGAATTTGGAATTTCTAAGCGAAAAATTAATTTTCGGAATGGGTAAATCTAATAGGTTTTTCTGAATATGATGGGGAAAACTTTTGCGGTTCGCATACTGGTATTTTTTACTGTAGTAGAACTGCATGATTTTGGAAGAAAGAATTCCAAGTATGAACTCCAATAAATAGGGATAATTCTCGAATTGAGTGTTTAAACTGAACTGATAAATCACTTGAATGGTGTAATGGTTGTCATAATCGATTGTCGCGAATAATTCCTTGGAGGTTTTTCGGATCAGGATCTTATTTTGAGCATATATTTTCGATGATTTGTATTTTATTCCCCTACGGTGTAAAATAAGGTAGGAATGGCTTCGAATTAGAAATTTATGAATGTTTTCCCCCAAAAGAAATGGTACGTTAGGAATATTAGTAACTGGTACTGTGTTTAGAATTATCGTATCGCGGATTTTCAACTGATCTATATAGATTTTCCGATTACACACCGTACAGTTAACAAATTTACCACCTTCATGGATATCTAACGACCATTCGGGAACCGGCATCCAGACTCCGCAATGATAGCATTGGATTACTTCCCCTTTTTTCCCAATTTCCACGCCACGGCTGTTATTTACGAGTTGACGCAATTTGTAACATGGTAGTTTATCAAGCTGTTCGATAATAGATCGTTCCGTATTATTGGTAAAGATATCGAATACATAATTTGGATTGTGTATGAAATCGTCTTGAGAACGAGTGATAGAAGAATAATGAGGAGGATTTGTCTTATCGCTGATTTGTACTTCAGAAATGTCATGATAGATTGTCAGTTGATGGGTTTGGTGTGCTTTTATTTGCTGCAATCCAAGAATAATTGCTGGCATATTAACTTCCCTGAACACTTCTTCTCCTAAATGATAGATATCTAAGAGAGTGGTGCGTTCCAGGATGAATTTCCTGATTTCTTCATAATTAGGATTTAATAATATGGTCTCAGGGAGAACCAGGTAGCATACACCGTTCTCTTTGAGGGAAATAATATTTCGGATAAGGAATAGTCCCCAGGAATCATATTGTTTCACCGTAAATTCACTTAAATCTTTGATCTGATGGATTTTTTCCTTATTCATATAAGCACCCCATGGAGGATTGCCTACTAAAATGTCAAATTTCTGCTGAATAGGACAAAGCAATGAATCCTGATAGTGCAGTTGAAAAGTTTTTACACTTGGGAATCCCTTGAGTTGCAAAACTGTGTTATTTAGCTTTAATATATCAATTTTATAGGAATCAGCATCGTATCCATGAAATACAAAGATCTTCTTTTTTGCCATTGTATCGTTGAGGAACGTGTCTAAAAAACCTCCATACCCTACTGATAAATCCCCAATATCCATCTGAACTTCACGTTGACTGTTTCTAAGATGATATATAATTCGATCATGGATTAAGCGAATAATCCAAAGTGGGGTGTAAATACTTCCAGTTCGCTTTTTTTGGAGTGATTTCTTGGTTATTACATTAGTTAGGGAATTATTATATTCTGATAGATATTCTGTAAATAATCCAGCAATCCCCCCATACTGGAAAAATTCAGGTTTAAAGGCTTCAAAATCTTGATAGCATAAATTTACGAGCATTTTGAGTTCGTAAGCTTTTAGAAAAGACATACTAATGAGGGTTTTCAGTTCACTTTTTAATCCTAAATTTAGTTTTTCGAGAAAATATTTGAAAATACGATGGATTAGAATTAAAAAAAACTTCAAAAGTTGCTGTTCGTCCACTTTTCCAGAATTAAAATTTATCAGATTGGGTAATTTTGAAATCTGTGAAGGAAATTGAGAACGATCTAATTGGTGTTTTTTCAGAAATTCCGGAGTTAGGAGTTGGGAGTAATTGGGTTTAAGAATAGATTCGAAAGAAATGATAAAAAAGATCTTCGTAAATAAAGAACGAATTAACCTTTCGGTGTGAATGGGTTTCGATTTAGATTGATGGATCCATCTTTTTAATAAAGGAAGGTACTGTGCAAAATTTGAATAGGATAGAGGGGTCCACGATGGAGTATATGTTAAGTTGGGCATTCGCCAAGCACACAAGTTATCATTTTAGAAAATATAAAAGGATCATGGTAATTGCCCATCCAAGAGCTAGAATCATAGTTACAACGTTGAATGGGCGAATTCGTTTAAAGAAGGTATACTGAAATTGCGATTTCACGGTTTTTCGTAGTTGTTGATTGTTTTCTTGAACTTGTGAGGAAATGGAGTTTTGTGGAATCGATTCTGCGGGATACTGGACAAGATTTGGAATGTTTTTGGTCAAAGGAGTCTCAAAAATTATTCGTTTAACATCCTTTGGAAGATCTTGGGTTCTGGTTTCAATCATCATTCCATTAGGAAATAGGTCTGTAACACGTTTTAAGGAGGAGATTTTACTCAAATCAATTTCTGTTGAGGATCTCTTTTTTGGCGATCCATTCATAAGAGATCCAATTGTCTGATCCATAAATTTTTTTCCTTTTATTATTAATCGTAAAAACTAACTAGTTTTCTTAAGAGAGAATTATTACATAAGACGGTAAGTTTAAATTCGTAACTCTTTTTTAATACACAATCATTCGTCTGGTTTATCCCGGACAAATGTATATTAAAAATTACAAAACTAACAAAAACAAATGGTGTTCAATATGTCTAAAACAAAAGCAAAGCAGAGTTCCACTTTACTGAATCTGCTCTTGATTATCTTTGGTGCGATTTTCTTAATCCAAGGTGTTATTTCGATTTTACAAGCCTACACGGCTCTTGTTATGCCCACATGGCTGTTAGGTGCATTAGGTGCTACTGAAGATGCACAAGCTTTACTTGGTGCTACCGGTTGGTCCAACATTGCATTAGGTGTTTGGGCTTTAATCTGCGGAATTGCCATGTTCTTTGAAGAAGAATGGGCTATGGGTCAGGCACTGGTGGTTCTCTCTCTAATGGCTATTAACGCTATTCCATTGGCAGTTACAAGCATTATATTAATGGCTTGGACAGCTGTCTACACATACATCTACATTCTTGTTGGAATAGTGGGTGTATTTGGATTCGTTTATCTTCTCTTAACTAGTAAACGATACCACTAAATTAGAAACCAATTAATTTTTTTTTATTTTCTTTTTATTCTAATCTAATTGAAAATCATTGCAGCGTTTTTGATCAATAATAGGGTTTTAATGCTGATTTGTTCTATTTATCTATTGTCTACGGTTGGACTTTGTGGTGTGACTTAATGCGAAGATTGTTATTTGTGGATTTTCTCAGGGGAATTGCTATATTTTTCGTTATTATATTTCACGCAATGACCTTTAACATATTTGGAGGTACTCAAGAGGCATTAGATGCAGCGGGTACTCTGGTCACGATTATCTCTTATCCCATCGGAATAGTTGGTTCTTGGGCTGCAATTTTTGTGTTTCTTTCGAGCATTGCCAATACAGCAGCTGTACATGCTCAGCTACTAAAAGGAACTAAACCTATAAAAGTACTAATTGGAGCTATAATACCGAGTTTGGCGATAATCTTTATTAACTATATTTTTATGACGCTTTTTACGCATTATAGGGTTGTAGGTGACCAGAAATTCTATTCTATTATAAATGGAACGTTAGAATTGTTAGAGTATCCAGGATTTAACCCACGTATATTGCTATTCAATAGTTCTTTAATTATGATTGGATTTGGAGCGATAATATCTAATATCCTATTAATTATTTTTCGAAAACAGTTGATGGATAGTACAAGCAACAAAATATTTTGGATCTTTATGGGAATTGGCATACTGATTATCGCACTAACCCCCCTATTGGATTGGATATTTCAGATTCATGCCACTCCTTCAAGGATCGATACGTATTGGGAAGAAGGAAAGCATGCTGCAGCTTATTTTGTGTCCGTGTTCATCGGACCACGTCACAGCATATTCCCATATGCTGCGTATGGTCCTTTCGGGGCAGTTTTTGGAGTAATGATCTTACGCAATGTGGATAAGAAAAAGTTCATGACTTTTGGTTATTTATTTGGATCCGTTTTTGCGTTAACGGGTGTTTTACTATGGATACCGTTAGGAATTCCTGGATTAAATGATCCCAAATATCAACCTAATTTGTATGTTTTAGACATTGGATTGCTATTTTGTTTGATTACAGCCTTTACTATCCTTTTTGAATTTCGCGATCATAAATCTCGAGTAAAAATCGCCCAAAAAACCATTTTTGTGAGGCGATATAGCATGGCAACATTAACCATTTTTGTGTTTGAAAACCTGACATCGACAGGGATCGCGCAATTGTTTAATGTTCTCTTTGGATCGTTTTTTCCTGCAGGTATTGTAAGTAATAAGATATTTGGATTCACAATTTATCTGCCAATAGTGTTTTTCTTATGGCATTTCATCTTGAAAGCGTGGGAAAAAGTCAATTTCAAAGGATCGGTTGAATGGTTAACAAATGAAATTGTTGGGCGACTACGAGGGAGAAGGTCGGATAAATTAAATGTCCAAAGAATATTGTACAATCCTGTGACACTCGAAGAAGAGAATCCATAAAAAAAATAATAAGATCCTAAGGGCGTATCTTCATCAATTCGACCATTTTTCGGTTAATACGAGATTCTTCTGCTCCAAATCCCATATAATGAGATTCCATCGCACTGCCAATATCGGTCAACCCTGCTTCTTCTTTTGTTTTTTCACCTAATAAATAGGAGGTAAATGCCATTAGCAACCCATGATCTCCTCCTCCGTGACCCGTAAAATCAGTGCTCATCTTAAATCGTGTTTTTGTATGGTTCGTGCGAAAATTTGTCACGATAATCTCTTGCAGACCCATCCGAAATATACCTCGAAGAACACCTTTTGTTCCCATTATCCGTATCTCCCTACCTTCCCATTCCGAAAACCCATGAAGAAGCAAGACGCTAATTACACCATTTGGAAATAGGTAGGTCGTAACTTGATGATCCATCACATCATTGCCACATTTAAATATGCATAAGCCGAATTGACCTTCTTGCAAAGCTTTCATTTTTCCTTCATCAGTGAATTCGTCAGTTATTGCTGAAACGGGGAAGCGATCCCATTTAAGATAGTTGCGCAATGGAGGAATAAATTTACTGAGAAATTTCACAAGTTTTTTTTGCAGCATCAACTGTGCTCCTATTCGGACGAGTATGAATTTTGATTCAAATGCTGTTCGGATTATCGGATCCAGATCCATGTACATACGAGGAGCATACCACGGACAAGTTTCGGAATGAATGCATCCATCCGTGCATCTTTGGGGAGCACCTGGGGGAGCATTTTCGGGTTTATAATGCGTTAAACTCCCTGTCGATACTACTTCAGTAGCGTAATCATCTAGTATCCAATGGATTAAGTCTAAATCATGACAGCATTTTGCCAAAATCACCGGATTGCTTTCTTTTGCGTTTTTATACCATCCTCGCACAAAACTGTGTCCAAAATGCCAGTGAGAAACATTCTCACTGTGTTCGTAATGGAGAATCTTACCAATTTCTTCAGACTGAACAATTTCCTTTACTTTTTTAAAGAAATCCGTAAACCTGAGAACGTGACAAATCTGCACCAACCGTTTTTTTTCTTTTGCGAGGGATTCAATATGCTGACATTCTTCTAACTTGGGGGCAATCGGTTTCTCCAAAACAACATCATAATCCAATTTCAAAGCTGCGATGGTAGGTGCATAATGCATTCGATCGGGAGTACATACAAATGCAACTTCTGCAATTTTTCCAACATTGGAAGTTAGTAGTTTCTCCCATGATTCAAAACAAAGATGCTCAGGTATTGCATGTAATTGTTGAAAACGCTTGATTCTTCTTGGATTAGGATCCGCAACTGCAATGAATTTTAAACGGTCAGGATGCTTAAGAGCCCACATTCCATAAGCTTCAAGACCACGTGATCCTGCACCACACAAAACCGCAGTGATTGGTCCAGATTTATCTCTCATAACTTGTCTTTGAAA